>Ga0213863_10001076_pt1 | contig 20248 bp, 14 predicted proteins | sample PICome_8_FD_160128 | JGI IMG/M metagenome (GOLD analysis project Ga0213863, IMG submission 160128) | Coastal seawater microbial communities near Pivers Island, North Carolina, United States - PICO497 | ecosystem: Environmental > Aquatic > Marine > Coastal | place: USA: North Carolina... | reverse complement strand
GATCCATATTCTTCGAATTTAGAAATATCTCAAATGGACGGCGTAGTTCATGATCTGTGCCCTCATTTAAAATAATGTCATTGATCGTAAGATACATTGCATGGTCTGACATTGGTGTTTTGATCTTGTATGTGCTGCCTGCAAGAGCCTCAGGTCTGGAGACCTTCTCATGCATTTGGATAATATTACTTTCAGTTGGCGTTTCCATAGCCTCTGCTTTTGGAGCCTCTTGCTCCTCAGAAACGACTTTGTACCCAACTATTTTCTTTTCAATTTTCTTATTCATTTAATCCTTATCCGCCGAGTTAGCCTGCTCAAAGTCAGCACGCTTCTCGTCCATAATTTTTTGTTGATGTTCTGGAATTTCGATCTTAGACATCATCCCTATTTTTTGTAGATGATCTTCAATTGCCCAACCGATTTCTGCCACTAAGGACGGCATGAAACGTCCTCCAGATTTGAAATATCCACCTTGTGGATCAAAGATTGCCTTCAGTTCTTCAACAAGAAATGTGCAGTCTCCACCCTTCCGGAACACAGCAGAGATCACACGAGTCAATGCAGAGATCCACTGATACTGATCCATATTCTTCGAATTTAGAAATATCTCAAATGGACGGCGTAGTTCATGATCTGTGCCCTCATTTAAAATAATGTCATTGATCGTAAGATACATTGCATGGTCTGACATTGGTGTTTTGATCTTATATGTGCTGCCTGCAAGAGCCTCAGGTCTGGAGACCTTCTCATGCATTTGGATAATATTACTTTCAGTCGGCGTTTCCATAGCCTCTGCTTTTGGAGCCTCTTGCTCCTCAGAAACGACTTTGTACCCAACTATTTTCTTTTCAATTTTCTTATTCATTTAATCCCTCGCAGTCTTCTGCGGAATCCATTTGTAAAATCAGAACTTTCCGTAATAACCCTCTTTTAGAGCATCAAAGAGATTGGCAGCAGTGTGAGTTTCACCATCATATTCAACCTCCTCATTACCTTTGAACTCAACAGTTGAGCCGTCTTCCAAGGTAAAGCTGTACGTAGTATTTTCTAGATCACTTTCCTTGACTAACACTCCCTGGAAGGCTTCTGGATTAAATCGGAAAGTTGTACATCCTTTTAGACCTTTTTCTGCGGCATAAAGATAAATATCTTTGAACTCCTCATATTCACAATCAGTTGGTACATTAATTGTTTTAGAAATTGAGGAATCAACCCATTTCTGAGCAGCCGCCTGAATATCAACGTGAGCTTTGGGCATTATGTTTTCTGAGCTCACGAAATAGTCTGGTAGTGCCTCTGAGGGGTCTGAACTAAATGGCATTGCTTTAGAATTTATAAGTGTTCGATAAGAAAGTAGCTCGTAAGAAAACACATCAACTTTCTCTTTCGATTTCTTTCCTTCTCTAATAACGTTCCTTGAGTAATGGTGAGCAAAACTTGGTTCAATACCATTACTGACGTTATTGGCAAGCGATAAAGAAATTGTTCCAGTTGGCGCTATTGAGGAGTGATGACTAAAACGACATCCCTCATCAACTATTGAATCTATAAGATCTGGCGCCACTTCCGCAACCTGTTGCATGTATCTACTATATTTTCCTAGTAGCACTTTACCTTTAATTTTGTCGCCAACCTTAATACCATCTTGTGCTAGTTCAGGTTGTTTAAATAATAGTGCAGCAGTGACATCAAACTCGTCTTCCATGATGGGTGCTGGTCCTTTCTCCCTGGCTAAATCCAATCCTGCACTTAAACCAGAAACCGCCATCTCTTTTGCGATACGATCAGTAAATTGAAGAGAGTCTTCATCCCCATATTTCATGCAAAGCATTGTGATGGCTGAACCCAATCCAAGGAAGCCCATGCCATGCCGACGCTTATATTCTATTTCACTGCGCTGTCCATCTAAAGGGAGCCCATTAATTTCTACAACGTTATCAAGCATACGAGTAAAGATGGCTACGACCTCGGCGTATTCCTCCCAGTCAAAGAATGCATCTTTGGTGAAGGGGTTTCTTACGAATTTTGTCAGATTAACTGAGCCCAAGAGACAACTTCCATAGGGAGGGAGAGGTTGCTCTCCACAGGGATTAGTCGCTCGAATATCCTCACAGAACCAATTATTATTATGCTTATTTACTTGGTCAATGAGTATGAAGCCTGGTTCAGCATAGTCATAGGTAGATGACATGATAGCGTTCCAAAGTTTTTGGGCTCTAATTGTTTCATAGATACGGCACGCTACTAAGCCATCTTTGTTGGTCGTATATCCTTCTGATGTTGGGAAGTGCTTCCAAACTACATTTTCCCCCTTGAGATCGAGACCTCCCTCAATTTCCTTGGAGCTAATTGGGAATGTAAGGTCCCAGTTGCCATCGGCTCTTACGGCTTCTATGAACTCTTCAGTAATCAGTAGAGAGAGATTAAATTGCCGAAGACGGCCATCTTCTCGTTTTGCTTTTACGAAATCAAAAACATCCGGGTGGCTTACATCGAAGGTTGCCATCTGAGCACCACGTCGACCCCCTGCAGAGGAGACGGTGAAACACATTTTGTCATATATATCCATAAACGATAGTGGCCCGGAGGTATATGCTCCAGCACCCGAGACATAAGCTCCTTTCGGACGTAATGTTGAAAATTCATACCCGATACCACAGCCTGCCTTGAGAGTTAGGCCAGCTTCAAGATTCTTTTCTAATATGCCAACCATCGAATCCGGAACAATCCCTGACACGGTACAGTTAATTGTTGACGTAGCAGGTTTATATGCTTGAGCACCGGCATTTGAAATGATTCGACCTGCTGGGATTGCTCCATGTTGGAGAGCCCAGACAAATCGCTCTCTCCACTCTTCTCGTTTTGCTTTCACTTCAACATCAGATAGTGCTTTAGCAACCCTCATGTAAGTTGCGTTAATATCCACATCGACAGGGTTCGATTCTTTGTCTTTAAGGCGATACTTTTTGTCCCAAATATCAAGAGATGCAGCTTGCATGACAATTTCTGTAGAATTCTTTTCAGTAGTTACTGGTTTCAGTTTAGGAGCGCTCATCATTTATCCTTTAGTTCCTGGCTTTTTAAGAAGCCCAAATTTTGCTTGAAGGGCCTATCTTGAGCCCTCTTTGCCGATACTTAGTTACGAAAAGAGTGAGATTCGTTATTAAAATCAGATAAGGAGTGTATCCTACATTGTGTGTCTTGCAAGCTTTTAAATACTACATGTAGTGTTTTTTTGGAATTTTTAATGATTTTTAAAATATAAGTAGGTGAAAAAGTTGTGGATAAATCATCTATGTATCTGAAATTTCAAGGTAACTAGAAATTATTGACTGGCTCGATTAAACCGGTCACAGAATGCCGACGTAATCTTTGATAGAGAATATTTCTGCATAGCGCGTTGTACCGCTCCAGTGTCTTCAGTAGAATTGTAAAAAATGAGTAGCATCAAGTCGGCGATCTTCTCGCCAAATTTTAAGGGTATATAGGCTTTAACATGGATATTTTCGATTTCTCCGATGGTCGCGAAGGCTACTACGGAGAATACGGCGGAGTTTTTCTCCCTGAAATTTTACACTCAACAATCGAAGAGCTGCTCGCTTGCTTTCGTGAATGTAAAGCAGACCCAAAATTCTGGAAAGACTACGTTACCTTACTTCAGAACTATTCTGGACGGCCTACGCCAATTACTCATTTAGAAAATCTCTCCAGGCAACTAGGTGGTGCGCAAATCTATGTCAAACGTGATGATTTAAATCATACTGGATCTCATAAAGTTAATAATGTTATGGGTCAGGGATTACTTTGCCAAAGATTAGGAAAACGTCGAGTCATTGCTGAAACAGGAGCTGGTCAGCATGGATTTGCAACAGCGACAATGGCTGCTAAGTTTGGATACGACTGCAGAATTTATATGGGCGCAGTGGATGTTGCGCGACAGCGTCCCAATGTTTTTTGGATGGAAAACCTTGGTGCGGAAGTAATTGCAGTTGAGGATGGGCAAAAAACTCTCAAGGATGCTGTAAACGAAGCGATGCGTGATTGGGTAACCAACATGGCTGACACTCATTACATATTGGGTACGGCCTGCGGTCCTCACCCATTTCCCGAGATGGTGAGTTGGTTTCAGTCAATTATTGGTATCGAAGCAAGAGAGCAAATGCTAAAGCAGGTCGGAAGACTGCCTGACAGAGTTTATGCCTGTGTTGGGGGTGGATCTAATGCCATGGGCATATTCCAAGGATTTTTTGATGATGACAATATCGAACTCATTGGGTGTGAGGCTGGTGGGCATGGCGTTGGCTCATATATGCACTCAGCCCGACTAGCTTATGATGATGCTTCAGTGGGAGTGGCCCAGGGTTATAAAACATATTTTCTTCAAAACGATCAGGGTAATATGAATGAGACTCATTCAGTTGCCGCCGGATTAGATTACATTGGGATCAATCCAATATTTTCTTACCTCTGGGAGCAAGGTAAAGTGCGCTTTGAGGCCGCCACAGACTCTGAAGTAAAAGAGGCTCTTAAGTTAACGATGAGGACAGAAGGCCTCATCCCAGCTCTGGAGAGCACGCACGGGTTTGTAACCGCCATAAAAGAAGCTCCATCTATGCGGAAAGATGAAATCATTTTGATTAATCAGTCAGGACGCGGTGACAAGGATATTTTCACGATCGCAGATGCCCTCGATGACTCTAAATGGAAGTCCTTCATTGGTGGCAAAGCTGATCAATATCGATCGGAGCCAGATTAATGGGATTACAGGCCTACATAGAGAAGCGGAAAAAAGATAAAGAATTATTGGTAATGGCACACGTTGTGTGCGGCTACCCAAGTTTTTCTGACAATATGAAAGAGCTGGAAATTATGTCTGCAACCGGTGTCGATATAGTTGAATTACAGTTCCCTTTCTCCGAGCCTAGTGCGGATGGCCCCCTTTTTGTAAAGGCAAATGAAGAATCACTCAAGTCGGGTACTACTGTAGATCAGTGCTTTGACTTTATGAAGCAAGTCAGCGAGCGATTTTCTTTTAAAGTACTAATGATGGGTTATTACAATACGGCCTTCAGAATGGGAGAAGAGCTTTTTGTAAAGCGCATAAAAGAGGCAGGAGGTTCTGGTTATATTTTACCGGATCTTCCTGTGGAAGAGTCATCAAATCTTCATGCGATTTCAGAGCGGGAGGGAATTGAGCCGATTATTCTCATGACTCCAACCAGTAGTGATAAGAGGTTAGCTAAGCTTGGGGAGGCGAGTAGGGGAATGGTCTATGCTGTCGCTAGGAAAGGAGTCACTGGGTCTAAGACTAACATGAGTGATGATGTAATTCAGTTGGTCAAAAGATGTCGTCAACATACGACCGTCCCGATCGGGGTTGGATTTGGAATTTCTAGTAAAGCCGATATGGATTTCTTGAGGGGCAGCGCTGACCTGGCTATTGTCGGAACCGCTGCGTTGAAGATATGGGAAGAATCTAGAGAAGATGGGCTTACAAAGTTTTTTGAAGAGCTGATGGCATAAGGCCCTAAGTTAGGGATTAGAAATGTTCGATAAACGCCAGTCATTGATGACTTCCTCTCTAACTTGGTCAAGTGGAGGAGGATCAGAAATTTTGGCCTCCTCTAAACAAATTATATAGTAGCCCAGTCTCCCACTAATAGGACCCTCCCAGCACGGGAGAGCCTCTTGCTCGCGATCTTCAATAATAATCGCTATCTTCTTGCCAAACCCGCTACCAAATGTTTTATAAATCTCTGAGTCTCTCTCATCTGACCATCCATATTCGCCATCAAAGACTCCACTCTCTGAAAAGCTATCAGATTTAAGAGTAGACAATCCTGAGTTCAGAGAGGCGAGCGCAGCACGAGATTTTTCCAACGCCTGACCTCCTAATTGGATGCTAGAAAAAAAGTAGAATGGGAATTTTAGTGTGACTTTACCGCCATATGAGCGCTTATTTTCTCGGTAGAACAAAGATAACTCTTCATCTGAGGGAGTTGTCTTGTCACCAGAGGCTTTAATCATGGCACTGAGTTTTATCATCATTGCGTTATTTGTGGAGGGTGATAAATCAACTGGTTCTTCCTCAATATCATCACCAAGTATTTTTTTCTCAAGATCCACAGAAATCTCATTACTTATCTTTGAGGTATCGGGGATTAACTGCTTGGTATAGTCTTTATCTGCGGTAAGAGCTCTTTTTTGTTCTAGTAAATATGCTAAACCCAAGAGGATGAGGATTCCTAACATAAAGATTTTATGAATAGATTTTATTTGGAAGGGTTTTAGAGGCTCCATACTAAAATTCCATCAAACCAGATTTTAATTCGTGTATTGTAAGATTTGTGACAAGTATTCAGGTCGCAAAGATTACTCTAATCATTTAAAAAAATAATGCAATCACATCACGACAAATTTCTGATGTTTGCATGTGCAACAGAATTTTGTACCATTAGTTGCTAAATAGACGTATAACAGTTAGTTGTGTGAAAGCGGTTTGTGATCGATAGCTTTTTAATGTGTTAGCAAGAGATAATATCCATGAAAATATTAGCAAGAAACGTCTTAGGTATTTTACTGATCTTCTCGTTAACCTCGTGCGCATCTTTGGATGTCATAGAGGAACGAAAAAAAGAACAGCAGGCAGCATTGGATCAAATTGATCACGAGGAGTGCATCTCCTTTGGTTTTACTGAGGATACTGAGGCCTATGGTGGTTGCCGATTGACACTTAAGTCAATAAGAGCGCAGGAAAAAAACACAGATGCCCTTAGAACCAGAAATTCCAGGGATTCTCTTCACAATCGATTTTATTATTGTCGAGGCTTCTACTGCTGGTAATGTTCTGTCTATGATAAAAAGAGGATTTTCATAGGCGCACTCGGTGAGCCTACGCAATTTCTATGTCCTTTGCAGTCAGATTTTGTCAGAATTTCCGGGCTTGGCCTCGTCAATTTTGGCTTGATCGCCAGCTTTAATAATCGAAAATTTATCTAAGGAAAAATGTCGTCTAAAGGCAGCATTGACCTCTTCTATGCTAAGGTTTCGGATAGACTCTTCGTACGCTTTATCCCACTGCATTGTACGATTCAAATCGATGTTACTTGCAAGCGTTCTAACCAACCTATTATCCTTCGCGCGATCTATTCGAGTATTTTGAAGAACACCTTCTCTAGCATCATCTAGCTCTTGCTCAGTAAATCCATCATCAATAACTCTCAAAAATTCCTCTTTAAACCCGATTTCAACTTTTTCAAGATTCTCTGGAGCACAAATTGCGTAGGCACCAAATGTTGCATTTTTGTCATAGGATCCGACGCTGAAAAAAGACCTAGCCCCATAGCTCAGTCCATCCTTCTGCCTTAATCGCTTAGCTAGCCTACTGCTGATAAAGCCACCTCCAAACATCTGATTAGCCATTTCCAGTGCAGGATAGTCTGGATGGTCATCCCTTAGAGGGAATGTATACATTGCACCAAATGCAGCACCTGCCTTATCTGGAGTATCTATAAAGCGATTTATACTGGAAACATCTGACACCCTTGTTTTGATCCGTTCATAGGGCATATCTACATTCCAAGAGCCAAAAAACTCGTTGAGTGTGCTATTCACAGAGGTTATATCAAAGTCTCCAACAATAGCGGCCTCTGCATTTTCAGCTGAAACAAATGTCTCATAAAAGGTAACTAGATCTTTCGCAGCTATCCGCTCAACTTCTCTGATTTCATCATCAATACTCATTTGGTAATAAGGATGACCGGGCTCATAAGCGCTTAAATGGTCTTCGAGTTCTCGGAATACTCGAGACGTTGGTTGTTGTTTTTCCTGCTCTAGAGCAACAATCATTTCTTCTTTTAATATCTGAAGTTCTGAAGGATCAAACGTTGGGCTTTTCATTGCCTCTTCTACTAAATTTAACACCGCTGATAAATTATCTCGGGTAGTTAAAATACTTACTCCAGCCCCAGTAGAGCCTCCTCCGATACTCACACTCGCATTCAACTTATCGAATGCCGCCTGCAATTCCTCTCGAGACATTTTTTCTGAGCCTCTAGACAGCATGCTCATCGCCATGCTGCCTATGACTGACTGTCCAGATAGAGCTTTTTCATTACCAAAGTCAAAGCTTAATCTTGCAACTACAGATTTGCCGCGAGTCTTTTTAGATAGGTAAGTAATTTTAGAGCCATTATCAAGAACCTTAGTGATAGAACGAGCATCGATATTGTCATGAGAGGGATCAAAATTTTCTCCTTGAGCGATATCTTTCCTACCTTCGTAATTTGCGACCATATCTTTTATATCGGCTTGCTTCATTCTGACAATGCTGTCTGCTCGATTTGGCGACTCCTCGGGAATGAATAAACCCAGAGTTCTGTTGTCATTTACAAGGTATTCTGAGGCGGCTTTTCGCACTGCGTCTGCCGTAACTTGCTCTAAACCGTCACGTGCTAAAAACATCAGACGCCAGTCGCCCATACCAATCCACTCGGACAATTCAAGAGCAATGCTTTGTGAGGAGGTGAAGCTTAATTCGACTTGTTTTAATAACTTCGCCTTGGCTCGAGCAACCTCCTCATCAGTAATAGGGGTACCAAAATCTTCAAGAGTACTTAGTAGGGCGGTTTTAGTTGATTCTATGTCCTTTCCTTTTCCAACCTCAGCTAAAAAGATTGCAACACCAGGCTCTCCCCACTGAAAACTGAAACCGGAGGAGCTAGCGGCCAACTTATTTTTTACTAACGCTTTGTGGAGGCGACCTGAGGTTGGATCAGCTAGGACATTAGTGAGCACAGCAGTAGCTGGGTAATCAGGATCAAAGCCGGCTGGCGTTCTGTACATGCTTGCCACTAATTGAACATCGCCTGTACGACGAATGGTGACTTGTCTTTCCCCATCTTGTACAGGCTCTTCAGTGTAGAGCTCTTGCAGTTCTCTTTGAGGGCGACTGATTTTGGAGAAGTACTTGTTGACTAATTCAATCGTTTTAGTCTGATCAATTTTCCCAGCGACAACTAGAGTCGCATTATCAGGTTGGTAGTACTTTTTATAAAAAGCTTTTAAATTCTCAATCCTCACATTTTCCAGATCAGACCTTGCTCCAATTGTACTTTTCCCATAGTTATGCCAGTCAAAACTAGCTGCAAGCATTCTTTGAATTAGCACACGAAACGGACTATTTTCGCCGTTTTCTAGTTCGTTTCTGACGACGGTCATTTCACTATCAAGATCTTTTTTTGCAATGAAAGAATTCACCATGCGATCTGCTTCAAGATCTAAAGCCCAATTTAGGTTTTCGTCATTTGCCGAGAATGTTTCAAAGTAATTCGTGCGATCGGTCCAGGTCGTGCCATTTGGCTCAGCGCCGTGATCAGTGAGTTCTTTGGGTATGTCTTTGTGCCGAGGGGTACCCTTGAAGACCAGATGCTCTAAAAGGTGAGCCATTCCCGTTTCACCATAATTCTCGTGCTTCGACCCCACTCTGTAAGTAATATTAACGGTAATAGTTTCCTGAGAAGGATCTGGAAAGAGGAGGACTTGAAGTCCATTTGATAAGCGATACTCTGTAATACCTTCTATTGTTCTGAGTTCTTCAACGCCACTCAAGTCACCTTGATTACTTGGTTGAGAGTCACTCGCGAGAAGCTCAGATTTATTTGCAGATGAAATGTTAGTGCAAGCGGCAATGCCGAACAGAAATAAAATTAATATCGAGCGGAGCATAAAAACACCATAAGTCAGAGTTGGTTGGCGAAAACTATACGCGTCAGAATAGAACTATACCTCAAATTCTGCGGTTTAATAAAATCTATAATAGATCGCCAACCAGAGTAAAACCATATTAGAAGTCCCTATTTTAGTGGTAATATCAAGCAAATTTGAAGAGCTGATAATAGTTTATGAGCAGGCCTTTAGACGGATTAAGAGTTATAGAGTTGGGACAGCTCCTTGCGGGTCCTTTCGCAGGGTGTATGTTAGGATATTTTGGTGCTGAGGTTATTAAGGTAGAACCTCCTGGTGGCGATCCAATAAGACAATGGAGGGAAGTAAAGGACGGTACCTCTCTTTGGTGGAGAAGTCTTGGGCGGAATAAAAAATGCATCTCTCTTGATTTAAAAACTGAGCAGGGAAGGGGTGTAGTAAGGAAATTGCTAGAATCAGCTGACGTTGTGATTGAAAATTTTAGGCCTGGTGTCTTGGAAGACTGGGGGCTGGACCAAGGGAGCTTGAAAGGTGAGAATCCTAAACTTATCTATGCTCGAATTTCTGGCTACGGTCAAACGGGTCCCTATTCAGAGAAGCCCGGTTTTGCCTCTGCCTGCGAGGCAATAAGTGGATTCAGATATGTGAATGGCCACCCGAATCAGGCGCCAGTAAGGCCTAATTTAAGCATCGGTGATACTGTATCGGGGATGCATGCAGTGATAGGTATCATGATGGCGCTGTGGTCCAGAGATAAGGGAAATTCCAATGGTCAGGTTGTTGATGTTGCGCTTTATGAGTCAATGTTTAACTTACTAGAGGCTGTAGTTCCAGAATATGACGGGGCTAATGTTATTCGTCAGCCTTCTGGTACGACTGTAACTGGAATTGTTCCCACGAATACCTATAAATGTGCTGATGGAAAATTCTTAGTGATTGGAGGAAATGGAGATTCGATTTTTTCTCGACTGATGACCGCCATAGGCCGAGATGATCTAGCTCTTAGCAGCGAATATAACAGTAACCTTAAGCGCGTAGCCCATGAAGCTGAGATAGATCAGATACTGGTTTCGTGGTGCTCACAACATTCTCTTGAAAATGCGATGGCTATACTTGAAATAGATAAAGTTCCATGTGGCCCAGTATATAGCGTGGTTGATATGATGAGCGATGAGCATTTTAATGCGCGAGGGTTGTTTGAACAAGTAGAGATAAACGGCGAACCACTAAAAATTCCAGCGATTATGCCAAAGCTTGCAGATACACCTGGAGGAACTGATTGGGCTGGACCTAATGTGGCATCGCATACTGATGAAATTCTTGAGAGCATTGGGCTCACTAATAACGAAATTTCTGATCTAAAAACCAGTAGAGTTGTAACAGATTCAGTTTAGCTCATAATTCGTATAAATTTTTCATTCAATTATTCTTGGATATGCACATGACTATTACCTCATTTAACCCTCCGCGACGCACTCTTATGGGACCTGGTCCCTCAGATGTGAGTGATCGGGTTTTGGCCGCTATGGCAAGACCAACAGTGGGACATCTTGACCCAACCTTTATCGAAATGATGGATCAGACTAAGCAGTTGCTCCAGTATGTTTTTCAAACGAAAAATGAGTTGACCTTTGCCGTTTCGGCGCCTGGATCGGCGGGCATGGAGTGCTGTTTTGCTAATCTCGTAGAGCCCGGAGATAAGGTGATTGTGTGTCAGAATGGTGTCTTTGGTGGAAGGATGAAAGAGAACGTGGAACGCTGTGGTGGAATTCCTGTCATGGTGCAGGATGCCTGGGGTACTGCTGTTGATTCCACCAAGCTGGAAGACGCTCTGAGCACTCATAGAGACGCTCAAATAGTCGCATTCGTGCATGCTGAGACCTCGACTGGAGCGCAATCAGATGCAAAGTCCTTGGTAGAGATAGCTCACAAATATAATTGCCTAGCTATCGTAGATTCGGTAACGAGTCTTGCAGGCACTCCGCTGAAGGTCGATGAATGGGAGATAGATGCCATCTATTCAGGTTCTCAGAAGTGCCTATCATCATCCCCAGGTTTATCTCCAGTGAGTTTTAGTGAGAGAGCTGCAGATAAAATCAAACGACGAAAGACTAAGGTACAGAGCTGGTTCTTAGATCTTAACTTGGTTATGGGCTACTGGGGGGGTGATGGCAAAAGAGCCTACCACCACACGGCTCCGGTAAATTGTCTATATGGTCTGCATGAGTCCTTGGTCATTGTTCAGGAGGAAGGCCTTGAGAATTCTTGGGATCGTCACTACCAGAATCACCTAACACTTCGCTCGGGTTTGGAGAAGATGGGAATTAATTTTATTGTTCCCGAGGGAGATCGTCTCCCTCAGTTAAATGCAGTTACCATACCAGAGGGCGTTGATGACGCAGCTATCCGTTCACGACTACTTCAAGAATATAGTCTTGAAATTGGTGCAGGTCTTGGGGAGTTGGCGGGAAAGGTTTGGCGAATAGGTCTTATGGGGCATGCTAGCACGCAGAAAAATGTGGAGTTTTGTCTCAATTCTCTGCGGTCAGTTATTTGATTAATATTTTAGTACAGATTAGTCATAAACAAGGCTAGCGACCACTTTTCCAACAGTCTGCAAGCTGTAACTGTTGCACTTATCCAGAGTGTCTCTGGTTGTGTGCCAGTAGTCGGGGAAAGGATAGTGGATTAAGTCAACGACAGGGATCCCAACTTTTAAAAAGGGTAGGTGGTCGTCTGTTATAAATGTCCCGTCTGTCTTTAAGAAGGCTTTGGCATTTTGCTTTTCAGCGATATGCCAAATTCGATCCATGAGATTCTTCGCCTGATTTTTAGAGTAGAGCTCCTTTGGTATCTCCAAATTTTTATCACACACCATATCGAGGATAACTCCGCCACTTGGACGGTAGAATGAATTCTTTTTCACAAATTGATGTGAGCCTATAGCAAATTTGAGACCGTCAATATTTCCCATATCCTCCAAATCGAAGAAAATTAGATCCACGGTTACTGGGGGTGGATTAAGTGCAAATATACGTGCCAGCTCCAGTAAAACCGCGACACCAGAGGCGCCATCATTTGCACCTAAAGTTGGTTGGCCTCGTTTATTATGATCGCTCTCTTTCTCAGATATTGGTCTTGTATCCCAGTGCGCGCCGAGCATCAGTCTATTTTGATTCGCATTTTGATGGTCACTTACAAAGGTTGCCCAGAGATTAACACCTTCGAGGTCCTTGAATGAAAAAGACTGACGTGTGGTACGAGTTGCAAAGGGTCTGAGATGTTCCTCCATGTAGTCAAGAGTCTGTTTTTTAGCCTCCGGATTTGACAATATTCTAGGGCCAAATTCGATCTGATTTTGAATATGCTTGAGCGCTCTTTCACCGTCAAATTGATCGCTAAAAAGATCTGAGCAGTTAGCGGACATACTCCAAATCAAAAAAAGTGAGGTTATAAGGTATTTATGCATGATGATTCTTCAGCTATTAATAGGTTTTGCTCCCTCAATACTGGGCACCGCGATTAGTGAAAAAGCATAAATAATGGCTATGACTGGGCATAGCATGTTGAAAAATGCGAATGGTGCATAGTAGAAGGTACTGATACCTAAAGTGGCTGACATATAAGCTCCACAGGTGTTCCAGGGTACTAGAGCCGACGTAAGTGTCCCTGAGTCTTCAAGCGTCCTTGATAAATTTATTGACTTGAGCCCGTGATCCTCATAAGACTTAACAAACATCTGCCCAGGCAAAACAATTGATAGATATTGATCAGCAGCTAAAATATTTGTGCCAATGCAGGTGCCAACGGTTGCTGTAATAAGGCCACCAGCCGATCTAACTCCACTCAGAGCTGCCTCCACAAGTCGAGACAGTAATCCGGTACGAGCCATTGCACCTCCAAAAGCCATTGCATTTACCACTAAGCCAATTGTAGTCAGCATGCTACTCATGCCCCCCTTGGATAGAAGCGAGTCAAGTGACTCGTTTCCACTAACAGAGGTATAGCCCAAGAACATGGTGCTAAAAAGACCTTTAAAGATCGCAGCTAAAGGATGAAGGTTTGAATCGCTGGCAAGAGCTACTGCTGCATCCCATTGAAAGATGGCTGCGAAAATACAGCCGAGCACGGTGCCACTAATCAAAGTAGACAGAGCAGGCTGTTTTTTTATTGCTAGGGTAAGAAGAACAAATAATGGTATCAGCATTAAGGGACTGATGTGGAAGGCCTGATCCATTGCATTTTGAAGGTTGATAATGTCTTCTATAACGACGCCTGAATTATTACCAAGGCCCAGTACAAAAAATATCAAAAGCGTAATCAATATAGCAGGCACAGTGGTCCAAAGCATATGCTGAATATGATCAAATAGATCATTACTAGTTACCGCTGCCGCCAGATTAGTCGTCTCAGATAGTGGAGACAGTTTGTCACCAAAGTAGGCTCCTGAAATAATGGCTCCGGCGCTCATTGGAAGAGATAAATCAAGAGCAGCGGCAATTCCCATAAGGCCAATCCCAAGAGTTCCGGCTACTGTCCAAGAACTACCAATACTAAAACCCAGAAGTGCACAAACTAAGCAGGCTGTCAGATAAAAGTAGTCTGGTGACATTAGTTGGACCCCGTAATAGATCATACTGGGGACTGTGCCTGAGAGAATCCAAGCCCCAATTAGAGCGCCAACCATCAAAAGAATTAAAATAGCTTGGAGTGACATACTAATTGTCTCAATCATACCCCTTTCAATTTCGCGCCAGGTATGTCCATTTTTAATGCCAATTACAGCAGCAATTGCAGCTGCCAAAATGAGCGCGACCTGATTTGGTCCAAAAGAATCGAGACCGAAAAGATATACAGTGCCCGCGAGCATACTTATGAGTGAAATCACGGGAATGATTGCATCTAAAAGGCTAGGTTTTTTGATTTCTCGTGAGGGCTCATCCATGGTTGTATACCTATGTTATGGGAAGTATCGGTGCCGAAATTGGATTCAATGCATTCGATCCTTTTTTCTGGATAATACGATGTGAGTTAAGGTTTTTTCTACCCCCTCAAGAGCTGCTATTGAGTCAATAACTCTATCCAATGCCTCAGTGCTTTCCTCGGTCACCATTGCCATCAAATCATATTGACCGCTAATAGTACACAGCATATCTAGCTGATTAAGTTTTTGAATTTGGCGAGTAATTTCAGGCGTATTTTGAGAGACAATCGATATCATGATGTAGGCGCTAACTTGCTGCTGTTGGTGGTGGGGATTAATTTTTATGGTGTAGCTTTCTATAATCCCCTTACGTTCCAGATTGTCCATTCCTTGCTGCACAGTCGCGCGACTTATTTTTAATATCTTTGATAGGTCTGAAACAGAGCGCCGACTATTTTCTCTTAGTAAGGCTATGAGTTCTTTTTCTTTTTTCATATCAAATTGATCGCTTCATAGTATATTTTGTACATTAATAATATACAAATTTATTAGTATTTCAATACAAAATGACATTTTAGAGATGTAAACTATCATCTTTATCATTAATATTTAAAAAGAGAAAAATCATGGCTTTGGCACTTAAAGAGATGGCTTCACGGCAAGAGGAGCAAAGGAGAATTGCCCTAGAGAAAGATACTCGAGAGCAGATGACCTTTTGTGCCGACTACATAGAGAGCTATGAAGACCCTATGCTGGTGATGTCAGAGACAAGGCTTCGAGATAACGCCCGTCGATTTAAAGTAGCAATGCCGAGAGTTCGGCCACACTTCGCGGTCAAGGCAAATCCCCATGTAGATGTCTTGAGAATTTTCAAAGAGGAAGGCCTTTGTTTTGAAGTTGCCTCCATTGCTGAAATTGATGCGATGATTGAGCTCGACGTAAATATAGAGACAGTTTTTTATTCTAATCCTATCAAATCCCCCGCCTCAGTGAGGCATGCAACAGAGGCAGGGATTAAATGGTACGTTGTTGATACCCCAGAGGAAGTTGAAAAGATCGCGAAAATAAATCCGGCGGCCAAACTCTACCTGCGGATCGAAGTTAGTAATGAAGGCTCTGTATGGCCTCTGTGTGGAAAGTTTGGAGCTAGGCCATCAGGAGTTACAGCCGTAATAGAATCTGCCAAGACGCATGGAATGTCACTTACGGGCGCTACCTTCCACGTGGGTTCGCAATGCAACAATATTAGCAACTGGACAAAGGGCATCAGCGCGGTAAGAGAACTGTTTGATACGCTTGAGGATAATGGCTGGACACCTGAGCTATTAAACATAGGAGGAGGATATCCTCTGCTTCTATCCCCCGAAGATCCGACAATCGAGGAGATTGGCAAGATAATTAATGAAGAGCTCAAATCTATCCCAGAATCTATACAGATCATGGGAGAGCCAGGTCGTTTCTTAGTAGGTTCAGCTGGCTGCTTAATTACTCAGGCTGTAGGTCTAGCGACTCGGGACGATAAGCGCTGGCTATATCTTGACACTGGTTTCTATGGCGGTCTATTGGAGGTAGCTCAGAAGTTCCCTTTAAAAATAGTTAGTCAAAGGACTGGCAAGGTAGAGCCCTGGACTCTAGCTGGCCCAACGTGCGACTCTGTCGATGTGTTGGGTGATCATGCTTTGCCATCGAATATCAAAGTTGAAGACATTCTTTTTGTGCCAAATCTTGGCGCCTATTGCACCACCTGCGCTTGTGACTTCAATGGATTTCCAGTTCCTGAAATAGTCCTAACAGACTAATAGTTACTTTCAGCATGTTTCTGTAGTAAGAGGCTTCTGTAACCAGCTCGTCGCATAAAAGCTTTGATTGATCGAATTAATATGGAGATTACCGGTTCCAGCGCAGAGACTAATCATCCTCTCAACAAACGGCAGTATTTTTTCAAATGGCAATGATTAAGAAAATTTTGACATTTCTGATCTTACTGGTAGTTTCAGTTGGGATTGGAGGTTATTTTTGGTTTTGGGCTACCCCTGTAGGTGTTAACAACTACGTCAATAAGGTCTCACTCCAGCTGCTCCTACGTTCGCCTGAACTGCTTACATCACTTGGTGTTATTGATAACACGCCACTAGATTTTCATAGTGGAAAATTGGGTAGATATGATAAGAGATCAGAGTTGGAGGAACTTGAATTTCTGCGGGAGAGTCGAAGGGGACTAGATGATTATGGCCCAAAGGGACTTGAGGGGCAGGAGCTTCTCAGTTGGAAAATTGTTGCTTGGTTCTTTGATGACATTATTCGCCAAAGTGAGGTTGAATATAGTGGATATCGAGTTAACCAAATCTCTGGAGTCATGGTTAATACCCCGCAGTTTCTAACCGACAGCCATGTTATCGAGGATGAAAAAAGTTTTAGGCGTTATGTTGAAAGACTCAATGAGTTCTCTAGAGTCATTGGAGAGACAAAAGCTCGTGTATTAGATGATCGTGATAATGGAGTAGTTCCACCTGACTTTATCATCGAGAAGGCGCTCACTGGAATGCGTGCCTTCATTAGTGAGGGAGCTGAGGCAAACCCGCTCGTAACAACCCTTCCTGAAAAAATAGAAAAAATTGACACAATTTCTGATGAGATGCGAACTGATCTGTACAGGCAGGCCACCGTGGCTGTTGAGACAAAAATAATACCCATGTATGAAGATATGATATCTATATTTGAGGCTTTGCTGGATGATACCAATCATGATGCGGGTATATGGCGATTGCCAGAAGGTGATCAGATTTATCGTAATGCACTTCAATCAAATAACTCTACGACATTGTCTGCAGATGAAATTCACAATATAGGTCTATCCGAAGTGGATCGTATTGAAATTGAAATGCAGAAAATTCTCGAATCTGAAGGATATTTGGAAGGAAGTTTAGTCTCCAGAATTAGGCAGCTGATGGAGTTACCAGAGCATAATTTCCCTAATACTGATGAGGGTAGATTGGAACAAATCGACTATCTTCATCAGATTAATGATCAGATTATGGAGAACATTTCTGATTTCTTTATAACGATCCCTCCACAACCATTAGAGATACTTCGCGTTCCAACCTACGCTGAAAATTCAGCGCCAGGCGGATACTACCGGCCTCCTGCTCTTGATGGATCAGCACCAGGACGCTTCTATATTAATCAGAAGGATACCAGAGATAATCCAAGATGGACTTTACCTACCCTGATGTACCATGAGGGCTCTCCCGGTCACCATTTTCAATTATCTGCAGCCCAATTGGTAGAAAATGTCCCCTTTCTAAGAAAGGTGAGTCCCTTCAGCTCCTATGCAGAGGGTTGGGCGCTTTATTCAGAGCGTATCGCAGCTGAGGATATGGGGATGTATGAGGATTACCCCTTAGGAAATTTGGGGAGACTTCAAGCTGAAATGTTTCGAGCGGTGCGTCTTGTTGTGGATACAGGCATGCACTCCAAGCGCTGGAGCAGGGAACGTGCGATTGATTACATGCTGAGTAAGACCGGTATGACGGAGGCGGAGGTGACGCGAGAAATAGAGCGATATGTCGTTTGGCCTGGCCAGGCCACTGCCTATAAAGTGGGGCAGATATATATGTTAAGACTGCGCTCCATGGCCGAGGAGGAGTTGGGAGATCAGTTCGATATTAGAGAGTTCCATGAAATGATTTTGATGAATGGAGCAATGCCTCTGGAGATATTGGAGGAATCTGTGACCTCTTGGGTAAGCTCTTTCGTTCGGTAAAGCCTGAGCAATGATATAAACAAAAAAGCCCTCGTGAGAGGGCTTTTTGCATTTTAAAGTTTAACGAGACGCGAGGGCTGGATTGAGCGGTGCACGAGCATCACACTGATTGAGAAATCTTTGAACCTTTTGAAATTCATCTTCTCTATTTTCATCGAAATACATTCCATGCCCCTCATCTGAATAAAAATGGTGCTTGAAATCAACATCTGTCTTTTCTAAAGCTTTGACATATTTCTTAGCGCCGGCCAGGGGAGTTCGAGCATCTGCTTTGCCATGGATAACCAGTAGGGGCACTTTTACTTTGTCGAGATTATGAATAGGAGACATAGATCTAAGTGCTACTGGGTCGGTGCCCATTGCGGTACTCGTATAGTCGTTAGTCCAATAGCCTCTTCGGCCATCCCAGGTATCCATAAGCTCATCAAATTCAAAAAATCCAGCAATGATCACACTGCAGTCATAGTAGTCATTATGCCTTACAACATTTTGTGCGCTTGAATAGCCGCCATAGCTTCCACCATAAGTATAAACTTTTTCACCAACATCATAATTTTTCTGGACATATTCGGCTCCCTCGCGCATATCGTCCAGCATCCGTGTGCCCCATTTTTTATAGCCAGCGCGCTCTAAATTTTGACCATATCCACCTGAGCCACGAAAGTTTGGAGCAAAGACAGCGTAACCCATCTCAGAAAGTATCTGCATACCTGCATTGAATCTGTATTCTATGAAAGGTCCATGAGGACCCCCATGTATATGATTAATAAGCGCCTTTGGTTTACCAGAGCGGGGCATGAGTAACCAACCCTGCAGCATCACTCCATCGCTTGTCTTATATTTAACCGACTGAAGTTGGTTTAGATTGAGTTGATCCACCGATTCTTGAGAACTAAACAGGTAACGAGCCTGACCGGTATCCTTTTCCCAAACATAGTGCTCTCCATAAAGACCCGTAGAGCCGACATGCAACGTTAAATTTTCGGATTCATCATCCATACCCGTTAGAGAGATATTAAAACCAGGAAACCCTTTCTCAAATCCAGCGATAACTTTTGAGGCGATTGTATTTTTAAATGAGATAGACTGAGGACCATCATCGATCCACTGAGCATAAATGAGATCACCTTTTTTATCAAAGGACAAATCGATATCTGACACAAAGCCAAAATTACGGACTGATTCAAAATCTTGAGTTTCCATAGAGACTTTGATCAGATGTCTAGGGGCGTTGATCCCTTCCTCAAGTTGCGTCAGCCCGTAGGCATATTTCCCATCATTTGTTACGTGCTGCAGACTAAATTGTCCCGGAAACTCTAGTGATATTGGTTGCCACTCTGGTTCTTCCTGTGTTCGATCGTAATAGAAGTAATTTGCGGTAAGCTCTGGTTGTGGGACGGATGCAAAAAGCATGGTTCCTGTTCGATTTGAGGATATTTGGGCGCCACGGCCGGGCCCTACAGCAACCTTTTTAAAGTTGCCCGTTGATAATTTCATCGTGTAGATAATGGGCCGCACGCCACCATCTCTTCTTTTCCAGGGACTTACGCTGACAAGCACTCTTTCTTGGTCATACTGCAGAGTGGATATGATATTCATAAATCCTGCAATTCTGTCACCACTTCTTCCTCGCACATAATTACCTGATGCGGTCCAGACTCGTTCATTTACATCCTTGTCCATATATAATAAGAACACGTCACTCGAGCCATAAGGACGATCTTTTAGGTCCTCGACCATAACTTGGTAAGCAAAGATATCTCCTGAAAGCCACTGTCCCCCGCTGACCTCCATGAAATCCTTTTTATCATATCGGACACTCTTGCCTGGAATTGGAGCACCCGTTTTTCGATCAA
>Ga0213863_10001072_pt1 | contig 20285 bp, 14 predicted proteins | sample PICome_8_FD_160128 | JGI IMG/M metagenome (GOLD analysis project Ga0213863, IMG submission 160128) | Coastal seawater microbial communities near Pivers Island, North Carolina, United States - PICO497 | ecosystem: Environmental > Aquatic > Marine > Coastal | place: USA: North Carolina... | reverse complement strand
TATTCATCCGGATAAAAAACGTCTATTGGAGGTAACTCTTGAGCAAACATGTTACCTACAAGAAGACAAGCGAATAAGCAGTATTTAGTAACTGATAACATAAATCTATTTTAATTAAAAGTTAAAGATACAAACTTTTAAAATGCACACAACAAGAAAGAATGACCCCAATACAAAAACTAAAAACCACCATTACAAATTAAACATATCATCACAACAACCTAGGTAAAAAGTAAATTTCTACCTATACAAGTGGAATAAGTTTACTTCTAATCTATTTAAGAAAAATATATATAAATGGCTATCACCACAAAACTAATTAAAACACCGATACGTTTGGTGAGTTTCGACTTAATTGATTTTTCTAATTGCCTGTAACAACTTTTATTAAAGCACCTTTACCTTGTTATTTAAAATTTTGACACTATAGAACTGTAGGAAATAAAAGAACAAGAAGAATGATTGAATTTATCATTTTTATAAATAGTTTGGTTTAATAAATTTACTTATTTGTTTTTAGTATGTTTTCTGAATGTTTGTTTTGTAGTAGTTACTTTCCAATACAATATTTAACTACCCTTGTATTCATTGGTACTATTGTATTTGGGCAACAAATAGCATACAAAAAATGGATAATAAGAGAAGATTAGTAACAACTATTAATAAATAGAGCATTAAATATAGCATAAAAAAAACCGCTCGATTAGAGCGGTTTCCAAATAAAAACACCAAGCATTAATTAGCTGTACCAGAGCCTAAATAAATACTGTTTGATACTTGACTACCATCAGCAGAAATAAAAGCCATAAATAGCTCTACTGTATCTCCTGCATAAGTTGTTGGGATTGGAATAATTTGAGAACCTACTGTTCTGTGTGCTCCATCAAGTAAAGAAATGGATTCCTTTTTTGAAGGATTGTAAACCAATAACATCGCCTTGTCAGTAGCATTTGCGTTACCTTCAGCAGAGTTATCATCCCAACCAAACGTTACTTCTCCAGCAGTTGCTAAATCAGTCGTTGGGTTTAGCACACCAGATAAACCTCCTCGACTTACTAAAGCGTTTGGATAGTCAACAACAAAGTTAGGTTCAGTACCTGTAATAGCATTATTCAATACATACGACATTGCAGCATTAAATTCTGTTTTCTTAACAGCTAACCCTTTATATCCTAACTTAATAAAAGGCTTTACAGCCTGTAAAAATTCTAAAGTGGCAGTAAACTTGGTTCTTTGGTTTACTTGACCAACAGTTCTTGGATTGGCTACACTTGAAGGTTTAATTCTAATGTAATCAATTCCTTTCCAGCTTCCACCGATAACGTTACCAACCTTACCTGAAAGACCTCCTAAAATACCTTGAGCAATTTTACCCATAACATAAATAATTTAAATGAAACATAATTTTCTTCGGACTTGGTACGGACTTAACACGAAGTTGTACCTTCCGTTGAAATATATGGCAAGTTTTATGCTATTCTTTTGATATGGATTTTGTTGCTTTAGATTGCTTCTTTTTGCATTTTAGAAAATAAACTTTGGATATATGATACTTTCAAATCTGCCATTTTTGAAATAATTTTATGAAGCTCCTTTTCCTTTTTGTTAATTGCTGACACAATATTAATATGTTTTTGCAACTGAATTGCATCATAAAACAATGAGCTGTAGCTGTTTTTCAAAGTGTTCCTACAATCATCTATTGAAATAAACGGAATAACACTACCTTTTAAATAGTAAGCGTAAAATCCGCCTATTTGCAACATCATAGATAAGTGAAAAAGTGTGTGTTTTACCTCTTCTGTTGTAGTAGTGACAACGAAACAGTTAGCACAGGATTTTAAGAGTGGTTTTCCGCTGTTTAGACCTTTGTTTAGAATGAAAAAATGAGGGTTCGAGTAAGTCTTTCCGACTTGGTGTGTTTTTAGTTTAAAAGTTGACATAGCTATCCAATTTAAAATTGCTTCGCTACGCTTCGCGCCATTATTTTTTTTGAAAAGAAAAAAGATAGCCATAGTTGTTGTGGCGTGGGTAAGGCTGTCAAGGTTTTTGGATAAAAGTTTTTTGAGTTGAATGTCTAAATCAAAAGAAAAAGGGTCTTGAAAAAAGTTTTATTCAAAACCCGTAGGGCTTGACCTTTATAGCCTTGTGCGGTTGGCAGAGGTAGCCACATATATTTGCCATCTTTTTTTATTTTAATATTTCAAATTTGTTTAAACTTGATTCAATTTACTTTTAACTTTTCTGGGGAATGAACACTTAAAAAAATAGGTTTCAGTTCGTATTTGAGCGTTGGATGAAGCGTCTGTATGGGTAGCGTTTTAAATAGTTGTTTGATAAAACAGCATTTAAACAAGCTACTTATACAGGACTTTTAGACAATAGCTTATTGCTTTTTTGAGGCACGATAAAAAGTAATGTGCTATGGCGCACTACAAAATATTATAAACCTATTTTTTTATATCCTATTACTTGGGTGGTGGGGAAAAGTGGACTTTAATATTTGTTAGTGAAATGAAACAAACAAAGACTTGAGGTAAGGAATACTTGGACTTAACGATGGTTTTGTGCAGTTGAATGAGATAACGAATATTATAATAAATTAACGTTATCCTTTGAATGTTCGACTGTTTAATGTTTGTACAAAATGTAGTTAGAAGTTCGGAAGTGAGCGTAGGATGAGCGGATATTTTACATAATAGCAGTTATAGTGACGAAAATATAATAAAACGCCGTAGGCAACCATTGAAAGGATTTTTGCTCCTATAACTTCTATTATGTAACATAGCTTGGGATTGGTTTTTTGGCGTAATAGTTGTTTGAGCGTTGGCAATAGCTCTTTGCTTTTTTATTGTACTAATTTATTTATATAGATACTTTTAAATAAAACAAGCAATGTGCTATTATAGCTTTGGATACAAGTATTATGACACAAAACCAATTATGCATTGGCGAGCGGAACAACACAAAAGACAGAGGATTTTGAGGCACGAAAAAACTGGGTTTTGGGTTGTGGGGACAATTACCAACTCATTCGTTGTAATCTAACTGCATTTAAAATTGCTAACAATGCTACACCTACATCTGCAAAAACTGCTTCCCACATTGTGGCTAAACCACCTGCTCCTAATATCAAGACTATGACCTTAACACCAAATGCTAAAATGATATTCTGCCAAACAATTTTACGGGTAGAACGACTTATTTTAATCGCTCTCACGACTTTAGAAGGTTGGTCTGTTTGAATGATAACATCTGCTGTTTCTATTGCGACATCACTCCCTAAACCACCCATTGCAATACCGACGTTACTAACAGCTAAAACAGGTGCGTCATTAATACCATCACCAATAAAAGCCACTTTGTTTTCAGGATTTTTATTTAAAATTTCAACTTCGTTTAATTTATCTTCTGGTAACAAGCCACCCTTCGCTATTTCTATATTTAATTCAGAAGCTATTTTTTGAGTTATAGAATCCTTATCACCAGAGAGCATTATTATATTTTTAATACCAACCTTATGTAATGCCGTAATAGTTTCTTTAGCATCGTCTTTTAATTCATCTGCAATAACGACATAACCTGCAAAGGCATTATCTATTGACACTAATACTATTGACTCTACAATAGTTTCAGTTTCTTTTAAAACATTTATATTATTAGCTATCATTAAGGCTTTATTACCAACTAAAACATTCTTACCATTCACGATACCTTTTAAACCTTTTCCTGCGATTTCAGATACTTCAGAAGCCTCATAATCTGCACCTTCATCTTTATATTCCAAAATGGCTTTAGCGATTGGATGCGTTGATTGTTCTTCCATAGCCATCAGGTATTTCATAAACTCTTTTTCATCCCAATTAATGGCTTTTATCTCTTTTATTTTAAAAACACCTTTGGTAACGGTTCCTGTTTTGTCCATTACTAAAGTATTTATCTTGGTCATTGCATCTAAAAATGAAGCTCCTTTAAATAGAATTCCATTTTTTGAAGCTGCTCCCAATCCACCAAAATAACCCAAAGGAATAGAAATAACCAAAGCACAAGGACAGGATATTACCAAAAATATTAAGGCACGATATAACCAATCCCTAAATACATAATCATCTACAAAAAAGTAAGGAATGAAAGTAACACCAATAGCCAAAAACACAACAATTGGTGTGTAGATACGAGCAAACTGTCTGATAAACAATTCTGTTTTAGATTTACGTGCTGTAGCATTTTGAACCAAGTCTAATATTCTCGCAATAGAACTGTCTTCAAACTTATTGGTTACCTCAACTTCAATTACGCTTTCTAAATTAATACTACCTGCATAAACCTTGGCTTCTTTCTGAATAGAATCTGGTTTGCTTTCGCCTGTTAATGCTGCGGTGTTTAACGATGCTTTTTCGGATAATAAAACACCATCCAATGGAATTTTTTCACCTACTCGAATTTGAATCTTTTCACCAATATTTACTGCTTCTGGCGACACACTAACATAATCACCATCACGAAATACATTGGCTTCTTTTGGCCTAACATCCAATAAGGCTTTAATATTTCCTTTTGCTCTATTTACTGCTGCGTTTTGAAATAATTCACCTACTGCATAAAATAGCATTACTGCAACACCTTCTGGATATTCACCAATTATAAATGCACCAATCGTAGCAATAGACATTAAAAAGAACTCGGTAAAAACATCGCCTTTTATAAGACTTTTCCATCCTTCTTTAATTACTGGAAATCCAACAGGAATATATGCTAAAGTGTACCAAACTACTCGAATCCATCCTTCAAATTGAGGAATGGCATCAAAATAATCTACAGCGATACCTACCATTAACATTACAAAACTTATAATAGCAGGAATGTATGTTTTGAATGCACTTCCATTTCCGTGGTCGTGACCATCATCGTGAGAATGTTGTTCTTCTGAATTTGGTTTTAAATCTCTTAAATTGACTTTCTTTTTTTTCATTTAATTTCTAATAATATTTCAATGTCATTTGGAATAGGCATACGTTTTAATGGTGGCACGTTTGCTCCACCTGTATTACCAAGTGGAACGTGATTTATAAATGATTTCCAGCCACCCAAAAGCAACCTAATTATTTGACCTATTACTTCTTTAGTATCTTTTTGTCTAAATCCAAACTTTAGCATGAGCCAATGTGAATAGGTATGTTCTATTGGGTAAGATTGACCTATTATATGACTACGTTCTAAATGATACCAAGCATAACCAAATTGTTTATTTTCTAAACAGAAACTGTATTGTTTTAATTCTTCGTTATACGCCTGTTTTAGATTTTTAGGTATTTTAGTATTAAATTTCATATCCTCTAATTTCGGATAAATGTACTTTAATAGTAAGTGCAATGGAAGTGCAATAATTATCCACTACACTTATCGCAAATACCTTTTACCACCAAATTTACATTCTCTGACACAAAACCATCAGGTACTTTAATCTGCGGTATTTTATGTTTTGTTAAGCATACGGTTTCATTGCAATTGTTACAATGGAAATGTAAGTGCAAATCGGTTTTTATATCACAATTACATCCCTTTTCGCATAACGCATATTTTGTAATCCCTGTACCATCGTCAATTTGATGCACAATATCCTTTTCTTCAAAGGTTTTAATAGTTCTGTACAAGGTAGTTCTATCTGCTTTTTCAAAAGCATTTTCAATATCACTTAATGTTACCGCTATCTCTTTTTCTGCAAGAAACTTATAAATTAACATACGCATTGCTGTAACACGAATATTTTTTGACTCTAATACTTGTTCTATTGTTTCCATATTTAATCGTGGTCTTCGTTTCCAAATGGTTTGATAATAAGACCTACACTAAATATAAAACCATCTGTTGGCGCATAAATCTCTGGGAAAACAGGATTGTCGTGAGGTGGTAAAACCAAAGGTGAAAACCTGCTTTGTCTTCTATCTGTAAAGTTTTCAAAATTTACAAATACGCTACCTAATTTAAAATTACGCATAACCAATAAACCCATAGTTACAAAGTCTGTAGTTTCTGTACCATTGGATAAGAATTGTTTTCCTGTATAAAAGGTTTCATAACCAATACGCCATTTTTCAGATTCGTACATTAAAATACTACCTGCGTTATGTTTTGCGGTTAATGGCTTCTGTGGATTGCCAGGTAAATAATTTAGTTTGGTATCAATAAGCGCATAGTTTAAAAACCATCTAAAGTCTTTGTAAGTAAATTTAATATTGGTTTCTGCTCCTTTACTTAAAATTTCATTTGGTGCATTTTCAAACTGAAATAATCCGTTATCTGCTGAATTTAAGAGTAAGCCATCATTTATTGCAGTCACATAGAATAATTGGTTTATAGAAAAACCAATCTCATCAGATAATCGTGTTTGATAGTTTACATCGAAATTAACACCATAAGAACGTTCTGCATCTATTGTTGATTTATCTATGGCGAGGACATTTTCAAAGTTAATATACTCTGCTTCTTCTGTAAAAATATCTGGAATCTTATACCCTAAACCTCCACCAATTCTACTTGAAAATCCACTATCATTTTTGTAGAGTAGTGAAATTCTTGGAAGTGGAAAAAAACCAAAATCAGTATTATAATCTGCTCTTAATCCTGTTTCTAATATCCAATTATCTGATAAGTCATAAATATTATTTGCAAATGCGCCAAAGGTCACATCTTTCTGGTCTCGCTGTAGTTGTGCGTTATCATTTTCATCAAAATTTGAGGTATAAAGATTAGCTCCAACTATCCAATCCGTTTTTTCTGATGCTGTATTATATGAGATTTCAGTAAACGTATTTGTTTGTTTGCCATCAAAATTAAAATCTGGAACTGTTAAATTCCTATCGAAAAAAGAGACACTATTTTTAAACTCTAATGAACTAACAGAATCTAATTGTGTTTGATATACCAATTGACTGCTTAATCGTTTTGAATTGTTTTCTTCAATATATTGATGTATGCCATTTTCTCCACTTTCAATTTTTGTCATATCTCCACCAATTCTATCATCATACGTTCCGTTTAATCCAAACCAAAGTGTTGTTTTCTCTGATGGGTAATAAAACAATTTAGGATTAAATGAAATTGATGTTGTTTTTGGTAGATTGCTAAAGCCATCATCTTCTGGGTCGTATGCTTTTTGGTAATGACCAGAGCCATAAAGTGAAATACCAAATTTTTCATTTCGTTTGCTATAAAATACATTGGCTGTGCTTCCTAACGCTTGTGTTTGTGTAAGCATTATGTCTAATGCAGGTTCAAAGTCTGGTGTTTTAGATACCATATTTACTAATCCTGCAATAGCACCTCCACCGTAAAGTGTTGACGAACTTCCTTTTATAATTTCAAATTGTTGTAAGTCTAAAGGTGGTATTTGTAAAATACTCAAACCACTTGAGAAACCACCATATAATGGAAACCCATCTCTTAAAAGCTGTGTGTACCTGCCATCTAATCCTTGAATACGAATATTGGTACTCCCACTACTTAATGATGTTTGTTGCATTTGTATTCCTGTGCTTTCTCGAAGCACCATAGAAATATTAGTAGGATTCATTATTGCTTTTTCTCCTAATTCCTCTGCACCTATAAACTCTATACGTGTCGGTATTTTTCTTACGGTTCTTGTACTTCTTGAAGATTGCAATACTACTGCATCTAATTGATTGCCACCTTCTTTTAATTTAAAGACTAACGCTGAATTGCTTGGAATTTGAATTGTTGTCTCAAATGTTTCAAAGCCTAAAAAAGAAATTATTATTTGATGCTGACCGTCTGGTATTTCTGTAAATTCTGCAATACCATCAAAATTGGTTACTGCTCCTTTTTCTAATGCCTCAAAGTAAACCGTAGCACCCAATAAAGGCTCGTTTTCCGCTTCTGTTAGGACTTTTATTTGTATGTCTGACATTTGTGCCTGTAACGATAGGCAAAGTATTAATATGAGCTTTATGCTCAATAGGTATTTATTCATTGAATTGTATTTGTAATTAACTAAATAATTGATATAAAATCGATTTGTTTTAGCTTATTACTTGTGGCGGATGCCAAATATTGGAAAGGAAATTAAACCCGTAAATAGGCTGATATGTAGAAATTAACTCCGTTGAGATTTCAACATTGAGTTTTAAATCAAATGTCTTGATTGGTTCGTAAGTAATAGTCATACCGCAACAATTACAAATACAAGTTACAGGACAAGAATCGTCACTATCTTCTTGATGATTGTGATTTGTACTTATTTCGTCTTGATGCTGGTCTTCTATGTTTAGACCATCAGAACAAGGCTTTGCTGAAAGCAATAGTATTATTAAGGATAATATGATTGTTACAAATTTCACAATTACAAAGATAAAAATTTAATGATGCAATGGTTGTGCAAATAAATTATACTACTCCTTCTTAATAAAAAAAGAGCCTTCCGAAAAAGACTCTTTCATTTTTGTTTAATGGTCGTGATTTGAATGGTCATCACTTTTTTCTTCACCAGATTGATTCATCATCATTTCGTGGTCGTATTTACAACAACCTGGTAAACCATCATATGCTTCTTCATCACCTGCTACTTTTTCGGTATCATATCCTGAAGCTGCGATTGCTTTATGGATTGCCATTGCATCGGTTTTTGTATCATCAAAAGACACATCAATCTTCTTCTTATCGACATCCCAATTAGCACTTGCTACACCTTCAACACCGTTAGCTGCTTTTTCGATAGTGTTTTTACACATTCCGCAATTTCCTCTTACACCAAAAGACAGGTCTGTCATTGCCATATCTTTAGACATTTCAGTAGTTGTGGTTTCTGTTTCTTTTTTGGTTTCGTTTTTACAACTTGTTAAACCTAATGCTGCTATTACAGCTACACTTAAAATTACTTTCTTCATTGTTTTAAAAATTTAATTAATATATATTTAGTTTAATAATTATTCTATAATTTGTTTTACTTCTCCACAGGTTAGCATTGCATCTCCAATACATTTCTAATTACTCTTGTTTCTTTTTCAATTGAGCAAAATAGTAATATCCACTTGTAGTTAAATCTTTGATATCTAAATGTTTAAAATCATCAGATAAATCTTCAATACTAAGGTTGTTATCATTTGTTTGTTTAATTTCATGTATAATTTTAAAATTATTGTCTTCAATTAGTTTTAAATGCGTTGACATTGGCTCTCTATTAATCAAGTATGTTCCTCCAGTAACTACACTCCATTCTAACTCATTTAATGTCCAATGTTCGTTCCACAATTTTGTTGTGTTCATCGATTTAAAGTCTATTTTATGAGAAATACAACCTTCGTCTTTCAACCATTTATTCATTGCTTCATAAGCAAATGATAAATCATCTAAATGCTGTAAAACCGTATGAGAAAAAACATAATCAATTGTATTATCTTCTATTATATCTGTACTCTCCCAAGGTATTATTGAATGAATATAAGTATTATCAGGATTACAAGGGTCAAACAATTCTTTACGAATTTTCTGTAGCCTTTTACTGTTTAAACAAATTGCCAAATGAGTTTTAGTTAAAATCTGTGTAGGGAAATCAAAATTTTTATTGTCTATTTTGTCAGATTCTGTTCTAATAGCTTCTGTCTTTTTTTCTATACTGAAATAAGCTACTAACTCATCAAAAACTTTAATATTAGTTTCTGTATTCCAGTACTGTGTTCTCTCTAAAGCATATAATGTCTCAGAACCAGATATTAACGCAGCCAAACCTACACCAAGAGAGTTACCTGGACCAATTTCAACAACGACTTTTGGAATTTCATTGTTAAATAATGACCAATGCTTTAAATGTTTCATCCAAACCCTATAACAGTATAGACTATTACTTCCAGCAGTATCAGGTTTTCTCAAATACTTTCTTGCTATTGATGAGTTTGATAAAATTAATTTATAAACACCTCTTAATTTCCCTCTTGTGTATCCCTTTAACAAATAAACTATTTTCATCTTTTTATATTTTATTTAGTTATTCACTTTGCTAACTTTAATTATTTTTATTCTATTACTTGTTTTACTTCTCCACAAGAGAGCATTGCGTTACCAAAATATGGATTGATTACTTTTTCTTCTTTACTCAACCAGTATGCTCCATTGTTATCATCTGCCATTGGACAAAACTCTACATAGATTTTTTCATTGACACTAAATAACTGAAGCGTGTTAATTAAATGTGATGAGAGATGCTTAAAATGATTTCGTTGTTCTTTAATATCTGATGTTCTTGAAATTAAGGACGCTGATATTTTTATTTCATTTTCTAATGACATCCAATGATTATGAGCCTCTTTATCTATTAATTGTTTCATATCAACTTCAGATAAATTTTCTAATAACTTTTTTGATTCTGTCATTACATTATTTGAATCATCTTTAACTAAAGCATCTTTCAATTTGATGTAATCATTAAAAACTACTTTCAATTGATTTTGAAAGTCGGTTGATACTTCTATTCGTTCATTCATATTGAAATGATTCTCATTGTTTACTGAAGCAGTCTCTTCCATTCCAAGGTGTCCCTCGTGACCAGTCATCACCTTACCACCTTCTTTATTCATCATTGATTTTTTTCCTTGCAATTGTGCCGCTGCATCAACTGTAAATGTTCCGTTGGTTACAATTTCATTGCCATTGCTTAATCCTTCTAAAACCTCGTAGTTATCACCGATTTGATTGCCTAATGTAATCTTACGCATTTCATAAATAGGTTGGTCTGGATTTGTTTTAAGGTACACCACAGAACGTTCACCTGTCCATAACACAGAAGATGCAGGAATTGTTAATACTCCGTCATTTTTAGCTGTACTGCCTTCAATATTTGCGGTTACAAACATTCCTGGTTTAAATACATCGTCCTTATTGCTTAAAACAACACGTAAGGTTACAGTTCTTGTTTTCGTGTTTAAAACTGGGTCAATGAAATCAACTTTACCTTTAAACTCTTTATTAGGATAAGCATTGGTTGTTATCATCACTTCCTGTCCTTTTTTAAAGCGGTCAATCTGATTTTCATACACATCAAAGTTACCCCAAACCGTGTTTAGATTAGCAATTTTAAGTAAGGGTTGTCCTTGTTTAATGTAATCGCCTTGCTCTACCAATTTTTCTGTAACAGTACCCGAAAAGGTTGCATAAACAGGAAAATTTTCTTTCACTTTTCCTGTTTCTTCTATCTGATTGATTTGCTTGTCAGAGAGCTTCCATAATTTCAATTTGTTTCGAACTGCTTTGTATAATGCAGGTTGTGATTCTTTTAAAGAGGCTGCTGTAATCAGTTCCTGTTGTGCTGCATAGAGTTCTGGCGAATAGATTGTTGCTAAAAGCTGACCTTTACGCACTTCTTCACCTGTAAAACTCACATTCAAACGTTCAATTCTTCCAGCGAAATAACTTACCTGTACTGCATTGGCTTCTTCGTTTTCAGCAATTTTACCAGATAATTTGATAGTATTGCCTTCAACATTGCCTTTACCAACAATAGATGTTTGAATATTAGCTAAAGCCATAGCATTTTCGGTCAATTTGAATTGGTCTGCTAATAAACCATCTGCACTACTTTCCGCAGGAATTAAATCCATACCACAAATAGGACAATCGCCTGGTTCTGGTTTCATAATCTGCGGATGCATAGAGCACGTCCACATTTGATTGGTTTTTACTGATTCAGATTGATTTTGTTTTGTATTTTCATTTGACGAATTACCAAAAATCAACCAACCTAATAGTAAACCAACTACTAATATTCCGATATAAATTATATACTTTTTCATTCCTATTTATTTTTTCTTTTAATTAACTTCCTAATCGAAGGTGAAGACGTGTACCATAGTAAAAATCCACTTAAAACGGTTATCAATCCTAAAAGTGAAAAGGCTCTCAAAACAATGGTATTGAAATTGTCTCTGCCTTCATAATCCATTGTATGTGTCATCCATAAAAAATCAAACCAACGCCAAGAACGATGTCTTACGGTTTGAAATTTTCCGTCGCTTACAGAAACGTATGCTTTTAGTGCTTCATCTGTTTTATATGAGATAACATAAGCAGGTAGTAGTTTTTCTCGATACTCATGGTGTTTTCCAGTTTCAGTAATTTGCTCAACAGATTCTACCTCTAAACCACTCTTCATATGGTTTTTGGCAATATAGAGTGCCTCATCCTGCGTAATACTACTTTTTGGCATTCCATCTAAAGCATTGTACAATTGCTCTTTATTTATCCAATAGTACGGTGCATTATCAATATCTCTTAATTCAATAGTCTTTATACCATCTGGAACATCCATTTCTGAAGGACTTATTAAACTATTAAATGCTTTGGGTTGATAGTCCAAGTTTTTAAATTGGTCTCCGTGTATTTCGTCGATGTTTGTCCAACTAAAGTATAAACCACTAATAGTCCAAAACAGGAATTGAATCCCTAAAAAGAGACCCAAATACCTGTGGGTTTTTCTAATTTTTAAAGCTGTATGCCTGTTTACCATTTTCTAATTTTTAATTGCAAAAGGAAACTCGAGTTTAACTTTTTCCCAAGCCATCGAAATAGTTCCACTTTTATTATCTATTTTGTTGACCTTATATTCTAAATGTTCTGTGATTTCCTCTGATAATGTTGGTGTAATTTTAAATCGAATAACATCATCTTTATCGTCATACTCATCTTTACCGTGTTGCTCCCAGTTTTTATTAATCATCACAGTCCAGTCGCCTTTTGATGGAATTGTAAAAAAGCCATATTTCCCTTTAGGAAGCGTTTCTCCATTTATGATTAAATCTTTATTCGTTTCTATCCAAGTAGCCATATGCGCTCCTGCTTGCCATACTTGGTCATAACCAACCAAACCACCAAAGATGATTCTATTCCTTACTCCTGGTGATGAATAATCAATATGAATATGTGCATCTCCAATCATTGCCATTGTTTCGGTATGCGGACTTAAAGGTTTTTTCTTGGATTGCTCAACTTTTTCGGTTTCAGCACTATGATTGTGTTTTTGATCTTCTGAACTTGATTTTTCGTCTTTACAGCTCACTATGGTAAGCATTATTACAAGTAATAGGGTTAGATTTTTCATTAGTTTTATATTTATAGTTATACGTTAGTTGTTCTTAATCGTAGCGCATTTCCAATAACAGAAACAGAGCTAAAACTCATTGCTAAAGCTGCTATCATTGGCGAGAGTAGTATTCCGAAGAATGGAAACAACACACCTGCTGCAATAGGTACACCTAAAGTGTTGTAGATAAGTGCAAAAAATAGGTTTTGCTTAATGTTCTTCATTACAGCATTACTCAAATTTTTTGCTTTTACAATACCGTGTAAATCGCCTTTTACTAAAGTTATCATAGCACTTTCTATCGCTACATCTGTTCCTGTTCCCATTGCAATACCTACATCACTTTTTGCCAATGCTGGTGCATCATTAATTCCATCACCTGCCATAGCAACTACTTTTCCATTTTTTTGTAGTTTCTCTACTTCTTTGAGTTTGTCTTCTGGTAGCATACTGGCTTTAAAATCTGCAAGATTTAGTTCTGATGCTACTGCTTGTGCTGTATCGTGATTATCACCTGTTAGCATTATTACATCTATCCCTTTATCTTGAAGTGCTTTAATGGCTTTAGCACTTGTTTCTTTTATCTTATCGCCTATAACTACATATCCAACTACGGTTTTATCTATTGACAAATAAGAAACTGTTTTACCCTGTTTTTGGTAAGATTTAGCTTCGTCTTTCATTTTAGAGATAATATCTGCTTTGGCATATTCCATCATTTTAGGATTACCTAATGCTACTTTTTTATCTTTTATGGTCGCTTCAACACCTTTTCCTGTGACTGCACTAAAATCTTCGGACTTTAAAATTTCTGCGTTGTGTTCTTTGCCATATTTAACTGTCGCTTCTGCTAAAGGATGTTCGCTATTGGTATTTAATGAAACGATGTATTGTAACACTTCTTTTTCGCTTAAAGCATCATTAAAAGCACCAACGGTTTCAACTGTTGGTTTTCCTTCGGTAATTGTTCCTGTCTTGTCAACGATAAGCGTATTTACCTTATCCATTTTTTCAAGAGCTTCAGCATTTTTAATCAATACACCATTTTGAGCACCTTTACCCACACCAACCATTACAGACATTGGTGTTGCTAAACCTAAAGCACAAGGACACGCAATGATTAGTACTGCAATCGCATTTACAAACGCATACACATAAACTGGTTCTGGTCCCCAAATTGACCATATAATAAAAGTGATAATAGAAATAAGAACTACAACTGGCACAAAATAACCTGAAACTTTATCTGCTAAATTTTGAATAGGTGCGCGACTTCTACTGGCATCATTAACCATATGAATGATTTGCGATAATAGCGTGTCACTTCCTACCTTTTCGGCTTTCATTAAAAAGGATTGATTACCATTAATGGTTCCGCTACTTACTTTATCTTCTTGAGATTTGTTTACAGGAATAGGTTCTCCTGTAATCATAGATTCGTCAATAGTTGTTTCGCCTTCAGTTATCACACCATCCACAGGAATTTTATCTCCTGGTTTCACTTTTAGAATATCATTTAATTCTATCTCGTCAATACTGACTTCAATTTCTTCACCATCTACTATTTTTATGGCTTTATTAGGTGCTAACTTTAGTAACTCTTTTACTGCCGAATTGGTTTTACTATGCGCACGAGCTTCTAACAACTGACCTAAAAGCACTAACGTTAGAATAACTGTTGCTGCTTCAAAATAGACGTGAACTGCACCTGATTCAGTTTTAAATTGTTCAGGAAATACATCTGGAAACAACATCCCAAATACACTAAATAACCAAGCCACACCTGCACCGATTCCAATGAGTGTAAACATATTGAGATTCCACGTTTTTATGCTTTTATAAGCACGCTCAAAGAACATCCAAGTAGCATAAAAAACAACTGGAATGGATAGTGCAAATTGAATCCAATTCCAATTTTTCTGTTCCATTATATTATACAATGGATTGTTATTAAGCATTTCGCTCATAGCAATTAAGAAAATAGGTAATGTGAATACAGATGCTATCCAAAATTTCTTTAATAGCTTCTTATACGTTTTTTCTTCTGCTGAACTATCTGCTTCCATTGGCACTAAATCCATCCCACAAATAGGACACGAACCTGCTTCGTCTTTGACAATTTCTGGATGCATAGGACACGTCCATTGTTCCTTTGAAGTTGCTGATAGATTTTGTTCTTCCACCAAATCCATTCCGCAAACAGGACAATCGCCTGGTGCATCATAAGTTTTATCGCCTTCGCAATGCATAGGACAATAAAATGTGCCTGTGCCTTTTCCTTTGGGTTGCTCTTTCTTTTTATCATTTGAATGCTGATGTTGTTCACCTTGTTTATGAATACTGTATCTATCACCATCCTTTTTTAAGGCTTCTTGAAAAGTTTCTATGGGAATATGCGATTCCATCTCGATGGTAGCTTCTGCCTTATCTAAATCGACTGTTGCTTTTGAAACACGTTCTATTTTAGAGAGCGTTTCTTCAACGTGACTGCGACAACCGTTGCAAGTCATTCCGTGTATGTGATATGTGTGTTTCATTATTGCTGTGTTAAATAATTAATGATTGTACTTTGCACATAGTAGGTCTTCACAGATTCTATTTGGTTCATTTGAAACTTTAGCTGCAACTCTTGAATATCCAAAACATCATTAAAATCAATCGTTCCTGTTTCGTAGCTTTTGATTAAAATGTCTTCTGCATCTTTAGCTTGCTTTAGGTTTTTGGTTTGGGTAGCATAACTTATTCTTGCAGAAATGCGTTCGTTAATCGCTTTATCTAAAAGCGTTTCCAAAGAATTTAAACGTTCCTGTTTTTGAGCTGTTATTTCTTGCTGTTGCAAATCATTTTGTTTGGTTTGCGATTTATATTTTTTATTGAAAATTGGGATAGATACCGAAACCATTGGCATTACAATATCCTTTCCGTTATCGCTGAAATCCATATTTGGTCTTTCGGAAACATTGATATAATCTAATCCAAAACCAATCATTGGACTGCTTTCTTTTTGATTTAATAATTCTGATTGCTCTATGGATTGATAGAGTTTATCATATTTCAGTAATTCAGGATGTAATGCTAAATTTTCAGAAGTAATATCAAAGTCTTCAGAAGGTATCATTAAACTATCTACCACATTCACGGTAACATCATTATCTCTATTCAATAGATTATTGAAGTTAGTTTGTTCTGCTAAAAATTGTTGTTGCAATACGTCTTTTAGTTGTTGCATTTCGTTTTGACGCATTTGCAAACGCAACACATCTACTGCGGATGCTTTACCAACCTCAACAGAAGTTAATGCCAACGTCTCATAAGTTTCTAATAGTTTGATGTTTTCTGTTAAGACCTCTTGCTTTGCTTTATTGGCGTATAGATTATAATAGGATTGTGATACCGAAGCCATTAGTTTTCGCTTTGCGATAACAATGTCCTCGTATTTAGCATCTGCCAATGAACTCACATAATTTTCTCGTGAAGTAATCGTACCAAACCACGGTAACATTTGTTTAGCAGATAATTTAAAGCGTTGTGCACCTGTTCTGGTCTCCGGTTCACTTACAAAATAACCGACACCAAATTCTGTATTTGGAATGGTATTGACTTCGTTTACTTTTTCAGAAGCTCTTTTGTATTGTAACTCAAACTTTTGAATCTCTGGGTTGTTCGCTACTGCTTCATTGATTAACGATTCTAATTGCTGTGCATTTGCAAAGAGAACAAAGAATAACGAACAAAGAATAAAGACTGTTTTTATGTTTGATTTTATCTGTTTCATTTTACAGTTCTTTTAAGTTGAAATTCGGCTTTCCAGCTATATAATACTGGAACAACAAATAAGGTTATTAAGGCTATAAGCATTCCACCAAAACTTGGTATTGCCATAGGTATCATTATATCACTTCCTCGTCCTGTAGAGGTTAATACTGGCAATAATGCCAAAATTGTAGTAGCTGTAGTCATTAAACACGGTCTGATTCGTTTTTCACCTGCTTCAACAACTGATGCTCTAATTTCCTTTTTATTATCTGGTGTGTTTCTATCGAATGTTTGGGTTAAATAAGTTGCCATTACTACACCATCATCTGTTGCTATACCGAAGAGTGCAATAAATCCAACCCAAACTGCTACACTTAAATTGATTGGGTGCATCTGGAATAAGTCTCGCATATTTTCGCCAAAGAAATTGAAGTTTAAAAACCAATCTTGGCCATAGAGCCAAATCATTATAAAACCACCTGCAAACGCTACTGCGATACCTGTGAATACCATTAAGGACGTACCAACCGAACGGAACTGGAAATACAGAATTAAGAAAATGATTGCCAATGCTAACGGTACAACAACCGACAAGGTTTTTTCTGCTCGTAACTGATTTTCATACGTTCCTGTAAATGCATAGTTGATTCCTTTTGGAACTATCAATTCACCAGAATCAATCTTTTCTTGGATTAGTGCTTGTGCATTTTCTACGACATTGACTTCTGCAAAACCATCCATTTTATCAAACAAGACATAGCCTACTAAAAAAGTATCTTCACTTTTAATGACTTGTGGACCTTGTTCGTATCTTATAGTTGCCAATTCGCTTAATGGCACAGGACTTCCTTTTTCTACTGGCACATAAATCTGTTTTAAGTCGGTTGGGTTTGCTCGTAATTCTCTTGGGTATCGCACTCGAACACCATATCGCTCTCGACCCTCAACCGTTTGAGTTAATACCATACCACCAACTGCTACTTTTAATACATCTTGAACATCTTGTATAGAAATGCCATAACGTGCAATTTTCTCTCTATCAATATCAATTAACAAATAGGGTTTACCAACAATACGGTCTGCAAAAACAGCTTCTTTTTTAACACCTTCAGCTTCCTTGATGATGTTTTCTAATTGCACTCCAAACGCTTCTATTTGCTTTAAGTCTTGACCTTTAACTTTAATTCCCATTGGTGCTCGCATTCCTGTTTGAAGCATTACCAATCGGGTTTCAATAGGTTGTAGTTTTGGTGCAGATGTAACACCTGGTAACTTTGTAACTCTTACGATTTCATTCCAAATATCGTCTGGTGATTCAATTTTTGGTCGCCAATTACGATAGTACTCGCCATCATCATCTTCAATTAATTGAGACCTTTTTATAGTGCTAAAAATGATGTTTTCGGAATTATTAGGATTAGAAACCAAACGACCATCCTTCAATTCAAAGAAGCCATCATCATTTATTTTGTAGCGTTGGCGTACTCCGTTTTCATTCAGCATATATTCTGGTTTATACTGAATCATATTCTCGTACATTGATAGTGGTGCTGGGTCTAAAGCTGATTCTGTTCTTCCTGCCTTACCAACTACGGTTTCAACCTCTGGAATACTGGCGACAGCCATATCCAATTGCTGTAAAACACGTTTGTTTTCTTCTACGCCAGAATGAGGCATCGAGGTTGGCATTAGTAGAAATGAGCCTTCATTTAATGAGGGCATAAACTCTTTGCCTGTATTTTTCATAATGAAAAAACCTGCAATGACAATAGCTGTTGGGACAGACAAAAAGAGCAACTTATTATCTAAACACCACCTTAAAATACGTGTGTAATATTTGATAAATAATGAGAAAACACCTAATAAACCAAAGCAAATAACACTCACAAAAATGAGATTCCAAAAAATGCTTTTATCAACGCCTAACGGTCTCCAATATTCGGCTAACAAGAACACAATAGCTGATACAGAAATGATAATATTAATAAGGTTAGCTTGCTTGTCTGTTATCTTACTTTGAAGATTGAGAAGTGCTGTAATCCCAAACGCAATTAAAATTAATCCTAACCAATATCCATAGACTATGGCTACGATTCCAAATGCTATTAAAACACCATTTAAAACATATTTAAAAGTGTTTTTGATGTTTTTCTTTCTGAATAAAAATGCAGCAAACGGTGGAATTAAAAATAATGCTACTATTATAGAAGCTGTTAATGCAAAGGTTTTTGTAAAGGCTAATGGTCTGAATAGTTTTCCTTCTGCTCCAATCATTGTAAATACTGGAATGAAACTGATAATCGTAGTCATTACTGCGGTTACGATTGCACCAGACACTTCAGCTGTTGCGTTGTAAACTACCGTATTAATGGATTGAGTTCCATCATCTTCATCTAAATGCCGAATAATATTTTCTGATAGTATGACACCAACATCGACCATTGTACCAATAGCAATTGCAATACCTGATAAAGCGACAATGTTGGCATCTACACCAAAGAGTTTCATTGCAATAAATACCATTAAAACTGCAACAGGTAATAGTCCAGAAATTAGTACGGAAGCTCGAAGATTAAACACCATAATGATTATAACCAAAATGGTAATCAATATTTCAAGAGTTAAGGCTTCGTTAAGTGTGCCTAATGTTTCTTGTATCAGTTCTGTTCTGTCATAAAAAGGCACTATGGTTACTTGTGAGGTTCTTCCATCCGTTAAAACTTTTGAAGGTAATCCTGCACTTAATTCATTAATTTTTTCCTTTACGTTATTAATGACTTCCATTGGGTTTGCGCCATAACGAGCCACCACAACAGCACCAACAACCTCTGCACCTTCTTTATCTAATAATCCACGTCTTGTTGCAGGACCTAAAGAAACTTTACCAATATCCTTTATCCTAATTGAAGTATAATCTTCTGAAGTGACTACTGCATTTTCGATGTCTGAAATGGATTTCACATAACCCAAACCACGAACTAAATATTCGGCTTGGTTAATTTCCAAAGTCTGTGCACCAATGTCTTTATTACTTTCCTTAACTGCTTTAACAACTTGGTTTAAACCAATGTCGTATTGACGCATCAATTCTGGATTCACATCGACTTGATATTCCTGTACATAACCACCAATAGATGCAACTTCAGATACACCACTTGCAGAGGACAACGCATACTTTACATAGTAATCCTGAATACTGCGTAACTCTTGCAAATCCCAACCTCCAGTTACATTTCCGTTTTTGTCACGACCTTCTAAAGTGTACCAAAATATTTGTCCTAATCCTGTTGCATCTGGACCCAAAGCAGGATTAACACCTTCGGGCAATAAACCACTTGGTAAAGAATTAAGTTTTTCGAGAATACGACTTCTACTCCAGTAAAATTCTATGTCTTCTTCAAAAATGATATAGATACTTGAAAAACCGAACATAGAGGAACTA
>Ga0213863_10001061_pt1 | contig 20434 bp, 12 predicted proteins | sample PICome_8_FD_160128 | JGI IMG/M metagenome (GOLD analysis project Ga0213863, IMG submission 160128) | Coastal seawater microbial communities near Pivers Island, North Carolina, United States - PICO497 | ecosystem: Environmental > Aquatic > Marine > Coastal | place: USA: North Carolina... | reverse complement strand
GGAGGTGATTCCGGCGTTGAATTTTTTAAATGACACCGTGGTTCCAGTCGGAGAGGTTTTTGAAAATATCGTAGGAGGCGGGACGCCACCACCGACGGTGGAGATGAAGATTTCATACTTGGACGAAGAAACGAGAGTGTCGAGTTTAGAAGACGGCTCGATACTCCTTTTCAAAAGAGTTGTTGCTTAAAGAATAATAGACCGCGTGTGATACTGTATACTACTTTTCCTACTTCATACTATCTCTGCCTACTGCTACATGCTTATGTGCACCAGTCGAATGCCTAAATCTTTATCGTTCTCGCTAAATTGGTAGCCTCTCGCGTAGAGTTTCGAGTACGCTACGAAGAGTTTACATCCGCTCTGAACGACGCTCGGCGAGTGAAATCGGAGTCCCGGCGCCGTCGTCGTACCTCGAACGGCACCTACTTTCACCCACGTTTCCCCATCGTCCGGAGAAATTGCCAACAGCATGTTCGTGATGCACTTGATTGGTAAACGAACCTCTTTCCCGACAGCGTTTGTGATGGTTGATCGTTTGTGCGCGTTGTACGCCATCAAAAGAGGTCCTTTCTGATCGCCATCGAAATAGAGTCTCTGGACGAGCGTTTTCGATTCCGGAGCATCGATGCCGATGGATGAAGGTTCGGACCACGTTTTCCCGTCGTCAGCCGAGTTTGAACCGTAAATAGCCCCAGCGGTTGTCTTGAAATACATCGAAAGCGTCTTCGCGTCCGCGCTTTGGAACAAACTGCCGTCCATTAAATCGGTCGTTTTCTGACCCACCGACCATCCTCCTCCACCGCTCGAATCGTCGTCTGGGTACGGCGCGGGTTCTAAATACCCTCTCGCCGTCCACGTTTCACCATAATCTTCACTGACGAGTAACCCTGCCGAATGTTCCGCCGTGTTTGTCCACTTTTGCCCGTGACGATTGTTTCGCACGCGACAATGCGCTAACCTCGTCGGCCACGCGTACGTCGCCATCCCGGCGTGCTCTCGCCATATCGGTAACGCCCAGGTTTTCCCGTCGTCTAACACGACTAAGTTATTCGAAACCATTTTTGGTATAGTTTTATCCTCGTCTAAGCTGTAAATTGTTTTCGGCGTGGACCATTTCGAATCCTCCGTGATTTTCAAATCTTCCGTGTACGTCATCTTGATCGACCCACCGGGCGGCCATTGTGGCGGTTTCGTTGGCTTTATGCAATCACCCTCGGATTCGCTGTAAAAAACGTAAACTCTTCCACTCGAATCGATGTGCACGACTGGGTTCCACTGCGCCCGTCGTCTCGGCACTTTCAATTTGAACGAGTTTGACCACGACTTGCCGTTGTGGTCCGAAGTCGAAACGCGAATGTGTTGCGACCGTTCGCCCTCGACCTCCGGAGAAGCGTGCCACATCGCTACGAACCCGCCGTTGGGCAACCGTGCCAAAGATGGCGCGTGATGATACCGCAACGATTTGTACACCTTATCTGCCGCGTTTTCTCTCTGACCGGTTTTCTTATTCAACTCCGCCGCTTTCAACTGCGCCGCCGTGTTGTTCCCGTGCGTTTGAATCCACACCGCGCGTTTGATCTTCACCTGCGGGCCATCACCATCTTCCACGTTCCAACTTTCGCACTTTGGACCTCCAAACGCGAACTTTGTTCGCGAGAAATCAAAACTTCCACCTTTTGACGGCGTCGGCTCGAACGTTTCCACCGACGCGTCCTCGGGATTCTCGCTATCTTCGGCCCAGTTTTCGTTTTTCTTACTCCCTCGACTACTCCCATTTTCGCCATCCTCGTACTCTCCGTCCTCTTCTCCTTCGCCGTCGTCCTCTTCCTCTCTCCCTTCTCCTCCTCTGCCTCTTCCGTCCTCGTCGTCCTCGTCGTCCTCGTCCTCGCCTTCTCCGCCGCCGTCTCTTTCTCCGTGCGTCTTCAATCTCGCCCGCCGCGCTTGGCTCATACTTTTCATCGACTCGTTCTCCTTCGCGTACTCCTTCTCTTGGCCTTTCTTTCTGTTCTCTCTCGCCGCTTTGCGTTTCTCGTACGCCCACTGCACCTCTTTCTGCTTTTGCGTCAGAGGCGGAGGCGTTTTTTTCGTCGTCGTCGGCATCATCGTCGTCGACTCCTCCTCCTTCTCCTCCTCTCCTCCGAGTCCTCGTAACGATGATTCCGCTTTGCTCGCGGCTTGGTGCAACATCACGCACAAACGCACGGCGGCGACGAAGACGAGACACATCACGAATTTCCGAACGACTCCGTGTCTTCGTTTCCTCGGTGCTGCGCCTCCTCGGCGCTGTTGCAACATCGCGAGATGATTAAAGAGAGACGAGACAAAAGAGAGCGCGCGCACACACGCAGAACGAAAACGCAGCTACTTCTCTCTCTCTCTTCTTATCTCGCCATCGTATCGCCTCTTCTCGTTCTCTCCCTCCTCTTCGCGTCAAATGATGATGATGACGATGATGATGATGGTTCAAAACTGTAGGGGAAACAACAGAACAGCTCCCTTATTGTGTTTTGATTAATTAATTCATTTCGTTCCGTCGTTTTTTAGAAAGGCGAATTTGAGCGAAACCTCTCAAAAGCTTCTTTTCCAAGTGTCGTCTTTTTTTTAGAAGACTTTTCCGCAAAGCTGCCACGTCTGTCCCTTCGGGAGATATTTTACTCTTTTTCGCTTTTCTCTTCTTCCGAACTTTTTTTTTTCGCTTTTTCTTCTCTCGTTGCGAATTCGTGCACATCGGAGATTCCTTATTCTTATATATATTTCTTTTTAGTCGCACAAAAGAGCTTCTCACATCATGCAGGTGCGCGCAAAGAACGTTTGCTGCGTGTGTGTTGTTTTTGGACGTCGTCGTCCATCTCTCGTCGCGTGTTGGCGGCGTTTTTTTTTACTAAGATGATCGGCTAAAATTTAGGGCGATTATCACGATGGAGATTTTTAACACAATTCGATCGGCTGTTTTCTCTCTCTCTCTCTCTCGATCTGCGCGCGTCGCGTAAAAATCGCTCCTTTCGAAAGCGAAGAGTAGCGCTCGAAAGGCGATATATCTGTCGTTGACTGACGCGGTGTTCTTTTTTTCTTTCTCTCTTTTTAAATGCTCCTTTATCCTCCGCATCAATACTAAACAACAGGCTATTCAACAATCGACTTTTTTAAAGTCATCGCAATTCAACAAGTCTTCTTCTTCTAAGAAGGTTGTCACCAGTCGTCGCAAGGCGACGACGACGACGAAGGCGATGTTGTCCTCCTCCGCTGGTCCGGCCACGTTGGAAGGCTACGGTTCTTGCTCGTTTAAAGGTGCGGTCGCGGACAAGTACTTGAAAGAACAAGGGTACGATGCGTCTTTGTTGAAGGATTTGTCCTGGCCGAAGAACGAGGCCAAGGCGAAAGCCGTCGCCGCGGCGTTGCTCTCTTGGGCCACGGATAACGGCGCGAAGCAATATTCGCACTGGTTCCAACCGATGGCGAGCGCTGGCGTTCGTCACGGTAACGCTGGTTGCTTGCAAATGGCTATGTTTGACTTTGACGCGGACGGAGTTCCGTACCCGTCGTTTTCGCACGAAAACTTGTTGCAAGGTGAAACTGATGGTTCCTCCTACCCGAACGGCGGGTTGAGAGCCACGCACACCGCGGGTGGCTATTTGTCCTTGGACCCGTTGTCCCCGATCTTCATTCGCGAAGACACCATGTACATTCCGTCCTGCTTTGTCTCGTACAACGGCGACGCTTTGGACGAAAAGACGCCTATGCACAGAGCCACGGAGGCGATGTCCAGCCAAGGTAAGAGATTGTTGAAGTTGATGGGCTACAACCCGGAAGGCGATTTGATCAACAACATTGGTTTGGAGCAAGAGATTTTCTTGACGACGAGATCGGCGTTCTATAACCGCCCGGATTTACAGTTCACCGGGAGAACGGTTATGGGCAAAGACGCCGCGAGAGGCCAAGAATTGTCGGACCATTACATGGCCCCGATCTCTCGCGCGACTGGTGCTTTCGAAACCATGAAGCAAATCCAAGCCGAATGCTACAAAATTGGTATTCCGTTGAAGACGCGTCACCGAGAAGTCGCGCCGAACCAGTACGAGTTTGCGCCGATGTTTGGCAACGTCATCAACCAAATCGACCAAAACTTGATGGTCATGCAAATTATCGAAGAAGTCGCCTCGGAGAACGGCATGGCGGCCTTGTTGCACGAAAAGCCATTCGCGGGTATCAACGGTTCCGGTAAGCACAATAACTGGTCTATCGGTACGTCCACTGGCGTCAACTTGCTCAACCCGAAACAGTTGAACAAGGCGTCTGGCAACGCGGAAATCTTCCCGGTCATCATGGCTGCTTTGGTTTCTGCCATCGACAAACACGGTGACTTGATGCGTTTGTCCATTGCCTCCCCGGGTAACGATTTCCGATTGGGTGCTATGGAAGCGCCGCCGGCGGTTATGTCCACGTACTTGGGCTCGTCCTTGACGGAATACTTGGAACAAATCAAGAACGGTAAGATGTCCGAGTACTCTCCGGAAAAGAAATCGCTGTCTTTTGGCGCCGCGAACGTCCCAGATATCACCGTACCGGCGGAAGATCGTAACAGAACTTCGCCGTTCCCGTACGGTGGCGCGAGATTTGAGTTCAGAGCCGCCGGTTCCACTCAAAACGTTTCTTTGATCAACACGTGCTTGGACTCCATGGCTGCGGAAGCGTTCAAGATTGTCGCCGACCGCATCGAAGGCGGCGAAAAGCCGCTCGACATTGCCGCGGACCTTTTGAAGCAACACGAAAAGTGCATCTTCAACGGTAACGGTTACGATCCGAACTGGCCGGATGATGCCGTCAAGAGAGGCGTGTGGAGAATCGACTCTGGCGTCGACGCCATCGACCAATTGGACTCCGAAAAGAACGTCGCCATGTTCTCGAGCATTGGCGTCTTCTCTGAAAGAGAATTGCAAGCGAGAAAGTCCGTCTTATTGACGTACTACACCGGTGTCGTCGAGATGGAAGCGTTGACGATGATTGACATGATCAACAAACACGTCATTCCGTCCGTGAAGAAGTCGGACGTCGGCAACCCGAACAAGTTGAACGACGGCATCAAGCAAATCAAATCCGCGTTGAAGAAGATTCACGGCGAAGAAAACGAAACGAAACAAGCCCAAATGGCGAGATCCTTGCGTTTGGAAACCATGGCGGATGTCCGTAAGGTTTGCGACGACTTCGAAGCCAAGGTTCCGGCTGAGCACTGGACTTTGGCCACGTACGACGAGTTGTTGTTCTTAGACACGTTTCCGGAAGGCGAGATGTGGTAATCGTCAATATTTTGATGATTGGAGATGAAGAATAAGCCGGTGATACATAATACGCGCCCAAGATACACTAATAAAACGAGATATTTTGAAACTTATTTATGATTCTATTTAGAGCGATAAACTCGGGTATTTTTTTTATGTGCATCATTTTACTTTTGAACAAACAAACAAACAAACTGTCAGTAATTCATTCAATAAAACACTTTATTCATCTTCTCCTTCTTTTACTAATTGCGTTGCTATGTGTATACATTACATTAGTTATCACTGCGTGTGCTAATCATATCTACTAACATTTTCATTTCTTTACTTCAGCGGAGGGTGACCAGGGAGGCGGCAAAACGCATCCGATGCCCTCGTCGCACAGGTGTGTCGCTTTCTCTGGTTGTTTCTTCCCGAGAGGTCCTGCTCTTTCTCTAGATTCCCTAAAACCTGACTCACGTCTCTCTTTACTCGATGTTGAATCCGTGAGCAAAATCTTGATGTGTTCTTCGTCCGATAGTCCTCCTAAGCGTTTTGTAGTATTCTTGTTGTTGTTGTTGCTGTTTTGCTTCAACGCGTCTCCTAGTCGTCCTTGTAAAAACTGTCTTTCCGAACGGTCAATATCATCTCTCGTTTGTAAATCGTTGGTTGCTTTGGGGAAGAATGTTAAACCAGACACTGCTTCTAAACTTTCCAATGGAACCGCAAAGTTCGATAACGGCGTGTTAGGATCGATGTACGCGTTTGGTAACACAAACGCGGCAACTTTTGCGGATTTTGGAGGCGCGTTGTAATCAACAACATCTCCAAGAAGAGTGACGTCTTTTTCTGGATCGTTCGCGTGTTCATCGACGAGGATAACTTTGAAAAAGTGCGTCGGGACGGCGACGAGTTCCGGTGCTTCGCCAATTAAAGGATATCGCATCTCCCATTTGACAGCTTTTTTGCGCTTCTCTTCGTCAGGATCAATCGGACGAACTTTATTTTGCTGCTGCTGCTGTTTCTGCTGGATAGTATTCGAAGAAGGCTGCTGAGAGGCAACGATTGCATTCGTTAACGAATGCTCGTGGTTCTCTTTCGTATCGTTTGTTGCGGTATTCTTTTCCTGGTGGTTCTGCTGTTGTTGAAGCGAGGCGTCGTCCAACGCGATGGCCATTTTCGATTGTTGCATCGTCTGCGGTTCCAAAGCAGACGCAGTGCTCCTACTGTTTACGACTTCTTCTACCCCGTGTTGTTGTTCTTGTTTTTGTTGTTCTACCACCGGCGTCGGTAAAAATAACGGCCCAGTCACTACGAACACCTTCGCTTTCCTGTGTTTCTCCTCTCTCGTCCAATTACGAATAAAACTTTCAAACCTGGCCCAGTAGTCTCGATTAAACCCGTTTCCGACTTGCGGACTGACATTGGCTAAAGTAAACGTCGCGTCCTTCTCCTCCTGTTTCCTCACAAAGTTCCCCGCCGCGGCTAAATGCCCGCGATCGAACCCAGAGTTTCGAAAATCGTTCAGTTTCGCCCGAAACGTCTTCGGCACGCCTTCATCTTCTGAAAACGACGGAGATTTCTTCCTCGAAGCCGCGCTACTGCCGAAATCACCAATCTCGTCCGGATACATCAAACTCTCCCTATCCATGACCTCTAACGTCCATCTGGGATTCCTCGTCCTCCCGTCATACTGCGCGACGAACGCGTTCCCAAACAACCTCGCGCCGATACTTTCCGTCACGTCTCGAGGAAACCCGTACCTCGCGCACGGGTGTCGCTTCAACGACGACCCGCCGCTCGCCTCGTCTCGTTTCTCTCCTAATATCATCGAGGACGCGGACGTGCCGTCGAAATCGGAATCGTTCGCGTGCTCTAAATAGTCGTCCACCTGGTGCAACTCGGAGACGAACAAGGAGGCGAAGCCACCTATGAAGGCGCCTAACGTCGCCCCGGCGAGAAAGGTTGGTATTTTTGCATCACCACCAAAACCACCACTCGAAGACCCGGAAGAAGAAGATGAAAAATGCAGGCGTCCTCGTCCTACTCGCGTCGTCGAAATCGTCTTCCCAAAGCTCCTGCTGTTATTAAAAGAAGACCTTCCTCCCGTCGTCGAGTTTTTGAAGATGTTTTTGTTGTTCGGTCCTCCTCCTCCGCCTCCTCCTCGGAAAAAGAAGAAGAAGGACGACAAAGAGGAAGACGACATTTTTGCGACGACGACGACGACGACGAGAAGGCGAGAGAGGATCGGGCGCAGATGTGAGGGTTTTACTGAAACTCGCTTTTGTCTTCTTCTTCTTTGATGAAAACTTTAATGATGATGATGATGAGAACGAATGTGTTTGCTGTTGTGACGTACTTTACTCGTATAAATTCATCAAAAGAACTAAAAAACATCTCTCTCTCTCTCTCTCACTCTCACTCTCTCTCTCTCTAAGTACCGCGGCAAAAAAGACTTTATTATTTTACCCCTGCGCGGCTCTGGCCGCCTCTTCCGCGGCCTGCGCTCGTCGCTTCTTCGCCTCCTCCGCGGCTGCTTTTTCGTCTTCAATTTTCTTAATCACCGCGTCGACGACGGTTTCGTCCAACGTGTCCGCGCCGTCCAGGCCTTTCCTCACGACGGCAATTTCTACGTGTTTCGATCCCGGTTCGCACACCTCCAGAAGCGCTTTGACGCATAACTCGACGCACTCGTCGCCACTTTTCTCCTCGTAGTTCTTTTCCAACCACTCTCTTACTGGTTTGCTCGATCGACCGATGGCGTTCGCTTTCCACGCCGTGTACGTGCCGCTCGGATCGGTGTGCCACAATTCCGCGTTCCCTTCCGGAGAGAAACCGCAAATCAACGTCGACAAACCAAACGGCCGAACGCCACCACTTTGCGTGTACTTTTGCTGCACCCCACCGATATATCTCGCCATGTGCTCCACGCTCGCCGAGTCTTCCAAAGTTAACCTGTGCGACTGCGCTTCCACTCGCGCTCGGTTGATGAGCACCCTCGCGTCCGCGGTTAACCCGGCGAACGCCACCGCGACGTGATCATCAATCATTTGAATCTTCCGCATCGTTCGTGGATCTTGTAACTTCGCGACCATTTTCTTCTCCACGCCGATGACGACCACGTCCGTGCCTCGAACGGCGACTGCCAAAGTGCCTTTCCGGACCGCCTCCATGGCGTACTCCACTTGGAACAAATGGCCGTCCGGGGAGAACACCGTGATGGCACTGTCGTAAGCCATTCGTATTTCTTTCTTCTGTTTTGTCTAAATGTATTCTCTTTAACTCTCTCTCTTAGAGCAGCGCACGTTGTGTAGCTCTCTTTGCGCGCGAAGCTTTCTCGTCAAAAAGCGCGGTTTGAGTATGTATTCTTCTTCTTCTTCTTCTTCTTCTCTTCTTCGATGATGATGAGATCGCGAGGAGAGTGTTTTCCGTCTAACGAACGATGACGAGATCTCTCTTTTAGTATCCGTATAAATATATCTCTGAAAGCGAATAATCAGTTAAAACGAATTCTCCCTCTCTCTCTCGCTGCAAAAGTCGCGCGTTAACGTGTGAACGACTGTACTACTATTACTACTCTGCGACTCTCTGTGTAAAGGTACAGACCAAAGTGAAGAAATCTGCCAAGTTTGTGCTCAAAAAATGTTTCGCGTGTGGCTTTTCTCGTCCGCCAGACGATGGTCATCAGAAAGAGAACGCGGAGAGGACGGACGGAGGATTTTCGCCACGTTTGCTGCTACTGATGATGATGATGGTGTGCTAATTATTATTCTAAATCGCGGCGTTTAATTACATTTCGAAGCATCTCTATTTATCGTATATCTAGCGTATCACGCTCGGCGCTGAATACCGCCCATCCCGGGCGGCGCGATGACCAAGTCTTTTCCTTTGTTGTTGTTGTTATTGCTGTGGACGTTGTTATTGTAATTACTGTTGGCACTCTTCGCGGTCGAAACGCGTCCCAAACTCGCGTCGCCGACGACGACGTCTAACGTTTCCAAAGTGAACGTATCCACTCTCCAAACGACGATGGATAAAACTTTCCCTGGGTCAGCTTCGAGAACAATTCTTCGGACTTGGTTCGCGTCGACGATGGCTTCGCCGTTACAATCAATGATAACATCACCGATGCGAACGCCCGCGAGGTGAGCTGGGGAGGCATCGGAGACCTTGACGATGAGCGCGCCTTCGCGAGGCGGGTTTTTCGTTGTATTATCGGTGGCATTGGCGTTGTTGTCTCCTGATGACGCCTGCATGGATGACGCCGGGGATGAGGATGTTCCGCCCTCCAATAACGTGGCCATTTCTATTCCCAGGTACGGCCGCGCGATTATCTCGCCTCTCGAGAGCGCCTCTGCGACTCGACGAACGGTGTTGATTGGAATCGCGAATCCAATACCATCGGCATCTTGTCGTATAGCCGCGTTGATGGCGATAACCTCGGAAAACTCGTTCACTAACGGGCCACCGCTATTACCTGGGTTTATCGCACAATCTGTTTGGAAGAATTCCACGCTTCGTCGTTCGGGTATGCCCAACTCCGTGGACGTTCTCGCTAAGTTTGATATTATTCCTAAAGCAACCGAATTGTCCAGACCAAAAGGATTGCCTACGGCGACCGCCCAATCCCCGACGTCAACTTCGTCTGAATTCCCAATATCGCAACTCGGCAACACGTGCGAAGCTCTCAAATTCAACTTCAAAAGCGCGATATCAGCAGTTTGATCTACGCCTTTCACGTCCGCGATGTACGTTCGACCATCAGTGAACGTCACTCTGACTTTCTGCGCGTCTCCGACGACGTGCGCGTTGGTCACCACTCGCCCTAAAGTCGCGTCCAAAACTAAACCACAACCCCCGCCCGCATGCCACTCGTCGTAACGAGTATCGTTGCCGTTCTCGTTTCTGTTATTCTTCTTCCGTTTCGGGGCTTCGTCCTCGTCCTCGTTCTTCTTCTTCGGCGACGGACCTTCATCTTCCCGCTGTTGTTGTTGTTCTTTTTGTTGTTGTTGTTGTTCCTTCTGCGATGAAGAAGGCGAAGGCATCAACGCGTCCACCCGTACCACGCACGGTCCGACCGATTCCGCCGCTTGCCGCACGAAACTGTTCCGCTTTGCTCTCGATTTTTTATTCGTCGTCCCTTTCAAAATCCGAAACGTAGTGGACGAGTTGTTGTTGTTCTTGCTAGTATTGGTGGTCGCGTTGGCACGCGCGGGCAACAGCGCGCTTTGAAGAAAAAACAACAACAACTGCCACGATAAAAAACTCGTCGTCGCGATCGCCAACGTCGTTCTTAGCGCGAGATGTGATTGTTCTTCTTCTTCTTCTTCTTCTTCTTCTTCTTTTCCTAATTCCCGATTCGATTCAATTCGGCGACGAGATGAATGCCAACAACGGTTTCCAATTACGTTGTTTACTCTCGTCCTCTTTTCCTCCTCAAAATCTATTCTGTCTTCATTCGTTCTGTCGCCGTTGTCGTTGAACGAAAACAAAGACCAAAACCCTTTCGTCGTCCTCCTCCTCCTCCTCCTCTCGTTGTTGTTGTTCTTGTTGTTGTTCGTTATCCGATGACGATGATTCTTCTTAACAGACGACGACGATAACGAAAGGTGTTGTTGGTGTTGAAAAGCGACAGAAAAACGAATAACACGCATGACTCTTCTTTACCGGTCGTCCGTCTCTCTTCTCCGTTCGTACGACGCTTCGTGTTATTTCTATCGACCAAAAGCGTGCGCACTAATGAGGAAATGATAAAATTCTCTTTAAAATATAAATATTACAAGTTGTGTGTTGTTTAAGTCTTTAATTGTCCATTTAATAGTCGCTGTCCCAAACTTCAGGCTTCCCGCTGGCTTTGTTGTTATGCTTTTTGGAGGAGGACTTTTTGGCTTTCGTTTCGGCGTCTTCGGCTACTTTGGTCGTGGATGTGGATTTATCTTGACCTTCTCGTTCTTCTTCAGTCGCCGCGTCTTCGACCGGCACGTCTTCGATCGGCGCGTCGTTCTCCTTCGTGGCCATTTTCTTCGCTTGCGCTTCAATTTTCTTTTGTTGTTGTTTCTTCGTGTTGGCGGCGTTCTTCTCGTCGTCCTCTTTGTGGTTTACGAGTTGATCCTTGCGTTGTAACTCCTCGCGGATGCGTTCTTTGAGGACCAAAGCTTCCACGGAATCTTTCAAGATTTCCTCCTTCTCAGTCGTGGACTTGTTCAACTTTTCGACGGAGTCGCCATCGACTCTGCCCCAGCCGTTTTTGCAGCAACCGACGCCCGGGATCGGGACGCCTGGCGTGCACTTCGGGTCCGGGTTGCACGTTTCCTTGGAAGAAGAAGCGAGCGATTTCGCCAAAGCCGAGTCTTTTTGCGCGTCCACGTTTTGCGCTTGCGGCTGACGCTGGAAGCAGCAAGGGATACCCGCGAGCGGCACACCAGCGACGCAGGTTTCCTTCGGTTCTGGGTTGCAAATATCCGGCGCATTGCAGCACGGAATGCCTGGGATAGGGACACCGGCGACGCACCCTTCGGTTTGCTGGTTGCAAAACAACGGCTTGGATGCCGCTTCCGGAGCGTCTTCCTTCTCTTCAACTACGACGGTACCTTCGTCGCCGATCAACTCTTGGAACTCCTTGGTTACTTCAGCTTTCGCGTTCGCGTCTTGCTCATCTTGACCCTCGGCCGCGTCTTCCGGGGCCGCTTCCTCCTCGGTAGTTTTACCTTGGATGAAATCGGCGATGACTTTGTCTTCCGGCGCTTCCACGTTCGCGCTAGACAAGTCGATGTCGTCTTTACCGACGATGGATTCGTACGAAACCTTCGGCTTTTCGACGCCCGGGATATCCAAAGACTTTGTCGCCATCATAAATTGTAAATCTTGCTGAGTGACTTCCTTGTACTCGATTTTCTTGAATCGATTTTCCTTGTCGTCCCATCGATAGGTGCTCTTGTCCGAGCAGCACCCAAAGCCAGGCATCGGGGTACCAGCTTGGCAATTCGGAGATGGATCCGGATTGCACGAATCTGGCGTGCAGCATCCGACGCCTGGCCAGCGTTGACCGGGGGAGCAATTTTCGCTGTTGTCACAAAACATCGGTGGGTCGTACTTGCCGTCCTTCATGAAGTTGTTGCCTTTGGCAGCTTGGTTGTTGTTGGCAGCCCCGCCCGCGGCTCCGGATTTCCAGGTCGCCTCTACCGCGGTTTCGACTTTGGACATGTCAAACATGTCTGCGGACTTGGTTTTCGCGTCCGCCTTGTCGTCACCGGCTTTTTCGGTGTGGTGGTGGTGCTTACCCAACGCCGCCATGAGCTCTTCCTCCGTCGGCGCCGCCATGCCAAGCTGCGCGTGCTTGGAAGAGTGATGTTTCTTCGTCTTCACCGCCTCCTCTTCGAGTTCGAAGAGCATCTTTTGCTCCTTTGGATTTTTCAACTTCTTCACAACAATCTTCGTCTTCGCTGCCGGTACGATGGTGTCGTCACCATCTTCGCCGCCTTCGATATCGCTGCCGCCCTCAACGCCGTCAACCGGCGACGGGTTGGTCATTTGTAAAACTCTCGCGTTGACGTAATCGTCCAACTCGGAGACCATGATGGACTTCGGAGTGCCGTCTTCCAAGATGACGTTGACCAAAGCTGTCGGGTTGGATCGATCAATTCGACTCGCTCCCCACTCCGGGCGCCAATCCTCGGCGTCTTTGCAACAGCCAATACCCGGAATCGGCACGCCTGGCATGCACGAATCCGCCGGGTTGCACGACGTTCGGTCGCAACACCCTTGGCCTGGGCACGGGATGCCGCCGACGCACTGCAACGCCGGGTTGCAAAAGAGATCTTTAAAAGACTCCGTGCACGTGGACTGATCGCCGACCAAATCAGCGTTCGGGTCGACAACAGGAGTCGCAATTACTCCATCTTCAAAACCAGTCGAAGCCGCCTCTTCGCCGGCTTCGATGACTTCTGGTTGCGGCGTTTCGTTGAACGCCACGGCGTCTTCGACAATTTCTTCAGATTGGTGTTGTTCTTTTTGTTGCAACAACAACGTCTTCGCCGCGGCTTCTTGCGCGGCCTCGATCGCCGACTTAGCGGCAAGTTGTTGCGCGGAAATCATAGCCTCGTTTTCAGCTTCTTGCTTCGCGATGGCCGCTTGAGCCTCTTCTTCCTCTTTACGCAAAGCCAACTTTTGTTGGTCGACGACCGTTTTCACTTGCACGCCGTAATCGCCCATCTTGGCTTCTTCGCGCATCAAGCCGTGCTCCGAACCGAATGAATGCCCTTCCCACATTTGTCTTTGATTGGACAAAGACGTGGAAAAGTAATTCGTCCTCGACGCGTTGTCGTTTTCGGCGTCCTCGGGTAAAGCGTACACCGTCGTCGACGCGCAAAAGTGTCTCGTCAACGTCGTGTACGCGAGAAATCCAGACGACCACAACTTGTTCTCGGCGCCAGATAACGGCTTGAACAACTCTGTCGCTTCGTTGGAGATGACTTCCGGCGTGACCACCCACCCCGGGTTGGCGTCCAAAAATCGATACACGTCCTCCGGCTTGGCCGATCCCGGATCTTGGTACGGAATTTCCGCGCTGACGGTCGACGAACCCAGTGCAGTCTTTTTCTCCTCCAACGCTCTCAAAACCAAAATCTTATGTTTCACGTTCTTATCGATCATCGAGTGATCGCCTCTGTTCAACTCGTCCAAGGTGTGCGGAACGACGTTGGCGAACACGAAATCAGTCTTGCTCCCGAAATCTTCGCGAAACTTCGCGTTCTTCTCGTCCGCGGCATCCAAGTAGTGCGTGTTGATTCTCGCGACGCAATCGTGCGAATCAATTTCTTTGCCAAAAGACTGACCGTTCATATCCGGCGACGGAAGTACGAGCGCGCACGATTGACATTCCATCGGGACCCCGAGATCCGCCGTTTTCGCCGGTCTCTTTTCCTCTCGTTGCGCTTCTGCCAATTGCGCTTCATCCGCCGAAAAGGATTCTTCTTCGTCACCAATCGTTTCCGTTTCTTCTCTGCGGTGTTCTTCCGCGAATCGCTCCTGCATTCTCGCAAAACCGGCGTTCACTTTCGGCAGTGAAGATGATTTCACCGAGGACGCGGCCCCCCGGGAAAACCCACGCGAGGCAAACGGCTTCGCTCGTCTCACGCCTCCCCCTAACTCCGCCTCGTTCGCGATGGGAAGAGCAAAAGAAGGGTGGTCGATGTTGGTGACATGTCCACCTCTTGTTTTAGAGGACGCGACGACGGCAAACCCCACCGCTGCCGCGCTGAACGCCAACAGTGCGATTTTCTTCCCCGTATTCGAAGTATCACTCGACGATAAAATCATCGATCGATTCTGCGATTCCAAGTCCACGCTGTTATTCGCGAAATCATCCGCGTCTTCCTCATCGTTCGAGACGGTCCCGTAGGAAGACACAGAACTCTTCTTACGCGTCGTCGTCATTTGTGTTATATCTCAGTCGTCGTTTGTACGCGACGACACACTTTTATCGCGGAAGCGTTTCTTTCTCACGAGTTTTCTCTCGAATTTCTTTTTTCCCAAACAGAGCAGCCCCGCGGTCTTTTCTCGAGTCTCTCGGGAAAAAAGAACGAAACTTTGAGCGATTGCGCGACACTTCAACAGCGCGCGCGATTGTCGCGTAGTATCATTAGGAGAAGAAGAAGAAGAAGAAGACGAAAGGAGAACGCGCGAAACACGCAGCAAAAGGGGCGGTTCTTTAGTAAGAGCGAGAGTGAGAGAGTGAGAGATGACGTTTGCAAACAATCACGACGAGCGAGAACGATTGCTCGTGAAGCACCACCACGCGGCTGATGAGGATGTGCGCGAATTCGACGCGTTGAAGACGACGAAAACGACGACGAGATCTTCTTGGATGAAATCTTCGCTTCTCGCAACAATTGGCGTTTCGGTATCGTTGTTGATCTGTTGCGCGTTCGTTGCGATGACGGCGTCGTCGTCGGAGTCGTCGTCGCTCGGTGTCTCGAAGTTCAGTACGAACAACAAAGGAGGCCTTTTGAACGTGTACGGCTCGAAAGAAGCGGGCGCGAGCACGGCGTCGAGAGCGAAATTCTCCGCGACGACCAACACGGAAGAAGAAAGTGTGACTCAACTCGCACAACTGGGCTACGCGGACGTGGATTTAGATACCGCCGCGTTGGGTGCGAAGGAAAGGAACATGATCCAAGCGTCGCTGGCGATTGAGGACGTGCAGCGAAAGATCAAGCGCTTGGAAAAGGCGAAGCGGCAACGCGCTTTGAACGTACAAGACGAGGACGAGTACTTGGAAGACGAAGTTACCGCCGACGAGAATGTCGGAGAGGGCGAAGAAGAGGCGGTGGCGACGGCCACGACGGGGGCGGAAGAAGAAGGAGAAGAAGAAGTGAAAGAAGTGAAAGAAGAAGAAGAAGTGAAAGAAAAAGAGCGAGAAGCGGAGGACGAACGAAACGCGGCGGTGCGAATGTTAACCGGAGAAGACCCGGTCGTTGAAGAAAATGAAGAGAAAGAAGGAGATGAAAGTAACAACGATGAAGCAGAGAAGGCGTTACCGCAAGCGTCTTCTACGATCGTGAACCAAAAGTTGGAGGAAGAGTTGAAAGAAGAAGAGAAGAACAACGCCTCCGCCGAGTCAGAGGAGAGCGTCGAGGAAAAGAAAAGCTCTTTGGAGGAGATGGCTTTGGCGTTCGAAAAAGAGATGGAACGCGCGGCATTAGAGGATGAATTTACCGCGACACCGGAAGAAGAAGTGAAAGAAGGGGAACAAGAACCAGAAGCGACGGCGACAGCAGAAGTAGATCCATCTGAAACGGCCAACGAGAAGACGTCCGAAGAAGGAGAAGAAGAAGAACAACAACAACAACAAGGAGAACAAGGAGAAATAATTACTCCGTTGGAATCGCTTACGACGACGACGACGACAATAACACCGCGTCAAACTTCGTTGCTCCGAGGTTCGACCAAACGCGACTTATCGGACACCGAGTTTTCCAAGCTTCAAAAGCTACTCGAATACAACGCCAAGAAACGCGGCGTCGACTTGAAATCATCGTCGTCCGCGGACACGACGCCAGAACAGCCTCCGAAAGCAGAACTGTGCCCGTCCTCTGCTATTTACGCCGGTAAATGCGAATGCTCAACGTGCGCGTTGGTTTTACCGATGCCAGATATGGTTGGAACATCGCTCGGCAAAGAAATTGACTCGCACGAATGTGTCGCCAGAATGAACGCGCAATACATCGAAGTCCAGAATCCATCCGATTCGAACAAATTAGCCAACCCGAGAGATTACGGTTCGAAAACCGATTTCGTCTTTTCCAACGTCGTCGATCACACGTTAAAAGATTTAAGGAAAAACTTGAACACGACGGAAGGTAAAAAGTTGAATCAAAAAGTCAAACACAAGTTTCTGCACGTGCCGTTTTGGAGACCGGCTTCGGAAGTGTTTGATTTCTTGGAAGCTCACAACGATTGGAAGACGATCCCACATGCGGTCACGAAGGAAACGACCGATTTGTTCTCGCAGATGAAAGGTGCGGAAGGCAAACAGTGGAGTTCAGGATTCCTGGCGTACGTCATGTTGTCGAGACACTATTGCGCCAAGACGACGGTGTATTCCTATTGGAGAGCGGAGGAGGACCCGGCGAGTCAAGTGTACGTGACCAACTCGAAAGGTGGAGCGCGGAAGATGTGGAGCGGACACTCGTTCGGTGGCGAACACGAATTTATTAAAAATGCGGCGGAAAGCCACGATTTTGGAACTAGAGTACGATATTTAGACGCGCTTAAAGAAGGCGCAAATAAAGGTGAAGAAGTCGGGGGTATTACGCCTTGATTTCTACATTATCTATCATCACGAGTTGCTGTATAAACAAACTATTACTACTACCACAACAACAACAACATCATCATATTATTATTATTAACGCGAGCGCTTCCGGCCCGCTTTTCTTTTCACTTTCGCGCCTACTTCTTCTCGAGTCTTTTTCTGCTTTCCTCCTTCTCTCTTATCTTTGCGTCGGCGTTTCTTCTTCTGTCCAAACTCGGCGACGTCCACGTCTAACCGCATGGCAGCCCATTTTGCCTCGTCCCCGTCTTCCGTTTCGACCGCATTGATTGCGTTCTTTTTCCTCTTCTTTTTCCTCGCGTTGCGAAGATACGCAGGAAGATGACTCAAGTGCTTGTTTGCGTCGTCTCTTTTCGAAATGGAGCTATCGTGTCGCAAGAGATTTAAGTCGTCCGGATTTTCTTCAAAGTGGGACGCGAGACGCTCGGAGTTTAAGAGTTCCACGCGAAGTTCACGCAAACGCGCGTCTTTAACCGCGCTTTTACTAATCGAGCGTAAAGTATCTTCCGCTCTGTATCGTAACGCTTCCGTAGCTTCTTTCGGAAGGCGCTCGAACGGTTTCAAAAAGTCGTCGACATCCTCTTCCTCTCGTTCATCTTCTTCCTCGTCATCGTCCTCTTCCTTCGCTTCCGCCGCTTTCGCCACTGCGGCTGCATCGGCGTATCCCTTCAATAAGACGTGATACGCTTCCTCGTCCGATGGACCGAAAAAAGTAATCGCCACGCCCGTCGCGCCGGCTCTACCCGTTCGCCCGACTCTGTGTTGATACGCCTCGCACGGCTTCGGAACCTCAAAATTAATCACCGTGTGTACCTTCTTAAAGTCAACGCCGCGAGAAACGCCAAATTCAGAATCTTTCTTTGCCGCCTGGTTCCTTTTTTCTTTCTCCTTCTTCCTTTCTTTTTTAGATTTTCGCGTTGGTTGTTCTTCTTCCTCCTCTTCTTCCTCTTTTGCGTTTTCTTTTTCGTTCGCGTTACTCCCGTCGTTACTACTATTACTGCTGCTATCGTCCTCCGCGGCGGCGACCAACACGTCGTGCACGCCGCGATTAAACTCCTCTAATATGTGCGCCCTCGAATTTGCCGGTAACTCCGAGTGCAAAGCCACGCACAAAACGCCAAACTTATGTAAAAACAGTCTCGCTCTCACGGCTTCGTCCGCATCCTTCACGAAGATCAAAATCTTCTTCTTACACAAACCTAGACGTAACAGCGCCATTAAATACAACAACTTGTCGTTCTTCCCTTTTTTAATCTCCAAACCAAAGTGGGTGATTAGCGGTTTCTTTTTCTTCTTCAGCTCCTTCCTCATCTCCCGTTCTTCTCTTTCTTTCTGCTCCATCTCTTCCACGTCGTCGCAATCCACCTCGGCTGGTTTCGATAACAACAACGACTTCAAATTCCCAACCTCTTCGCTCGTCGTCGTCGCGCTCACCATCACCGTCTGCACGCCTTCTCGACACCTCTCGAATATGTACTTGATATCTTTCTCGTGGCCAAACGATAACAACAAATCGCACTCGTCTAAAACCATCATCTCTAACCCGTCGCCGTTTACGCTCTTCGGCGGGAAGAGTTTATCCTTCAGACATTGCGCCACGCGCGCCGGCGTAGACACCAACACGTCCGGACAGTTCCTCGCCGCTTCTCGAACCGCCGCGGAGGCGCTCGAACCTTGCGGTAACTCCCCGACGCGGTATTTCTTTTCATCGTCGTCGCCGCAGTGTTTCAAAATCTCTTGACACTCTTTCCTCACCTGCGTCGCCAACTCCCTCGTCGGCACCAAAACAATCACTCTCGGATTTGTCGTCTTCTCCCTGCTCGTCTTCTTCTTCTTCTCTTGCAAGAAAACCTTGTGCAAACTCGGCAATAAATACGCCAAGGTTTTCCCGCTCCCGGTGTGCGCTCTGCACGACACGTCCAAACCTTTCAACGTCAGCGGTATCGACCGGATCTGCGCGTGCGTCGGCCGAAGCAAATTCCGGGACACGCACGAACGAATCAGCCGCTCGTCCAGTCCCAATTGCTCCCACGTCGTCGTCGTCGTCGTCGTAGTGGTAGTATCGCGCTCCTCGTTCATCGTCGTCGTCGTCGTCGTCCAACGCTCTTTTTGCTTTCGAGCGGCAGCTAAGAGCGCGCGCGCGAGTGTACTAAAGTGTTGTTGTTGTTGTTGGTGGTGGTAACGCGTGTCGTAAAACAAAGAAAACTCTGGCGGCGCACAAAAAGTGGTTTTTTGGCAATTCTCTGACTGAAAAAGATTTTGTCACTTTTTCACGGAAGTTTTGAACACACCTACAACACCTTCGTGCAAAACTGATGATTGGAAACCAACTATGATAACTGTTCCTCACGAACGACTTTAAAACACCAAACGAAGAATCCCTAAATATGGACTCTGCCTCTTTTTTCTTCAAACTCCTCGCGAAAAAGAATGGAAAAATCGACGTCATTCTGAAGAACTTATTAAAAATAAGTGTGCAAAACTGGACACCAACTGTTTCTAACTGTTTTCCCGACTTCTATAAATATACCCTCCGAATACAAAATGTCCACCGAGAAAGGATACCCGCTCGAAGAGCAACCGAAACAATCGCCGTACGCCGCGTTGGCGTTCGCCGCGGCGTCCTTCGCCGGCGTGATGTCGATAGGTATTATTAACTTGAAAACGTCTCGTTTTTTTTTTTAGGAATATTCTTCGACGTTGAATTCTCGTTAGGGGATTTGATGTGTTTGTCGCGCGCGCGCGCGCGCTGACGCGCACGCCATCGACGACGATTTAGACGACGACGGAACCAGATCACATCACTGACACACTTTTTCTCTCATCATCATTATTCATCATCATCATCATCATCATCAATATTCATCAGCCTCTGTCGCACTCGTGAATAATCTCAACGACGATACCAACATTCTCTTGGCGAATGAATGCTTGGGCACAGATTCTTTATCTGGCATTACCAACGCCGGCGTCGCTCGCGACGCCCACCTCGCTCGAATGGAACACGCGATCAGCGATTTTCAATCCCCGGAAGCGTTCGAAGCCATTCACAATAACTACGACTCCATCTACCCGAAAATGTCAAACGCGGCGGACAGGTGCGCACATTATTTTTCTATTATTCTTTTTTCGGCCGTCGTTTTTCTTATTTTTTGCGATCGCAAAAAATATTCTTTTTGCTGCTTTTGATGACGTCGAACGCACAAAACAAGAAGAACGACTGTGAAATTGCTGACATGTGATGATCTCTCTCTCTCTCTCTCTCTCTCTCTCTCTCTCTCTCTCTCTCTCTCTCTCTCTCTCTCTCTCTCTCTCTCTCTCTCTCTCTCTACTTTTCACGACT
>Ga0213863_10001058_pt1 | contig 20440 bp, 22 predicted proteins | sample PICome_8_FD_160128 | JGI IMG/M metagenome (GOLD analysis project Ga0213863, IMG submission 160128) | Coastal seawater microbial communities near Pivers Island, North Carolina, United States - PICO497 | ecosystem: Environmental > Aquatic > Marine > Coastal | place: USA: North Carolina... | reverse complement strand
TTTCCTAGCGTCAAAAGCTGTTCCTTGTCACTCGAATTCTGTAGCTGAAGTTCTGCCAAGGCTGAACCTGCGTCTAGACAAATCGGAGCTAACTCTGCGCCTAAATTAGCTGTTGCATATTTATAGCCGTCATTTAGAGGCTCGTAGAAAAAATCAGCTCTGGTAGTTCCAGGCAAAAATACAACTTCGGCACCTGATACTGGTAGTGTTATTCCCGCTCCATTCATCTGAAAGACTGACCCATCAGGCCGGCTCTCGTTACAGGCTTGAAGAGCCAGGCAGCTCAGCAAAATAATGATGACTCTAGGCGTATTCCGGCTGTATTTGTCCAATAGCGATTGCATGCAGTGTGCCCCCCAGTACTAAGCACCTTTCGACGTTAAAACATTACCTTGACGCGACTGTCCCCGCTAGCAGCTTCAATCAAAAGGTGTCAGCATTGTGACAAACCAATCAAAACCCTCTCATCTAGAATCGCTGCTGATTAAAATATTTACAACGAATTAGAGCGAGCTTTTGCCTAACAAGCGGATTCTTAGACAGGTTGGGAGCACAGATTGCCTTTCCTTTTTCGTTGATAAGAAATATGGAGCAAAAAGGCACCCACACCACCAATCATAAGCCATTGATTTTATTAGTTTTTTATGGTCCATTCTTCGCTGAAAGGTAGATTTTATGCGGGTCTTGGGGATGTTGGCGCGTTAGTTTTTGCTACTTATTACTCGTAGAGTCCACGTGTGTTGCACACCTCGCGAGCTACCCCATCAAACTGCCAAAACAGCTTGTTGTTTTGCTTCAAACTCACCAACCCAATAATCAAACCAGATTCGGTATGAGTCAAACTCTTTGCGGATAGCCTCGTCTGCCGACAACTCAGATAAGGCGACCTCGTCTTCGGGGATTATTTCCTTTGGATGATCCACGAAGTGGTGAAGGAAAAATTCCTCCAGGTACTCCTCCACTTCGTGATCCTCCCTTAGGATCGCAGACCAGTCCTGATCGAGCATCACCGCATCTGCGAGAACCTATTCCTTGCGTCCCGAAAGTATTTCCCTACCCCTCCCGCAATCAATGATCAGGGCAGGGGCGGTGCCTTAGAACTAATCGAACCGCCGCACGAGATCTCGGAATCATACTTCCGCACATTGCAACCTAAGACGATAACTATGGTAGTAAGTAGGTACACTTGCGAACGCGGCTTTTTTTAGCGATGTAAATCCATTCAGCGTCAATGTCTTTCCAAAGGAGTTAAATTTCAAGTCAGGTGCGTCGTCAATAGACGTACCCCGGAAAACTTGATGTTTTGCTTGGTACGCCTTTTGCTCAGACACCAGTGTAAATACACCATCAAATTCCTGCGTGATGACATATTTCTTAAGACGTGACTCACAAGCGTCCTTGACGAAAACCAGATCCGAATTGGATAAGAAGGTCAGTGTGACTTGCTCTGCAGGCCGTGGACAACTAGTAGACACAAAGTCACCCGTGCTACAGGCGAGCACCTTGACTGGATCTTCTGCGTTGAGGTCGGCGTCTAATGCCTCCTCACAGGACACCGATTTATATCCAGAGTCGTAGCCTCTTGTATTAGAGAACTTAGCCACATCTTGATTTACAAGTGCTACTTGATTCACATCCCCTACGAATGGAGCCGTGTAAGAGGCTGGAGCCATTACAAAAACACCAAGCCTCTCTACTTTTGCAGGCTCACAAACCCACTTATCATTCGCATGAGTAGGAGCACAAAAAACTATCGCACAAACTAATGTGAAGTGGGATCTAAAACTCACCAGCAGAGCTTCAGCGCACCGCGTCTAAAAGGTCGGTTTCAAACTTGCCCAAAGAATCGCAAATATTTGTGCTGTATTGACACCCTTCATAACAAAACTTCGTGGTCGCCTTAAACTGCATATTAGCTGACACTGTGCTGAAGCCACCCTCATCGACGACCGTAACATTGCCTGAGGCACTCCCACTATCCAGAGCAGCCAACATTCCAACATTAATGTTCGTGCAGTACTGCAAGATCAGATTGGGTGACATCGAAGTGTTTTCAAAGATAATCAAACCACTTGCTTTCTCAATGGTTTTTATTCCGATTTGGTTTGTGCTGGCAAACCTAATTAACTTACTCCAAGTTGTATCGAAGTCATTTTCCACTGTCGCAACCGTATCGAACGGTTCAACTTCTATGACGGGAGCACTCGCACACCCCATAATGAGAATGGTTAGACCAAATATCAAACCACCCTTGAGTTTTTGTAATTTCATTGCGCACTCCTTTTTTATGCTTATTGTTTCTATCGACTAAGATATAGGCGCTTTGGATCTCAAGCTACGCGTACCTCGCACATAGTGTCAAAAGGGGCAAAATAAATAGTAAAATATTGAAGCATCCTCTAGTCAGCCCACCCAGAATTAACAGCAGTCAAACGCCAGCAATCACGGCCCCGTTTCTAAAGACCTACTTTTTTCAAATTAGCTTCTGATGTATCTGGCAGGTAACTACTGCTATCGGATTAATGGGATGCCCCCCGGGGGGGAATCACTACATTGTTAGGAGCGCCTTACGAAAGACATCGTCACTTCGCCTTTGCCTTTGACATGGGTGGGAGGCCGCTTTTCAAAGACTACCGAATCAATTGCTTTCAGCGCGACGCAAGTAGCTTGGTCAACGTTGATACATCCAGGCTCAGAGTGACTTTCCATGCGCGAGGCCATGTTCACGGTATCGCCAAATAGATCAAATAAATATTTTTTCTCTCCCACGACACCGCCAACACAATCGCCCGTAGCTACTCCAATACGCATTTCCCATCCGGTGCTAAATTTTTCATTGTGCTCTGCGAGGTAGTCGAGCATTTCAAAAGCAATATCAACGAGGTTGTTGGCTGAGTTGGTTTCAGAATGAGTAAGTCCACTGACACACATGTAGGCATCGCCAATAGTTTTGATCCGCTCCGAACTATGTTTATCAACAATCGCGTCAAACGCACTAAAAATTAAGTTGAGCTGAGAGATCAGTTCCGGCGCCGATAGTCTTTCAGACATTTGGGTAAAGCCCACGAAATCCGTGAACATTATTGACAAGTCTTCGAAATAGCGTGGCTCAGATGCGCCTCTCTCTTTAAGATCGTCTATGACGTAAGCAGGCAAAATATTCTCTAGCAGGGCGTCAGACTTTCTTTTTTCTGAGGCTAACTCAGCTGTTCGCTCGTTTATTTTTGCCTCCAGGTTTGAAAGGTAGGCTAGCAACGCGCCAAGAATCGCGCCGGCGATACCAGCAAATACTAAAGCTCCCGTGGGCGCCAGAGAAAAGAACGAAAAATAGGTTACTACGACACAAACCGCTACGAGACCCACATCTCTTATTCCGTTTTGTTTCCAATCTATTTTGAAATTCTTAAGGGCACTGAATCCAAGCGTGACTAAGTAGACGAAACCGAAAGGAAAGAGAATAGAAGCCGTTGTCTGTGGCAAACCTTGAGCGTCCGTTTCTGCAGAGAGCATCCCGATGAACGACAGCATCGTAAATAGGCTATACATCAGGAGGAAATTGATAAGGAGCTGATCCTTGTGGAAAGGCAACTTTTTGTGTGGGGAAAGCACAAAGTTTATTCCCAAAATAATTAAAAGCATGCCTGCGGCATAAACTATGTTCTCGGTAAACACCTGAAAGGAAATTTCATAGTTTTTAAGCGAGTCGGCCCAGCCATCTAGGCTCTCGGAAAACACTGCGGTTAAGGTTAGGAAGTAAATTGGATAATGGAGAAGCGGGCCGAATGAGGCCAATAGCGCGTTCGCTGAAGTCAACTGTGTAACCCGATTTTCTTCAGAGGTTACAGCCTCTCCATTGAAGGCAATGATCCAAATAATCAAAGCAAATACATACCCACAGACTCCATACGCAATGATTGGGCCGATCAGCGATGGATTACCAGTCAGCACAACCGCTCCAATACATATCAAGGCCACGAACAAGTGTGCTATCGCAAGACCCCACAATAAACGGGCGTAGAAACTGGAATACTCACCGACTCGAGGACGAGAAATAGCCAGAATCACGGCAACCATCGTTGTACCCAAGAAACCCTCAAAGAATACGGCCGTTGAGAGAGCGTTTTCCCAGGCGTTGATCATATAGAGGTGAGCAACAGAGAGAATTACTAGTAAATGAATCGCTAAGCTCAATGCTCTTTGTCGATTAGCGGTTAAGAAAAGTACAGTGGAGTTCACAAGTAGACCCGAAAGGCATAGTTGATAACACCCTATATCAAAACAGTCATGAATACCTTTTTTCCAAACTACATTGGCAGGTAACTACTGCTATCGGATAAATGCGATAGCCCCCCGCGGAGAGGGGGGCTAAGGATGTGTGAATATGCTTACTTCACAATGTACGCATCATGAGTTAATTCACCAGTGGCGGCATCGAACACAATTTTATCTAGATTTTGAGTGCCATCGTTGATTTTGAAAAAGATGTGCATTGTGAAGCGCGTCCCATCTCGATAGTAAGCTCCCGTGCCAGAACCTGATGCAAGTGTTCCATCCTGCAAAGCGCCTCGGCCTTCTCCAAGTACAGTGCCTTGCATCCCGTCAGCATCAGCGGTGAGCGTATAGGTCGTATAAACCCGACCATACTTTCCCATGTTCCCCGTAGCAGTAATCACACCACCACCCTTGGTAAGGTTGATGGATGTAATCGTCATCGGTGCGCTATCTTGACGTGGCTCAAACGACAGATTTTGGGCATGGTCGTCGGCAAGTGCGTGGGTTATGCCAAACATCAAACTCACTGCAAATAAAAACTTTTTCATAATTACTTCTCCCGTCAGTTAAACAATTTTCGACCGTTGCGATCTTGCCATGGAGCAAAGCCCGCAAACGATTGCTTGGATACTACTGAGCAAAAGTGACATTTCAAGCCAAGAACGTATTTTGTATCTGCCAAGTAACTACTGCTATCGGATGAATGTGATAGCCCCAAAGGAGGTCGTATATAGTCAATAGGTTCTGACTCCGATTTCGCTATTATTAGGACAAAACGTCAAGTCTTGGGGGCGGTATGCTCGTAGTAAGGTGGATGATTTACTTTTGCCTAGCCTTTGGTGCGTATGGTGTCAGATCGGATGCCGACCTCGAAAACTCTCATTACACCACTGGACTGCCTAGCCGTGATGGTACAGGTAAGTTTTATATGGGAAGAGAGATTTCCCATGTCATGGGTCACCAGGGCGCGGGCTGGCTTGAGCGCCCAGAGCGGGAGCGTCAGGAGCGAACAGACCTTTTGATCGCCGGGCTCAGTCTCTCAGATGATTTCGTGGTCGCAGACATTGGCGCCGGTACGGGTTATTTCACATTTCCTGTTGCACAGCGGGTGCCTCGAGGGAAAGTGTTCTCGGTTGATATTCAACCCGAGATGTTGGCCCGCGTAGCGCGGCGCAAAGCGCTGGAAAATGTAGCCAATGTGGAGACCGTTCTGGGCGAGCAGGATGACCCCAACCTCCCCGACAATCAAATTGACCTGGCTTTCATCGTGGATGCGTACCACGAGTTCTCATTTCCCAGAGAGATGGGCGAGCGCCTGAAAGAGTCCTTGAAGCCAGGCGGACGACTGGTGCTCGTCGAGTACCGAGCAGAAGACCCACGCGTCCCTATAAAGCGACTACACAAGATGAGTGAGGTGCAGGTTAAGCAAGAAATGGCCGCCATTGGCCTCGATTGGATCAGGACAGAAAGTCAACTGCCTCAGCAACATGTGCTTATCTTTCAAAAGCCAACGGCCCAACCCTGAAGGCAGTAACAGCTTTGCTAAAATGATCACTGCCCTGTTTCTAAAGACCTACTTTTTTCAAATTAGCTTCTGATGTATCTGGCAGGTAACTACTGCTATCGGATAAATGCGATATGCCCCCCGGGGGTACCTCTGGGTGACAAATAGGTGACACACCCGTCTCATTTCAGTACTTCCCAGTACATCTAAATTAGGTAGATATTGTGATATTTCCTGTGTTTGAGCGCCTTGAGATGCGGTGGGGAAGGGTAGTCACGGACTTAAAATCCCCCGCTCATTGCGAGCGTGCCGGTTCAAGTCCGGCCCCGGGGACCATATAAGCTATTGATTCATCAGTTTTTTAATTTCCTCTTCTTCGCCGAAACCTAGGTTTCATGGGGGGCTTGGGGATGCCGGTGCGTTAGTTTATGTTGCTTGTTACTCGTACAGCACACGCGTGGTTCAGATTTCAGCTGCTACTCGTAAAGCAATCTATTCATGTTTTAACCTTCCACCACAAATACACGTTGAGCGACCAAAGCTGCTGAGTTGCTTAGTTACTGCTGTATCGATGCCAAGGTGAAATCGCCAGCAAAAGCCCGAAAATCTGGGTCCAAGGGGACCAGTGCATCTCGTAACTCGTGACTGGCGTCACCCAAAACAGTAAGACCTTCCACCTCAAATTTGTCCATCCATTCGGGGGCGATGGGGCTTGATATGAGATCATTAAACTTAGTTAAGGCGCCCTCGCTGTCATCAAACACCTCTATCAGCGGGGCCTTAGATTTGTCGGTCGGCAAGAAGCATTGGAACCGACGAGTTTTCATTTCTTCAAACTCAAACGTTACGCGACTGCTGCGTTCTGTTATCTACGATTCAATATGGTCAATATGAGGCACGACACCCATTTGCAGGATCAACGTGAGCGTTCCAGCATAACTGTTCAGCATAGTTTGTTTGGATCCTGTGGTAGATCGTTTCTGCATCATAACGATAACTGTTACAACTCAGCCTTATCGGTTATAAGAATCCCGTGTACCCAAGCATCAAAAATAATAGTGAAGCAAACTCTAATTAGTCATAGGATTGGCGCTTCCAAGCTTCATAAATCTATATTTCAAGTTGAGCCGGACAATAAACCCTCTTCGGAGATGAGATGAGTAAAGTAAACCGTAGATTAGCGACTATTCTGGCCACCGACTGTGTCGGATTCAGTAAATTTATGGAGGCTGACGAGGAGGGCACTCTCCTTAGTTTGAAAGCTTGCAGAGAAATCATTGACAACCTAATCGAAGAACATGGTGGTCGCATTTTTCATACCGCTGGTGATTCCGTCCTGGCCGAATTCAACTCCACAGTTGAGTGTTTAAATGCCGCGAAACATTTTCAGGAGGCTTTAAACTCAAGAGCCGACCAATTGATCGATGCAGCGCCCCTAGTTTGGCGAGTGGGGATCCATGTCGATGATATCTTGGTGGAGGCAGATAATGTTTATGGTCGTGGAGTTAATATTGCTGCGAGGCTAGAAGCCCACTGTGAACCTGGTCAAATATTGGTTTCGCGGATCGTTCGGGAGCAAGTCCAAAAGCGCGTTGGCTTTGCCATTCAGGCGGCCGGCAATAGATCTTTAAAGAATATTTCAGATGAGTTTGAGGTATTTAGCGTGGTTGATTTGGCCTCGATGGATCACGAGAAGACTGAACCGGGGGTTGCCAAGACTGCGGACCAAGACATTAAAAAAGCACCGACTTCCATTAGATCCAAGCCTAGATTAGCTATTCTTCCTTTCGAGAATAATAGTCGAGAGAGCGATGCCGGTTTTTTGGTTGGTGGGATTGTCGAAGATCTGATCACTGAGTTTTCCATGATTAGAGAGTTGGACGTTTTATCGAGAGCCACCACATCAGAGTTTAAAAATAGTGACGGAGATGCGCTGAAGTTTGCATCGAATTTCTCTTCTGATTTTGTGGTTATGGGTGGAATTAGGTCTTCCGGATCTAGAATTCGCATAAATGTAGAGTTGATCGATGCAACAAGTGGAAGTGTTCTTTGGTCTCAAAAATATGATCGAGTAATGGACGATGTTTTCGATATCCAAGACCAGATCGTTCGAGCCATCACGATTAGGTTGTTAGGAGAAATCGAACTCAATAGCCTTGGACGTGCCAAGAGGAAGCCTACTGAAAATATAAGCTCCTATGAATTTTTATTGAGGGCAAAAGAACAGCACCACTTATTTACAGCTGAGGCCAACAAAAAAGCTTTAGAGTTCGTAGAAAAAGCTATTCTTTTGGATGAAGGAAATGCTCAAGCTCATGCATGGAAAACGTGCACATTGGGGCAGGGAATGTACAGAGAATATTTCAATCCGGAAGAGATCGAGTCGGCACAAACGAATGCAATCTATCACCTAAATAAGGCGCTTGAACTCAATGAAAATGATTTCGAGGTCCACAGGATGCTCTCGGCCGTCTATCTGTCGAATCATGAGTACGACAAGGCCGCCGAACATGGACTGAAAGCGTTTCAGCTAAACCCTAATGATCCGAGAGTCCTATCTGGCACTGGTGAAGTCTTAGTTAGAGTTAATCAGCCAGATCAAGGGTTGGATATGCTTGAAAAGGCGCTTGCTTTGGATCCAGTCCCAATGGGGCAGGCCACTTCCGACAATCGTTTTAAAGACTTAGTTCTCGGCTACTTTCTGGCTAATAAACTAGAACAATGTATTGAGACTGCTAAGGCCCTAGTGGAGTTTGATGAGAGATCATGGTTATTATTAATGCGGTCATATCAACTAATAGGGCTTGAGTTCACTGAATCTAAAGAATTTGCCGATAACGCCTATCGATTCAAGGGACTAGATTGGCAGGCAAGTATTGATAGATTTCATATGCCCTCAGTAGGTGTGCGGTCAGACTTAATGGAATTGGCACAAGCGTTGAACGCTTAACTAGGAGGTAGCACTAGGGTGTCAGTCAGAGCTTCTTGCAATCTCCCGGCACTGTAGGATTTTCCCGAGCGGATAGATCAGCGGCGCTCTCCTTAGCATTTTCTTGCTCCGGCTGCGCTAAGATCTAGGGTGAAATTTCTCTAACGTACCCGAACTTGCTCTGAAAATGTGATGTGGGCGTGCCTGTCGACCTAAGCATGTTGACGGCCTTAGCAGAAACCTCACCATACAGTTCAACCGTAAAGCTATCTAACAGTGGACTCACATCAGCCAGGTACTTTTGTAGCGGTGGATTTTCTAGGTGGAATACAAGAGCAGCACTATCCGCATACACCTCAGTCCAAACAAATCCTAGTGGGTCGCTAGGGTCCTGATCGAAGGTATGAAGAAGCATACCAGGCTCAGACGCTTTGACCGCTGTGTCAGCAGCTTCAGATAGTCGCAATACATCCTCGGCAGCGTTGGGCAATGCGTGCAGTCTAGCAATCAGAACAAACGGTTTGTCACCAGTCGCCGGAACGCTTTCTGAGGCATCTGCTAAAACAGTTAAGGGAGAAAAAAGTGTGGTGGACACAGTTATCAGAGTGGCTAAAAATTTCATATGAGGTCTCTCTCAGCTTTCACAAAGCATTAATACAGTCAACTATGGTAAGCCAAACATCCACTGCTTTCATTAAGGTTGCATATTAGTCATAACTTATTGTGTCCGGCAGGTAACTACCGCTATCGGATAAATGCGATAGCCCCCCCGGGGGCACTGACACTCTGCTGACACAAATAACCCGAAATCACTCTTACTAACCCAACTAAGCCCAAGAAAATGGGCGGAGGAGGGGTTATGTTGTGTTATCTGGGGTCATGTTGCGATCCAAGGAACTTAAAATCCCCCGCTCATTGCGAGCGTGCCGGTTCAAGTCCCACCCCGGGGACCATTGCTTTAATGTTAAGAATTGCTTTACCTTTACAGACGCGATCCGTAACTACGAACATCCCCTATCATTTGCCTGATGAGATGACGCATGCGTGACCCTCAGGCCTAAAAGCATCGGTTTTTTTAATATAAATCGAGTGTTCTTCTCTGAAACGTAGGTTTGGTTCGTGTCTTTTTTGGGTGGGGGAAGTTAATTTTTGCTACTTAATGCATCGGGCTTGATATTTTTCTTTCTAGCTTTAGTAAAAAAAATAAACGTTAGCTAGAATCAAGAGGCCGAAAGTATAAAGATCGATGTCATCTACTTAGCGTATCGTAAAGCCAACGGGTTTTTGAATAAGCCCCTACGATATGTTTTAAGCGCGTTGGATCATAGCGCTGAGCAGAGACTAGAAAAATACCAAAAAACCAACTACCTTGGGGTTGTCTCCGGCCTTACTGTTTTTCGGGTTACTAAATGCGCGGGTGCTTAATGAAATCACATCGTCTAATTTTCCGCATTATTATGATCTGCTTGGTCAATTTCTGTCCCGCGGCACTCGCGGATGAAAACCCCACGAGCATGAAGATCGCTAATCAGGCATCCGCGTTGACCTCGATGGTTGCGAGAGCGCCAATCTCGCTGTCCATCTCAGATATCACGCTGAATAAGAAAGCAGGGTTCCAGCTTAGGCTGCGCAGAGACAAGGCATTTTCCCCTGATGCCACACTCATCGTAGGGGATGGATTGGGCGGTACCAGCAAGCAAGCCTTGTCTAAGACTTTGTATTACCGAGGCACAGTGACAAATGAGGGAGACTCTTTTGCGTTTATAGCAGTCAACCCCAATACTGGTGGTATCACGGGTAGTGTCAGGATCGATGAAAGCTATTGGGGGCTGAGTTATGACGATCGCGCTCAAAAATTACTTTCCACTCAAACCTCTGACGCGGCACCAAGTGTCCAGCCCAACTTGCTCAATGACGTTTACGAGATTGACCCGGGAGACAACCCAAATAACAAGGTAATAACGATCGACATCCCTGCCAACCTGCCGAACGTCCAGGCTTTGCAGCCGTCGGTCGTAGGATTGATCTCGGGTTTACAGGAAGTTGCTGTCGGTACGCTGAACCAGACCGGAGACAGTGGTTATATTAGTCTTAACGAACCTCTCCCAGGAGGCCTCGCAGTCGTCTTTACCGCGACAGTGCCTGAAGGAGCCACTGGGAGGGTTAAAACTTTTCCGTTAGATGGCAACACAGGGAACGCGGACCTTTATGTCAGACGAGGCGGCTCGGATGATTATGACTGCCAGTCAAATAGCCCAGATACGAGCAATGAACAGTGCTCGGATATTCAACCAGGAGACGTTGAAGTCATAGTTGCTGCACCCGACGGCGCGATCTTTTTTGGCATTCAATTTATAGTTGACGCGGCGCCTCTGGCGGAGGGTTATCTTTATGAGGTTCCTGTCGCGGTAGATATTGACTATCCGTTGTTTGAATCTTTCGGGTCGGACACGACCGCGATTCAGAGCTACTTTGCTGAACTTTTTTCGGCGGCCAATGCGATATACGAAAATCAGGCGCAGTCACGACTAGTCATCAGTGTAATCAGAATGCGCACATCGGAGACTGATGACCCTTATACCGACATACAAATGAATAGTTCTTGCCGCGCGGGCGAGGTTGGCCGCAAATGGCTAAATAATTCTGAACTACAGAATGTCAACTACGCCTACATTTCCCACTTCACTGACATAAACAGGGTCATGGGTGGAGTTGCCCTCTTAGGCTCACTTTGCTCATCTCTCGCTCCCAATCCGAACCCATTTCCGACTGAAGATACCTGCCCGGCCGACTGGGATGTATATGGCCCGATTTCAGTGAGCGGAATTTATGCTCCCGCAAATGCGCGCTTAGAGGAGCGGTGGGACCAAATTGTTTTTACTCACGAAACGGGGCACATCTTTAGTAGTCCCCATACCCATTGTTACGCTGGCATTGGCGATAATACGAATCCGATAGATGCTTGCTATAACGGAGAGGGCGAAACAAACTCAAGCTGTTGGGCTGGCGAGCAATCGCTACCCGGGCTTGACTCGCTTACTGGAGGTGCACCTAGTAGTGAGCAAGGAACCATAATGAGTTATTGCCATCTACTTGATGGTCGGGAGGATAACGTCTCACTCACACTGGGTAAGGGTCATGCTTTTGGAGTTCAGGCAGACCGGGTATCAACACGCATGTCTCAGTTTGTTGGAAATAAAGCCTTCGAAAACCCTAGCTGTATGAATGTAATTGAGAAGGATGACGGAGGGCTGGTGGGTGACAGTGATGGTGATGGTGTTCTTGATTTTGAAGATGCCTTCCCTGATGATCCGGCCGAGTGGGCCGATAGTGATGGCGATGGTGTAGGCGACAACGGTGACGTTTTTCCGGATGATCCAACAGAATCCCGAGACTCCGATGGCGATGGCGTCGGAGATAATCGCGATGCCTTGCCGAATGACCCATCAGAATCCAACGATTCCGATGGTGACGGCTATGGAGACAACGGTGATGCGTTCCCTGACGATCCCACTGAATGGCTAGATACTGACGGTGACGGTATTGGTGATAATACTGATCCTGACTTCGATGGTGATGGTATCCCTGATGGCTACAATGGTCCCATCGAAGCTTTTAAGTATTGTCCTGAAGGGATCCAAAAATGTAAGAACCCAATCCCCTGATTTGAGTCTTGCTTAACATAGGCTTCTGATGTGTCCGGCATGAAACTGATGCCATCAGATAAATTTCGATTTTTGGCTCTGGAAAAGAAAGCTTGCGTCTCCATGGCTTAACCTATTAATCAAATATAGTCAGTGACTATATCAAAGGATCGACTGGGGCTCGGTCTCATGATGACCCTCTAATGTAATTGGTAGGTGACTACTGCTATTGGATAAACGGGTAAGCCTACCCGGGTGGGGGCGTAGAGATCCTAAAGTTGCAGATAAGTAGAGATCCTAAAGATACAGATAAACAGACAATCCTATAAACCGCTTAACTAATATTTAATTAAGAGAGCAGTTCGTTATTTCGTTAGCGAGAAGTTAGCGCTCCTAACTTCAAAAGTGGTTAAAAAGGGCCCCAGAGACGGGGCCATCATAACACTTATGACGTTAGCCTTCCGCCATGCGAACTGTTGTCGCTTGATACATCCTTGGGCTGTCGCAAGTAAAGGCCTGCCCTAACGTTGCTCGAGCCGCTTGCTGACCCCCACCATTGACAAAATGATCCGCAGAGTTTCCGTACATCTCTAGGTCAGAGCGCCACACAGACAGTTTCATATCGTACGCCGCATCCTGTGGATGACCGTGTGCGGGGAAGTGATACACCATAGCTTCTTGGATACCATTATCGTCCAGATGCTTGTTCCAAGCGCCAGTAGCCGCCATTAAATCTTCGGGGCCTTTACTATCATTTAAGGAACAGTCATAAAAGCTTGCGACAGGTGCTCCAGAGGGCTCGCCTGCTGGTCGTCTCACCATCATGGCAGTCATTTCCATATGAGTATTGCAAGTCCAAGCTTCATTAAAGTCAGAAAGTAAGTCGCCGCCCTCGGAATACCAAGCACCCATAACACCGCTCAGCTCCTTAAAGCTTGGTGCATGTCCTAGCCACAAGGCTTGGCGATTCAAGTCAGTATTGCTTGCGTAGATCGGGCTCATGACCCAAGCGGTATAATTATTAATGCCTCTGCTATCGGACCATTCATTCCAGTCCTCAACAACTTCCATAACATCAACCAGTGACTTACCGTCGTTCAGGGTGCAGAGATAAGCCTCCATGGCTCCTTGTGACTGGGCAGATGCTAGCATCGACGAGAAGGACATCAATCCCCCTAAAAATAGCGAAACTATGAGTTTTTTCATTTTTTTATCCTATGTCTTTTGGATGGAAAGATCGCAATAATTACTCGATCGAATAAAACCTTAGGCGGAGAAACTCAGGGTGTCTAATTTTTTGTTTCTAACAGATTGGTTTACCTGACGATCCTGACTGAGGTACTAACAATGCCCTTCTGGTGTACTTGGCGGGCAACTCCTTTTTTTGGATAAACGCGACAGCCCCCCCGGGTAGTCTATGGGATATTGGTGAGTACGTTTTTTTGCTTGTTATTTTTCCAACTCATCGCGCTTGCCATTTTTCTTCCTAGCCTTAACAAAAAAATAGACGTTAGCGAGGAGTAAGAAGCCGAAAAGTATGAAGATCGATGTCATGGGCTGAGCGTATCGCAAAGTCAATGCGTGTTTAAATGAGCTCCCACGGTATTTAATATGTGCTTTGGGTCAAATCCTCGAATAAAAGCTAGGAAAAGACAAAAAAAGCCACTAGCTTTGTAACTGAGGTGACCTCCTCGTCTATTTCCAATTGCGCGGACGTCACAATAGGATTGGGTAAACTGACGTCTCGGCTTACTAAAGTCTGTCTGCTGAATGGCAGTGTCTCGATATTTGCGGATGAAAACACAACGAGCATGAAGAGCGCTGACGAGGTATTTCAATTTAATCTCGATGATTGCTAGAACGTCATTGTCGCTACCTATCTTAAAAATCGTGTTCGATAAACATGCTGCTTCACGAAGTCTAGTCATATTTAGGCATTTCCTCTTGTCACTGCTATGCGTCAAAGGGGTTTAAATTTGAAATTCGCACCAAAGCGATCGGTCACTACAACGAAGGCATTGATCTCAGCGCTTGTCTCTACTCAGTTAATAGCTGGGCAGGTATTTGCACAAACTGAGGGCGCGGGTGGTAGTCCAGGTATTGCTGCAGGTGCAAGTGCAAGTGCTGTTGTTGCCGTCAAGGTTGCTAGTAAATCAGAACCTGAGCCATAACCAGAGCTTGAACCAGAACCAGAACCTGAACCAGTGCCAGAATCAGAACCTGTCAGTGACACTGATGGTGTTCATGATGACGAGGATTACTTCCCTGATGGTTCGGCTGAGTGGGCGGACCGTGATGGCGACGGTTATGGTGACAACGGTGATGCGTTCCCAGACGAGCCCACTGAATGGTTAGATACCGACGGTGATGGCATTGGTGATAATACCGATCCTGACGTCAATGGCGATGGCATCCCCGATGGTTACAGTGGTCCCATCGAAGCCTTAAAGAGTTGCCCTGAAGGAATCCAAAAGTGTAAGAATCCGATCCCCTGATTGGAGTCTCCTTTCAAGTTGGCTTCCGATATATCTGGCAGGCGACTACTACTTTCTGATAGCTGCGATACCCCTCCCCGGGGTGAGTGTGTCTCTGAGAGACAAATAGGCGATAGAGCCGTCTCATTGCAGTGCATCCCCGAGCATCCTAATCATACTAAAACCCCTATATGCCTGTAGCTTTAGCGCGTTGAGATGTAACGGAGTAGGACAGTCACGAACTCAAAATCCCTCGCTCGTTGCGAGCCTGCCGGTTCAAGTATGGCACCATAGTTTATCTTTCCGCGTAACCCATTGGCCGCGCTATGGGGTCGGAAAATCAGGCAAGTGGGCGGCAATACTTCCTCTAAAAAAGCATGCGTCATAGAAAAAGCCTCTGCTTACACTAGCAGTATCGTTCGCAAGGTTTGTTGCATTACCTCCACATATCGAGACTGGCTCCAGCCGCGCCTATCACGTAAGTACTGCCATGTTTCGACCGATAAATGCGCGCACAGTACATCGGTCGCTTCTGGTGGACTCAGACGGTGACTGAGGCGGCCTTCGCGAGCGAGTGTTGCGACTATTGCTTCACATCCTTCGCGCACAGCCGCTAGGCGGCCATTCCAGGCCAGACGAGCATCCTCGTCAGTAACTCCCATAACCATTAAGGCATTCGCAACACCGTAAATTTCTGGAATATAGTTAATCCAGGCTTCAACGTAGGCCTCGAGGCGCTCTAAACCACATGACGCACTTCGACTGCGTGCGAGGCGTTGTTCGACGTCTTTTACCCTGTCGATGTAGTGCGTGGTCTCTATGAGAAGCTCAGTGCGGTTGGCGAAATGGAGGTAGAGCGCCTGCCGGCTAATGCCAGCCGAATTTGCAATATCACTCATTCGGACGCGCGGCTTCGAACTGTCCAGAAGTGCAGTCCAAGTGCTTTGTAGGATTCGTTCTCGAGTTGTAGAGTTATCGCTTGACATGCCGTCAATCTAACACTAGTGTCAGCGGAGTCAACTTGACGCAGTGTCAAGTTGCGATTCTGTGACTAGGAGTTTCTGTGATCATTATTGTCTTTGGGGCAACGGGTAGCGTTGGCGCTCTGACCGTCTTAAAGCTCCTTGAGAATGGACACTCTGTGACGGCGTTTGCAAGGCACCCTCAAGCGCTACACCTCGAGCATCCAAATTTGAAGCGCGTGGCGGGCGACGTTACCAATCCAGCAGACGTGTGTTTAGCGACCGCCGGCAGCGAGGCGGTAATCATTACCCTCGGTTCCGGTAACGCACGTAGCGGTAGTGTCCGATCGGAGGGCACCAAACAAATTATCGACGCAATGGAGCGCTACGGCGTAAAGCGTTTGGTTTGCCAGACAACGTTGGGGGCTGGTGATAGCTGGAGTAATCTCAATTTCTTCTGGAAGAGAATAATGTTTGGGGTACTTTTAAAACCCGTCTTCGAGGACCACGAGCGCCAAGAGCAACTCGTCAAGGCGAGTGGTCTGGACTGGACAATCGTTAGACCGAGCGCGTTCACCAATGCGACACCAAAGGGCATGTTAAAAGTCGATATTTCTCCCGATCAGCGAGGGCTAGCATTGAAAATTTCGCGTACGGAGGTTGCTGATTTTCTAGTTACCTCCATAACAGAACCCTGGCTCCTTCATCGGGTCGTGGGGATCACTTATTGACTGGGTGTTAAAGGTGCCTCTCACTCGAGCCATCAGATCCATCACGGCGGTTTCTTCCGCTTTGGTGAGTTTCTGCCAATACATTGATGCGCAGCCGCAGGGTCCTAATATGGCGTCGAATTCGCTGTTCGGGCATTCCTGAAAATCCAACACAACCGCCTAAGTCGCAAGCGTAATGTCTGCTTTCGTGACAGCGTTTTCGGCGCGCTCAAATAAAGCCAGACTTGTGCTATGTTGGCACGCCAACATCGGCTTGCACGTCACTCACGATCCATAATTTTAAGTAAAAAAGAGCACATAAAATATGTACAAGAAGTATTTCCACCTTATTGCGCTGACTATGCTCATCGCTCTGTCACCGTCTGCCCTGACTGAGGGTTTCTCGGTTTCGTCACCTGAGACACAGGGTTTGTCCAGTGATCGCCTTGAGCGTCTTTCCGCGTTATCGAAAAAATACGTAAAAGAAGGTCGCGTATCAGGGATCGTCAACCTGGTCTTGCGTAACGGTAAGGTCGTTCACTACGAAGCGGAGGGTCAGCGGGGTTCGGACAATGACGCGGCAATGGAAGTCGATGACTTGTTTCGAATCTATTCAATGACCAAGCCTGTGACGTCGGTTGCGGCGATGCAGTTGTACGAGCAAGGAAAATTTCAGCTCTCAGACCCGGTTACCAAGTTTGTGCCTGAGCTCAAAGATCTCAAAGTGCTTAACGACGACGGTCAGTTCGAGGCAGTGACGCAGGTCATGACAATGCATCAGTTACTTATGCACACGGCCGGCATGTCCTATGGATTTAATGCGCGCGTCGATCTGGTCGATCAGATGTACGTTCAGGCAGATCTTTCTTCAGCAACTGACCTTGATGAATTTGTCGCAAAGCTGGCGAAGCTGCCCCTCAGATCTCAGCCGGGCGAACGTTACCACTACTCGGTAGCGGTGGATGTGACGGGGTTGATCGTCGAGCGTATTTCGGGACAGCGACTTGACAAATACATCCAAGAGCACATTCTTGCACCGCTTGAAATGAATGACACATTCTTCGAAGTGCCCGAAAGCGAACGTGCTCGGTTCGCGCAGAACCATTTTATAAATCCGGAAACAGGGGCTTTGGTTAACTCAGATTATGCACCAGCGCCATACGGCTATCGGAAGGGGGTTGCACTATCAGACTACTTTGATGTGACTCTTTTTGCTGGTGGGGCAGGTCTTGTCTCAACAGCGATGGATTATGCGCGGTTCGCCGAAATGTTGCGGCGCGGAGGCGAGCTGGATGGGGTTCGTATTCTGGGACCGAAAACAGTGAAGTTTATGACGAGGAATCACCTCTCTGAAGAGTCGATGCACGCGGCTTGGGAACAGACGCCAACGGCAGACATTGGGCGACCCGGATTTGGTTTTGGCTTGGGCCTTGGGGTGGTCACTGACTCTGCCGCCATTGGTGTATTGGGTAGCGATGGCGAGTACAACTGGGGTGGCGCCGCGGGCACCATCTTTTGGGTCGACCCGGTTGAAGAGCTGGTCGTTGTCAGCATGATTCAGCTAATGCAAAGCCCCTGGCCGTTTCGTGCAGACGTTAAAATTGCGATATACCAAGCGCTCACGGAGAGTTACGAGTAAGCGTATGGCTGGATTGTTGAGCTACTGGCTTACTCGCTGATCGTCGGTGTCAGTTGAGTACCCGGTAGCCTCGCCCGCGCAGGCACTGTTTGACGACCCTCTCTTGCTCTTGGATTCCCTCTTGAGTCCCTCGCACGCCCCCGGTCACTGCGCCAACTCCTGCACCGCGCTCGGCTGAATTAGAGCCGCGGTTGACAATCGCGCCAATGGCGCCGCCGACCACTGCACCTCCAATGACGCCTCGGGTCACTTTTTCGCCCGTATTGACTTCGGTCGCATACGCCTCGCATTCTGCTTTATCGGCGTAGTACTGGTTCATATCGACGCCTTTGCGATCGATAATGGGCGCGTCCACGAGCGATCGGCCGCCTGCACAGCCCGTCACCAAAAGACTGAGGGCGAACACGAGTACGAGTTTCATCAGGAGATCCTTGTTGTGTTTGTGAGTCTTAGTATACGCAAAAACGCCGCTTATCCGTCTTTCGAGTGATTCAGCCCTACATTGGGAGAGTCGGATCAGCACTTCACTTGTCGGGAAATAGATGTGATATTGCCGTGTAATCAGTTTATGGAATTGCTCGGAGTTTTTATGCGCATTACGCATGTTCGATTTTTTGCCATCTTTTGTGCGACCGTGTTCACCGGTATTGCACCCTTCGCCAGCGCTGCCGATCGCTTGATTGCTGGCTTCTGGTTGGGGCTCGAGGTCGAGGCAAGTCACGGGCAAAGTGTAGTCAGTAATAAACACGCGTTGGCTAAAGGATCGTCACGTCTGGTACGCATTGATCTTCGCCGGCTGAAGTCGCAGGTCGCTGCTGCCAGCAGTACCTCCTCGTTCAGTATCGCCTTGCCTGCGCCAGATGGGACTGAAGAACGGTTTAATCTGAGAGCTTCATCTGTGATGCCGCCGGGGCTCGCCGCAAGGTATCCCTCGATTAAGGCCTATGAGGGTGTTTCTTTGGATGACCCGTCAGTGACCATTCGAATGGAGATTACCGATAAAGGTCTGAGCGCTCAGATTCTGGGTCCGAACAAGCGTTGGCTGATAGACCCAGCGGATGACCGGGATCCCGAAGTCTCCCGCAGTTATAAGTACGGGACGTCGCTGGGGTCTAAGCGTGAACCGTTTTGCGAACTCGATACCCGCAACACTGCGTCTGGATGGCAGTCATTGTCGCCAAAGCCTACGCAGGGGCTCAGAGCGAAGAGCACCAGTGGCGCGATCAAGACCTTCAGGACAGCAGTGGCCACCACCGGTGAATACGGCGTTTATCACGGTGGAACCGCCGAAGGAGTACTTTCTGCTGTAGTGGCCACGATGAATCGGGTTGATGGCATTTTTGAGTCCGAACTGGGAATTAGCCTTGAGCTGGTCGACAACAACGATCTCATCGTGTTTACCGATACGCTGACCGACCCATTTAGTGGCAATGATGATGCCTCCGTACTGATTGATGAGTCGCAGGTGGAAATTGATGCCCGTATTGGTGCGGAAAACTACGATGTAGGACACACGTTGAGTACCGGTGCCGGCGGACTTGCGAGCTTAGGCGCGGTGTGTCGAGCCGGGTTTAAGGCGCAAGGCGTGACGGGATCCGGTCGGCCTGAGGGTGACTTTTTTGACGTCGATTACGTGGCGCATGAGCTCGGTCACCAGTTTGCGGCAGATCACACCTGGAATGGTTCAGGTGGCGGTTGCGGACCGCAGCAGCGAGGGGCCGATAGTGCTTACGAGCCTGGCAGCGGCTCGTCTATTATGAGTTACGCGGGTTTATGTGGTGCTGACAATATTGCAAGCGCGGTTGATGCGCTGTTTCACCACCAGTCTTTTGAGGAAATTATTACTTACACCACCGAGGGGTTTGGTGCCGCCTGTGGCATCGAAAATGATATTGGTAATACCGTTCCCGAGGTGAATGGTGGTGCGGACTATGTAGTGCCCAAGCAAACGCCCTTGGTGGTGTCGGGGTCTGCAACCGATACGCAGCAGGTGGCCTTGCAGTACAGCTGGGAGCAACGCGATCTTGGCCCTCAGGCGGCACTGACCGATCCTGACGACGGTCGAGTTCCGCTCTTCCGAATGCTTCCCGCAACGTCAGGCGGCACCCGGTACCTTCCTGCGCTCTCAACGGTCGTGAGCGGTAGCACCTCGCTCAGCGAGAGAATCCCCCAAATCGGTCGAGACATGAACATGCGTTTGACCGTCAAAGACGGAGTCGGCGGTGTTCAGTCCGACGACATCGTGGTGACCGTTGACGGTAATTCAGGCCCCTTTACTGTGGTTTCACCCAATGGGGGAGAGCGCG
>Ga0213863_10001056_pt1 | contig 20456 bp, 16 predicted proteins | sample PICome_8_FD_160128 | JGI IMG/M metagenome (GOLD analysis project Ga0213863, IMG submission 160128) | Coastal seawater microbial communities near Pivers Island, North Carolina, United States - PICO497 | ecosystem: Environmental > Aquatic > Marine > Coastal | place: USA: North Carolina... | reverse complement strand
CGGTGTACTGACCACGATTGCGGCGTTCCTACCTATTCTGCTTTTAGGTGGACAGATGGGGGCGTTCTTCAACACCATCGGCGCCGTTGTTGTGTTTTGTTTGGTCGCGAGCCTCATCGAATCGCAGCTGATTCTCCCCGGACACATCGCCCACAGAAAGACTAGCGGCTATCTCGGCGAAGGCTCACGTTTCGTGGTTCGCTGGCAAGAATTTCAGGGCAAGCTAGCCCGCGGCATGGAGCATTTTGCCGAGAATCATTATCAGCGCGCGTTGAAGAAAGTGCTTAAACATCGCTATTCCGCCTGGGCAACGGCCACCGGCGTAGTGCTGGTCACTCTATCGCTTATGCTAAGCGGCCGTGTGGGCTTGCAATTTTTCCCGTCTATTGAAGGCGACACCGTATGGGGCACTGTCGTGATGCCGGTGGGTGTTCCCGGCTACATCACCGAGAACGCGGTTGAGATCCTTGAGGAGAAAGCCATCGAGCTGACTCAAGAGTTGGAAGCCGAGCTAGTTGATCTCAAGGAGCAGGGGCTAGCGCCCGCGTCGACGGCGCGCGTGGTCGATAGCGTGCTGACAATTATAGGTGGCCGTGCCCCGCGCGGTGGACCCGGCGGCGGCGGGCAGGGTGGTTCCGGCAGCAGTGAGGTGGCAGAGGTGGTTATCTATCTCTCGCCATTCTTCGATCGCGGCGAAATTAGCTCTGCAGAGATTCGCGACCGCTGGCGTGACAAAGTGGGTAGCATACCCGACGCGTTGGAGCTGACGTTCGTGTCTGATGCGTTCTCGGCGGGAGAGGCGATCAACTATCGACTTGCTGGCCGCAATGAAGACAATCTAAAGCTCGCTGCGGCTGAGCTGCGCGCCGAACTCAATCGCTACCCCGGTGTGTTCGATGTGTCAGATTCCTTCCGCGCCGGTAAGCAGGAAGTACAGATCGAAATTCTCGAGCGCGGCAAGACGCTGGGCCTCACTCTCAATGATATCGCGACGCAGGTGCGCCAAGCGTTCTTCGGCGCCGAGTCTCAGCGCATTCAGCGCGGCTCGGATGACATTCGGGTGATGGTGCGTTACCCCGAAGACGAAAGGCAGTCTTTATCCAACCTAGAAAATCTGCTGATCCGCACGCCAAGCGGGGCTGAAGTGCCGTTCCTCAGTGTGGCTGATTTCTCGCTTGGTAACAGCTACTCGAGCATTAATCGCCGCGATGGGCGCCGCATCATTACCGTAGTCGGCGATGTCGACAGAACGGCTGTGCAGCCCGATGAGATTCGTCGCGAGGTGATTCGCAAGTTTAAGTCCCAGTGGCAGCGCGATCTTGGTGTCGAGCTGGTTGTGGGCGGCGAAAGTGAGCGCCAGGCCGAATCCTTCGGTGACCTGCTGTCGACTTTCCCTATCGCGATGATGGTGATCTTCGCGCTGCTCGCGATTCCACTGAAGTCCTACTTCCAACCGCTGATCATCATGAGTGTTATTCCCTTCGGTGCTATAGGCGCGGTGTTCGGGCACTTCATTATGGGAGCAGATTTGGTCTTCTTCTCGGTGCTCGGCATTATCGCCCTGAGCGGCGTGGTGGTGAATGCGAGTCTGGTGCTTGTGGTTTCCATCAATCGCCTGCGCGAAGAGGGCATGGGTATGGTCGAGTCGGTGTCAAAAGCGGGGGCCATGCGCTTCAGGCCTATTTTCTTGACCTCGCTTACGACGTTTATTGGCCTCGTGCCGCTCATGCTCACCGCTAATCCGGCGACCTTCTTTGTCGTGCCTATGGCTATCTCACTTGCCTACGGCGTGCTGTTTGCTACGGTGATTACGCTGTTCCTAGTGCCGTGTCTGTATCTCATCCTGCATGATTTTTCTGGCCACACCGACACCGATGAGCAGCGCGCAGCGGCTTACAAGCACACGCGTCCCGTCACAGAGTCCTAAGGCTATTCGGCTTTCTTGATGGCGCCGCGTTCAGGCGGCGCCTTCTCTCTGGAGTTTCTGGCCAAAGAGCGTCGAGGAACGGGTCAGCCACGGGCATTGCCACGCAGTGCCCCAGCGTCTACGCTCTAGTTTTGGAAACGGGCGTCCGGCGCCCTAGCAACTTATTTTATGGGAATTCACCATGAGCCGTTTTTATCAGGCGCTTCTTGTCGCCAAATCAGCCTTCGCTAAACCAATCTTCGCAGTCACAATTGCAGGCGTGCTAACCATGAGTACAGTCGCAAGCTTTGCCCAAGTTAATCGTATCGATGTCATTCGCCCCGACGCGCCGAGCCTCGCTGCCTATGGCGACTACGATATTGGCGTGCGCACTCTGACCCTTGTCGATACAGGCCGGGTCGATGTGCTCAACACGCCCCGCGGTGGCAAGCCGGTTTTATATGACCGCAGCCTAACAGTTGAGGTTTGGTATCCAGCGCAGCTGAACGGCCAAGCGCGAGGCGGGCAGTATGAAGCGATTACCCGTAACCCGGCCATCATCGCGACGCTGCACGGGCAGGCGGTGAGAGACGCAGAGGTGGACGCTAGGGACGGCGCTTTTCCTCTTGTTGTTATTTCCCATGGTTATCCCGGTAATCGCTACTTGATGAGCCACCTAGGCGAGAACCTTGCGAGCAAGGGCTATGTCACCGTGTCTATTGATCACACGGACAGCACCTATGACGATGCTCAGGCGTTCACGAGCACGCTTTACAACCGACCCTTAGATCAGCGTTTCGTTATCGAAAGCATGGCGCAGATGGCGGCCGACAGCAGCAGTTTCCTAGCTGGTTTGTTGGATGCGAATAATACGGGGGTCGTCGGCTACTCGATGGGCGGCTACGGCCTCGTCAACAATCTCGGTGGCGGCTATAGCGATGACATAGTCGGCTCGTTCATGGCTCCGCCCAACGAGCTGCTAGGGCAGCACGCGAGTGGCAATCCAGAGTTCCGTAGCAATCTCGATCCGCGCATAAAAGCAGGATTCGCCATAGCGCCCTGGGGCATGGAACGAGGCTTCTGGCGCGAGCAGGATCTAGCAGGAATCGAAGTGCCTACTTTTTATCTCGCCGGCGACAACGACACGGTCGCGGGTTATGAAAAGGGCGTGCGAGCGATTTATGAGGCAGCAGTTAATAGCGATCGCTATCTGCTCACATATAAAAATGCCGGCCACAATGCCGGTGCACCCTATCCTGTACCCCGTGAGCTCATAGACAGCGAAACGGGCGAGGGCGCGAGCCACTACACCGACCCCGTGTGGGATAACGTGCGTATGAACAACGTGATGGACCACTTCGCCACCGCGTATTTCGACTACCTGCTCAAGGGTGACGAATCGATGCTCGAGTATCTCGACGTCGTGCCCGACGGCGCAGACGCCGTTTATTCAATGAGCGGTGATAAGGCTGACGAAGACCATACCTACTGGCCCGGCTTTGAAGCCGGTTCGGCGATCGGTTTGAAGTTAGAAAAGCTCTCCAAGCGCTAGGCTGGGCCTAGACCGCGAGGCGGATAGGCGTGATGGTGATATCGCGCCACACGTCGCCGGTGACATAGGGGTCTTGAGCGAGCCACGCGTCCAGCGCCTCCCGCGAGTCGAATTCAACGTAGGTCGTCGAGCCGATCATTTTTCCCGCATCGTCCAGAATCGCGCCGCCGGCGATCAAATTGCCAGACTGTTTCAGTGCCACCGCACCTTTAATGTGTGCGTCGCGCACCGCGAGCCTGCGCTCAAGCGCCTGCTCATCATTGCCGTCGTAGGCAACTACCATGAACTGCATACTGCACCCCTTAACTTGGTTTATTTGTCCTTAGGTGAATTGCCCGGCCAGCTCAATAAAGACAGGCACGAGAGAGCCCAGCAGCAGCGCCGCCATGCTCCAGTTGAAGAATCGCACGGCGCGGGGGCTGCGCAGCACGCGCTGCAAAGACGCGCCAAGCCAGAGCCATGCCCAGATGCAGGGGACGCCTATGGCGAAGAAGAGGGCGGAGATGAGCGCGACCTGAGTCGAGTAGTTGCTGCCGATTACCGTGTAGGTGGCGATAGCGCCGACGGCCATGACCCAGGCCTTGGGGTTAACCCACTGAAATGCCGCCGCCTGCAGGAAGGTGAAGGGCTTGCCCGACTTCACTGCCTCTAAGCCAACCGGTGCCGTGGCTATCTTGTAGGCGAGGAAGCTGAGGTAGCCCGCGCCGACGATCTTCAGCAGCGTGTGCAGGGCAGGGTAGGCGTCGAATATCTGCGCGATCCCAAGGCCCACGGCGAGGATCATCAGCGGAAACCCGAGCACGATACCGAAGTAATGCGGCAGGCTGCGGCGCGTTCCATAATTAAGCCCCGAGGCCATAAGCATTGAGTTATTGGGGCCGGGCGTGATGCAGCTGGAGATCGCGAAGGCGATGAGAGAAGCGTATTCCATGATTAACTAGCGCTGTTGGAAAGGTGCGCAGTATAGAACCCTAAAAGAAGAGTCGCCAGCGCGGCTTGGGTGATCTAGCTTGCAGAAGCAGGTAACATGGCGCCCCGCAGCGGACACCCCGCTACCGAATAGCAATCAAGCCTAGGAATTCCCCGCGCCATGCTCGAGAAATACGCCGTCCTTGTTGCCGAGTTGGGCCTGCTCTGCCTGCTGGGATTCATCGCGGCTCGGCGGGTAAAGGGGATGAAGGATTTTGTAACCGGCAATAAGTCACTCAGCTTTTGGGTTGCGGCGTTTTCCGCGCAGGCTACGGGCGAGTCGGCCTGGCTCCTCCTGGGCGTTACCGGCATGGGAGCAATGGTAGGCTTTAGCGCTTATTGGATTGTGTTTGGCGAGGTGCTCGGTGTCTTCGTCGCTTGGTTCCTGATGGGTAAGCGCTTTAAGCGGCTCACCGACCGCTATGCTTCCCTCACGATGACCGACTTTTTGGTGAGTCGCTTTGGCAGCAGTAGCAGCACGCTGCGTATTCTCTCCGCCGTCTCGCTCATCGTTTTTGTGTTGATCTATATCTCGGCCCAGATCGACGCAACCGGTTCTGCCTTCGAGGCCTTCTTGGGCTGGCCGTATTTGCGCGGCGCGCTTATCGGCTTTGGCATCGTAGTGCTCTACTGCGTTGCCGGCGGCTTCTTGGCGGCGGCTTGGACCGACATGTTTCAAGGCGCGGTGATGCTTGGCTGTCTTGTCGTACTGCCTGTGGTTGCCTTCATCGCTATCGGCGACTTTAGCGTCATCGTCTCCGGTTTGGCGGCGATAGATCCTGGGCTAGTGAGCCCCTGGGGTAGCGGTGGCGCGACGCTCTATAATCTCGCCGCGGTGTTTGGGATGATGCTAATAGGCCTGGGGTTCTTGGGCTCGCCGCAGGTATTCGCCCGGCTGCTGTCGATAAAATCTGAGGCGGAGATCGATCGCGGTAAATGGGTCGCGGTTGGATTCACGCTGCTGGTAGACGCCGCCGCGGTGAGTGTCGGCGTGCTTGGCCGCTATGTCTTTACTACACAGGGCGCCGACCCCGAAGCGGTTCTGGGCAACGGCGCTCAGAATGTGATGTCACAGCTCGTGCACGTGAGCTTCCCGCCGTGGATCGTGGGGCTGTATGTGGCAGCCGTGCTGTCGGCGATTATGTCCACCGTCTCCTCACTGCTGGTGATGGCGGCGAGCGCGGTCACCCATGATCTCTATGCGCAGTTTAGCTCGCGGCAGCTGAGTGACCGTTTCGCCGCGGTGCTCTGCCGCTATGCGACCTTGGGCATCGCCCTTGGCGCGATGGCTCTCTCTATTACTGTAGCAATGCTGTCACCTGAGCGGACTATTTTCTGGTTCGCGATCTTCGGCTGGTCTGGCATTGCAGCGACCTTCTGTCCCATGGTGATTCTTGCTCTGTTCTGGAGCGGTTTCACCGAGCGTGGCGCAATAGCTGCGATGCTAGGGGGCTTCAGCATGACTATGCTGAGCAAGTTCGTGCTGCAGGACCTACCCGGCGTGGGGCCACTTTTTCAAGTGCTGGAAACTATGCCGCCGTCTTTTCTGTTTGCCCTGCTGCTTGGCTATATCGTCTCCTTGGCGGCGCCCGACGAACGGCTTAAGCAGCGCTTTTTGAGTGAATGCCAATCGGAGTCAGTTGCCTAATGAAGTCTGTATCACCGACGTTTTTGCGCCTATTGCCACTAGCATTCAGTGCTCTCATCGCGGGGTGCCAATCTCTGCCCGCGGGTGAGCGCCCAGCTAATGCGCTCTACTGCGATAATTTTATGGTCTATGGCATGTGCGCGCGCGACGTCAATGAAGACGGCGTTGTCGACTATGTGTATTTCGAAAAAACTGAGGACGCCTTTATGTTTCGCCCTGGCGCGGAGCGGCTCTTTCCCCGCAATCTAGAAATGCACCCATGCGCAACTCCAATGGATAAAGAAGTGGTCGCCACGACCTCGCGGGTCTTTTTTGTTGACGAGGAAACTACGCTATTAGAGAAGACAGATATCCGCGGCAGCCTCATGTTGAAGTATATGGCGGCGCTGCCGGAGATCACCGCGTGCAATCTACGCCGCGAAAATAGCATGGACGACGAATAGTCTAGGCGGCTAGCGTTCCTTGCAGGATTGGCCTGTGCTAAGTTTATTGGCTAGTCTTCAATCTTCAGCACTGAGAACCCAGACATGCCTAATTCCCTCGCCGAATCTTGCGGCTCCCTGTTTTTATTTGCAGCCGCCTCGCTGAGCGCCGGTGCGGCGCTGGCCCAGATTACAGACAATCAGCAAATCTTCGCGCCCGTGCCCGCAAAGCTTAGCGCGCAGGTGGTGACCACACCGCCCCCCGAAGATGCGCTAGTGCTTTTTGACGGCGGCAATCTCGACGCTTGGCAAACGGTTAATAGCGGCGCTCCCGCGTCATGGCTTTTGCTGAATGATTCGATGACGGTGGATAGGGCTCGCGGGGCTAGCACCTCGATAGAAACCAAGCGCCGCTTCGGTGATATGCAGCTGCATATCGAATGGGCGACCAATCCAATATTAGATGGCGATGGGCAGGCGCGTGGCAATAGCGGAATATTCCTGCACTCGCAGTTCGAACTTCAGGTATTAGACAGCTGGCAGAACCCAACCTATGTGAATGGGCAGGCCGGTGCGATCTATTTGCAAACGCCGCCTAGCGTTAACGCCTCGCTGCCACCGGGGCAATGGCAGAGCTACGATATCAGTTTCGAGGCGCCGCGCTTCGATGCCGACGGCTCACTGGCTACGCCCGCCTTCGTCACCGTGTTCCACAATGGCGTGCTCATTCATTCGCGCACGCAAATCGTGGGGGCTACCTACACTGACAAACCCGACTACGCGGCGCGCTGTACGCCCTATGCTTACAATCGCGAAGTTGACTGTACGGGCACTATGCCGCTATTGCTGCAGGACCACGGGCAGGTTGTGTCCTATCGAAACATTTGGGTAAGGGAGCTTTAATATGCGCGTCGCTTTGAATCAGCTACTACAAATTACGGCCTTGTCCGGCTTGATTGCAACGAGCGCGGTGGCGCAGGAATGGGAGCCGCTGTTCAATGGCGAAGATTTATCGAACTGGGAAGTCAAATTTACTGGTTTCGCATTGGGCGATAATTACCGCAACACATTCCGAGTTGAAGACGGCGTGCTGCGCGTTGCCTATGACGAGTGGCCGGGTTTCGACGGTGAGTTCGGTCATCTCTTTACCAAGCAGAGCTATTCCCACTACCGCCTACACATAGAGTATCGCTTCGTGGGCGATCAGGTGAACGAAGGCCCCGGCTGGGCCTATCGCAACAACGGCATCATGCTCCACAGCCAGTCGGCGGCGAGTATGGGCTTAGATCAGGAATTCCCCGCGTCTATCGAAGCGCAAATGCTCGGCGGCAACGGCAGCGATGCGCGGCCCAATGGCAATGTCTGCACGCCGGGCACGCATATCGAGATCGACGGCGAACTGGTCACGCGCCATTGCACTAACTCAGAGTCGGCGACCTTTCATGGCGACGACTGGGTGCGGATGGATATTGAAGTTCGCGGTGCCGATAAAGTGCGTCATTTCCTCAACGGCGAAGAAGTCTTCGTTTACGGCGGTATTCAGCTAGACCCCGACTCGGTCGAAGCCAAACCGCTGATTGAACAGGGCGCGCCACTACGCCTTGATGCAGGGCACATTGCGATTCAGGCGGAGACTGCGCCTATAGAGTTCAGGCGGATAGACCTGCTGGAATTGCCGCGCTAAAGAAACAGCGCGTAGGCAGCGTTGTGCGTTTCATCCCAGTGGCGGTAGTTTAGCTGCGCAAGCGAGTCTTGAAAGGCTCGCGCCTCGCTCTTTGGTACCTGCATCCCGGCCAGCACTCTGCCGTAGGCCGCGCCGTGATTGCGGTAATGAAACAGGGTGATATTCCAGCGCGCACCCAGAAGCGTAAGAAAATCAGCAAGGGCGCCGGGTCGTTCTGGAAATTCGAAGCGGGTTAGAGTCTCGTCCTGCGTGCCGCTCGCTTTACCGCCCACCATGTGACGAATGTGGGTCTTCGCAAGTTCATTATCGGTCAGATCTAGCACTGAGTAGTTTGTCGCTTCGAGCTGAGCGATAATCTGTTCTCTCTCTTCACGGTTCGCGATCTTGATGCCTAAGAATATCCGTGCGCTGTCGGCGTCGTCGCGGCGATAGTTGAACTCTGTGATCAGCCTCTTGCCTAGAACCTTCACGAACTTTTTAAATGCCCCTTGGCGCTCGGGGATCGTGACGGCGAGTATGGCTTCTCTTTGCTCGCCGACCTCGGCGCGCTCGGTGACGTAGCGCAGCCTGTCGAAATTCGCGTTAGCGCCGGTGGAGATGGTGATTAGCGTCTGGCCCCGGCACTGCTTATCGGCAACGTATTTTTTCATGCCGGCGACACTCACGGCTCCTGCGGGTTCGGCGATCACTCGCGTGTCGTCGAAGATGTCTTTTACGGCGGCGCAGATCTCATCGGAGCTTACGGTAATCACCCCGTCGACGTATTGCTTCATCAAAGGCCAGGTGTGCTTACCAACCTGAGCGACGGCGATACCGTCGGCGAATATCCCGACCTGCTTGAGCTTAACCCTTCGACCCGCGGCCATCGCAGCGGCAAGGCTCGCGCTCTCTTCATACTCCACGCCTATGACCTGAGTCTCTGGGCGGACGGTTTTTATGTAGGCTGCAATACCGGCAATGAGTCCGCCGCCACCGACTGGCACGAACACCGCATCTACCTTGGCGCTGTGCTGATGTAAGATCTCCATGGCCACGGTGCCTTGGCCGGCGATGATTTCGGGGTCATCGAAGGGGTGAATAAAGTGCAGGTTGCGCTGCTTCTCCAGCGCTAAGGCGTGGCTAAGTGCGTCGTTGAAGGTGTCGCCGAAGAGCACAACCTTCGCGCCGCGTGCGCGCACGCTGGCTACTTTAATCTCGGGCGTAGTAACGGGCATAACAATGGTCGCTCTGACGCCCATGAGCTTGGCCGCCTGAGCGAGCCCCTGAGCATGATTGCCAGCGGAGGCGCACAGCACGCCTTCGCTGCGCTGTTTGGCATTCAAACTGCTCATTTTGTTGTAGGCGCCGCGAATCTTAAAAGAGAACACCTCCTGCAGGTCTTCGCGCTTAATAAACACCTCGTTTTTCAAGCGCGTGCTTAGGGCGGTAGCTCGATCCAGAGGGGTCTCCACAGCGGCGTCGTAGACGTCGGCGTTGAGTATGCGTTTTACGGTTTTATCAAGCACGGAATGAGCCTTTGTATGATGCCAGGTCAATTGCTATCCCTAGGGTTGTCGGCCGTTAAGAAGGGGTGAGGAGAGCTATACTTCTAATTTAAATTGCTGTTGTGGCGAGTCCACCTAACGGTCAAGAAACGATCGACTGCGGGTAATAGCAAGAAAAGGCTGAAGTACACATTGCCGGCCAGTACGACTGCGTTTTGGTCGTCGAAGAAGATTAAGGCAATGGCGCAGGACACCCCTGCGACAAAGGAGACGGTCGCCCAGGTCGCACAGTTGCGTTTGCAGAGGATCTCCTCGAATGGCGTTAGCCGCAGGTAGTCTTTATAACGCAGGGCGTTGAGGTAGAGCGCTATGAGTATCGCTGAGAGCGCGATAAGGCCAATGCCGAAATAAACGAAGAGGATCGCCACCTGATTATCATCCCAGCCCCCTAGTGCAAAGATATCCGTACCAAGCCTGCCGTCGGAAACATAGAGCACGGTAGCTTGAGCCATGAGTTTTATCGGGTAGACAAACACAAGGACCAGCATCACCAGGCCTAGTGATAATGCGAGGGTGCTGGAGTCTTGGAGACCGAAGTTGCGGCTCCAGTTCGAATGCGCAACCCAGATTGACCCAATGGTCAAGGCACTAAGGAGAAAGGCGGGGATGTCCCGCGAGAGCTCAAGCAGCTCCTCTGGATTCGTCGGAATTTGGTCGATACTGATGACCAGCATAGTAAAAGCGAAGGCAAACGCGGCATCGACAAAGGTCTCTATGCGGCTCATATTCTCGCCGCGCAGAATTTTGCCATTGTCGACGCGACAGCTTGTTAGGTAGTCATCGCTGAGTCGCTCCATCACATTCTCTCTTTTGTCATGGGCTCATTGGTCATGGGCGCAGCAGCGTTAGCTGCCCACCGAGCCTGAGTCGATATCGCCAAGGGCGAGGATAGGGGAGGCATCGATATCTTCGGCGTCCATCATAGACGCGACCCGGCCCACAGCGCTGACGAGCATCGCCTGCTCCCAGGCTTCTAGTTTGCGATATTCCCGCAGGAAGCCCGACTGCAAGAGCTCTGGGGCCTCTTTGAATTTCGCCTCGCCGGTCTCGGTGAGCACGACATTGACCGTGCGTTTATCGGTGCCTAGGCGCTTGCGCTGCACTAGTCCATTCTTTTCTAGGCGATCGATCAGATTGGTGACGGTGGCCTGGGAAAGCAGTATCGATTTGGCGATGGCGCTTGGCGTGGGCTTATCAATCTTGACGATGGCTTCCATCACCAGCAGCTGCGAGATAGTGAGATTGGTGTTCTTTTGCAGTCTTTTTGAATACAGGTCTATGGCACGCGTAATGCGCCGCAGAGAGATCAGGAGTTCATCGTAGTCTTTCATTCGGTCGGCGGGTCCTTGCAGAGTCGAGTGAGTCGAGTGAATTGAAGGTGGAGCTGGGCAGGTGTTGTAACGCCACTAAGCTAAGTGTAATCCAATCTTGTGTCGCGATGCTTGCGATTGTGCAGGCAAGATATTTAGATCTCAAATTATTACATTTTCCAGCGCTTCGGGGTTTATGCCTCCAGCCACTCCCGATTACAATGTAAATAGTTGATTTATAAAGGTTATGTACCTAGTTTTTGACCGAAAAAGCGCCAGGTCGCTTCGAAACCCTGTTTGTAGGGGTGCCAAAATACTTCCAAGTCTATATACTTGCGTCTTCATTTGAGAAGTCTCGTGCTGCCCGGCTCGCTTAGTTGGGATTCGAAGCACGATATTAAGAAGGGGTTGCGACGCTAGCGGCACATCAGTTGAGCGATCCCACTAAAGAAAGTTCAAGGGAGAACTATGTTTCATAGCAAGAGTCAGAAAAGCCAATTCCATAAGAAGCAGCTCGGTCTAGCGATTGCGCTAGCCACAACCGCAGTTGGCGCGCAGGCGCAAATCGAAGAGGTTTTAGTCACGGCGACCAAACGCACTGAGAGCATGCAGGACATTCCCGTCGCTGTTTCAGCCCTCGGCGAGGAAGCTCTCGACCAGCTCGGCATCTCAAACTTTGAAGACTATCTTCTCCAGCTCCCTAATGTGACAGCCGGCGGCAGCGGCCCCGGTCAGAATACGATTTATATTCGTGGCATGGCGTCGACAACCCCCGGATTAACGGTGGCTGGCGTGTCGGGTCTCGCACCGAATGTGTCTCTCTATTTAGACGAGCAGCCCCTCGCGCAGCCGGGTCGAAATCTCGACGTGTACGCAGCCGACCTAGCGCGAGTTGAAGTGCTCTCTGGCCCGCAAGGCACGCTGTTTGGCGCGAGCTCACAGGCAGGTACAGTCCGCCTTATCACTAATAAGCCAGATCCAAGCGGCAATTACGCAAGCATCGATCTTGGTACAAGCTTCACTCGTCGCGGCGAGATGAGCAACAATGTTGAAGCGATGGTTAACGTGCCTGTGACCGAATCGCTCACTGTGCGCGGCGTGGTTTACGTCGACAACCAAGGCGGTTTCATCGACAACGTAGCGGGAACTCGCAGTGTCACTGAAAGCGCTCGTTTCCGTCCCGAAGGCACCATGCGCAGCAACGGCCTGCCCGTGGCAAGCACTCGAGCGGGCTTCCAGTCGACCTCCGATCTCAGCGGCGTAAACTTTATTGACGCTGACAACTCGACTCGCGTGGAAGAAGATTTTAACGACACGACCTACTCTGGCGTGCGCCTATCTGCCCTGTGGAACATCAACGACGACTGGTCGCTAACTGTTGCCCACACCGAGCAAGAGCTGGAAACCGACGGGGTATTCTTCGCCGACCCCACGCTAGGCGATCTGGAAATTCAGCGCTTCGAAGACGACTCGATGGAAGACGCCTTCAGCAACACGAACTGGACACTCGAAGGCCGCATTGGCGAACTAGACGCAATCTACACCGGCGCCTTCACTGATCGTGAAACAGACCAGTTCATCGACTACGCCGACTATGTTTTCGTTGGTCAGTACCTGCCTTACTACATTTGCGACGGTAGCGTGACTTACCCTGGCTCTGCGGCGCCAAGCGGCACCTGTCAGGCGCCGAACATGTTTGTAGGCAGCAACACGCAGACCGAAGTGAATAGCCACGAAGTACGTTTCTCAACCGATGCCGACAGAATGTTCAGCGCGACGTTTGGCGGCTTCTACAGCTCGCTGGATCTGCGTGAAAAGAACGACTTCACCTACCTTGGCTCGCGCCAGGCTATTGCCTTTAACGGCAACGTAGGCTTCGGTCCCAATTTCTCGGCACAGGGATCATCTAGCAATCCCGAGCAGTGGCCGGACGGCGTGATTTTCCGCAACGATGTGCTGCGTACCGACGAGCAGACAGGTGTGTTCGGAGAAGGCACGGTGAAATTCAATGAGAAACTGGCCTTGACGCTAGGTGCACGCTGGTACGATGTAGAGGTCGATCTGGTGGGCAGCGCGGCGGGTTCATTCGGCAACTTTGGTGCTTCAGAGGACAACAATGCGGGTAATAATCTCGACACGCTCTTCTCAAGCCCGCGACCGGACACGGCGTCTACCGACGGAATCATTACTAAGGCGAGTCTCACATACACGCCTAATGACAATCAGCTACTCTATGTCACTTTCTCCGAAGGCTACCGCCCGGGTCTGCTGAATCGCCCCGGTGGCGCGACTAATCCAGCGGGCACATTTACGGTTCCCTTCTCAATAGACACAGATGATGTGACTAACTACGAGTTTGGCTGGAAGACCGACCTTCTCGACTACACGCTGCGACTGAACGGAAGCGTATTCTTCGCCGAAATCGAGCGTCTGCAAACGACGATTTTCGATCCGTCGATTACTAATCTGTTCTTCTCTGATAACGCAGCAGACGCAGAGGTTCGCGGTATCGAGGGCGACTTCATTTGGGCGCCGCCGGGTATCTCAGGTCTCACTGTGACCGGTGCGTTCTCATTGCTCGACACGGAAATCACGCGTGTGATTACGCCGACGAATGATGTGATCCTTGGGGATTCCCTCGCCTACGCACCAGAGCAGCAGGGTAATCTGCGAGCGCGTTACGAGTGGGCCGTGGGCTCTGGCCTGACTGCGCACGTCATGCCGCAGATCTCTTACTCTGCCGAGTCCTACAGCGACATAGTAACGATCAATCGCGATCGCCTCGACAGCTGGACTCTGCTTGGCGTTAGCGCCGGTGTCACCTCCGATACATGGAGCGCTGAGATGTTCGTCGAAAACCTGTCGGACGAGCGCGCCGAGATTGCTCGCTCGTTTAACTTCGACCGCCAGCGTGTGAACTATGTGCGTCCACGCACAATGGGTGTTAGGGTCTCTTACGACTTCTAATTACCGCACGCTGTAAGGCAAGACCGCGAGCGCCCCTTAACCGGGGCGTTCTCGTTCCCGCTTACAGCGAAATTTAATCACTTTGCGCTGCGCCAGACTCTGAGATTCTTCGAAACTTAGACAAACTGCGTGGCCTGTGAGAGCTATGACGTCAGCCACTGTCCAAGAGTTAAACACCCCCGGGCCGCATCGCGATGCGCCGCTTGAAGCGCTTCTCGCTCAAGCGAAAGAGGCCATAGCTGCCAAGCGTTTTAGCGACGCCGAGACTCTGCTTGCTGAAAGCCTTCCTTCCTTAAACACCCATGCCGCTCTGCTTGAAGAGGGGCTTTATTTTCTTGCGGTTGCGCAGCGCTATCAGAAAAAGCACAGAGAAGCGCTGGCGACTCTTGCGCAGCTGCACACGCGCGCGCCTACCCATGGTCGCGGCTTCCAAGAAGAAGGGCATAACTTTAAGGCTCTGGGGAACAGGGACGCGGCGCTAACAGCCTATGCCTGGGCCTGTCATTACAACCCGGCGCTAGAGGCGAGCTATCGCGGCCAACTGCTAGCGCTTCAGGGCATGAATCGCCCTCAGGCGGCCGCGCAGGTAGAGGCGCAGCTGAAACAGCTGCTCGCTCAGCCTAAGCCGCTCGTTGCCGTGGTGGACTTAATCTCCCAAGGCAAGCTCATTAAGGCCGAAGAGCTGTGTCGACAAATCCTTCAGAAGAATCCTGCGCTCCCCGAAGCGATGCGATTGCTCGCGGATATCGGTACTAGGCTAGGCGCACTCGACGATGCCGATACGCTGCTCGCGAGTGCACATGAACTGGCGCCGAGCAACATACAGATTCATATCGATTACATTCAAACTCTGCGCAAACGTCAGCGTTTCGCCGAGGCCCGAAGTCAAGCGCAGGCGCTTCTCGCCAGCGGCCCAGACAATCCCCAGTTCATCTCCCTCGCAGCGGTCGAGGCCATGCAGAGCGGCGATTTTGACGAGGCGCTGACGCTGTTTAATAAAGTGCTCGATAAGCTGCCCGAGGATTTCATCACGCTGACCTCGGTGGGCCACGCCGAAAAAACCCGCGGTAACTATTCCGCTGCGGTAGAAGCCTATCACCGTGCACTGGCGAGCAATCCGAATCACGGCGAAGCCTATTATTCGCTGGCCAATCTCAAAGTTTACGAGTTCTCCGAGCGCGAGGTCGAAGCGATGATCGCTGCGGTTGAGCATTCGCGCTTGCCGCCCAATGACAAGGTTTACATGAGCTTTGCCTTGGGTAAGGCGTTCGAAGATCGTGAACGCTACGCCGAGTCTTTCTCATATTACGATAAAGGCAATGCTCTGAAAAAAGCGCAGAGCCGGTATCGCGCCGAAGCCATGACAGAGGATCTCGCGGCGCAGAAAAGCGCCTGCACGGCTGAGCTTTTTGAAAAGTTCGAAGGAGCAGGCTGTCAAAGCCCAGACCCTATTTTTATTCTAGGTTTGCCACGCGCCGGCTCGACACTGATCGAGCAGATTCTCGCCTCTCACTCGCATGTCGATGGCACGCTAGAGTTGCCCAATATTTTGTCGCTATCCCAGCGTCTGCGGCGCCTGGGTCAGGGCAGGGCGGCTATAAAGACAGCTCAGCCTGGGGTGAATTACGAAGATTACCCGGCTAACCTGCACCAGCTTTCTTCGCAGCAACTCACCGAATTTGGCGAGGAGTTCATCGAGCAGACGGCAATACACCGTGCAGGTGCGCCGCTCTTCATCGATAAGATGCCGAATAATTTCCGCCACATTGGCTTGATCAAACTGATTCTCCCAAATGCCAAAATTATCGACGCGCGCCGCGGTCCTATGGCCTGCTGCTTCAGCGGATTCAAACAGCTGTTCGCCGAAGGCCAGGAGTTTAGCTACTCGCTCCACGATATTGGCAGCTATTACCGCGACTACCTTGATCTCATGACGCATTGGGATGAGGTTCTGCCCGGTTTTGTGCATTGCATAGAAAACGAGCGCGTCATCGACGATCTCGAAGGCGAGGTGCGCAAGCTGCTCGATTTCTGCGGCCTGCCTTTCGAACAGGGCTGTGTTGATTATCATCAGAATAAACGTAGCGTCCGCACGCCAAGCTCCGAGCAGGTGCGCAAGCCGATTAGCCGCAGCGGTGTAGACCAGTGGCGCAGCTACAGTGAATTTCTAGACCCACTGCGCGCCGCGCTGGGCGACTTACAGCAATAAACCCTGAAGCCAGGTTATTTGGCGCGGGGCGACAAAAAAAGATGAGACATGCTATGTTGGATTCGGTGAATACAAGCTACACACAGTCAAACCCTGACGGGCCTAACGGCGCGGGCGAAGAGTCGACGCTCAATAAGCCGGTATTCTTCATCTCCGCGGCCCTGATTATCGCCGTCTGTTTCTATGGCGCCGTTTTCAGCCGCCACGCAGCGGTCACCTTTAGCAATTTGCAGTCGTGGTTGCTCACAAACATGGGCTGGCTGTACATGGGCTCGGTCGCAGGCTTCTTCATATTAGTTGTCTATCTTGCCCTTAGCCGCTTCGCCCATCTCAAGCTTGGAGCTGACGACTCAGAACCGGAGTACAGTTACGGAAGCTGGTTCGCAATGTTGTTTAGTGCGGGCATGGGCATCGGTCTTCTCTTTTACGGCGTGTCGGAGCCGATGACCCATTTCCTCGGGCCGCCGGTCGGAGAGGGAGGTACCGCTGAGGCTGCGCGCTATGCGATGCAGGTGACATTCTTCCACTGGGGACTTCACGCCTGGGCCATCTATATTGTCATCGGCTTATCGCTTGCCTATTTTGCTTATCGCCACGACCTCCCGCTGACCCTGCGCTCTGCGCTCTACCCGCTCATCGGCGAAAAAATCCACGGTCCCTGGGGTAACGCTGTAGACATTTTTGCCATTCTGGGCACGATGTTCGGTGTCGCAACGTCTTTGGGTATAGGTGTGATGCAGGTTAACGCGGGGCTGAATTACTTATTCGGTCTCCCTGTTTCTACGCTAGTTCAGGTAGGTCTGATTGCGGCAATTACCTGTGCTGCAACGGTGTCTGTTGTTGCGGGATTGGATGCGGGTATTCGGCGCCTTAGCGAGCTCAACCTTTTGCTTGCCCTTGTTCTGCTTGTGTTTGTGCTCGTGGCTGGCCCAACGGTGAACATTCTTAGTAGTTTCGTACAGAACATCGGCATGTACCTGTCGGGCTTTGTCGATATGACGTTCAAGCTCTACGCCTATGAGCCCAATGATTGGATTGGCAACTGGACGCTCTTCTATTGGGCGTGGTGGGTTTCTTGGTCGCCGTTTGTCGGCATGTTTATCGCGCGCATATCCCGCGGTCGCACCATTCGCGAATTTATTCTCGGCGTCCTCTTCGTTCCCTCAGGCTTTACCTTTTTGTGGTTTACAACCTTCGGCAACAGCGGTCTGTGGCTCGAGATGCAGGATATGGGGGTTGGTCTCGCATCAGCGGTTGAGACCAATATGCCCGTGGCAATCTTCGTAATGCTCGAGCAGCTTCCGTTAACGACAGTCACCTCGGCTCTCGCAACTATGCTGATAGTGACGTTCTTCGTGACCTCGTCTGATTCGGGTTCGCTAGTTATTGATATTATTAGCTCCGGCGGAGCAGAGAATCCGCCAGTTTGGCAGCGGATTTTCTGGGCAGTATCCGAGGGCGCGGTGGCAGCTACGCTACTTCTTGCTGGAGGGCTCGCTGCGTTGCAGACCGCAGCGATTACTAGCGCCTTGCCGCTTATCATCGTCATGATTCTAGTGTGCTATGGCCTTATGAAGGCGCTGAGCGCCGAGCCTTCGGTGCGCGGGTTACGCCCCATTGCAACTTCCAGTGTGCCCGTGGCGGCCGCGGGATCGAAGGCCTGGCAGTCGCGTCTTAAGGCGATGCTAGGGCGTTTCCGCGAGGGCGAGGCGCAGGATTATTTGGCAACCACCGCCCGCGAGGCGATGGAAGAGGTGCTGGCGCAGTTGACCACGCAGAATATTCTGCAAGCCGGTATCGAGGAAGAGGAGCACTTGATCCGCTTAACTGCAGGTCAAGGTGAAGAGTTCGATTTCCTTTACGAGATTAAACTTCGTGAGTACTCGCTACCCTCGGTGGCTTTCCCCGAATTGCCTACTAAGAAATCGGAGCGCAACTACTGGCGCGCTGAGGTGACTCTGTTAGAGGGAGCGCAGCAGTACGACGTGGCAGGTTATTCGAAGGAGGAGCTAATGAGCGACATTCTCACGCAGTTCGAAAACCACCTGCACCTGCTGCATACAGATATTAAGCAGGAAAACTAGCTCGCAAGTTAGCGCGCGGAGCTGCGCGCTTTAGAAATGGAAACTAGTTTTTCTCGCTAAGCTTTTCAACAATCGCATCGACATCGTAATTCCAGTCGGCGATCCGTAGATTAAAGGCGGTGGGCCACTCGAAGAGGGCGTTGGTGTCGGCGAAGCGGCTCTCGTCGATGGTGTCTAGCCAGATTGTAAAGTCGGCGTTGAATTCCCCCCGGGTCGCTGCGGTGGGCGCAACGAAATCGCATAGCGCTGTTTTACCCTGAGCCACTAGCTCGTCAGCGAAGCTGCCCATCCTTCGCGCCTGGCGCAGTCTTCCTTCCTCAGAAAAATCCCAGTCGTCGGCTTGTTTTCTGACCTCGTCGGCATTCAGCCAGGTGCAGTTACCAAGCTTTTTGTGCAGTTGCTCGGCGAGCGTGGTTTTGCCGGCCCCTGGCAGGCCCATCACGAGTATTTTCATGGTGTCTTCATCGCTGTTAGTCATGTTATTTCGAGAGTGCAGTGAAAGCATAGCAGACGACTCAGCAGCGGCAAGGGTTCAGCCCATCCGGTAGTCTGCTAACTCAGAGGCTTGGGTTTAGATAAAGCTGGCAATCTGCTGCAAAGACTTTTTCTTCTTCGCCGCCGCCGGCACTTTGGCAGACTCTGCCGCGTGGCCTGTAACAATCAGCAAGTAGGGCCTTTCTGTTGACGGGCGTTCGAGAATTTCGCTAAGGAATTTCATTGGGCTGGGCGTGTGGGTTAGGGTGGCTAACCCAGCCGCATGGAGGGCGTTGAGCAAAAAGCCGGTAGCGATGCCAACGGATTCGGGCATGTAATAGTTCTTGCGCGGATTGCCTTCGTCGTCCTTGCCCTGACGCTCCATAAAAACCGCAATGAGCCAGGGGGCCGTTTCGAGGAAGGGTTTCTCGGCGTCTGTACCTAGCGGCTTGAGATCGTTCAGCCATCGCTCGCCCGCTTTGCCGTCATAAAAGGCGCGCTCTTCGGCTTCGGCGGCGAGTCGTATCTCGCGCTTCTTCACGGGGTCGCTAATACACACGAAATGCCAAGGCTGGTGATTGGCACCGCTCGGCGCCGTGCCTGCGGCGCGAATTGCTGTTTCGATGATTTCTTGCGGTACCGAAGTCGCAGCGAAGTCGCGCACGCTGTGCCGGCTTTGGATGAAGTTTAAATACGCCTGACTCTGAGCGAGGCTCTCTTCATCGGTCAGGGTGGCGCTGTCGGGGAGTGCAATGGGGGTGTATTGGCTCATGCGAGCAGTCTGACACAGGATGCGCGACCGGGTCGATAGGCTCACGATAGCAGCCGTTCAAGATTGGGTAAGCATTCTACGGTTGAGCTTTCCAAGGTTTGTGATTTGCGAGTGTTGCGCTCGGTTGTCCTGCGGCGATGGTTTTCCACGGGCCGGCAGCTTCTTGTTATAGTGCGCCCGGGAAATTTTAAGAACCAACATGGAAACTTCTATGAAATCTTTGATATGGCATTCGGTGGGACTGCTCGCCGCCGCGTTTTGGCTCTACGCAGGCACCCTTCATTTTCTCGACTCCCAATGGTTTGCGCCAATCGTTCCCCCAATTCCAGGTTCCGCGACGTTTTGGGTTTATGTTAGCGGTGCTGCCGAGCTCGCGCTCGGAATTGGATTCCTTCTGCCACGGCTAAGAAATATCTCGGGGCTGGGCAGCGCCGTGTTCTTGGTGTGTGTTTATCCTGCTAATATTTATATGTGGATGTATGACCTAGAACTCGGCGATGGCAGCTCGCTGTCGAGCAGCGGACATGTTATCCGATTGCTGCTGCAGGTTTTCGGCATTCTGCTTAGTCTTTGGGTTTGGAGGCTTAAAGTCGTCGGATCTAAAAGGGTAGCAGGAAATTAGCGAAATTTTCCTGAGTGTGAGGCATACTCTTTTCTTAATCTACGCGCTATTGTCTAGTTTTATCCAATACGCACGGTTGTGAGAATATGTGCGCCACTCGAAATATGTGTGGCCAATAACAACAGGATAGCTGATGGGTAGCGCAGGATGACTTTCAATTGTGCTTCAGTAGCTTCCGTCGATCTGTAAGTTGTATTACTGCAACAAACACTATTCCGATTTTTTTGTGAATTACACTGCCTTTCGTGGAAGCAAGAATCACCATACCAGCTATCAAAGCTGTTGCACCAAAA
>Ga0213863_10001055_pt1 | contig 20469 bp, 6 predicted proteins | sample PICome_8_FD_160128 | JGI IMG/M metagenome (GOLD analysis project Ga0213863, IMG submission 160128) | Coastal seawater microbial communities near Pivers Island, North Carolina, United States - PICO497 | ecosystem: Environmental > Aquatic > Marine > Coastal | place: USA: North Carolina | collected... | reverse complement strand
CTTTGATATTGTTGAGGGAGCTTCAGGCTCGTCAGCCGTTAACTTTACCGCAAGCAGTAATGCCAGTGGCTTTGCTTTTGAAGGGCAGACCCATAATATTGCGATATCCAATGGATCCGAGGCTCAGCCTGATCCTGAGGCTACCCTTGATTATGTTGGTGAAGCGCCAGAGGTTCAGGCCAATACCCAGCAAATATTTGTCTCTGAAAGTCAGGTTGCAACAACCTTATCAGATCAAGGTGACCTCCAAGGTTATGCAGTAATAAGCTATACCAGTGATCATGTTGAATCCACTGGTTTGGGTCTTCGCATTCATTTTGCAAGCGACATGCTTGATATTATTTCTATCACTGATGCATTGGGCGCTGATATTGTATTTACCAATTCAGAGGCGACTGCAGATACTAACGACTATGACAATAATCCAACCAGCGACAGATTTGTCGATATCGGTTGGGCATCAGTCTATGGTAATTGGCCTGATGGTGATTTGCCTGCAGATTTATTGACTATTAATTTTGCAGCAAATCCAAATTCGGTTGAATCGCCGACGCTTAGCTTCAGCGCTAGTGATACGCCAGTTGGCTTAGATTTTGTTGGGCATGATTATGTTATTGGCACTGAAAGTGGAAATGATCAAGATGATAATAATGGCTCTGAACTAAATTCAGATCTAAGCATTAACAGCGAAACCGGTGAAGTAACACTAGCGGTTAATCCAGATTATGAAACAGAATCTGAGTATAACTTCTCAGTAGTTGCCACTGATGCAGAGGGCAATACTAGCGATCCACAAAATGTAACCATTTCAATTAATAATCTGGATGAAGTTGCACCAGTTATGTCACCGGGCGAGATCAATCCAGTGATTGATGAAAACTCTGGTGCGGGTCAGGTTATTTACACAGCAGTTGCTGATGATTCACAGGATATCAGTGCAGGTATCACCTTTAGTCTTTCCGAAGACAGCGATACAGGTCTATCCATTGATGAGCTAACGGGAGAAGTAGTCCTTGAAGCAAATCCAAACTATGAAACACAGAGTGAATATAACTTTACAGTTATTGCCTCCGATGCAGTGAACTCAGATGTTGAGCAGTCTGTTACTCTGCAAATTAATAACCTCGACGAGGTAGCACCGGTATTTACCTCCGGTGATAGTGCTGGCTCAATGGATGAAAATTCAAATTCAGCTGCTGGTCAGGTTATTTACACTGCAATCGCTGATGATAGTTTAGATATCAGCAATGGTATTACTTACAGTCTAATCGATGAGAATGGCGGCGCTACTTCTGGTCCAGCGGAATCTGTGGTTTCTGTTCCAGAGCTAGCCGCTGCTACCCAGCATGTGTATGTTTCATCAAGTACTAAATCTGAAGATGGTTCTCAGGAAACCTTGGTGATTAGCTACAATGCCGATGACGCTACTACCACAGGTATGGGTGTCAGAATTCATTTTGATAGTACTAAACTCTCTGTGGCCTCCTTAGAAAATGTATTGTCGCAAGATAATATCTTTGCAAATGCTACACCTACTGCTGACGATAATAACTTTGACGGTGATTCAAGCACCGATTCCTATGTGGATATAGCTTGGGCGTCATTGTTTGGTGCATGGCCGGGTTCAGCACCTACTGATTTGGCGACACTAACCTTTGATATCGCACAGGATGTTTCGGGATCATCAGCCATTAACTTTACTGCGAGCAGTAATGCCAGCGGGTTTGCCTTTGATGGTCAATCCCATGAGGTAGCGATTACAGCAGAAGCCACTTCTGCGCTCAGCATTAACTCAGAGACAGGTGAGGTTTCTCTCGCGGTTAATCCAGACTATGAAATACAGGACGAGTATAGCTTTACTGTTATTGCATCAGATGGTGTAAATGACCCAGTTGAGCAACAGGTTACACTGGATATTAATAACATCGATGAGATTTCGCCGATTATTACATCGGGTGCAGAGGTTACTGAGATTCAAGAAAACTCTGGTGCAGGACAGGTTGTGTACACAGCTACTGCTGACGATAGCCAAGATACAAGTGCCGGCGTTACCTTTAGTCTTTCCTCAGATAGTGATGCTGCACTGAGTATTGATGCCTCAACAGGTGCAGTTTCATTAGCGGACGACCCTGATTTTGAAGCTCAAGGGCAATATAGCTTTACGATTATTGCATCAGATGGGGTTAATCAGGATGCACAACAATCATTAACATTATCAATAACTGATCTCGATGATACAGCGCCGGTTATCACATCCCCTGATCAGGTGTCGGCGGATGAAAATATTGGTACAGATGCGGTGGTGTATACAGTAACTACCAATGATACAGGGCCAGTCTCCTATGAGCTGATTTCAGTTCTGCAGATTCAAGAGGGCGCAATCGATCAGCGATATACTGACAATGGCGATGGTAGCATTACATTGCAGTTATTTGTTGATGAGTCAATTGCTTCAAACTATGCCAACGGCTTGCAAAATTATGATCTGTTAATTACTTATAATGATGATGAGATTACAGATCCGCAAATTAGCTTCCCAGATATGGCTTTCTTAGCGACCAGTTATGAATCAGTTCCGGGTGAAATTCAAACGGTAACCACTATCTTCCCAGGTTCACTAAATGTCAGTGAAAACCCACTACTTGAGTTAACTTATCAGCTTGAAGAAGGTGTTAATTCTGCCGAGATTGGCGTGCTAGACGTGTTGCTTGGTGAATCTAGCCAAGTATTGCCAGATTCCGTTGCCCGTTACTACGGTACACAGGGCTTTAGTATTGATGCTAACACCGGTGAAGTTTCAATTAACGAAAACCCAGATCATGAGATGCAGGTATCCTATAACTTTACGGTAGCTGCAACCGATGCGGCGGGTAATCAGGGTGAAGCAGTAACTGTTAATCTAAGTATCAATGATGTTGATGATTCTGCGCCAACCTTTGTTTCAGCCGATAGCATTAATGCTATTGATGAAAACTCAGGCGCGGGCCAGGTTATCTACACGGCGAATGCTGACGACTCGGGTGATATCAGTGATGGTGTAACTTACAGTCTTACGGGTGATAGTGATTCAGCGCTTGAAATTGACGCAATCACAGGTCAGGTAACATTGCTCGATAACCCAGATTATGAAACCCAAACTAGCTACAGCTTTACCGTAGTTGCCACCGATGCGGCAGGCAATGAAAGTGAAGGTCTAGCACTATCAGTTGCGGTTAATAATTTAGACGATACTGCACCAGTTATCACTTCAGCTGAGACCGCTGATGCAATTAATGAAAACTCAGGTCAAGGGCAGGTTGTTTATACAGCCACTGCCGATGATTCGTTTGATGTTGAAAGTGGTGCGTTAACATTTAGCCTAACTGAAGATAGTGATTCTGCATTAACCATTGACGCAACTACTGGTGAAGTTAGCCTTTCATCTGATGCAGACTTTGAAGCCCAGAGTCAATACAGCTTTGCTGTTGTGGCCACTGATGCCGCAGGTAATGCCAGCGAAGCTCAATCGGTTATCCTAGATATCAATAATTTGGATGAACTGGCAGCAACTATTACATCCGCTGATTCAGCAACTGTTGATGAAAACACTGGCTCCAATCAGGTTATTTACACCGCCACAGCAGATGATTCCGCTGATATTAGTGATGGCGTTACCTTTAGCTTAGCCGAGGGTAGTGATGCCGCATTATCAATTGACTCAGTAACCGGTGCAGTCACACTGGCCGATGATCCAAATTATGAGGCACAGAACAACTATAGCTTTACCTTAGTTGTTACCGATGCCGCCGGTAATGAAAGCCAGCAAAGCGTTACTCTAGATATTAACAACCTAGATGATACGGCGGCGGTTATTACCTCGAGTGATACAGCTGATGCGATTGATGAAAACTCCGGTGCTGGGCAGGTAATTTATACCGCCATAGCAGACGATTCTGCCGATGTTAGCGATGGCGTTATCTTTAGCTTGGCAGCGGACAGTGATTCTGCACTTAGTATCGATGCAGATACAGGTGCCGTAACGCTAAATGCTGATCCAGATTATGAGGCTCAGAGTGAATACAGCTTCTCAGTTATAGCTACTGATGTGGCAGGCAATGTTAGCCAAGCGCAATCAGTGACTTTAGATATTAACAACCTAGACGATACGGCAGCGGTTATTACCTCAGGTGATACAGCTGATGCGATTGATGAAAATTCCGGTGCTGGGCAGGTTATTTATACCGCCACAGCAGACGATTCTTCTGATGTTAGTGATGGTGTTACCTTTAGCCTAGCGGCAGGAAGTGATGCAGCGCTATCAATCGATGCAGATACAGGTGCGGTTACCCTGAATACTGATCCAGATCATGAAACACAGTCTCAATACAGCTTTACAGTTGTAGCGACGGATGTCGCAGGTAATGAGAGTGCAGGTCAGTCAGTCACCTTAGATATTACTGATATTGATGATACAGCGGCGACGATTACCTCAGGTGATACTGCTGATGCTATCGATGAGAACTCAGGTGCTGGTCAGGTTATTTATACCGCCACAGCAGATGATTCTGCTGATGTTAGCGATGGGTTTACCTTTAGCTTGGCAGAGGGCAGTGATCCTGCACTTTCTATTGATGCAATTACAGGTGCGGTTAGCCTTAATACTGATCCAGACTTTGAAGCGCAGAGCCAATATAGCTTCTCAGTGGTAGCCACTGATGCTGCCGGTAATGTGAGTGAAGCGCAATCAGTTAGTCTAGATATCAATAACCTCGATGAAGTAGCGCCAACCATGACCTCTGCAAGCACAGCTGCAGTGGATGAGAATATTGGTCAAAATCAGGTTATCTATACAGCAATTAGTGACGACACTTCTGATATTAGTCAGGGCGTAACCTATAGCTTGAGTGAAACAGCTGACTCAGCATTGTCTATTGATGCTAACACGGGTGAGGTCTCGCTAAGCACAGACCCTGATTATGAGACGCAATCAGAATATCAGTTTACGGTATTTGCAACTGATGCTGCGGGTAATCAAAGTGCCGCGCAAACAGTAACAGTTTCAATTAATGATCTAGATGACTCTGCAGTTTCCGGTATGGTTTATCACTGGGGTACGCAGACCATGATGGATAATGTATCCATCAGCATGCATAGCCAGTCAGATGGCGAGATGATGTCCTCTATGACCACCGATTCATCCGGTACCTTTGCCATGACTGACCTGCCATCAGGTGATGTTACTTTGACGGTAGAACGCGATATGCAAGAGGGTGATGGAAACCGTGTGGTGACCTCTGCCGATGTTCTGGGTGCACTAAAAATTGCTGTTGGCATGAACCCCAACACAAGCTCAGATGGTCAGCAAAATATGGTATCTCCCTACCAGTTTATTGCCGCTGATGTGAACAAAGATGGTCGAGTTAGTAGTGCTGATGCCTTAGCTATTCTGCATATGGCAGTTAATATGCCCAATGCAATTGATCAAGAGTGGATGTTTGTTGCTGAAGACACTGACTTCTGGAACGAAGACGCAGCTGAAGGCGAAAATCCATTTAGCACCAATAAATACGACGTTGACTGGGATTCTGATGGCACTGATATGTCCTTAACCCATCCGGCGCAGATGAACTACGTAGGTGTCATGCTCGGTGACGTTAACAATAGCTGGTCAGCGCCTGATGATGCTATCAAAATGCCTCAGAGCCATTTAAATCAGCTAGAAGCTGACGGCATTGCGCCGCTAGAGCAGTGGAACCTATCGCCAGATGCCGATATTGAGCCACCGACTATTGATCCAACTACAGCAGATGCGGTGCTTGAGAACACCGGTGCAGAGCAGGTTGTGTATACCGCAAGCTCATTTGATAACTCAGCCACCTTTAGCCTCACAGCTGATAGTGATTCAGCATTGAGTATTAATGGTTTAACTGGTGCTGTTACCCTAGCCGATAATCCAGACTACGAAGCGCAAAGCCAATACAGTTTTGCGGTTATCGCAACTGATGCGGCGGGTAATGACAGTGTTGCCCATGCAGTGACAGTTGAAATCACCAATGTTGATGATGCAGTGCCAACCATTACCTCAGCTGATACAGCAGTAGCCGTTGATGAAAACTCTGGTGCGGGTCAGGTTGTGTACACAGTCACTGCTGATGACAGTGCAGATACAAGTGATGGTGTTACCTTTAGCCTTGCTAACGAAGCCCAAGGCTACAGTATTGATGCTGATAGTGGTGAAGTAACCACTAATGCTGATTTTGCAGCTGACTTTGAAGATGCACAGTCTCAAACCTTTACTATTGTTGCCACCGATGCAGCAGGTAACTCCGCACAGCAACAGGTCAACTTAGCCATTAATAACCTCGATGAGGTTGCTGCAACAATAACTTCGGGTGATATCGCAGTAGCCGTGGACGAAAATTCAGGTGCGGGTCAGGTTATTTACACAGCTACTGCTGATGATTCTGCGGATACTAGCGATGGTGTAACCTTCAGCCTTGCTGATGAAGCACTTGGCTTTAGTATTGATGCAAGTTCAGGGGCTGTAACCACAAATTCTGATTTTGCAGCCGATTATGAAACAGCTACCAGTCAAAGCTTTACCGTTGTAGCTACTGATGGTGCGGGCAATGCTTCACAACAAACAGTAAGCGTTGCGGTGAATAATCTTGATGAGATTGCGCCTGTATTTGAATCACCCACTACAGCTTCTGTTCTAGAAAGTGAGCCTGCAGGTGTGCCGGTCTATCATGTGCAAGTAGATGATTCGTCTGATATCAGCAATGGTGTGACTTACAGTCTTTCAGGAGTAGATGCACAGTCATTTGATATCGACCAAGCCGGTGTGGTTAGCATTATCGATAATCCAGAAGCCGCGGTTCAATCAACCTATGCATTTACAGTAATTGCCGATGATGGCCTTAACCAGTCACAACAGGCTGTCACCTTAACCGTAATAGATCAGGATCTTGAGGCGCCAGTATTTACATCATCAAGCGTAGCAAACGCGATTGATGAAAACTCAGGTGCTAATCAGGTTGTATACATTGCAACATCCAATGATGAAACTGACGTTAGCTATAGTCTAGAAGCGGGCAGTGACAGCTCAATAAGCATTGATGCATTATCCGGTGCAGTCAGGCTTGCCACTGATCCAGATCATGAGACACAGAGCCAATACAGCTTTGCAGTAATTGCCACAGATGCAGCGGGTAATTCATCACAGCAGCAAGTAACGTTGGATATCAATGATATTGATGATGCCACGCCTACTGTCACTTCAGGTGCCACTGCAGTTGCGGTTGATGAGAACTCTGGTGCTAATCAGGTTATTTATACTGCCACAGCAGTTGATTCTGCAGATGTTAGTGATGGCTATACCTTTAGCCTAGCAGAAGGCAGTGATGATGCGCTTTCAATTGACGCAGTAACAGGTGCTGTTACCTTAGCCACTGATCCTGATTATGAGACCCAGAGCCAATATAGCTTTGCTGTGATCGCGACGGATGCGGCGGGTAACGTTAGTGATGCACAATCAGTGACTTTAGATATCAATAACCTCGATGAGGTTGCACCTACGATTACCTCTGGTGATACTGCTGAGGCTATTGTTGAAAATAGTGGTGCAGGTCAGGTGGTATATACTGCAGAGGCTACTGATTCTTTAGATGTCAATGACGGCACTCTTGTGTTTAGCCTTTCAGATAATAGCGATGGTGAGTTCGAGATTAACTCCTCTACTGGCGAAGTTACCTTTATTGGAAACCCTGACTATGAAGATGATCCAAGCTCAAGCTATAACTTCTCCGTAGCTGTTACAGATGGTATTCAAAGTTCGTCGCTAGAAGTTAGCTTACCTGTAATTAACGTTGATGAGGTTGCGCCAACTATTTCATCAGCAGCTGAAACTGTTGTGGTTGATACAGACGAAACTAACCCAGTTATCTACACAGCTACTGCAGATGACTCAGCAGATATTAGTGGTGGAGTAAGCTTTAGTCTTAATGATACCACTGCCTATGCCAGCACTGATTCTGGTTCAGCGGAATCTACAGTCTCTATTCCACAGTTGGCAGCAGCCACACAGCATGTGTATGTTTCTTCAAGTACTAAGTCAGAAGATGGTAGCCAAGAAACAATAGTTGTGACTTACAACGCTGATGATGCAACTACCACTGGTTTGGGTCTGCGTATTCACTTTGACAGCTCAGTGTTAAGTGCATCGGATATTACTGCACTTGTAGGGACTGATCTGCTGGTTAATGGTTTGGTTGAGCTTGATGGTGATGACCATGACGGTGATGCAAGTACAGACCAATATATCTCATTTGGTTGGGCATCATTATTTGGGCAATGGCCTGGATCAGCGCCTGCCGATTTAGCGACTATTACCTTTGATATTGCAGAGGGTGCTTCAGGCTCGTCGGAGATTAATTTTACGTCTCCAAGTAATGCAGCGGGCTTTACCTTCAAGGGTCAAAATCATCAGGTGGCTATCACTGGTGAAGCGGCGCCTGTTGAATCACAGTTAAGCATTGATTCTGTAACTGGCCTAGTGACGTTGTCGGGCGAGCTAGATCCTGCGACTCAGTCTGAATACAGCTTTACAGTAATAGCGACCGATACCGCAGGTAATTCAAGTGATCTTGATGTGGTAGTGGATGCTGAACAGCCAACGGTTGATGCAGCTATGGTTGTGGTGGTTGACGGTGATACGCTATCAGCGCCCATTTATCAGGCAAGCGCTAATATTGATAATGTAAGCTATCAAATAACCGATCTAACTCAGTATCCAGATACTAGTTCAGGTTCGGGTTCAGCGGAATCGCAAATTAGTATTCCACAGTTGGCAGCAGCGACTCAGCATGTGTATGTTTCTTCAAGCACTAAATCAGAAGATGGTAGCCAAGAAACTGTGGTAGTGAGCTATAACGCTGATGACACAACCACCACAGGTTTGGGTCTGCGCATTCACTTTGACAGCTCAGTGTTAAGTGCATCGGATATCACTACCTTAATGACTAATGACCTGTTAGTTAATGCGGTTGTTGAGTCAGATGACAGTGATCTAGATGGTGACGCTAGCACGGATACCTTTGTTGCATTTGGTTGGGCTTCGTTGTTTGGTGCTTGGCCTAATGCAGCGCCGGTTGATTTGGCAAGCATTACCTTTGATATTGCCGAAGGTGCTACAGGTTCGTCGGCAATTAACTTTAGTATCTCAAGTAATGCAGCTGGCTTTGCCTTCGATGGTCAGGATCATAACCTGGTGCTGGCAGCCGAAGCCGTAGTTCCAGCCGCTGAATTAGTGATTGATAATGCAGCCGGTACGGTATCGCTTGATGCCACATTGAATACTGTCGTAGATTACAGCTTTAAAGTGGATGCTACTGATGCACAGGGTAATGCTATTGGATCGCAAACAGTCCCCGTGGTAGTGGTTGATCAGGTGGTTAATGCGGATGCTAGCAGTTACACAGGAACCGCTGAGGCGGATGTCTTTGCTCTAGCTGATGGTTCTGCTGAGATTACCTCAGGTGCCGGTGAAGACGATTTTGTTCTCGATCCAGCCTTTGCTTCAGCTGGCCATACCATTACTGACTTTGAGTCGGGTGTAGATGCTATTGATATTAGCGCAGCATTAGTAGCTGCAGGCTATACGGCTGGTAATGCACCAACTCAGCTTGCCAGTGCGGAAATGTCGGCAGATATCTTGGATCTGGTGAATGGCGACGATAGCAGTTTGGATAATCTATTCGGTGCCACCTATGATGATGCTAGCAATACATTAACTGTATTTGCGGATAGCGATTCATCAGCTGGCTCAACGGATATGGATAGCTTCGAAATCACATTGGACGACAGTGCAACCGTTGAAGATGACGATATTGTTGCCAACTTGAGTCCATTTATTGCCTAGGTAGGCAATCGGCAAAGCAGTTTGACCTCAAAGGAGGTGCTTAAAAAGTCATTAAAAGCTTTTTAAGTGCCTCTGGATTTGATCTCTGAGCATTATGGTCGCTATCTAAGGTCTTGATTGTCCAGCCTCGTTGTTCAGCCCTTTTCCAAGATAAGTTATTGGCTTTTTCTGTTTCAGCAAGATGTGCAGCTACGAAATTAACGTAAGTGACTGGTAATCGCTGTGCCTGTTGATTATCAAAGGCGACTTTTTCGGTCAGCGTTTTAATAGGGTGGGGCAGGTCTCGTGGAATCTCCTGATGAGACTCAAGCCATGGCGGGTAAGCCATGCCATTTTTACTGTTGAATTGTTCATAATATTCGTGAGCGTCAGTAGCAGACATATTATGCTCAGGGACCGTCGCATCTAAGAAAAACACCTGCTGAATTTTTTCAGGTAGGCTATTCATCACGCCAGTAATCACCATGCCGCCATAGCTGTGACCCACCAAAATAATATTTTCAAGCTGCTCAAAGCGAATTAGATTTACGATATCTAAAATATGCGTGGTTAAATCTATATCGGGATGACTAAGGTGCATTCTCTCACCGAGGCCTGTCAAGGTGGGGCGATACACGCGATGGCCGTCCGCTGATAAAAGGTTATCAACCTGTTGCCAGTCCCAGCCACCGCCGGTCATACCGTGAACGAAAACATAGGTGTGTTGTGGTTTATTCATCATAGTTTGGCCATAGTAGATGCCAGAAACAATAAAGCTCAGCAGAACTAAACACTGCAATTTTCGCTTCATTCAAGGCTCCCCAAAAATTAATTGCCACGCTTAGCGGCTTCGATGGCGGCTTTCTTGCGTGCTTTTTTATCCGCTCTGCGGCGTTCGGTATCCAATAGCGCGGCGCTACCTATATGAGCTTCGCCGCGTGCTTTGGCTAATTTAACCTGTTTTTGCCGTTGCGCATAGCGTTGCTTTTGCTCTTCAGTCACCTGATCGTGGCAGTGCAGGCAAGAAATACCTTCAATATAGCTGTCCAGTTTTTTTTCTTCTTCAGTAATAGGCATACGACAGGCGTGACACTGATCATAGCTACCAGCATCTAGTTTATGATCCACAGTTACACGGTTATCGAACACAAAGCACTCTCCCTGCCACAGAGAGTCCTTTTCAGGGATTTTCTCTAAATATTTAAGGATTCCACCCTGCAGGTGATAAACCTCGTCAAAACCCTGTTCTTTTAGGAATGCGGTGGATTTTTCGCAGCGGATACCACCGGTACAAAACATAGCCACTTTTTTATTGGTATCTGGGTCTAAATTCTTCTTAGACCATTCTGGGAATTCTCGAAAGGTTGTAGTTTTAGGGTCTATAGCGTCCTTGAAGGTACCAATTTGCACCTCATAATCATTGCGGGTATCTACCAGCACTACATTGGGGTCTGATATAAGCGCATTCCAGTCCTCTGGCTGAACATAGGTACCTGCCGTTTCTTTAGGATCTATACCTTCAACACCCATGGTCACAATTTCTTTTTTGAGCTTAACCTTGGTGCGATAGAAAGGGATTTTGCTGTCATAAGACTCTTTGCTATCAATATTCTCAAGTCCGGGTTGTTTGTCCAGCCATTGTAGTAAATTATCTACACCTTCTCGGGTGCTAGAAACCGTGCCATTAATACCCTCTGCGGCTAGCAAAAGAGTGCCAAAAACCTGATTATCATTCATCACATCTAAAAGTGGTTGGCGTAGAGATTCAAAATGGGGGAGTGCCACAAATTTATACAGGGCACAGGTGACATATTGATTAGGCATAGTTGCCCCTTAAAAAGTTGTTCAGCTAAACCAGAACGTAAATCTGGCGCGTTTAATAATGCTTATTTACAAGCTCGGCTATTGTAACAAAAGCAACCGGTAATAATCATTAGGCGATGTTATATTTTTACCAACTTAAGGATTAATACTTTGTAATTAAATACTATATTTTAGTGACTTAGGGAGATTATCTAAAGTTATATATTATTATTGTATTGTGCTGGTTTTAGGGAGCTAACTCCCAATTAGTTATATTGGCTTATAAAACTCATGAGTCATAGTTTTTAATTTACGGGTCCAAGTCCAAGGTATTATTCTAGGTAGATATTCGAGGAGCGGTCGCCAAAAGGATAAGCCCTAATGACAATATACAAGGTCCCCCAACAAGAAATACAGTTTATTCTTGAGCATCTAATTAACTATTCTGAGCTTTGCAAAATGCCCGGTTATGAAGATGCCAGTGAAGATATGGTGGCGGCAATTTTACCCGAAGCGGCAAAGTTCTTTGAGCAGATAGTAGCGCCTACCAATTGGCCCTCTAATACTCAGCCAGCTTACTTGCAAAATAATCAGGTGATTACCTCGCCAGCCTTAGATGGTGTCTATCAGCAGATGGTAGAAGCCGGATGGTGCTCTTTAAGTGGCGCCACTGAGTTTGGCGGAGCGGGTTTCCCGGTAGTCATCGATGCGGTGGTGCAAGAGATGCTGCAGTCTTCCAATGTTGGTTTTAGTCTACTGCCCACCTTAACCCGCGGTGTGATTCATGCGCTTAATCTCTATGGTTCAGAACAGCAAAAACAGCGCTATCTACAACAGCTTATTTCCGGCAACTGGTCGGGGACCATGAACCTCACTGAGCCTCAGGCAGGAAGTGACCTGTCGGCGGTTAAAACCAAAGCTGTTCCCGCAGGTGACCATTATTTGATTAGCGGGCAAAAAATCTATATCACCTGGGGTGATCACGAGCAGGCTGAGAATATTATTCATCTAGTGCTAGCCCGATTGCCCGATGCCCCAGAGGGTAATCAGGGTATTTCTCTGTTCCTTGTGCCTAAATTTCTTATTAATGAGGATGGCAGTCTGGGTGAGCGCAACGATGTTACTGCAGTGGGTGTCGAGCATAAGCTGGGTATTCATAGTAGCCCAACCTGTACTCTAGCTTTTGGAGATAAGGCGGGGGCGGTAGGCTATTTGGTTGGGCCACTGAATCAGGGTCTTATGTGCATGTTCAGTATGATGAATCATGCGCGATTAGCCGTAGGGCATCAGGGTGTGGCAGTAGGTGAGCGTTCCTATCAACAAGCTCTAGATTATGCCGGTCAACGGGTACAGGGAGCGGTTCAGGGAGTTGAGGGCAGGGCGCCGATTATTCATCACCCCGATGTTAAACGCATGCTATTACAAATGCGCGCCCTAACCGAAGCCGGAAGAGCCATGTCCCTTGCTACTATGGCGGCTGAAGATCGTGCCACTCACCACCCGCAGCCTGAGGTTAGAGCGCAAAATGCATTGCATGTAGAAGTCATGACGCCATTGGTTAAGGGTTGGTGTACTGAAATGGCAATGGAAACCACCTCACTCGGCGTTCAAGTGCACGGCGGTATGGGTTTTATTGAAGAAACTGGTGCTGCGCAACATATGCGCGATGCACGTATTTTGCCAATCTATGAAGGTACCAATGGTATTCAGGCCTTAGATTTTATCGGTCGAAAATGCTTGCGTGATCATGGCGAGGGGATAAGACAGCTTTTAGCTGATATGAGTCAAACCATTGACATTAACACAAACCAGACTGAGCCATCTAAGTTGCTACTCGCTGGATTACAGCTCACGTTAGACCAGTGTCAGTCTGCACTTGATCATGTGCTTGCACATCCTCAAAAGGCATCCTTTGTGGCCTATCAATTTATGATGCTACTTGGCAACTCAGTAGCCTATTGGCAACTAGCGATTCTTGGCTGTGCGGCCGCTGAAAAGATACAATCAGGTGATCAAGACGAGTTTCTAAAACAAAAGTTAGCTACAGCGCAGTTTTATAAGTCTCAAATACTGCCGCGCAATCAGTCGCATCTAGAGGCTATATTGGCAGATTCTGGGTTTATCGATAATCTAAAGCTGAATTAGTTGTTACTCAGAACAAAACCCACCACCATGGCTAAGGTCGCAATAAATAGTAGGGTAAAAACAATACCGCCAATAATGAAGGTTAGCGGATTACCCTGTTCAAAATCACGGGTTCTGTTTTTATCACTCTGAACCCCAATTCCAGCGGCTAAAATACTTTTTATCACGGCGCCAAGGCTGGGTTTATTGGGGTTTTTGGTGGGCTTAGTCATTTCTTGATCCAAACTTAATCCAAAATAGGGCTGAGCCAGCGAGCCAAATCGTCGACTGGCATAGACTTTCTTTCTGCCAGCGATACCAGTTGATCCTTATCAATCTTGCCAGTATTGAAATACTTAGATTCAGGATGGCCAAAATACCAGCCGCTTACTGCGGCAGCAGGAGACATGGCAAAGCTATCGGTTAGGGTTAAACCGGTATTTTTCTCCGCATCCAGAAGCTTAAAGAGTGCGGCCTTCTCGGTATGGTCGGGGCAGGCAGGGTAGCCGGGTGCTGGACGTATACCACGGTATTTCTCTTTAATTAGCGCTTCATTATTAAGGGTTTCATCGGTCGCATAGCCCCAATGCTCACGGCGCACTCGCTCATGCAAATGTTCAGCAAAGGCCTCGGCTAATCTATCGGCTAATGCCTTGACCATAATCGAATTATAGTCGTCTTGCTGTGCTTCATACTGGTCGGCTAATTCGTCAGCGCCGATCCCTGTAGTAACCGCAAAGCCACCAATGTAGTCCGTTATGCCACTGTCTTTGGGTGCCACAAAATCAGCTAGAGAATAAAGTTCTTCACTGGCACCGGGCTTTTGAATTTGTTGGCGGATATGATGCACAGTCGCCAGGGGCTGATCATCCTTATTCGAGCCATAAATTTCTATATCGTCGTGATTGACGCTGTTAGCTTCCCATAGACCAAACACAGCACGAGCTTTAAGGCGCTTATTGTCGATAATGTCTTTTAATAGGGCCTGAGCATCTTCGAAAAGATTTTGTGCGGCTTCGCCTACCACTTCGTCATTAAAAATCTTAGGGTACTTACCCACCAGATCCCAGGTGATAAAAAACGGTGTCCAATCTATATAGGGCACTAACAACTCTAATGGGTAGTCATCTATTACATTTACGCCCAACTGATTGGGAATATCTGGAGTGAAGTCACGCCAATTTAATTGTGGTTTTTGTTTTACAGCATCCTCGTAGGCATACAATGTGCCTCGCGAGGTGCGGTTAGCGGTGCGCAGTCTAACTGCGTCGTAATCCTTTTGGATATCCGCAACAAAGCCATCACGACTTTCTTTATTAATCAGCTTACTGGCTACGCCAACGGCTCTTGAAGCGTCAGAGACATAGATCGCCTGATTATTATCGTAATTAGGGGCAATTTTAACCGCTGTATGGGCCTTTGATGTTGTGGCGCCACCAATCAGTAAGGGCACAGAAAAGCCCTGACGTTGCATTTCCTTGCCTAGATGCACCATCTCATCAAGGGAGGGAGTAATCAGTCCTGATAGGCCAATAATGTCCACCTGTTTCTCTTTAGCCACCTGAAGTATTTTTTCTGCAGGCACCATAACGCCGAGGTCAATCACCTCATAGTTATTACACTGCAAAACCACACCCACAATATTTTTACCAATATCATGAACATCGCCTTTTACGGTAGCCATAAGAATTCTGCCATTACTGCTGGCAGAGGCATCTTTTTCATCTTCGATATAGGGCTGTAAATAGGCCACTGCCTGTTTCATAACGCGGGCAGATTTAACAACCTGCGGTAGAAACATCTTCCCAGAACCAAATAGATCGCCAACAATATTCATGCCATCCATCAGCGCGCCTTCAATTACATGCAATGGGCGGTCTGCCTGTTGACGGGCTTCTTCAGTATCCTCTTCAATATAGGCGGTAATACCTTTAACTAAGGCATGTTCAAGGCGACGATTAACATTAGCCTCACGCCAACTAAGATCTTCGGTCTTGGCCTTGGTTTGTCCATCGCCGCGGTAATCGTTGGCAATGGCTAAAAGATTATCGGTTGCCTGTTCGTTGCGATACAGCACCACATCTTCTACCGCATCTCGCAGGGCAGGGGGGAGCTCATAATAAACCGCAAGCTGGCCGGCATTAACAATCCCCATGCTCAGACCTTCGCGGATAGCATGTAACAAAAATGCAGAGTGAATCGCTTCGCGCACAGGGTTATTACCCCTAAACGAGAATGACACATTAGATATGCCACCAGAGACTAGGGCATGGGGCAGATTCTGTTTTATCCAGCCAGTGGCCTCGATAAAGTCTAAACCATAGCGGTTATGCTCTTCGATACCGGTGGCCACAGCAAATACATTGGGATCGAAAATAATGTCTTCAGCAGGGAAGCCAATCTGATTCACCAGCATATCGTAGCTGCGCTGACAAATCTGTTTACGACGCTCAAGGTTATCGGCCTGTCCCTGTTCGTCAAACGCCATCACTACAATAGCAGCACCATGCTGTTTGCATAATGTCGCTTTCTCAATAAATTCCTGCTCGCCCTCTTTAAGGCTGATAGAGTTCACTACCGATTTACCCTGTATGCATTTCAAGCCAGCTTCAATCACTTCCCATTTGGAAGAATCCACCATAATCGGCACACGAGAGATATCAGGTTCTGAGGCAATTAGATTTAAAAATTTCACCATGGCAGGCAAGGATTCAAGCATGCCCTCATCCATATTGATATCAATAATCTGAGCGCCGTTCTCTACCTGTTGTAAAGCCACCTGAAGGGCTTCGTCATAATTTTCTTCAAGAATCAGTCGTTTAAACTTGGCTGAACCCGTCACATTACAGCGCTCACCCACATTCACAAATAAGGATTCTGTGTTAATAGTGAAAGGCTCTAAGCCAGAAAGCCTACAGGCAGGTATTATTTCCGGAATTTTTCGCGGTTTAACCTCAGCCACTGCATCGGCAATGGCTTTAATATGGTCGGGGGTGGTACCACAGCAGCCGCCGACAATATTCAGTAATCCTGATTGGGCGAATTCTAAAATAGTCGCAGCCATGTCCTCTGGGCCAAGATCATAGCCACCAAATTCATTGGGTAGCCCCGCATTGGGGTGTGCGGTGACTAGAGAGTCAGCGACATTAGAGATTTCTAATAGGTGAGGGCGCAACTCGTCAGGGCCCAAAGCACAGTTAAGTCCAATACTGACTGGTGTGCTATGACGAACAGAGTTCCAGAATGCTTCGGGGGTTTGCCCCGATAATGTACGACCACTGGCATCGGTAATGGTGCCACTGATCATTATGGGTATCTCGTAACCCAGTTTTACAAAAACCTTTTGCACGGCAAAAAGTGCCGCTTTGGCATTCAGCGTATCAAAAACAGTTTCTACCATTATCAGATGGCAGCCGCCCTCGATAAGTGCTTCCGTTGATTCAATATAGTTTTCAACTAGCTCATCATAGGTCACATTACGCGCACCCGGATCATTCACATCGGGCGATAGGGAAGCTGTTCTACTAGTGGGACCCAAAATACCGGCGACAAAACGCGGTCTATCGGGTGTCGAAAACTCATCAGCCGCCTGACGTGCTAATATGGCAGATTCGCGATTAATTTCCGCAGACAGTGACTCCATGTTGTAGTCAGCCTGTGAGACCTGCGTTGAATTAAAGGTATTGGTTTCAATAATATCCGCACCAGCTTCAAGATAGGCGCGGTGAATATCCAAAATAATCTTTGGTTGAGTCAGGCTTAGCAGATCATTATTGCCCTTAATGTCTGAACCCCAATCGGCAAAGCGTTGGCCACGAAAGTCGGCTTCCTCAAGACTATGCTGTTGAATCATTGTTCCCATGGCACCATCAATCAGCAAGATACGCTTTGCAGCGGCATTGATTAGGGATTGATGAGTAGGGGTTTGACTTGATTTTGGCATAGAGTGCTTTAACACCTTAATAATATTGTTTTATCAAAATATTTTGATGGATGCGCATCATACCAGTATTTTTCAAAAAGAAAAGTTTTGTTTAGGGCGCGCATATCGTAAAATGAAAGAGTCTTTTACTCAGGTTTAGGTTGGAAATTATTTCATGGTTAACGTCACTATTACGGAATCGGCTCAAGAATACCTTGCGGGATTGCTCGAAAAGCAAAATTGCGAGGGCATAGGCATTCGCATGTTTATTTCTGACCCGGGAACACCCAAAGCAGAAACCTGTATTGCCTACAGTCGACCGGGTGAACATAACGAAGAAGATGAAATTGTTGAATACGATAAATTCAATGCCTATTTTGAGCAGCGCAGCATTCCTTTTATGGACGATGCCAAAGTTGACTTTGCTGAGGATAAATTTGGTGGCCAGCTAACCATCAGGGCACCCAATTCCCGTGTGCCTAATGTGACAGATGACAGTCCTATCGAAGATAGAATTAACTATCTGCTTCACAGTGAAATTAATCCAGGCCTAGCCTCTCATGGCGGTAATGTAGCCCTTGCAACAATTGATGAGGGTTATGCAGTGCTTGAATTTGGGGGTGGCTGTCAGGGTTGTTCGTCAGTGAGTTTAACCCTCAAAGAGGGAGTGGAAAAAACCCTAATGGAAAAAATCCCTGAGCTTAAAGGGGTAAAGGATTCTACGGATCATACAGACACTAGTAATGCTTACATGTAAGCGAAGTGTTATTTAGACAGCTACAAAAAACCCCGCAAATGCGGGGTTTTTTGTATAACTTTAAATCGATCTTAACTCACTTCAACAATCTGTTGAGCAGCAATGGTTTTACCTTGCTCAGCAGACTTCTGGAACGATTCAATCTGATCAAAGTTCATGTAGCGATAGATTTCATCTGACATGGAGTCGATTTTACTGGCATATTGCATATATTCTTCGGGAGTAGGCAGTCGACCTAGGATACCACCCACAGATGCAAGCTCGGCTGATGCTAAATAAACATTAGCGCCATCACCTAAACGATTGGGGAAGTTTCGGGTAGAGGTTGAGAGTACCGTTGCGCCAGCCAGAACTCGTGCTTGGTTACCCATACACAGTGAACAGCCGGGCATCTCGGTGCGTGCACCAACTTTACCGTAGATATTGTAATAGCCTTCTTCCATAAGCGTATGAGCATCCATACGAGTCGGTGGGCAGATCCAGAATCTGGAATCCACTGAGCCGGCTTCATCTAGAAGTTTACCCGCGGCACGGAAGTGACCAATGTTAGTCATACAGGAACCAATAAAGATCTCATCAACTTTGTCGCCAGCCACTTCAGATAGTAGCTTGGCATCGTCTGGGTCATTTGGACAGCAAACAATAGGCTCTTTAATATCGGCTAGATCGATTTCGATAACCGCGGCATATTCAGCATCGGCATCGGCAGACATTAGGCTTGGATTTTCTAGCCATTCTTCCATCTGACGCACGCGACGCTCAAGGGTACGCACATCGCCATAGCCTTCTGCAATCATCCAGCGTAAAAGCGTAACGTTAGAGCGTAAGTATTCAGCCACAGAATCTTCGCTTAACTTAATAGTACAACCTGCCGCTGATCGCTCAGCAGAGGCATCAGATAGTTCAAATGCCTGCTCTACAGTGAGGCTTTCAATGCCTTCGCCTTCAATTTCTAGGATACGGCCAGAGAAGAAGTTCTTTTTACCTTTCTTCTCAACGGTTAATAAACCTTCTTTAATGCCGTAGTAGGGGATTGCGTGAACCAAGTCACGCAGGGTAATGCCTGGCTGCATTTCGCCTTTAAAGCGCACTAAAACTGATTCTGGCATATCCAACGGCATAACGCCGGTAGCAGCTGCGAATGCCACAAGACCAGAACCACCGGGGAATGAAATACCCATTGGGAATCTAGTGTGGGAATCACCGCCAGTACCTACAGTATCTGGCAGTAGCATGCGGTTAAGCCAGCTATGAATAATGCCATCACCTGGGCGCAGAGAAACACCGCCACGGTTCATAATAAAGTCCGGCAGGCTATGCTGTGTGTCGATATCCACAGGCTTGGGGTAGGCCGCCGTATGACAGAATGACTGCATGACTAAATCTGATGAGAAGCCAAGACAGGCAAGATCTTTAAGCTCGTCTCGAGTCATGGGTCCTGTAGTATCCTGAGAGCCCACAGTGGTCATCTTAGGTTCGCAGTAGGTACCAGGACGAACGCCTTCAACACCACAGGCTTTGCCGACCATTTTTTGCGCTAGCGAGAAGCCAGCCGTTGATTCCTGTGGAGTTTCAGGTTTGCGGAAAACATTAGAAGCAGGAAGCCCCATATGCTCTCTAGCCCTCTGAGTTAAACCACGACCTACAATAAGGTTGATACGGCCATCAGCCTGTACTTCATCCAGAATGACTTCTGATTTATGCTCAAACTCACAGATAACATCGCCCGCTTCATTAAGAATTTTACCGTCATAGGGGCGAATCTCAATGATATCACCGTAATGAATATCATCTACAGGTGCCTCAAATACGAGGGCGCCAGCATCTTCCATAGTATTAAAGAAAATAGGCGCAACCTTATTGCCAATACAGATGCCGCCAGAGCGCTTGTTGGGTACGCCGGGCATATCTTCACCAAAGAACCAAAGCACTGAGTTGGTGGCTGATTTTCTAGAGGATCCCGTTCCTACAACGTCACCAACGAAG
>Ga0213863_10001054_pt1 | contig 20471 bp, 18 predicted proteins | sample PICome_8_FD_160128 | JGI IMG/M metagenome (GOLD analysis project Ga0213863, IMG submission 160128) | Coastal seawater microbial communities near Pivers Island, North Carolina, United States - PICO497 | ecosystem: Environmental > Aquatic > Marine > Coastal | place: USA: North Carolina... | reverse complement strand
GGCCATATCAATTAACACCACATCTTCAGCGCCGCTAAATGAAATCGCGATATTGTCATGGTTTTCTAGTGCATAACGGATGATTTCCTGGGGAGACTGCTGGGATAACTCTGTATCTATATCTGTCAGGTCGATGGATATTGCCGGGTTGTTCATTACGGTTTCTCTAATACTTTAAAATTGAGGGGGACTTACTTAATCACTGACCCCTTAAAAAGTGAGGCCAAAAAAGCAGGTCTTCAGGATTGGCGGCACTATAGCAAAAGCAGGACCATCATAAAAAGAATTAGAGGCTATAGTCTTATAACTTTTAGGTTTGCCGCAAGTTCAATTGCGGATGTCAGCTAATTTGCGTAGAGTGCGCTTTAACAATGTATTGAGGTGAGTCTGTGGAAATTGCGTGTTTGGATTTGGAGGGAGTGCTGGTCCCGGAAATTTGGATTGAGTTTGCTGAAAAAACCGGTATCGAGGCTTTAAAACGAACAACCAGAGACGAGCCCGACTACGATGTTTTGATGAATTATCGACTCGCTATTCTTCGTGAACACGGTCTAGGGCTCAATGAGATTCAAGAAGTGATCGCTACCCTAAAGCCCTTGGATGGGGCTGTGGAGTTTGTGGGCTGGTTGCGCGAGCGATTTCAGGTTGTGATTCTTTCCGATACTTTTTATGAGTTTGCCAGCCCGTTTATGAAGCAGCTGGGTTACCCCACATTACTCTGTCATCGTCTTGAGTCCGATGCTGACGGCGCTGTGACAAACTACCGTCTCCGTCAGGCTAATCCAAAAAGACAGGCGATTGTTGCATTTAAAAGCATCTATTATAGAACTATTGCTGCAGGTGATTCGTACAATGATACTACGATGCTGGCTGAGGCTGACGAAGGTATCTTGTTTCATGCACCGCAGAATGTCATCGATGAATTCCCCCAGTTCCCGGCAGTGCACTCTTTTGAGGAACTGAAGCAAGAATTTATCCGTGCTAGTAACAGAAACCTCAGCCTGTAACCCGTCGCACAGGCTAAAAAGAGTAGCATTATGAGTAAGACATCCAGTGCTGATCGCATTCGAGAGAAGAAGAAGCTTTTTCTCGCCAGAGAGCAGAAGATCATTGATGCTGCTCTTGAGCTATTCTTAAAAGAGAGCATTGACCGAGTGACCGTGTCAAAGATTGCCGCTGTAGCGGGTATTGGCAAAGGCACAGTCTACAAACACTTCCTGACCAAGAATGAAATTCTAGCGCGGATCATGCTCGACTATGAGCGCAATATCACCAATGGCTTGGCTGCGGGTATTATCAAAGCTGAGCAGGGGGATTCCGGTGCAGCGGCTAAAGCGTATTTTGAAGCAAGGCTTGCTCGTCCAGAACTGGACCGCCTGGTTCAGCAGCTAGAAGTAAGGCTGGTCGACTCTGCGGATATTGCCGATCAAATTGAAGAACTTCACCAAACCAGGCGTTCCAACGAAGAATCTCTAAGCGCATTGATGACAGAGCTAATCGGCCGTGATGTGCTTGAGGATGTGCCGCCACATTTTCATTATCTGGCATGCTGGGCCCTTGCTCAGGGTGCGGTGGAGCTTTGCTTTAACAGAAGTTGGCATCACAGAACAGATACGCCGGAATTAATGGAGTTCATTACTAGTATTGGCGTCACCATGGGCAATCGAGGACAGTATCATAGTCCAGCTGGGAAGAAATCCCCCAAGTAATGGCCAGTGGCTCTCACTCTAATCCTCCAACTACCTCGAGCTTAGAGCCCAGCATCCCGCAGGATCTGGAGCAGCTGTTTGCCGATTTGCTCAGCTTGCAAGAAGAATCCTCTTTATCAAAGCCACCAGTGCATCTATGGAATCCGGACAAGAGCGGCGACATGGATATGGTTATAGATCGTGAAGGTCGTTGGATTCATGAAGGGAGAGAGATTAAGCGGGCGGCACTAGTCAAACTCTTTTCGAGTATTCTTAAACTGGAAGGGGATAATTACTTTCTGGTTACCCCAGTTGAGAAGTGGCAGATTGTTGTCGACGTAGCCCCGTTTTTTGTTACCGCTGCCAGGCGAGAGATCCGCGACTCTCAGCAGGCTATTGTGCTTGCCTGTTCCACTGGCGAGACCTTGGTGGTCAGTGAGGAAAACCCTCTCCAGGTCGACACAGATATCACTGGGCATCCGGTGCCTCTGGTAAATGTGCGGGATAATCTGACCGGTCTGCTGTCCCGCCCAGTGTTCTATCAGTTAGTAGATTGGGCTCAGCGGGCCCCGCAAGACGACGGCTGTATCCTTTTTGTAGAGAGCATGGGGCAGCGGTTTTCTCTTGGAAGCGTCGAGGGCTAGCTGCTACTGCGAGCAAAAAAAAGGCGGCGCCCAACTGGGTTAGCCGCCTTTTTTGTTACTGGTAAACCTTACATATTAGGATAATTCGGGCCACCAGCACCCTCTGGTGTTACCCAGTTAATATTCTGGCTGGGTTCTTTGATATCACAGGTCTTACAGTGCACACAGTTCTGTGCATTGATCTGAAAGCGCTGAGAGCCGTCATCATTTTCAACCACTTCGTAAACACCAGCCGGGCAGTAGCGTTGAGCTGGCTCGTCGTAGAGTTCAAGGTTTTTACTGATCGGTAGATCGGGGTCTGCGAGCACCAAATGACAGGGCTGATCTTCTTCATGGTTTGTATTAGACATAAATACCGATGAAGCTTTGTCAAAACTTAACTTGCCGTCATATTTTGGATAATTGATTTTTGCACATTCACTGGCGGGCTTTAGGCACTCATGATCTGCCGCCTCGTCGCTCATGGTCCAAGGCAGCATGCCGTTGAAAATATTGATATCAATAAAGGCGTAGGCTGAACCGATAATATTGCCAAACTTGTGCTGAGCCGGGCCAAAGTTGCGCTGCATATGCAGCTCTTTGTAGGCCCAGGAAGCTTTGTAAGCTGAACCGTACTCTGTTAGGTCAGCGTTAAACTTTTCCGCTGCCAGTGCCTCAGATACAGTTTCAGCGGCAACCATGCCAGATTTCATGGCAGTATGACTGCCTTTGATCTTGGCAAAGTTGAGTGTGCCGGCATCGTCACCGATCAGTAGGCCACCAGGGAAAGACATCTTGGGCTGCGATTGCAGACCACCTTTAAGCAGAGCGCGAGCACCATAGGTCAGTCGCTCTCCACCTTGGAGATACTTGGCAATCTCTGGGTGATGCTTGTAGCGCTGAAACTCATCATAGGGGCTAACGTGCGGGTTAGTGTAGGAGAGGTTGGTAATTAAACCCACAGCGACCTGATTGTCTTCCAGATGATAGAGAAAGCCACCACCCAAGGATTTACTTTCATCCAACGGCCAACCAGCGGAGTGTACAACCAAGCCGGGCTGATGCTGCTCAGCGGGCACCTTCCAAAGTTCTTTGATGCCGATGCCATAGTGCTGGGGGTCTTTGCCTTCATCCAGATTGTATTTTGCGATCAACTGCTTGCCCAGATGCCCGCGACAACCCTCAGAAAACAGGGTGTATTTGGCACGCAACTCCATGCCTTGTATATAAGAACCTTTCTGCTCGCCATTCAGGCCGATGCCCATATCACCAGTAGCTATACCCAATACTTCGTTATTCTCACCGTACAGTACTTCAGCAGCAGCAAATCCCGGAAACACTTCGACCCCAAGGTTTTCTGCTTGCTCGGCTAGCCAGCGACAGAGGTTGCCGAGGCTGATGACATAGTTGCCGTGATTGTGCATCGTTTTGGGTGCAAACAGGCCTGGAACCTTGATGCGCTTCTCTGGACCGGTGAAAACAAAGATATGATCGTCGGTAACTGGCGTTTTTAATGGGGCGCCCATTTCCTTCCAATCCGGGAACAATTCATTCAGCGCACTGGGCTCCAAAACGGCGCCAGAGAGAATATGTGCGCCAACTTCCGAGCCTTTTTCAACCACACAAACTGTGGTTTCAGGATTGACCTGTTTAAGACGACAGGCTGCGGCAAGGCCAGAAGGGCCCGCACCCACAATCACCACGTCGTAATCCATAAATTCTCGTTCCAAGCTATTTCTCCAAGCTGAGATTAATTGAGTTATTGTAAGCAGTTTAACCACAACATATTGCTATAGCTATACTGTACATCAATATCTCTAATTTTGACGGCTAACCCTTTGATACACCAGTCATTACGTGCGACTGGGTAGTCAGATCTTATGGCCTGCTTGCTTGATTTATCTGCGGTTAATAGGCAATATGACCGCCTCAAAAATAGGGGTCTGGGCAATCTGATATCCAGGCCTAAAACGTCGAAAGTTAATTGCTAATCCAAAAGGATGACCATGAAAATATTGGTAGCCGTTAAGCGCGTTGTTGATTACAACGTCAAGGTTAGACCTAAGTCTGACAACACCGGTGTTGACTTGGCTAATGTCAAAATGTCCCTGAACCCATTCTGTGAAATTGCTGTTGAAGAGGCCGTTCGCCTCAAGGAAAAGGGCGTTGCCACAGAAATTGTAGCTGTCACTGTTGGCGCTACTCAGAGTCAGGAGCAACTCCGCTCAGCTCTGGCCATTGGCGCCGATCGTGCAATTCTGATCGAATCAGACGACGTTATGGAACCTCTGGCAATTGCCAAGTGTCTGAAAGCCGTTTGTGATTCTGAATCGCCTGATCTGATTTTGATGGGTAAACAGGCGATTGATGGCGATAATAACCAGACGGGCCAGATGCTAGCCGCTCTTGCCGGTTACAGTCAGGCCACCTTTGCCTCTGAGATTGCTGTTGATGCTGGAAAAGCTCAGGTTACCCGCGAGGTGGATGGCGGTCTTCAGACCCTGTCTGTCAGCCTTCCGGCGATTGTGACTGCGGATCTGCGCTTAAACGAGCCACGCTACGCATCATTGCCAAATATTATGAAAGCCAAGAAAAAGCAGCTTGATGTAATGACCGCTGCTGACCTAGGCGTTGATACCTCACCTCGTGTAACTATGCTGGGTGTTGAACTTCCCGCCGAGCGTCAAGCCGGTATTAAAGTTGAAGATGTTGCCCAGTTGGTCGACAAGTTAAAAAATGAAGCGAAGGTGATCTCATGAGTATTCTAGTTATCGCTGAACATGACAACAGCAGTCTGAATGTTGCTACGTTAAACTCAGTTACTGCGGCCCAGGCTATCGGCGGAAACATTGATCTGCTGGTTGCTGGTGATGGCTGTCAGGGTGCTGCTGAGCAAGCCAGCAAGGTTGCAGGCGTTGGTAAGGTGCTGGTAGCGGACAACGCAGCCTATGCGCATCATCTGGCCGAAAACTTAGCGCCATTGATCGCGGAAGTTGGCGCGGGTTACAGCCATATACTGGCCACAGCCACCACCACCGCAAAAAACATCATGCCGCGTGCCGCTGCATTGATGGATGTGCAGGCTGTTTCTGATATCAGCGCTGTGGTGAGTGCAGACACCTTTAAGCGCCCAATCTACGCAGGTAACGTTATTGCTACAGTGCAGTCATCAGATGCCATTAAGGTATTGACTGTGCGCGGTACCGCCTTTGACGCAGCTGCGGCCGAGGGTGGTTCTGCCACCATCGAAGCAGTTGCCTCTGCTCAGGATACCGGTCTAACCAGTTTTGTGGGAGAAGAAGTCGCCGAGTCAGACCGCCCGGAGCTGACGGCTGCGGAAATTGTTATCTCTGGTGGCCGCGGTATGGGTAATGGTGAGAACTTCGATATGCTCTACAGCATTGCAGACAAACTCGGCGCTGCTGTTGGTGCATCGCGTGCGGCAGTTGATGCAGGTTTTGTTCCCAATGATATGCAAGTAGGGCAGACAGGCAAGATTGTGGCTCCTGATCTCTATGTTGCTGTGGGTATTTCCGGTGCGATTCAGCATCTAGCGGGTATGAAAGACAGCAAGGTGATTGTTGCAATCAACAAAGATGAGGAAGCACCAATCTTCTCAGTGGCAGACTACGGTCTAGTGGCTGATTTGTTTAGCGCACTGCCAGAGTTTGAATCTCAGCTCTAAGAGGCATTAACCGCTGAATAAAAAAGGCTCCTTTTAGGAGCCTTTTTTTTATCCGATAATTCGGCCTCAATAACTCAATCAGGTACTGACTCTGAACCGTTTTCCATGTCATCTTCAATTTGGGCTTTTACCTTATTTTTCCGCTGTTGCTTTATCTCTTTGAGATATTCGCGGCGCTCCTTAGGGGTCATCTTGCGCACTCGCTCACGTATTTTTCGCTTCTCAGCCTTCGACAGGTCTTTGCTGTCCGCATGATCAGCCTGTCGATGTTTGGGTGGTATTCTCTCCCAGCGATCACGGATTTTACGCCGTTCATTGGGCGTGAGATTCTGGTAACGTTTTCTCGCCTCACGCAATTTTTTACGGTCATCTGGACTGAGGTCTTGCCAGCGCTGGACATCCTTTTTAAATCGATCTCGCGCGGCGGGTGAGGCCGATTGAGCTTTTTTGATAAGCCTTTGCTGGCGCGCGGGTTTGAGCCTGTCCCAATCCTTGGCAAAGGGTGCCAATGTATCGCGGACCTCCGGCGTCAAGCTGTCAAAAGGGACTGCCTGCTGGTCAGCTGAGGCTGGCACACTAAAGAGGCTAAAGGTCAGCAGGATCATTAATAAGCTTTTTGCTTTCATATTTTAACTCCCGCCCTCAACATCTGTATCTGCAAGCCAATAATAAAAATCCAAATCCTCATACAGCTCTATTGAATCTGCATCAAACTCAGACAACAGTATGCTGCTATCTGGGTCTGTAAACAGCCCGTCAGACTCTGTAGGATTAAACATCTGCCAGGAGGGCCCATTAACCAACAGAACTGCAAAAAACACCGATGCCAGAGATGCGCCTAGGGTCGGCCAAAGTAGCTTTTTGGAAGGGCTGCGGGACTGTGCCAACGCCTGATTTCTGGCCTGAGCCAGGGCAAAAATATCCTGCGCGTCAGCACGGGTCTCCAAACTGTATAGGTCCTGTTGCAGCGCTTGTTCAAACTGAGAGTTATTGCTCATGTCGGTAATCCTCCAGCATATCTCGTAATCTATGCATGGCTCTTGAATAATGGGTTTTAACGCTTCCTTCACTGCAGCTCATTACATGCGCAGTCTCAATAGTACTCAGTCCTTCCCAGCATCGCAGCATAAAAGCTTGGCGCTGGCGGTGGGGCAGGCGTTGCACAGACTCGCTCAGCCGCGCAATACGTTGGCCGCGCATCATCATTTCATCTGGTGTCTCCGAGGGTCTCCCTGGGGTTCGGTCAGCAACTTCTGATAGGGATTGCTCGTCTTCTGACTGGGCCTTGGTCCAGACAAAAATTTTGTCGCGAACAGCTTTGCGACGGTAATAGTCAGTTAGTTTGCGATTGAGTATCTGGTAAAACAGCGGTTTCCATTCCGCCGGGGGTTTAGCCGAGTATTTTTCAACCAGCTTGTACATGCTGTCTTGGACTATATCCATTGCTACATCGCGATCACTGGTGCCCAGTCTAGCCATATTGAAAGCGCGCCGCTCTATATGCTTCAAAAACTCTTCCTGCGACTGGTAAGCGAGTTTCGTTTCGTCGTTAGCGACCGCCATTGGGTTACTCATATTGTCTGGCTCCGGTAAGGGCTCTCTGATCGCTAAAGGCTTTTGGTAAGCTAAAGGCTCTTCTGCCACTAAGGGCTTTTGATAAGCTAAAGGCTTCACAGCTTAACGATAACCGTCATCATAGATATCGTCCAGAAGAACCATTACCGCCAGCCATTCCAGGTAATCTCGATCATGGGAATGATGACGACGGCTGGTGTGGCGAGATGCGTGATAGCGATGATAATGGTTGCTGTGGCGGTTATAGTGACGCCGGTCGCCTAAGTGATTGATATAGTGGTCTCGGCGATTATGGTAGCGAACATGCTGACGATGGTGCTTGCTGGCTTGTTTAATCCGAGCCTTGCTTGCTCGGTGATGGGCTACACGACGTTGTACTGCCCGATGGTCTGTTCTAATCACAGAGTCCGCTGTATTTCTATGGGCTCGACGATGGGGGGCATTGACTCGGCGCTCCTCGCGATGCTGTTGCCAGTTCAGATCTTTCTTATGGTAGCCAGAGGATTTTTGCTCGGCGACGGCGGAAACCGGGAATAAGAACGCACCAGTCAGAGTAGCTAGGATAGTTACTAGGGCTGCAGTGCTCTTGGTTGTCGTTGTCTTCTTCATAATCATCTCCTTTCCAATCCTTCCCAGCCTAAAACGCGAGGCCGACTAATTGGTTGACGATTAAACAACCCTGATGCCCTAAAGTTTAAAATCAGCCCAGATAGGGCAGTGGTCTGAGGGCTTCTCTGAAGCACGGGCATCAAAATCAATGCCAGTGGCCTGTAATTTTTGCATGGCCACCACTGAAGTAAGTATCAGGTCGATACGCAGCCCACTTTTGGGCTCCTGCTCGAAGCCTTGGCTGCGATAGTCAAACCAGCTGTAGGAGCGATCATCCTGGGGGTTCATTGATCTGTAGCTATCCTCCAAGCCCCAATCCAGCAATGCCTGCAACCATTCGCGCTCCTCAGGCAAAAACGCACATTTACCTGTCTTTAGCCAGCGCTTGGCATTTTCCGGCTTGATACCTACATCAATGTCAGCAGCTGCTACATTCATGTCACCCATAACCACTACTTTGTCTTCAGCACTAAAATTGTCTTGCAGATAAGCCAATAAGTCCGCGTAGAATTTTTGCTTGGCGGGGAACTTGGTAGGATGGGCGCGGCCTTCCCCTTGGGGGAAGTAGCCATTGATCACATGAATGGTTTCACCATTGCACAAATACTCACCATGAATCATTCGGCGCTGAGACTCATCGTTATCGGTAGGGTAACCGCGAGTAACATTGACAGCTTCAATCTTACTCAGCAGGGCAACACCGTAATGGCCTTTTTGACCGTGAAAATCCACTGTGTAGCCCATCGCCTCAATGGCCTCGACGGGAAATTCTTCATCGCTGACCTTGGTCTCCTGCAGACCGATTATATCGGGGCTGTGCTGGTCAACAACGGCTTGCAGCTGGTGCAAGCGTGCTCGTAGGCCATTAACATTAAACGAAATAATACGCGTTGTTTCAGTGCTCACTGGGAATTAGCTCACCTTGTTGTTTTTGATCTGCACGACTAAAGATCCGTCAGCCTTGATTTTTTGTTCAGCTTGGCGGTAGATCTGGTCAATTAGAATACGCCCAGCCTCAAACAAAATTGGGTCTGATTCAGACATATCCTCTGCTGTCTGTATCTCTATCCCCTCGTCGATCTCAGCGTCTGCCGGATCTTGTGCTAGCGCGCCATCTGCTTCATCCAGGCCTCCGACTCCGACTGCTGCATCCTCGAGATTCGCCCCGGATTCTGTGTCCTCAGCATCGCCATCGCGTGATGCTTTCCAGCTGGCAATATCTTTATGGGCCGGTGATCCTTTGCCAATCCGACGCCGGTTCTCCAGTACGAATAGGTCCTCGTCCCATTTCGTGCTGCGCGCTCGGCGCTTTTCGATATTCAGCGTCAATGGCTCTTCAGTGCTGGCGGCCTCTTGCAATGCCAACTTTTCAACCATAAAGGTAAAGTCAGGGTTGTTACTGCTACGCTGGGCGTAGGCCTCGGTCAGCGGCGCAATTAAGCCCCGCAGGCTATTATTATTGCTGTGGGGTACCCCGCGAATTTGATCCCAGGGCAGGGCATTGTCCAGCTGACTTTCGCCGACTTTTTCCAGATTATATTGTGAAGGGAACAGAATATCGGGCACAACGCCACGATGCTGGGTGCTATCGCCGGAAATACGGTAGAACTTGGACACAGTGAGTTTTAACTGACCACTACTTAACCCGGCCACATTCTGCACCGTACCTTTTCCGTAGCTAGGGCTACCAACAATTAAGGCGCGGCCATAGTCTTGCATTGCGCCGGCAAAAATCTCCGACGCAGATGCACTCAGGCGGTTGATCAAGACCACAAGAGGGCCGCTGTAGGCGGCGGGGCGGGTGGCCCTCTGGTTGCGATAAACCCTTTGGTTAGAGTCTTGTATCTGCACAACCGGGCCGCGATCAATGAATAAATCAGTCATCGCAGTTGCTTCAGACAGCGAGCCGCCGCCGTTATTGCGCAAATCCAGCACAATGCCATCCACCAGCTGCGCTTCTAGCTCGCTGACTAACCGCGCAACATCTCTGGTGGTACTTTTGAAGTTAGCGTCTCCGGCTTTATAGGCTTCAAAGTCAAGATAGAAGGCGGGTACATCAATAATGCCCAGTTTTAAAGCCTGGCCGTTCTGCTCGATATTCAATATCTGACTCTGGGCTGCTTTCTTCTCCAGCTTTACCTTATCGCGCACAATCGCAATTGTTGCAGTGCTGTCGGCTGCCTCGCCGCTCGCGGGGATGACTTGCAAGCGCACGGTTGAATCCTTAGGGCCACGAATCAGGGCTACAACCTCATCCAAACGCCAACCAACCACATCTACAAACTCATCATCACCCTGAGCGACTCCAATGATCTTGTCTTCCGGCTTAAGCAGGCCCTGCTCATCGGCTGGGCCTCCGGGAATAATACTGACAATCTTGGTGTAGTCGTCTTCCGTGGTTAGCTGAGCGCCAATGCCCTCTAGGGAGAGCGACATATTGATATTAAAGTTCTCGGTGGTGCGAGGAGAGTAGTAGGCCGTATGTGGGTCATAGAGCCCTGCCAACGCGTTAACATAAAGCTGAAACACATCCTGGCTGTTGCGTTGGGCGTATTGCTTAATCTGATTGCGATAACGCTTGACCAGCAACTCACGAGCCTTGTCATCCTCTTTATCGTTGAGCAATAGCCTGATCATTGAATCTTTTATGCGCTTGCGCCAAAACACTTTTGCGGCTTCCTCGTTGGCCAGCCATTCGCGTTTTTCACCATCTAGTTCAATGGTCTCATCCAGGCTATAGTCAAAAATGAGCTCTGGATCTTCCAACAGAGCAATATTAGCCTGCAGCTGAGCGGTGGCCCGTTCTCGGAGACGGTTGAATATGAAAAACCCCGGGCTTATATCACCTCGGCGAGCCAGGTCGTCCAGGCGGGTTTGCCATTGATTAAATTCTTTGATATCAGATTTTAAGAAATAAGCTTTCAATGGATCAAGTTGATCTAAGTATTCTTCTAGGTATTGACGGGAGAGCTCATCATCAATGATTTGAGTACGGTAGTGGCGGGTGGCCAGGCGATCAAATATCTCTCGGTACAAAGCCGTTTGATCTGGTTGTTTTTCGATCGGTTTGAGAGTTGGCGTGTTTGACGCAGCGCTAATAGCAGATGTGCCTGTGGCAATAACCAGTATTAGAGCGAAAAGAGCGCGGTGCATAAAGTGATCCCTTATTTGAAGCGAGAGTTTAGCAAGAAGTATTATTAGTGGATATAGACCGGTAAGCTGATTGTTAATTCAATAGAAGGGGCTGTGAGAATAAGGCTGTTGTTGATGCCTGAACTGGCACGATATTGGTAATGGAGTGGTGATGTTAAAATCCGACTTCTTCTATATAATAATCAATGTCCTCTAATCTCAATTAGTGGACATAGGTGGACAGTAGAAGACTAGGCTGTTACAGTGCATTCTTACTAAACCCATGCAAACACTAGCCTGTGGCCCATTTGGCAGGATTACTCAAGAGACAGAGCCTATGTCTAAGCGATTGTCCAAGCAATCTGCAGCAAACCAGTTTACCGCCACTCCGTTGTTTGATGCACACAAAGCCTTTGTGCGTCTGCCAATGGGCATGGCTATGTTTTACGGCTACCCAGATTCGCGAGACTTTATTGAGTCACTCTCTGCTAGCATTCCCGATGTGCGCCAGGATGTGCTCCACACTCAATCCTTTCTTAAAAGCTACAGCAGAAAATCTGAAGCTACATATCGAGGCTATCGCAATGAGGTTGAGCGCCTGCTGCTATGGGCCTGGACTGTGGCCAACAAGAGCGTAATCCAGCTAAAACGCCCGGATCTAGAGGCATACTTTGACTTTGTGCACAGCCCAAAAACCAGCTGGGTGGCGGGATCTGTGCAAGATCGCTTTAAAATAATCGACGGAGAGTCCCGTCAAAACAAAAACTGGCGGCCATTTGCCGCGAAAATCGCCAAGGAAGACCGTGCGGAAGCATTGGCAGAGGGGTTAACGCTCGATATTAGCAAAGACGGGCACCTGTTATCTCATGAGGCAATGAAGATCTGTTATTCCGCCGTCTCTTGTTTTTATGATTATCTGACGGATGAAGGCTATGCTTTTGGCAATCCAATCCCTGCCATTCGCAAACAATCTGCCTACCTTATAAAGGGTGCCACTCAGAAAAATATCAAGCGATTGTCTGACTTGCAATGGGAAACGGTGTTGGACTGTGCCCAGACTGCGGCAGATGAAGATCAGAGCCACGAGCGCACATTATTTATTATCGCGATGCTTAAGACCCTATATCTAAGGGTGTCTGAGCTGTCCGAGCGGGCCAACTGGCAGCCGGCTTGGAAGCATTTTTGGCAGGACAGCGATGGCAATAACTGGCTCAAAGTATTGGGCAAGGGCAACAAGATAAGGGATATTTCAGTGCCAAGCGCCCTTTCTCCCTACATTCATCGCTACCAAAAATACCGCGCGGGCCTCAATGCCAATTTTGGCACTAATTCTGCACTTGTAGCTAAAAATCGCGGTACTGGTGGAATGACCTCGAGGCAGTTGCGGCGAATAGTTCAACAGGCCTTCGACCTAGCCTACGACAAAATGGTTGCTGAAGGATTTGCCGATGAAGCCAAGGCATTGCGGGAAGCGACCACGCACTGGTTAAGACATACTGGGGCCTCTCAGGATATTGCTACAAGGCCGTTAAAGCATATGGCCGACGACCTAGGTCATGCCAGTATGGGCACAACAGATCAGGTGTATATACAGTCAGATATGAAAGAACGCGCAAGGTCCGGCAAAACTAGAGACGTATAATTTACGTTTAAAATCAGGTATTTATAGCGCTAAAATAAAGTAATTTATAGTGTTTTTAGCAGCTGTTTCGCGGCATTGTCCCCAGGGAAGAGCATGACCAGTTCCCGAGCCATCGCCTTGGCTTCCTGTATATTGCCGGCATCTCGGTTAATTGTCGCCAGCGCCCAAAGGATGTCTCGGTCTCTTTGGTGCAGTTTTCGCGAATCGTTAAGTATCTCCAGGGCCAGCTCAGCCTGCCCTCGACTATTGAGCGCAATCCCGTACACATAGCTGTACCTACTATCTTCAGGTGCTAATTGTGCCGCTTGCTTGAGGCTATCAATAGCCCTATCTGGCTGCCGACTGCGAATTTGCGCCAAGCCTAGCGCGTGCAGCAAGGCCGCATCACCTGCTATTTTATCGATCCCTTGCTTAAGGGTTTGCAGCGCTTCCGCTTCTCGTCCCTGAGTTCTGTAGCAATCTGCCAGATTTATAAAGCCCGCCACATTGTATTGATCTAGCGTCAATACATGCTTAAAGGCAAGCTCCGCTTGAGGGTAAAGTCCCTGTGCTAGGTAAGCTTGCCCCAAATTAAGCTGGCCGCTGGGGCTATCTTCGTTAACTTGCAGAGACGCCATATAATGAGGGAGATATTCTTGGAGCTGCTGCCGGTGGGCCTTATTTTGGCTCGGTAGCAATAGCCTGACCGCCTCATGCCTCAGGGCCTTAACCTTATCATTCAGGAGCGGGGATATATCTTGCCAGCGCTGCTCAGGGGGCAAAAACTCGAGAGCTCGAAGAGCGCCAAGTCTTACAAATGGATCCTCATCTCTGAGCCCGGCTTGCGCTGCTTCATAGCTCTCTTGACTTGGGTGGTCCTGGAGCAATCTCAGTGCAGTTGATCTAGCTATATTATTGTTTGTAATATTGCTGGCCACCGCCATTAGCGCGTGATCCGCCTCCTGCTGGCCACTTCTAGCTGCATAAATGGCCTTGCCATAATGATCGTCGTTCTCTGGTAGCCGCCCATGCTTTAGCCAACTGCTAATGGCTGAACCAGCCCAAGCCGGCGTTTCATCTGTATGACAGCTATTGCAGGCATTGGGAGCGCCTAAACTGGCTGATAACCTAGGGTCTGGAACACGCATACTATGATCGCGCCGCGCATCGACACCCATATAAACCGTTGTCGGCATGTGGCAGCTCACGCATTGCGCCTCCTCGCTTTCAAGGGCCTGATGGAAGTGATGCTTGGTCGTATTATAGGCCGCTGGTGCATGACATCCGGTGCAGACGCTGTTGCCTTCAGCTTTCAACTCTTGGCTGTGAGGGTCGTGGCAATTGCTGCAGCGCACCCCGCGCTGGGACATTTTGCTCTGCATAAATGACCCATAAACATAGGTCTCATCCTGAATCTGGCCGTCACTGTGGTAAATATTCTGCCGCAAGTCTGATGGCACAAAGTGATCCAGAAAGTCCGCAGCCGCACTCCCCGCGTTATTGATGCTGTTGTCGCTTATTTTACTCCGCAGGGAATGGCAGCCTGCACAGGACTCAATTTCCGTTTTGCTACCCTCATGGGGATCGCCAACAGGGTTGGCGATGTTGGTGCCCTCTGCAATGACCCATTGCAACTGCTGAGAATAATCAACCGGCAATTGCTTGCTGGGGTCGGTGCTATGGGCTGAGCCTGGCCCATGACAGCTTTCACAGCCCACATTGCTCTCGGCCCACTGGCTATCGTAGCTATTGGCTGCCATAGAATAGTTTTTTTCTAGCCCCGTGGTATGGCATTCCGCGCACTGGGCATTCCAGTTATAGTAGGCACCTGTCCAATGCAAGCTCTCGCCGGGTAAACCAAGATCATTGGGCATCAGCTGGTACCAGCGCTGACCACCCTGCACTTGCACTCTACTATCCCAGGCGACGGTCAACGCCTGGTAGCGCCCATCGGGAAAGCCAATAAGGTACTGCTGCAGAGGCTCAACACCAAAGGTATAGGCGATTTTGAAGGTTTGGTGCTTGCCATCAGCGCCCTGAGTATTAACAAAATACTCTCCATCAATGGTGCTAAATGTGCTGGTGACGCCCTGATGGGTATAGCTGGCATTATCAAAGTCGCCAAGAACAGTAGCTGCGCTGGCTGGCTTCATAGCCCAATCATGATGAGAGCCCTGCCATTTTTTAAACTCGGGTTGATGGCAGCCCGCGCAGGCTTCTGAGCCAATATATGAATCGGCTTCGGCATAAAAGCCGAGCGAGAGTGCAATAGAGAAGACAAGCACAGCAACCGACACCTGGTTAGGTGGCGGTACAGACCCATGGGGTCTAGAAGGAGTAATTTTTAAGTCACCTAACAACAGCCTCATCGTCCTTTTCGTGCATCCCACTCAAGCTACGCAGTATACAACCGCGACGGCTAAACATTGAGCAATAGGTGCTCTCGCTCCCAAGATGAAATCACCTGGTTAAATTCCTCAAACTCCACCAGTTTTATTGAGGTATAGAGTTGAATAAACTTCTCGCCAAACAGATCGAGCACATCCTTATCTTCCCGCAGGCCTCGCAGCGCCTCTTCAAGGGTTCTGGGTAGCTCAATCTCTTCCTCGTAGGCGTTGCCCTCATGGGGCGCGCTGGGCTCGATCTTATTTTTCATGCCCAAATATCCACAGGCTAGCGTGGTAGCAATACTTAGATAAGGATTAACATCAGCCCCAGGGAAGCGATTTTCGATACGGTAATTTTTGGCTGAGGCATCCGGCACACGGAGGCCAGCGGTACGATTATCAAAGCCCCAATGGAGATTAATCGGAGCAGACACCTCACGGGTAAAGCGACGATAGGAGTTCACATTCGGCGCAAAAAAGCTCATTACATAGGGCGTGTATTTCTGCAGGCCACCCAAATAGTGATAGAACGCCTGGCTGTAATCCCCGTCTGGGGTCGCAAAGATATTCGAGCCATCGGCACTTGAAATAATACTCTGATGAATATGCTTAGCCGAACCCGGCTCTGAAGCCATAGGCTTAGCCATAAAGGTTGCGTATATATCATGTTTAAGCGCCACCTCACGAACCATGCGTTTGAAGGTAAAAACTTGGTCAGCCAGATCCAAGGCTTTGCCGTGAATAAAATTCACCTCCAGCTGAGCTGCGCCAGACTCATGGATCAATGTATCAATATCTAGCCCCATCGCTTCACCATAGGCATACATATCTTCAACAAAAGGCTCAAACTCATTGGCGGCATCAATACTATAAGACTGACGGGCTGACTCGGGGCGACCAGAGCGCCCTACTGGCGGTTTTAAGGCCATTGAGGGATCTGGATTCTTTTCCACCAGATAGAATTCCATTTCAGGGGCTATAACAGGCTCTAGCCCCGCTTCTTTGTATAGATCCAGAACATGTTTAAGCACCGCTCTCGTGCTAAAGGGATGGGGCTTTCCGTCTTTGGTATAACAGTCATGAATAATCTGCCCCGTACTTTCATTAGCCCAGGGCACGGTGCGCTTGGTGCTGGCGTCAGGCTCCAAAAGCATATCGCCATCAATAGTGTCCAGCAGCTCCCAATAATCATCTGAGTACTCCCCGGTTACCGTCTGCGCCAATATACCTTCAGGCAAGCGACTATCCTCTTTAAGGAATTTTTTCGCCGGAATAAATTTACCGCGTGCATTGCCCGTCATATCGGGCACTAGGCACTCAACCTCAGTGATTCTGTTCTCTTTCAGCCAGCTTTCGATTTCTTTCTGGGCTTGCATTGCGCACCTGCTTGTTATAACTATCGAATAATTGTTCAATTAATGTTGAATTATTATTCGAAAAGATGCTAATGTCAATCATTCAGATGCAGTTTATGAGTTATACCCTACAAATCAGCATGAGATGTTTATGGACTCTTATTACAGTGCCAGCGCCAACAAGACACGCACATTTGGCCCTCTACAGGGCGAGCAAAGTGCTGACATTTGCGTAGTGGGCGCCGGTTTTACCGGCCTCTCCTCTGCCCTGCATCTTGCCGAGCGCGGCTACAAAGTGATTGTTGTGGAAGCACAGGCCGTTGGCTTTGGTGCCTCTGGGCGCAATGGTGGGCATATCGGCATTGGCCAGCGCAAAGACCAATATTATTTAGAAGACAAATTCGGTCATGAAATTGCCACTGCGCTCTGGGAAATGGGCTTAGAGGCTGTTGAAACAGTTAAGGGTCTAATCGAAAAACATAATATCGACTGTGATTTAAAACAGGGCATTATGCATCTCGCCCACCGAGACAAATATGCCCCGGAACTTGAGCAAGAAGTCGAGTTTTTAAAGGATCGCTATCAGTTTGAGCAAATGGACTATATTCCCAGAGATCAGCTCTCTAAAGTAATTGGCAGCCATGCTTATTATGGCGCTCAATGGGACAAAGCCTCGATGCATTTCCATCCTCTTAACTTTGTGCTGGGGCTGGCCGAAGCCTGCATCAAAGCTGGTGTCATTATTCACGAGAACTCACGAGTCATTTCCTACAGCGGTACGCCAGTGGTGGTGAAAACCGATCAAGGCCAAGTGACTGCGAAAGAAATGATTCTGGCGTGCAATGGATATATCGGCAAGCTCGAGCCTAGAATTAACGGTTACATAATGCCAATCAACAACTTTGTGCTTGCAACGGCGCCCCTGTCAGATGAGCAGGCGGCGCAAATACTACCTATGGACACAGCCATGCAAGATACGCGCTTTGTAATCAACTATTGGAAACTGTCCGGGGATAACCGGCTTATTTTTGGTGGTGGCGAGAATTACCGCCGCGGCTTCCCGTCTGATATCAAAGGTTTTGTGCGCAAGTATATGCTGCAGATCTATCCACAGCTGGCAGACAGTCCTATTGACTACGGCTGGGGCGGTACATTGGCCATTACCTTGAATCGGCTGCCCCACTTCGGCCGGATAAACAATAATATCTGGCACTTGCAGGGTTACTCGGGCCACGGCGTGCCAACAGCTACCTTCGCTGGGAAGCTAGTTGCAGAGGCCATTAGCGGCAAGCTTGAGCGCTTTGATCTGATGGCTGACCTGCCCACCACCAAATTCCCCGGCGGCACCCTACTGCGCTGGCCTGGCATGGTTGCAGGCATGCTCTATTTTGCGCTGAGGGACAGATTTTAGTCATGACTAATACACGTAAGCTCACACCACGCAATCAACCGGTACAAAAGCGCGCCATGGCTCGTCGCAATCAGATTTTGGAAGTGACCGCAGAACTGCTAGAGCAAGTGGGGCAGGATGATCTGACCACTATCTTGGTCGCTAAGCGGGTGGGCATTTCGGTGGGCACTCTGTACCACTACTTCCCCAATAAATACGCAATTATGTATGCTCTGGCCGAGCAGTGGGTCGGAGAAATGGATGTCGCTCTACAAGAGCTGGAAGCCGATGACTTGGAAAATACCAGTATCAAGAAGTTTGTAGATCGCAGTATTGATCGTATGCTGCTGGTCTATACCAACCAGCGGGGCCTGTTACCACTGGTTCAAGCAATGTTTGGCGTGCCTGAGCTAAAAGAATTAGATTTAATTCATGATGATTTGATCATTAATGCTATGGCGCGCATGTTTGATCGTATGGAGATAGCCTCAGAACCCAGTGAGCTGGGGCGCTTGGGTCGCGTCTACTTGGAGATTAGCCATGCATTGCTATTGGTTGTTGTTAATCAAAGCAACGAAGATGGGCTCAAGACTCTTGGTGATCTTAAATTCCTGAGTCTTTCTCTACTGGAGGGAGCTAAAAGCCAGTTTTAGTCGGTCCTAACTTTTTAGAAAAGAGTCTATTCAGTGGGGTTAAGGCGGCCTCTGTCATTCTAAAAATAACTATAAATCACATTAATAATGCTCTGTTGAGTATTGATATTCATACTAAAAACTTCAGGCTCGGCTAATCTATCAAGAATCCGCATTGAGTAACCCGAAGTACTAATGCTATCTTAATGCCCAATATAGCTCCGTTGACTACAACCTGTTGTTAGAAGGAAGTTGTTATGTTCGCAAAGAACATAGTTATGTCTTTTCTGTTGGTTGTGGCGCTCTGGTTTCAACCAGCCGCCGCAGAGACATCGTCAGGCATAACGATTAAAGCCTCTGATATATTCTCCTTAGCCAAAAAGCTACTGTCTGAATTAGAAGGCATTGAGGCTGATACAGCTGAGGCCGGGCAGAATTACTCGCGGGCAGAATTTGGACATGGCTGGTCGGATGATGATGGTGACTGCCAAAACACCAGGCATGAAACTCTTATAGCCCAATCCCAGCAGGCCGTCACATTCAAAACCAACAGGAGCTGTCAGGTGCTTGCTGGTACCTGGGACTCACCCTACTCTAATAAGCTGATATACCAATCATCTAAACTGGATATAGATCATGTGGTACCACTTAAATGGGCCTGGGAACATGGCGCTGCGGCCTGGCCTAAGGCTAAGCGAGTGAGGTTTGCGAATGACCCAATAAATCTCTTGGCTGTTGAGGCGCGACTGAATAGACAGAAAGGCGCCAAAGGTCCCCTTAAATGGCTGCCACCACAAAATAAATGTCCGTACATAGATTTATTCGCAACTATCATAAACAGTTATCAGCTAACCTATTCTCCCAGGGAGGCTATTATGGCTGAGGAGTTGCAACTGAAGCATTGTGCTTAATTAAAGAAAAAGATACGCAGTTGCTGAAAGTGTCATAGTATGTAATAGTCGAAAAGAGGTCGGACTGATTTAATACAAATGTCGTTAAAAACTATAACAATAACTATGAAGATTTTTTTTAAACATGTCATCGTCTTTTTTATCTCTTTCTATTCGATACTTGGATGGTCTAATACCCAGGTATACTTCGCAGGCTTGTCCTACGTAGGCGAAGCTTCCAATATGGGCGTCGCAGCGCCCTATGCGTCCTCTATTATCAATAACAAAGCGGCATTATCCGAATATAACAGCCTGCTAAGGTCTGCGGTCGCAGAGATCGATATTGATGGCGTAAATATCTCATCGGGACTAGGTAATAGTAAATCTGGGAATGCATTAAGTATTGCCCTAGCAATTACAGAAGAGCAATTTCAGGCGGAGAATACAGGAAGTGGTTATTACGCTGTTAAGGCGACCACCTTTGGACAGATAGTGCTCTTTGACTTCACAGAGAAAAAGGTTATCAGCACCATTCCCTTTATCACCAGCTACACAGACAGCCCAAAAAGTGTTGACGATGCATACAGGCGCCAAATTTATAGAACTGTCTATTTTGATCAATCCAAAAAGATTAACCTGATCAATGAATTTATCTCTCGCCTCCCAGAGGTAAATTTTGATAAGCCGTTCAGCAGCTGGAATATCAAGGTACGAAGCGTATCTCAAACCGCAAATGCGACTAAATATCTGACTAAATACGCTGTGGACAAGGCAGTCTTTAATACAAGAGTCGCCAGCCAGTTTTCAGCCGCTATGTCCAAAAGACTGGGCATCCCAGTCCTCCCCTACACTAAGGGCCAGGCCATTGGCGGCGCTATGGCAAT
>Ga0213863_10001051_pt1 | contig 20506 bp, 21 predicted proteins | sample PICome_8_FD_160128 | JGI IMG/M metagenome (GOLD analysis project Ga0213863, IMG submission 160128) | Coastal seawater microbial communities near Pivers Island, North Carolina, United States - PICO497 | ecosystem: Environmental > Aquatic > Marine > Coastal | place: USA: North Carolina... | reverse complement strand
GATTTTTATGAGTAAATAATTTGTTTCCTCCAACCACTTACTTAGAGTGGTATTTCAAAGCGCAGTCTTACCTGCGCTTTTTTTTTAGCCATATTTCTTATGATATTTCCTTCTTTTTCCTGATCTTTGGGTAACAACACCTAAAACAGAGTCAGTATTTTCAATTGGCATATCACTAAAATTAGGATTTAATGCCTTTAATACAGTATTCTCAGCAATCTCAATTTTCCTAATTATTAGACTACTTTTAGTTTCATATAATACAAAATCACCATTTTTTGGAGTAATACTAGGATCTATGATAACTATATGATCTATATCGAATTCTGGAGACATGCTTGTATCCAGCATTCTAAGCGCAAATGGCTCGCTTGCAGAACAGCTTTCCCCACTATTTTCCGACGCATCAATTGAATTGATTGGGATATCTTTAATTGTACTCATATAAGACACATATTAACTTTTTTTTTATTATAAAGTTATCTAATTTTGAGTGTATTTTTCCTATATTGCCGAAAAAACCTATAAATACCTCTAAAGTGCCATAACAAAACCAAGTTTATTCACAAGTTATCACCAAGATACACATTAGTTAAACACAGCATATTGTGCTTGACTAGTGCACTAAACACATTCTATAGTAGTAAAACAAAAAACAAAAAATAATAACAATATAATGGAAGGAAAATGGATAAAAATGAAGCAGATTTGGGATTAGGCATCTCATCAGTTTCAGCTGGTGTGGCTGAAGAGACACAAAGCTCAAAAAATATAGGTGAGTTGAATGTCACCGCGCCCGGACAGTATAGAATTGTAAGAAGAAACGGAAGTATTGCATCTTTTGATGTTGATAAAATTTCTGTTGCCATGACAAAAGCTTTTTTAGCCGTAGAGGGAAATCAGGCCGCGGCATCATCAAGAATTCACGAAACAGTGTCTGCTTTAAGTAGTAGTGTCTTTAATGCGTTAAGAAGAAATATTCCTGACGGCGGAACATTTCATATTGAAGATGTGCAAGATCATGTGGAGCTTGCGTTGATGAGAGGCGGACATCAAAAGGTTGCAAGATCTTATGTGCTATATAGAGAACAAAGAAATTTAGAAAGAGAGCAAGATAATAAAAATGAATCAAAAAATATCAGTACTAATGAAATAAATATTAAAAATAGCGAAGGAGAATCCTCATTAGATATCAATAGGGTAAATTTGGTTATCAAAGAAGCCTGCGCAGGAATCAAAGATGTATCACCAGAACCAATTACCAAAGAACTCCAAAAAAATATATACGATGGAATCTCTAGAGAAGATGTATCTACAGCATTAGTTATGTCGTCAAGAGTTCTAATAGAAAAAGAACCAAATTATACATATGTTTCTGCAAGACTTTTGCTTGATAACTTAAGAACAGAAGCATTAAGCTTTATTTATAATAAAGATGTTTCGGCAACATCAGAACAGATGAAAGACCTCTATAAAGACTACTTTAAAAATTATTTAGCAAAAGCATGCGAGCTTGAACTTTTAGATAAGGATTTGGTTGCAAAATATGATCTGGAAATTTTATCAGCAGCAATAGATTCAGACAGAGATCTTCAGTTTACGTACTTAGGTCTTCAGACTTTGTATGATAGATATTTTATTCAGTCAGAAGAAACAAAGATCGAACTTCCTCAAGCGTTTTTTATGAGAGTTGCTATGGGTCTCGCTAATAATGAAAAAAACATGGAGGAAAAAGCAATAGAATTTTATCGTCTACTATCCTCTTTTGATTTTATGAGCTCAACTCCTACGTTGTTCAACTCAGCAACACTTCGCCCGCAGCTCTCATCATGTTACCTAAGTACAATTCCTGATGATCTGCGTGGTATTTTTGATGGCATTACTGATGACGCTATGTTATCTAAGTTTGCTGGTGGATTAGGAAATGATTGGTCGAGAGTCAGGAGCATGGGCACACACATAAAAGGTACAAATGGAAAATCTCAAGGAATAGTTCCATTTTTGAAGGTTGCAAATGATACAGCTGTGGCAGTAAATCAGGGCGGAAAGAGAAAAGGAGCGATGTGTGCTTACTTAGAAACTTGGCATCTTGATATAGAAGAATTTTTAGATCTAAGAAAAAATACTGGAGATGACAGAAGGCGAACACATGATATGAATACAGCAAACTGGATTCCAGATTTATTTATGAAAAGAGTCGTTGAAGAAAAGTCATGGACTTTATTTTCTCCTGATGAGGAGCCAGAGCTACATGAAATTTCAGGAATAAATTTTGAAAAAAAATATGAAGAATATGAGGCGCAAGCTAAAGCAGGAAAAATTAAAAAATTCAAAGAAATTCCCGCTTTAGATTTATGGAAGAAAATGCTTGGCATGCTTTTTGAAACAGGGCATCCGTGGGTTACTTTTAAAGACCCTTGCAATATAAGATCCCCGCAATCACATGCAGGTGTTGTTCATTCATCTAACCTTTGTACTGAAATTACTCTGAACACATCGGATGAAGAAATAGCAGTATGTAACCTTGGCTCTGTAAACATTGCTGCGCATGTAGATGAAAATGGAATAATGGTTGAAAAATTAGAAAAAACAGTCAATACAGCAATGCGCATGTTAGATAACGTAATTGATTATAACTATTATAGTGTAGATAAAGCTCAATTTTCTAATTCAAAACACAGACCTGTTGGTCTTGGTTTGATGGGTTTTCAAGATGCCTTGTATAAACTTTCAATTCCGTATTCTAGTGATGAAGCAATAAAGTTTGCAGACGAATCTATGGAGTATATTAGTTATTTTGCAATTAAAGCTTCCACAAACTTAGCGGAAGAAAGAGGAACATATGAAACATATGATGGTTCTTTATGGTCTCAAGGAATTTTGCCTATAGATTCAATTGAATTATTAGAACAAGAAAGACAGAAGTATATTTCAGTTGATAAGTCATCAAATCTAGACTGGAAGTCTCTAAGAGAGAGAGTTAGAACTGTTGGGATGAGAAATTCTAATACCATGGCCATCGCACCAACAGCAACAATATCAAACATTACAGGTGTAACTCAAAGTATCGAACCAACTTATCAAAATCTTTATGTTAAATCTAATTTGTCAGGAGAGTTTACGGTAATTAATCTTTCCTTGGTTAATGATTTAAAAAGCAAAGGTTTGTGGGATGAAGTTATGGTTAATGATCTAAAATACTTTGATGGTAGTTTGAAATCAATAGATAGAATACCTCAAGATATAAAAGATTTGTACTCAACAGCATTTGAAATGGATGCACGATGGTTAATAGAAGCTGCATCTAGACGTCAAAAATGGATTGATCAAGGGCAGTCATTAAATCTATATATGGCAGAACCATCTGGACCTAAATTAGATAATTTATATAAGCTAGCATGGGTTAGAGGATTAAAAACAACTTATTATTTAAGAACTATGGGCGCTACCCATGTTGAAAAAAGCACAATGGCTGACGGCAAATTAAATGCTGTCAATAACGAAAAAGAAGCGAGCAATGTTTGCTCAATACTAGATCCTGACTGTGAAGCATGTCAGTAAAATTTTAGGAGTATAAATATGTCATCATTATGGGACGATCCAATAGCAAATACATTAGAGCCTATTAAACAGGAAGAAAAAGTTGAAAAAAAACCTTTGGAAGTAAATTCACCGGGCATCCATGATCAACAAGAGGATGCTGGGTTGACAGGTTTTGAAGATATTGAGACAGGAGCTGGAAGGATCCAAGTTGATGATAAAAAGATTATAAATTGTAGAGCAGATTTAAACCAATTAGTGCCATTTAAATATGATTGGGCTTGGAGTAAATATCTTTCAGCATGCAATAATCATTGGATGCCACAAGAAGTTAATATGACCGCTGATATAGCTTTGTGGAAAAGTGAAGATGGTTTGACAGAAGATGAAAGAATGGTAATCGAAAGAAATTTAGGTTTCTTCTCAACTGCTGATTCATTAGTAGCAAATAATTTAGTGCTCGCAGTTTATAAGCACATTACAAATCCTGAGTGTAGACAATATCTTCTAAGGCAAGCGTTTGAGGAAGCAATTCACACTCACGCTTATCAATATTGCATAGAGTCTTTAGGAATGGATGAAAGTAGACTTTTTAATATGTACCGAGAAATACCATCTGTTGCTAAAAAAGCACAATGGGCATTACCGTACACACAAAGTTTAGGAGACATTAATTTTAAAACTGGAACGGCAGAAAATGACCAAAGATTATTAAGAGACTTAATAGCTTTTTATGTTGTTTTTGAGGGAATATTTTTCTACGTTGGTTTCACGCAAATCCTTTCTATGGGAAGAAGAAATAAAATGACAGGAGTTGCAGAGCAATTCCAATATATTTTAAGAGACGAGTCTATGCATATGAACTTTGGGATAGATGTAATTAATCAAATTAAAGTTGAAAATCCACACTTATGGACTGAAGACTTTAAAAAAGATATGACAAAATTAGTTTTAGAGGGTGTAGAAATGGAAACAAGGTATGCATACGACACTATGCCAAGAGGAATACTTGGGCTAAATGCTCCAATGTTTGAAGAATATCTCCAGTACATAGCAAATAGGCGTTTAACCCAAATTGGTCTTCCGGAAGAGTTTAAGAACGCTAAGAATCCATTCCCATGGATGTCTGAAGTACTAGACTTGAAGAAAGAAAAGAATTTTTTTGAAACTAGAGTAACTGAGTATCAAACTGGAGGTGCTTTAAGTTGGTAACGGTTTTTGTCTGACTCCTAGATGATCCCTGGCAATGGATTGCTTTTTTTTAGAGTATTTAAAATTGGCACATTTCATGCATAATTATAGCTATGTTGAAAATTGATTTAGAATCAAGATTTTATAATTTCTGCACAAAAGTAAACAATAGTTTAGTTTTCCAGTTATTTTCCTTATCGGTAATTATATTTCTATCGTTTGTAATTGGTATGTCCCTCTCCACGTATGAAATTTTCTCTAACGAGCAGATTTTTATAATAAGGATTATCTGTTCATTTTACTTTGTTTTTGAAATAGCTGTAAGGTATTTTGGTCATAGTGTATGGGATAGTAAATCAATAGTTGGAGATAAATTTTCTTATGTGGGAATTTATATTGACGCATTTATAATTTTTATATCATTGCTTCCGTATTCATTTGTTTCTAATCTAATTGTATTAAGATTATTTAGAATCCTGTCACAACCTCAAATTACGAAGTTTGTCCCAAAAATAGCAATATCAAACTTTTCAAGAATATTAGATACGGGAATAAAAATATTGTATGTAGCTGGAATAATCTTTGTTTTGACATATGTCTATTCTGTTATTGGAGTAGCTTTTTATAGTGAATCACACCCAGAGCAGTGGGGAAATATTGGGAATGCAGTTTTAAGCCTGATAGCAATCCTTCTAAATGATGAAGCGATAACTTTTTTTCTTTTTCCGCTATTAGAGGAGCATCCTCAATCATGGGCTTTTGTATTAAGTTTTTTATTTATAGGAAATTTGACTATCTTAAACTTAATCATAGCAATATTAATTGATTTGTTAAAAACAAACGATGATAAATAATAACTATATATTAATTATTTAAATTTTATTCTCTTAATTTCAAAACCATATTGTTTTTCTAATAAACTTAAAACACCTTTTTCACCAAGTAAGTGCAGAGCTCCGACACAAACAAAAGTACCACCTTGCCCCTTATATCTGTCGAGACCATATAAAAATGGTAAGTTCATATAATGGGCCATTACAATATTTCTTATATAAACAGAATGTTTCAAATAAACTTGTAAATGACTATTTTTTTTATAGTCACTTTTATCAACAAAGCTTGTGCTCGCATCCATTAAACCCTGCAAGTCTTCTTCTAGATATGCATCAACCATACTATCTAGTGTTTCTTGTATTTTTGGGAAGTGTTCAATTTTAGACTTTAGTAGTTCAACCTGGGACTCCATAGGCATGGCATAAAAAGCAGCTAGTAATTCTTCCGGAGATTCTATCTGATAAATCTCTTTTTCTTGAATGCTAGCAAGATCTAAAAGCTTGTGATCCACAATAGGACCTGAGTGTTTTGACTTGGCAGCAATACTAAACATTGCAGCCCATGGTTTAATTTTTGTAGCGTATTCTTCATTAACACCATTTTTTGTTAGTATCTGAAAGACATCATTTGCTGTTTTTTCCCCAGCTACATCAGCTAAAGTCTTATCTTCAAACATCATTTTCTTCTTGATGTTTTCAAATCCATGGTAAGGATTCCACAGATGGCTGCTCGGAAAAGCTTCGATTGAATAACCTACGGAGTTATCAAAGATATCCATAATTTTTTTATCAAGTTTAGTAACTTTCTCATCATTCATATGTATAGTCCCAAGAATATGTCCCAAGACCTCACCATCTTTACTCACTTGCCAGAATGTTCCTTCTGTATATGGTTGTTTGTTATATAAAAAGAGTGCTGAAAACGCTATTACTATGAAAAGTAACACATATATAAATGATTTTTTTCCACTAAACATAATTATTGTCCTTATTTAAATGAACTCCTATTATAACTCATTCCATAAAAAAAACGCCCTTTTTACGGGGCGTTTTCATATTACAAAGTCTAACTTTCTAGAAGATTAACCAGTATAACCAGCGATTTTATTCATATCACTAGCGATTTTTAGTTCGCCTTCTGAAGCTTCCTCATCATCCCACTTAGCTAATTGCTTATTCATATATTTGTGGAATAACGGCGGTACTAGAGCTAATGCAAATAATGTGAAGTAACCATTACCGCAGTTTGGTGCTCCTACTTCATCTAATTCCCAGAAGTGTGTTTCACCTCTATCGTGATGATCAGCTTGTCTACCAATTTCGATGAAGAACCAGCTTGTGAATAATGTTGAATTATCCCAACTGTGTCTGTAGTCAATTGGTGATCCTGTTTCTCTGATCAAACCATAGTGCTCTAAGTAGTTTAATGCTTCTAACTCAAAGTTAGAGATTAACCATATTAGTGCCATACATGCCAAACCTGTCCAGGCTCCTGCATACCAGAATAATGCGATTGTTGGTAATGACATTGCATAACCTCTAATCCATCTGTTCTGCCATGATAGGAATGGTACACCTAATCTTTTTAGACGTTGTTTTTCCATTGTATATAGGAATTTACTTTGTCCAAAATGTGACTTAGGTAAATGCGCATATAAACTTCTTCCTCTTGGAGCTGTTGCAGGATCATTTTCGCATCCTAACTCTAAGTGGTGGTTGTATACATGTGCGTAACAGAAATGTGATGATCCGCTTAAAGCCATCATCCATCTAGCGATTAAGAAACTAAATCCTTTTGTATGAGCTAACTCATGACCGTAGATGATTCCGATTCCTGCAAAGATACCTGAAGAAACAACAGCACCAACTAATTGAGCTCCTGTTATACCTGTGTAGTAAGTCATTCCTAAGAATGATGCTGTAGCACCAGTATATTCAATACCATTTACATATTGGAAAATTCTCCATGCAATGGCAATTTGTATTAATACAAATATAGCTAACATTGCGTACATTGTTATATTTAACAATGTTGGGTTTCCGTTTGTGTCACCATTGTCATCAAATCCAGCACCCATAGTTTGAGCAGGGGTAATAGTATCTACAATAATACCTACACCTAGTAAAAATACTCCTGTCCATACCCATGGTCCACCAGCAACTACACCAAAAAGCGATGCAAAGATTAATAGTGGTGCTAGATAGTATCTAGCGTTTATCAAAAATTTTTTCATTGCGTCCTCCTTACAGAATGAATGAAAAGTACCAAATCAGTATAACAAACCCACAAAGAAAGAAAATACTTTTTTACTCTTTTGATAACCACTTGTTATAGACAATAGCTTTACAAATGTAAATTTTAAACTTATAATCTATGACAAAAGATAAACAACATGTTTAACAAAAGTATGACAAATAAAATGTTTGAATTGCACATGTTCTGCACATACTTACTTAGACAAGTGGTTTAATTAAGCAAACTAATTAGTAGTAATTATAAAATGAGTGAAACAAAACATCCAATACAAATAGTTTCTAGAAGAACAGGCTTGAGCGCAGATGTAATTCGAGCCTGGGAGAGGCGATATAAGGCGGTAAAACCTTCAAGAAGCGCTAATGGAAGAAGGCTTTATTCTGATAATGATGTAAAAAAATTAATGTTACTCCAAAGAATCATAAGTGGTGGTAGGAGAATTGGTGATATAGCAAAATTAAATATTAAGAATTTAGAAAGTCTAATAGAGTCAGACGAATCTGCCACAGTTGTAAAAACTTCTTTAGCTAATAGACCAAGCACTGGATCTGTAATGGAGCATTTTGATGGATGCACAGAGGCTATAGGAGAACTAGATGCTAATAAATTAATTTCATTATTTGAAATTGCTTACCAAGAACTTGGGCCAGTATTTCTTTTGGAAGATTTGTTCGCGCCGTTAATTCAACATGTTAGAGATGAATGCAAATTAGGAACATTTAGACAGGCTCAAGAAAAATTTGTTGTAGAGCTAATGCAATCTTTCTTATTAATAAATTCTAGTAAATCTAAAAAACTCGCACATAGCAAAATATTAATAATTTCTCCAATATCTCATAATGACAATCTAAGTATGTTAAGATTATGCTTGGTTTGTGAGGACTCTGACTGGATGCCTATATATATAGGAACATCGATTTCAGCAGATGAAATTTTATTTAGTTATGAGCAAGGCAGATGCGATCTATTATTAATAGTGGTTGATTCTCATGGAGATCAACAATTCTTGCCGAATGAGTTAAGAAAAATTAGAAGCTTGATAAAAGATGATGAGATTTTAATATTTGGAGATTCACTATTATCATATCAAGATGTTATTAAAGAAACTGGATCTACACCTATAAATAATATTGGCGAATTGAGGTTAACATTAGACAGACTAAAAGTATTGACGGAATTTAAACCTGTAATACTTCACGCACAACCGGAGCAAAATTCATGATAGAACAAAAAGACGCATATAAGCATGCAGAACTTATAGAATGTGCAAAAGGAAATATGTTTGGACAGGGCAATGCTCAGTTACCAAACACAGGAATGCTTATGTTTGATGAAATTGTTAAAATAAGTTCAACTGGTGGTGAGTATGATAAAGGCTTTATAGATGCATCGCTAAATATAACTCCAGATTTATGGTTCTTTGATTGCCATTTTATTGGCGATCCAGTGATGCCTGGATGTTTAGGTCTTGATGCAATGTGGCAATTAGTAGGTTTTTATTTAGGGTGGTCTCAGTATCCTGGCAGGGGAAGAGCTTTAGGTGTTGGGGAAGTTAAGTTTACAGGCCAAATACTCCCTACAGCAAAAAAAGTCACCTACAAAATCAATATTAAAAGATTAATCACAAGAAAACTTATTATGGGTATTGGAGATGGTATAGTCTCAGTGGATGGAAGAGAAATATACACAGCTAAAGATTTAAGAGTAGGATTATTTACTTCCACCGAAGGCTTCTAAATGACAGCAGGTAATAAAGCATGCTTAAATTCTACAGGTTATGAATTTATAAGAATAAATTCTCCAGAAAAAATTGCTTCAGAAATAGAAAATTTTTTTAAAAATAAAAATTTATTCGGTACAGTGTATGTTTCGGTTGAGGGAATTAATGTTAATTTAGCTGGCAATGAAGAGATTGTTAAATCAGTAGAAAAACTTTTTCATACACATAATCTTTTTAAAAATATTTTATTTAAACATACATATTCTGAAAAACCTCCGTTTCGAAAGCTTAAAGTAAAAATTAAGCCAGAAATCATTAGTATAAAAAAAGAAGTTAACAATATATTTAATATCAAAAGAAATTATATTGAGCCAAAAGAATTAGAAGAAAAACTTGATAATGGTGAAAACGTGTATTTGTTAGATACTAGAAATAATTATGAGATTAATATTGGGTCGTTTAAGAATGCCAAAAATTTAAATATCTTAAAATTTGATGAATTTGCTGAAAAAGTTGATGAACTTAAAGAAATTGATGGTGAGGTCGTGATGTTTTGCACTGGAGGTATTAGATGCGAAAAAGCTTTAGGTTATTTAAACGAAGAGGGCATTGATTCCTTTAAACAATTAAAAGGCGGCATTATAAATTATCTTAATGAGACAGAAGGGAAGCATTGGGATGGGGAATGTTTTGTATTCGATGATAGGATTACGTTAGATAAAGATCTTAAACCAACGTATAAAAAATTATGTCCAAAATGTCAGAAAGTTATTAATACTTTTGATAGAACTAAATGTGAAGTGTGCAGATAAATGAGTAATAAACTTGTCGATATATGTGTAAATTTAACCGATGATGTTTTTGCAGGAAAAGAAATAAATATCATCGATGCAGCAAATAAAAATAATGTTGTAAAGATGGTTTTAGTTGGAAATGATTTAGATTCAAGTTTAAAAGTTTCTTCCTTGGCAGAGCAGTTTAGTTTTGTTGCAACAGCAGGTTATCATCCTCATAATGCCAAAGATTGGAATGAAAAAAGTTATGATAGTTTACTTTCAATATTAAAAAACAATCATGTGAAAGCAGTTGGTGAGTGTGGATTAGATTTTAATAGAAACTTTTCAACACCTGAAATTCAAAATAGTGTTTTTTTGAATCATATAGATTTAGCTAAAGAAACTAATTTGCCATTATTTGTTCATGAGAGAGATGCTTTTCACCAAATGCACAGTATCATTAAAGATAGTATTAAAGATTGCGATAAGATTGTTGTGCATTGTTTTACTGGAACAAAAAATGCACTTATTGATTATTTAGATTTAGGAGTTCACATAGGTTTAACTGGTTGGATTTGCGACGATAGAAGAGGTAAGCATTTAAGAGATTTCATAAATATTATTCCGGATGATAAATTATTTATAGAAACAGATTCGCCCTATCTTTCACCATACATATCAAGTAAAAAACCTGAGGTAACATCAGCAATGAAACATCTTAATAAACCTGAATATTTAGTCGAGGTTGCAAAAGATGTGGCAAAGTATAGAAATCAGTCTTATGATTATATATGTGAAATAACTTATCAGAATTACTTAAAATTCTTTGGAATAGATAAATGAGTGTAGAAAAGAAAATAGAACATACCTTAAGTGATAATTTTCAATTAAGTCATCTTGAGGTAATAAATGAAAGCCATATGCATAGTGGGCCAAATACTGAGACTCACTTTAAAGTCATCTTAGTTTCTGATGAATTTGATGGTATTCAATTAGTTCAGCGTCATAGAAAGATTAATGAGCTTTTAAAATACGAGTTGAAAAATGGAGTTCATGCTTTATCGCTTCATCTATTTACTCAAAAAGAATGGAAAGATAAATCTGAATATGTAAAAGATTCCCCACCTTGTGCAAAATAAAATTAAAAAAGTATTTTTTATTAGAATTCTTTAAGTTCGTTTAAATAATTGCTCTGCTTTTAATAACTTATGTAGCTTCTTAGCAAACAAAACTAAAATTATCAAAACTACAAACATCAACAAAATATTTCTAGTTGCAAAATAGTTGTAAGAAGCATGAAAGGCTATGGCAAAAAATAGAGATTTTATAAGGTTTAGTTTATCTCTTTCTTTAAAAATATAAAGACCAAAATAATAACCCATAATAATCCCACAGCAAGCATGAAGCGGTATTGCTGTAAAAGATCTTAAAATAGCAATAAAATCTGGATTTCCTGCGTTATACACATATTGAAAATTTTCTAGAGTTGCAAAACCAAGAGATATTAATGTTCCATAAACAATAGCATCCATAGGTTCGTCAAAATCTGTTTTTGTCCTTATGTAAAAGTAAATAGCTGCAAACTTTAAAGTCTCCTCTGTAAAACCAGCTAAATAGGCGTAACTTAAATCTGGGATAAAATAACTATTTAGAGATGCTGCAGGAATACATAGTAGACAGCCTAAAAGAAAAGTACTAATACACAAGCCTACTGGCTCAGGAAATCTGTCAGCTTTAATTATATAAGCTACGATGAGCAAAGGTGGAGCTAAAGTTAGTATTAATGTCGAATTCATTATTCGTTTTCTCTTTTAGTATTCATTATTATATTTCCATCATAATCAATTTCTATACTAATTAAGATAGGACTGCAACAAACTTGACAGTCTTCAATATATTCTTGGTTGTCTATTGAATTATCTACTAATAAAGAAATACTTTCGCCGCAATAAGGACAGTAAGATTCTTTTTCATCAATATTCATTAACTAATTTCGAGTTATTATGTAGTCGTTATTAACCTTATCAACGATTCCGGTGTAAGGCATATCAGATTTTTTCTTTTCATAAAATAATTTTAGATTCTCTGTGATAATTGGGAAGGCTAATTCATCCCACGGAATTTCATCTTTATCGTATAATTTCGTATCAAAAGATTCCTCTAATCCTGGACTATGTTTTCCGTCTTTCAAAGTTCCGTAGTACATAATATAAATTTGACTGATGTGCACTAGACTATAAATAGAAAAAATTCTCATATCATCTGAATATGCATTTGCTTCTTCGATACACTCTCTTGCTGCACCTGTTTCCAATGGCTCTTCGTTTTCCAAAAAACCAGCTGGCAGTGTCCAACAATTAATTCTAGGTTCGATTGCTCTTTTGCACAATAAAATTTTATTATCCCACTCTAGAATAGAACCTGCGACGATATTTGGGTTTTGATAATGAATGTAACCACAGTTCTTGCAAATATATCTATTTCTGTTGTCACCCGAAGGCACAGAAAATTCTATTTTATTTGAACCACATTGCGAGCAATTTTGTATTACGGTTTTCAATTTATTTTGTAAATATTTCTTTAAACTTATTTATCGGGTTGTCTGCTGTCATAAATGACTCTCCAACTAAGAAAGTGTTTATACCGCAGTCATTCATCTTTTTAACATCATCACCAGTATGTATACCACTTTCGGCAATTACAAGCTGATCATTTTTTATATATTGTATTAAATCAACTGTTGTATTTAAATCAACATCAAAAGTATGAAGATTCCTATTATTGATACCAATAATATCGCACTCTATTTCTAAGGCAGTCTCAAGCTCACTATGATCATGAACTTCCACAATTACGTCTAAATTTCTTTGTTTTGCTGCATCGTAAAGTTTTTTCATCAAATCCTTTTCTAGCGCAGAAACAATAAGAAGTATACAGTCAGCTCCCATAGTGACAGATTCATCTATTTGATATTCATCAATAATAAAATCTTTTCTGAGAACTGGAAGCCCACACCCTTTTTTTGCCATCTCAAGAATAGCACCTGAACCCTTAAAATATTTTGCATCCGTTAATACAGATAAGCAAGCTGCTCCCATGGCTTCAAAATCCGAAGCAACTTTTGCAGGAATAATATTCATATTTAGCTCCCCCATGCTAGGGGAGGCTCTTTTAATCTCTGCAATAACTGCATCTTTGTTTTGACTAATTTTATTAATTAGCGCACCTTTAAAATCTCTTTTTAAAGAGCTCATGTAATCAATTTCTTTTAAATCCTGAATTGAAATTTTTATTTTTCTTTCGGCAACTTCTTTTGCTTTATTTTCTAATATTTCTTCTAGAATTTTTGGTGTCTTAATTTTTTCAGGCATAGATTTTTTAATATCCTCAAATTTTTGCATAGCTTTTCCATCACTAATAATTTCGCTTGCTATTCTTATTCCACTTTTTAAGTCATCTGAGATCCCAGAAATATAAATAGCAGCACCTGCATTTAAGCTAACAATATTAACTGCTGCTTCATTTTTATTATTAAGCATATCAATAAAGATTTTATAACTCTCTTCTACAGTATTTACTTTTAAAGATTCTAAAGTTGAAACTTGTAAATCAAAATCCTTTGGATTTATTGTGTATTCTAAAATTTGATTGTCTTTTAGCTCGGCAACATATGTATCTTTTTCACATGATATTTCATCTAACCCTTCTTCCGAATGAACAACCATAGCTCTGGTTATTCCAAGATCTTTTATTACTTTTGCAATTGGTAAAACTAATTCTTTGTCATAGACACCTAAGATTTGGAAATTAGCATTTGCTGGGTTTGACAGCGGGCCTAATACATTAAATATAGTTCTTGTTTTAATACTTTTTCTGACTGCTGAAACACTTTTCATTGCCTTGTGATATTTTGGAGCAAACATGAAGGTTATCCCATTTTCATCAAAGCATTTCTTAGCTTGCTCTTCATCAAGATCAATATTTATTCCAGAGTACTCTAAAAGATCTGCGCTACCAGATTTGCTAGAAATCGATTTGTTACCATGTTTTGCAATTTTAACTCCAGCTGCTGCTGCAACAATGGCAGATGCAGTTGAAATATTGAAGGTATTTTGACCATCTCCACCAGTCCCACATGTATCAACTAATTGGTTAGAAGGTAATTCTAGTTTTTGACACATTTCTCTTAAGACTTCAGCAGCACCTGCAATCTCCTCTACTGTTTCGCCTTTTGTTTTAAGAGTCATAAGAAAAGCAATAATTTCAGCATCATTGCATTCATTATTCATAATACTAAGAAATACTTCTTTTATTTCACTTTTTTTCAGGCTGTCCCCAGACGAAAATTTTTCTACCGCTTCATTTATATTCATTTTATTTCAAGAAAATTTTTTAAAATTTGATGTCCATGCTCACTCATAATTGATTCTGGATGAAATTGTACACCATACGTATGAAAATCTTTATGTCTAATTGCCATAATTTCGTTATCACTTTGATCATCGGATTTAGTCTCAGCAATTATTTCCAAACAATCAGGAATAGTTTTTTCTTCAATAACTAAAGAATGATATCTAGTAGCTGTATACGGAGTTGGTATATCTTTAAATATATAATTCTCATTATGATGAATTAGAGATGTTTTACCATGCATTATTTTTTTTGCTTTAATTATATTGCCACCAAAAGCTGCACCTATGCTTTGATGTCCTAAACATATTCCTAGAATTGGAAGTTTTTTATGAAAGTAATCGATTGTTTCTATTGAAACTCCAGCTTCTTTCGGGGTGCAAGGTCCAGGAGATATGACAATTTTTTCTGGCTCCATGAATTCAATATCTTTAGTAGAAATCATATCATTTCTTACTACTTTAACATTTGCACCAAGTTCACCAAGATATTGGACGACGTTATATGTGAACGAATCATAATTATCTATCATTAATATCATTTACTTGCCCTCATTATTGCCGATATTAGCTTTTTCAGATGCTTTTAATAATGCCATAGCTTTATTCATAGTTTCGTCCCATTCAGTTTCAGGAACAGAGTCATAAACTATACCAGCTCCAGCCTGAACATGAATCAAATCATCTTTTATAACTGCTGTTCTAATAGACAATGCAGTATCAAGATCACCGGTCCATGAGAGATATCCTATAGCACCAGAATATATGCCTCTTTTTAAAGGTTCAAGCTCATTAATTATCTCCATGGCTCTAATTTTTGGTGCTCCTGAAACAGTCCCTGCAGGAAATGTTGCTCTTAATACATCAAGCGGCTTTGTTTCATCTTCAATTTGACCATTCACATTTGAAACTATGTGCATTACATGAGAATACCTTTCTATTATCATTTTTTCTGTAAGTTCAACACTTCCAACTTTCGATATTCTTCCGATATCATTTCTTCCTAAATCAATCAGCATTAAATGTTCAGCAAGCTCTTTAGGATCGGATAATAAATCAGTTTCATTTCGAAGGTCTTCAGCATCACTTTTCCCTCTAGGTCTTGTGCCAGCAATTGGTCGAACTGTTACTTTTTTATCTTCTAATTTAACTAATATTTCAGGTGAAGACCCAATAATTTGAAAATCATCCATATCTAAAAAATACATATATGGAGAAGGGTTCATGTCTCTTAAAGCTTCGTACATACTAATTGGATCACCTTCAAAACTTTTTGATAATCGTTGTGATAATACGACTTGCATTACATCTCCTGACGAAATATATTCTTTGGTTTTGTTTACAGCGTTCATAAATTTTTCTTTTTGAAAAGATGATGTAAACTCGCTTTTATTAGATACATTTTTCTGCACAGATAATTTTTCTTCTTTGTTTATAAGTATTTCAATTTCTTCAATTCTAGAAATAGTTTTTTCATAACTATCTTCTCTATCTGTTTTTGAATTAATAATTATATGTACACATTTTTTTAAATTATCAAAGACAATTATTTCATTGCACACGAATAAGAAAATATCAGGAACGTTTAAAGTATCTTTTTTGTTTATGTCGATTTTTTTTTCAATAAATCCTATAGTTTCATATCCAAAATATCCAACCAGTCCCCCAGAAAAAGGTACATCAACTGGCAAGTTGCAAACTTGATTTTCTGTATAGAAATTTTCTATCCATTCCAAAGGATCATTTGATTCTATTTCATTAATTTCATCTTCATTTATATAAATAATTTTGTTATTTATAACTTTAATCATTTCATTTGATTTTGTTCCAACAATAGAATACCTGCTCCATTTTCCTTTGTTGGAACCTGATTCAAATAAGAATGAATTTTTGTTATTTAGTGATTTATATACATGAAGAGGGTTTTCTTTAAAGTTTTGAATAACTTTATTTACAGAAACCCTAGAATTTCCTTGGTCAGCAAATTTTATAAAATCTTCTTTTAGCATTATTTTAGTTAGCAGAAATTTCTTGCTTCATTTTTTTAATAGCATCATCATAGCTATTTGAATTAAATATTGCAGACCCTGCCACAAATATATTGGCGCCTGCTTCTTTAATAGATCTGATATTATTGATACCTATACCGCCATCAACTTCAATTTCAATATTGTAGCCAGATTTATCAATCATCTCTTTACATTTTTTTATCTTGTCTAAAGATTTTTCAATGAATTTTTGCCCGCCAAACCCAGGATTTACTGACATGATTAAAATAAAATCTATTTTATCTAAAATATGATCAAGCAAGGATAAAGGAGATGCTGGATTAAGCGCAATTCCAGCTTTACAATTTCTACTCTTTATTAATTCAACACTTCTATCTATGTGTTGAGTTGCTTCTGGATGAAACGAAACCATGGATGCACCCGCATCACAGAACTGAATTATCAAATCATCAACTGGTGTTGTCATTAGATGAACATCAATAGGTTTTTTTATTCCATAATCTTTGAGAGATTTACAAACTAGTGGTCCTATAGTTAGATTGGGGACGTAGTGATTATCCATAACGTCAAAATGAACAATATCAGCGCCTGCTAATATTACATCATCGACTTCTTTTCCTAGTTTAGCGAAATCAGCCGATAAAATTGATGGGGCTATAAAATTTTTCATCTTAGTTTAAACTTAAGTTTTTTAGTATCATAATAATTATGAGATAATCATACCGTAATGAGAATAATAAAGAAATTATAATAAAGTTAATAAGCCGCAAGAATAAGGGGAGATAAGATGATAAAACCACATGGCTCAGAAGAGCTAATGCCGAAAATTGTTAATACTGAAGAAGAAAAAGTAGCGCTTTTGGAATCAGCCAAATCAATGCCAAAAATGATAATAAATTCTGCTGCCGCAGCAAATTTGGTAATGTTAGGAGCTGGATACTTCACGCCCTTAGAAGGATTTATGGGAAAAAATGAAGTTATTTCCGTTGCGGACAATATGAAATTAGATAATGGGCTATTCTGGCCAACCCCGGTTGTCAATTTAACTCATCAAAAAGTAGATTTTAAAGAAGGTGATAAAATAGCTTTAATAGACCCAAATGTTGAAGGAGAGCAAATTATTGCCATCCAAAGCGTAAATAAAATAGAAAAACTAACTGCTTCTGAAATAGATAATATAGTTGAAAAAGTTTATGGGACAAAAGATAAATCGCACCCAGGTGTTCAAACTTTTTATGAGCAAGGTGACACGTTAATAAGTGGCGATGTTAGTGTAATTAATTATAGTTATTTCGAAAAAGAATTTGGGGAAACTTTTAGAACTGCAATGCAGATAAGGTCATCAATAGAATCTAAAGGTTGGGAAAATGTTGTAGCTTTTCAGACAAGAAATCCTATGCATAGGGCTCATGAAGAGCTGTGCAGAATGGCTGGAGATAGAGTAAATGCCGATGGGATATTAATACATATGCTACTCGGTAAGCTCAAACCAGGAGACATACCTGCTGATGTTAGAGATACAGCAATTAGAACTATGGTTGATCATTATTTTCCAAAAGATTATGTGATGATAACAGGGTATGGTTTTGATATGTTATATGCTGGCCCCAGAGAAGCATTATTACATGCAGTATTTAGACAAAATTGCGGGTGCAGTTACTTGATAGTTGGAAGAGATCATGCAGGTGTAGGTGATTTCTATGGTGCTTTTGATGCCCAAGATATTTTTGACAGCATCCCAAATGATGCCCTTCTTATTAAGATATTTAAAGCAGATCATACAGCGTATTCTAAAAAACTTAATAAGGTTGTAATGATGAGAGATGTTGAAGATCATTCAAAAGATGATTTTGTAATTTTATCTGGGACAAAAGTAAGAGAAATGCTATCAAAAGGGGAAAGTTTACCAAAAGAATTCGCAAGACCCGAGGTAGCTGAGGTCTTAATGAAACATTATATGAAGGAATGAGAAACTATTAATATATTTATCAAAAAAATAAGCTTGCTTAGATTTTTGTTGATACTACTTGGATTCGTTTTTTTAATATTTGCTCCGGACAAAGATACAGAGCTTTTATTGGAAGATGCTACAAGTACTATATTAACTTTAGGTGTCCCTGCAACGCTTCCGATTTATATCATGGTATTAATGTTTGATATCGTGATGGTAATCGTAAAATTTTCTTCTACAGAATCAATTTATGAGGCAACATTTTTTAAAAAAGTTATGTTATTTGAAATTGGGTTTACAATTTTAATTATATATACGTGGATTCCATATTTTTCTGGAGTTTTCAACTAACTTATTTATTTTGTTGTGTGTGATTTAAAAATATTAAACAATGTTTTTTTATAAGCGCATTGTTCGCAACCCTCTCCATTCCACCCACCCCCACTTTTAGGTAAGTTTTCGGATTTTAAGCATTCATATATTTCTTGAATAATATTTTCTATCCAATCCGTATTGCATGCTAAAGGGTAGAGATGTTCGTCGAAAGTCAATTTACCATTAAATTCTTTTTCATCAGATCTTCCGTTAGCATAAATAATGTAACCTATATCTGAAACCTTAAAGCCATTTTTTTTAAATAACCATTGATATATTTCGATTTGTCTTTTGTAGCATACTTCCCATCCGGTTTTAAAATTTGGTTTGAAAGTTTTTTTAGCTGTAGCTTTGTAATCGACAATGTGCAGTTCTTCAGATGAATTTATCCAAACATCATCAATTCCCCCAAAAAATAAAAAATTTGTTTCTTTATCATGCCATGTTATTCCTTTAAAAGCATTTCTCCATTCGTCTAAATTTTCGTTTGCATAGGGAATACAATCCAAATTATTTTTTTCCATTATTGGATGGGATTTTTTCTCTTCCCTATATTTGTCAAATTCATTTTTATATAAATTATCAACAGCATTATTTAATGAAAAAGTTGGTCCTGAGGGTGCTTTTACACCTTTACGTTCATGCATATAAAAACATCGTGGGCAGTTTAGATAGTTATCAATTCTTGATCTTGATAATTTATATGGTTTATCTGACAGAGGATCATATGGTTTTCTTGAGTATTTTTTAAATGCCATATTATTTTGGAATTAAAAGATAAATTTTATTGTCGTCACATTCTTCTTCTTTATTTATTTCTTCTTCGATTATATCAGAGTAATGATTTATAGTTTTTCCAGAATTTAATTTTGTAGCAACAATTGAAGAATAGTTGCATATATTGTAATTACCATAAATTTCTTTACTTATATCAAGTTTTCCATAAAAAACTATAGCTGCTTTTGGACATATTTCTATCATATTATTTAACAACTTTAGATTATCAGAGTTGAAGACAGTAGAAATAATATCTGGATTATGAGATGCAATATTTTTTATATCAGCTATATCCAGTCTTTCTGTTTCTGGGCTTTTTCTGTAAGAAAAATAATTGTTTAAATCTAAAAAGGCATCATCATTATTAGTAGCAATTATTGTTTTTTTTACCTTTATATAGCTACTTACGTTTATCTCGAAAGGAAGTGATGGATTGTTTCCAAGGTCACAATATGTAATATGTTTCCCTGAAAAATTATCCTGTATTATTTTTTCAATTATGGAGCTAAATTTGCTAGTTAACCAGATATTTTTCACAGTATCTACGTAATCAATTTTTTTGCTCTCTAAGTCATTTCTAAAGTTTTTATTTCCAATTTCTTCGAGATAAAAATTTAGCGTACTATTTATTTTGTCTGGAAATTTTTTCCCAATTCTCATAGACATTACAC
>Ga0213863_10001050_pt1 | contig 20510 bp, 22 predicted proteins | sample PICome_8_FD_160128 | JGI IMG/M metagenome (GOLD analysis project Ga0213863, IMG submission 160128) | Coastal seawater microbial communities near Pivers Island, North Carolina, United States - PICO497 | ecosystem: Environmental > Aquatic > Marine > Coastal | place: USA: North Carolina... | reverse complement strand
AAAAAAGGACTAAAATTAATTATGCACATAAACATTTATATAGATTTGATTATCAGATTAATTTAAGAAAATACTTAAAAGTTATTAAATTATTAATTTAAAGAATTGAGATAATTAGACAATTTTTGTGAATGTCTAAACAAAGTATAATTGTTAGTTCTTTTTTTTGCATTATATATTTTTAATTTAACAGATTGCGAGTTCAAATTTTCTAATACAAAACTAATTTTTTTTGAAAAATCGTCAAAATTATTTTTTTCATACATAACACCACAACTTTCATCTTCACCAATAAATTCTAACGGTCCACTTTGTACCTTGCTACAAAGTATAACTTTTCCACATGCAGCTGCTTCAATTATAACAAATCCAGGATCTTCCCAATCGGATGTTAAAACAAATAGTTTACTATTATAAATATATTTAAAAACATTTTCTTTATAGTCAGTAAGGATTACCCGATTTTCCAGACCTAGATCTCTTATTTTTTTGTCTAAAGTTTTTTTAAGTTCTCCCGATCCAACAATCAATAATTTTAAATTTTTATCTTTAGTAAATAATCCAAAGGAACTAATTAAAAAGTCAAAATTTTTTTGTTTTGTTAATCTTCCAACAGAAACTAGATAACTATCTTTATGAAATGAAAGTAAATTTTCCTTTTTAAGTTTATTTATTTTGCTAATTTCTATTATTGGATCCTCCAATAATTCTATTTTTTTATGTTTAAATATTTTTTTATCCTTTAGTACTTTAATTGTATTTTTTGTAGGTGAAAAAATTATTGATAAATTTTTTGAGCAAAAGTTCCAGAAAGTTTTTCGAAACAAGTTTAATTTGGGGAAACCAGAAATTCTTAGGATAAACTTAGTCTTTTGTTTTGAAAACATTGATAAAATTAAAGCTGGTATAACTATCAAATGTAAAATTAAATAATTTGGTTTATTCAATTTTATAAGTCGATAGAGTGGTAAGATTGCCATTAAACTAAAAACTATATAAAATAATCTACTTTTGAAAAAACCATTGATTGGTAAATTTATTTTAAAATTAAATAAATTAATTACTTTCAAGTTTTTTTTTTCTAACTCTTGTTTAAAATAATCCCATTCTCCAAAACAATTTATAATTACAGGTTCAAAGTTTTTAGAATATTTTTTTAAGGAATAGGCTGAATTTAATACAGCTTTACACGTTGCAACTTGATGATTTATATGTGGACACCAATAAAATACTTTTTTCATTGATCTAATATTCGATTTTATCAAACCATTTTATTGTTTGATCAAAGCCAGAAAAAATATTAGTAAATTTTTTAAATTTTACGATCTTTAAAATTTTCTTATTACATCCATGTGTTTTAAGAACATCTGCTTTTTGTAATGTTGTTTTTTTTAATTTTTTATAATCTTTCTTACTTACAAGATAATTGATAGCCTTCATCAAATCTATTGGTTTGTTAGAACAAATGTTAAAATAATCAAATTCATTTGTTTTTTTATAACTTTTTAATAATTCAAACATTAGTTCTATTACGTCATCAATATACGTAAAGTCTCTTTGATGCTTTCCAAAATTATTTATAAAAAAAGTTTTATTTTTTTCAATATTTTGAAGTAATTTTAAAGTTAACATATCGGGTCTTCCCCATGGTCCATAAACAGTAAAAAACCTTAATCCAATCATTGGTATTTTGTAAATTTTTGAGTAAAATTTGGCTAGCTCTTCATTAAATTTTTTTGTCAATCCGTAGACATTTTTTGGATTTAATTTGGCATTTTCTTTAATAGGAAATTTTTTTACATCTCCATAAACTGAACTAGAAGATGCAAAATAAAAAACCTTCGGTTTCGTTTTCTTGCAGATTTCTAAAACGTTGCTAAATGCAACTATGTTGTCATCAATATATTTTTGAGGATCTGTAATGGAAAATCTAACTCCAGGTTGAGCAGATAGATGAAAGATAAAATCAAATTTTTTTTTACTAAAAAAATTTATTATTTTTTTTTGTTTTAAATCTATCTTATAAAATTCAAAATTTTTATTTTTTTTTAGTTCTAAATTTCTTTTATTTTTAAGTTTCTTTGAATAATAATTATTTAGATTGTCAATCCCACAAACTTTAAAATTACTATTTAATAATTTTTTGCATAAATGGTATCCAATAAATCCTGCTGAACCTGTGACTAGAACTGTTTTCATTAAATATTATGGTTTCTGATAAACTTTAATATTTTATTAACTCTTACTTTCCAAGTAAATTTTTTAGCAGTTATAAACGCATTTTTACCAAGAGTTTTTTTTAAATTCATATTATCCATTAAATAAATAATCTTTTTTGACCATTCATCCAAACTTAATTTACTACATATGATGCCATTGTAATTATTTTTTAATATTTTTTCTATATTTTGATTTTTGGATGAAATTATAATTTTTTTAGATGCTAGATAATCAAACATTTTTAACGGTGACATAAAATCTGCTAAATTCGCAGTTTTATGATTACCAAAAACTTCTTTTTCATAAGGCATTAAAATTACTGGATGATTGTCTAAGATATTTGGTATTTTACAATAATTCACATGACCCATTATATTTAAATTTCTTATTCTTTTTATGTCTTTAAGCAATTTTTTTTCAGCCGTATTAATATCTCCATAAACAAAAAAATTTATTTTTTTATTTTTTTTAGCAAGTCTAATAATGAATTCAAAACCTTTTCCCTTATGTAGACTGCCAGTATAAACACATGAATTTTTAATTTCAGAATTTGTATTCTTATTAATTAAATTAAAATCCCTTATATCAACACCATCTTCTGCAACTAGGAATTTATTGTTAGGAAGTAATAATATATTATTTAATATTTTAAAAATTAAAATAAAATTTATGTATCTTAATATTTTTTTTTTAAAGATCTTAAATAAAAAAGCTGTAAACCCAGAGTTTGCTTGATGAATTTCTAAATAATTTTTTTTACAAATAATAGAATATAATAATGAACTTAAAACACTTCTGCTATAAATAATTGTATTTTTTCCTTTATATTCTATTAGTAACTTTATAAAAAAAATTACCCTAAAAAAAAAATTTAGTTCCCTTTTTTTTTTAAATAAAGCGATTATTTTAAAATTATTTTTTAATAGATGTTTTTTTTTGATTTCATTAAATTTTATGTCTGATTTTGAAATTATATAAAGTGTTACATTAAAACCTAATTCAGAAAAAGCATCACACATCTTTAGTACTTGATGCTTGTAAGCTGACTTGGAACAAAGATTTATTTCAGCAATATATGAAAGTTTTTTGTTTTTAATATTCATTTAAATGTTAAAATATGTAAAATGTTTTTAAGGCAAAATAATGAAATAAACTACCAGAATTTATACCTACCAGATAATAAAATTTTATGTGGAGGAAAGAGAATTAATAATAAACATAATCGTAAAGACTATTTTTTTTCTATTATTACAGTTGTCTTGAATAATGCAGAATTTTTAGAACAAACTATTAAATCAGTTATCAACCAAGGTATTGATGTTGAATATATTTTGATTGATGGTGGCTCTACAGATGGGACCTTAAATATAATTAAAAAATATGAAAAATTTATCGATCTTTGGATTTCAGAAAAAGATTTTGGAATATATGATGCTATGAATAAAGGCATAAAGTACTCAACTGGTAATTACATTGGAATGATAAATTCAAGTGATTTATACAATAATAATGCATTATTGACTATCAAGGATTATTTTACTCAAAATAAAAAAATAGATTTTTTATTTGGAACAGTTCATAAAAAAATAATTAAATCTGGCTTCAAAAGAAATAAAATATTTTGGTCATTTGATTTTTATCCAAGTCATTCAACAGGCTTTTTTATTTCTAATAGAGCCCAAAAAGAAATAGGGTTATATGATATAAATTTTAAACTGTCAGCAGATCATGATTTTTTTTTTAGACTAATGAAAAGTAGTTTTAAAGGCATGGCTACTAAAAAAAAAGATTTAATTGGTTATTTTAAGAAAGACGGTGGGTCTTTTTCAAGTACATTAACCTTTTATAAACAATTTAAAGAAGAAATAAATATTAGATTAAAAAATAAACAAAATATATTCTTGATAATATTTGTTATTTTATTGAACTATTCAATGAAGTTAATGAAAAATAAAAAAAGATCCTTTTCTATTAAAGAATGTATACACTTAATAAAAATATGTATTCAAAATTAGAAATATTAAATTTTATTATAAATTATTTTGGTGCCAAAGCATACAGACAAGTAAGCAATGATAAAATATTAAATCTTATTAAGTGTTTTAAGCCAATTAAAACTCAGTTTGATCTTAAAAGAATTGGTGATAAAAATGATGGTGGATATTTAATTCCTGACATAATTAATAAAATTAAATATTGTGTTTCAGGTGGTGTTGGTCATACAAATGAATTTGAAGTTCAGTTAGAAAAGTTTGGGATAAAATCTTTTCTTGCAGACTATAGTGTTGAAGCACCCAAAAACCTACATAATTTTAATTTCAAAAAAAAATTTTTGGCAAGTTATAATGATATAGATAAAATTGATATTAATTCATGGATTGAAAGTTTTGGAGATGAATTTGAAATAGAAAAATCTATATTAAAATTAGATATAGAAAAATCTGAATATGAAGTAATAAATTCAATACATGAAGATATATTAAAAAAATTTAAAATTTTAATAATTGAATTTCATGGACTAGAAATGATTGGAGAAGAAAGTTTTTATCAAAAGTTACACTCAGTTAAACATAAGATACTTAAAAATTTTTTAACAGTTCATATTCATCCTAATAATTGCTGTGGTATGCACAATGTACGAAAGTTTAAAGTACCATCTGTATTAGAAGTTACTTATTTAAACAAAATAATATGCAATAAATCAAATGAGCCATATCATCTGCCACATAATCTAGATGCCAAAAACAAAGTAAAATATAAAGATATCTTTCTTCCTGATTATTGGATCAACTAAACAGTTTTTTATAAATATTTTGACTTGCATATAATGCATTAAAATAAAATTTCCTATTCTCAAAAACATTGAGTCGTCTGTCTAATGCTAAAAGCCTATAACTACCAGAAGAAAGAGCGTCTTCTATTTTTTTAAATGAACTAGATTTTTCATAATAATCACCAAGAATTATTTCTAATTCAATTAAATCAATTTTTTGTTCTGTAATTAATTTTTTTGCACCTCTTAGTATGAGTTCTTCGTATCCTTGTGTATCTATCTTCAAAAGATTAATTATTTTTAAATTATTTTTTTTAAAAATGGAGTCAATTGTATCAATTTCAACAAATATATTTTTTTTTGTTTCCTTAAATCTTTTTTTTATTTTAATGAAACTACTAAGTTCATTATTTTTTTAATAATAAAATAATTTTTTTTTTTTTTCAGATCCTAAAGCAACATTGAAAAGCTTAATATTATTTAAATTTCCATATTTTGATTTTAATATTTTAAAAGCATTTAAGCTTGGCTCAAAAGAATAAAATTTACTATTATCAAATAATTTTCTGTATCTATATAATGTTTGACCTTTATTAGCTCCTATATCAAATATTATGTTATTATTTTTTTTTAACACCTTTTTTAATATTTGATCAAATTCACGATATTTTTTTTCTTTAATTTTTACTACTTTAAAACCAAAAAAATTTACAATTTTCTGAATAATTTTTCTCATTATATTTATAAGTAATTCTTATAATCCCCTTCATCATCAAATTCATCCCATGCACCATATATTTGTAGGTAATTTAATTTAAAATTATTTTTTATCAAAAAATTAAAAAAATTAGTCATATCAATTTTAAGAAATCTTTTTGGATTTTTTTTCATTCTATTAAAATATATCTTCTTTATTAATTCTAAATTCTTTTTTGAAATTTTTGTTAATCCTACATATCTAGCTTGGACAGATTTAATATCTTTTGTTTTTTTTCCTAACTCTAAAATAAGATTATCTTTAATCTTTAAAGTTTCTGAGTCAGTTTCAAGTTTATTTTTTGTCTTCCATAGAGATTTCCATTTTCTGTCTATAAAAGTAATAAACTTGCTTTTGGTATTTATAATCTTCTTAATATTATTGATATCATAAACTATATCTGAGTACGTTATTATTATATCATCATCAATTTTTTTTACGGCATTCATTAGTGTATAGACCATATTCGTTGATGCATATTTTTTATTATGAATAAAATTAACTTTACTTCCAATTTCTTTTTTTATTAATTCAGGTTTATAACCAGTCGCAAATATTATATCTTTATTTTTCACACCCTCTTTTATAAAGTTTAAATAAATATTTTTTAAAATTGAATGTTTAGTATTAATTTTTAAAAGTGATTTTGGATAATTAATCAACATTCTTCTTCCTTTACCAGCGCATAAAATTATAATTTTCATTTTTTATTTAAATAATTAATCAATTTGTCTAGTAATAATGTATTTTTTTCTCTTTCCGGGTGCCACATAGTTCCAATAATTTTTTTATTTTTTGATATAAACATTTCTACATTTTCATCATTATCATTTGCTATCATATTTAATTTTTTGGATAGATCACTTTTTTTTATTCCATCTTTGTGAAAACTATTAACATTTAAATATTTTTTTTTAAGAATATTATTTTTTGTAAAAAAAACATTATGCCTAGTTCGCATATGATTTTTTACTCTTTGAATTTTACCACCTAAATTTTTATTAAGTAATTGTGCCCCCCTACAAATTCCAAGAATTGGAATATTTTTTTTTAAACAAATATTGATTAAGTTATTTTCAATATTATTTCTCATTCTTGAAGTTTTTAAAAAATTTGAAACATCATTTCCCCCAGGAATAATTAATAGATCAATTTTATTAAGTATTTTTACTGATAGTTTTTTTTTGTTAGGAATTAAACAATAATTAATTTTTTTTTTTTCAAAATAACTTAACCAATAGTGGTCAATAAAATCCATATATCCACGATAATATTCTTTTAAATTAGACGTGATTCCAATATTAAGCATTAATCCTTAAGCTCCCCAATATTGATTTTTTGTAGTTTGCAATCAATATTAATAGCACAGTTATTTTTAAGTTTTCTAAAATTATCCTCACCAAATCCAATAATTGCTGGCATATTTAACTCTTCACACCTAATTGACATGTGTGAATTAACACCACCAAATTTAGTTATTAATCCTTTTATTCCTTTTGAAAAAATCCAATCAAATCCCGGGTCTGCATTTTCAATAACAGCAATTTTGTTTTTTAAGTTAATATTTTTTGATTTACCATCTAAAATTACTATCTTACCAGTAATATTTCTATCAGAAATAAAGTTAGGTTTAGATAATAATATTGATGAAACAAAGAAATCATTATTAGACACAATTAGATATGGTAACTTTACATAGCTATAATATTCACTGAGCTTAAGATTATTAATTGATTTTTTTTTAATTAATAAAATACCTTTTTTGTTTTTTGCTTGATAAATTGTATCAATTGTAACATTGGCTATATTGTGATTTATTTTATTTTTTTTGGAAAACAATCTTAATAATTGAATGCCATCACTAAGCGTTCTTGAAAACATAAATTTATAGTTTTCTCTTAGTTTTAAAGAATTAATACAAAAATTTAATAAGTTACTTGTATCAGTTTCTATTCTATTTTTTTTTAATAAAGAATTAATATTCTTGTATTCTTTTAATGTAATTAAATTATCTTTTCTTTTAATATCAAAGTTTAACAATATATTAATTTCATTATCGTTCATTTCATTAATTGAAATTTTTTCTTTGTATCTTTTATTTGAAATATCGTAACTATTTGGTCTCAAGTGAAAGTATTTTTTAATAAATTTTTTACTTTGTATCTTATTATTATCTAAATTTTTTTGATCTAATATATAATCATGTGAGATTGTTTTTAATTTACTCAAAATATTAAAATAACTTTTTTTGCTTAAAACATTAATATCTACCAACGAAATAAGTATTTTTTTTGCTATAAATGCATTTCTTGCTTGTTTTGCAAATGGTATTAATCCTTGTGTTTTGCACTCTTTAAATAATTCTTTTGAAAATTTAATTTCATTATTTTTTTTTAAAATATATTTTTTTATAATTTGAACCCTAAATTTTTCTAAATTCACAATATCGTTATTCATTTGTAAGAAATTTTTCTTATAATTTTTTAAGATATTATTTGTTAATATTTTTAATGAATTATAAAAATTTGTTTTTTCTTTTTTATTTAAAAAATTATATTTTTTAGAAATTTTGTCTTTTAACCCAAAATAAAAACAATTATCTGTTATTTCAAATTCAATCTTATCATGATAATAAGGTTTTTTAATTATTTCATTAATCCAAAATGTAGTTATTTTTTTTTCTAATGTATTATTTAATGATTTTGGTAATAATGAATTAAAAGACATTCTTAAATCCACAAATGGCTTTCCTGAAAAAGAATACATCAATTTAGGTTTTTTTAATTTTTTGTATCCCATCTGATTTCTTGCTATTGACCAAATTTCATTTGTTACTAAAAATTTATAAAGCGAATATGAAAATAAATTGGGTTGAAAACCAATTATTTCAGCAGGATTCCAATCTGGCATCAAACCAAAAACTGCTTTTTTTCCATATCTCGTGTTTCTTTTATTGATTTTTTGATACTTAATTTCACTTTTGTTTAGTAGAGCTCTAAATTTACTTTTATCAATTGATTTCCATTTAAATACTGTTGATATTGGTCTTATTTGAAGGATATATACTTTAAGATTTTTACCTACTGCAAATTCAATATCTACTGGTTTATGATCATAAATTTTTTCTATTTTCTTGACCGCTTCTACAATTTTTTTAAATTTTAAAGATCTAATATTTTTATTTGAATTTCTTGACACATGTAGAACTCTAAAACTGTCTTTATCACCTGCGGTTACCGACAATGTTGAGTTGGATAAATCGTTATAGTTTATAGAGTAATAAGGTGCTCCATCACCTAAAGAATAATTTGTAATGACACCGCTACAGATTGAAGATTGTATATAATTTTGAACAATAAAATAATTTTTTAGAAAATATTTCTTCTTTGGATCAAAAGATCGATATTGACTAATTAAATTTTCAATTGAATTTATTATATTTTTTTTATTATTTTTAATATCAATAAAACTATCAAATTTGCCTGCAAGAGAAGATTTTGAATTATCTTCCTTGTAATAAGATGATCTTATACATATCTTTCTAATTAATTTTTTATTAATTTTTTCAATTAATTTTTTTTTGTTTCTATTCCAATCATTAACATCAAAAAATATAAATTTTGGAACTTCAACATTGTCTATTTTATGAGAATTTAAAAATTCTAAATTTTGAGCTTTATTTTTAAACATAATTTCTAGAATGAATATATGTCAAAGTTAGTAAATCTTAATTTTTTTTTCTCTTAGGGCTTTATTAATTAATCTTGTTTTATGTAAAAAACTCTTTTTAGAGGCATTATTTTCCAAAAATAAGTCAATATTCTTTGGTTCACTAAAAGGTAAATCTACACCAACTACATTCTTAATTTTTCCACTAAATGCTTTGCTGTATAGCTTTTTATAATCTCTTTTTTTTAATTGGTGGATTGTTGCACGTATATATATTTGAAGAAAAGTTTTAAGATTTTTTCTGCACCATTTTCTGTATTTTTCAGAAGTTATATTGGCGCTTATTATTAAATTTATTTTTTGAGATGAGATATACTTAACAAATGATGTCATTCTTTTTGCATTTGTATCTCTATCTTTTATGGTATACTTTAAATCATTACCAAATAAAGATCTAAACTCATCTCCATCTAAATATATTGTATTTTTTTTTCTTTTAGTAAATTCTTTATAAAATTGTTTACCGATTGTTGTTTTTCCGGATCCTGATATTCCAGTTATCCACAAAATCATTTTATTTTTTTCACTTCTTACAAATGTAGAGTGGCGATCTTTTTATGATGCTAAAATATTTTTTTTTCAGTATTTCTGCTTCATAGATTTTTTTGTAATCATCATAAAAATTATCAACTAATTTTATTCCTCTTGGTTCAACACCTGAAGCTACAAATCCCATTAAAATAGACCAATCATTTACTCTCAATTCTTCTTCCTCTATTTTTTTTTCATATTTAAAGTGATTTGGTAGCATAGTATCTGCAACTTCTTCTGTAAATGAATCTATAATTCTATCTGTTGGAAAGTTTTTATCTAGACTTCTTCCAATTTCGTAAACATTTAACATATGTTTTTCACTATTTGTTGTGATGCTACAAAACGAACTTTCTTCGTTATTAAGGCAATTTTTTAAATTTGATAATGCCTTATCTTTATCTTCAGCATGATAGATGACATTATGGCAAAGCACCATATCAAATAGATTTTGATACTTACTAAGATCTTCTACATCAGCAATTTCATATTTTTTTTTTGCTTGTAACATTTCAGTATTACTTTTATTTTTTTCTATCATGGCTTCAGAAAAATCTGTGAAAGTAATATCAAGTTTAAAATCTTTAAAATTTTCAATATTTTTTTTCCAAAATATACCAGTACCACCACCAACATCTAAAATTTTCAATTCTTTATTTTTATCAAATTTACTCAAGTCATATTGATTGAATATCCACTCATGAAATGAGTGTTTATTAGTAGTGAATTGATGAATTTTAATTCTTGCCTCTAAATTTTTAGTGGTACTGTATTGGTCTTTTTTTAAGTATTCTTTGTTTATTTCTTTTGGCATATATTTATATAGTAAAAATTTTTTCTATCCCCTCTATATCTCTTTTATATTTTGTTAGTTTATTATTTTCATCAAATTCTAAAAAATACATATCAGGCATGCTAATTTTTTTCCAGTCCTCAAAAGCAAATTGCACATTGAAAAAATATTTTAATATTATTCCAATTGAATTTCCATGAGAAACAAGAATTAAATCATATTGGTTATTATAAAAATCATTAAAAATTTTATCTAGTTCTTCTTTTATATTTTTGACATGTTCTGATTGTGATATTCCATCTTTTGTTTTGAAGTTCTGGTCTGCCCACATTTTTTCTATTATTTGATGTTTGCTCAATTGTGGATCTTTTCCCATTTTAATTTCTTCAAGTGATACTGATTGTTCAATTTGAACATTCATATTTTGTGACAAGCTATCAACTGTTTGGATTGCTCTTGCAAATGGGCTAGAAAATATTTTAATATTTTTATCATGAAATTCTTTTTTTATCTTTTTACACAAAGAAATTGCTTGAATTTTACCATCTTCATCAAGATTTCTTTCTCTATCAAGGCCTTCCATTGCAGCTTTACCATGCCTTATTAAATAGATTTTTTTATAGGCCATTGAAGATAATTTTTAAGTTTAGTTTCTATTAAATGTTTTTCTTTTTTTGTCAATACTTTATTTGCCTTAAAAATATTTTTTTTTGAGTCCTCAATATTAAATCTATTCTTAGATGTTTTTTTTATTTTAAGAAATTTTAATAGTTTTTTACTTTCTTTATTGTGATTAATAATAAAGTTTTCATATTTAACTAATAAAATATTTTTTGAATTTTTTAATGACTCTATTCTTGAAATAATTGACTGATACCAAGTTATAAATATATTTATATCATGACCTGGATAGGATAATGATTTTCTTGATTTCATACTAGCAAAAATACTTCTTGGATCTCTTGTAATTAAAATAATTTTTCTATTTGAATAAAATATTGATGATATTTCTGGTTTCCAAAAATTTGCTCCTTGATCTACCACTATGTGTTTTTTTTTATTATTTACAATTGAATATAAAACTTTATCAATAAATTTCTTTGCTTCTTTTATAAATATTTTTTCATCAACAGGAATAACCATTTGTAAGAATTTTGATTCTTGAGCACTTTTGAATTGATTTGTAATTTTCCATACAAATTTATCTTTTTTACTTAAACCCAATCTATAGAATTGAGGAAGCCCATAATAGTGAATTTTAATTATTTTTTTTTTAAATTTTTCTATCTCACTAAAAAAATGTTTATTATATATTTTTTTTTTTTTTTTATTTTCTAATATCGTTAATTTACTTAATTTTTTTATGTATCTATTAAACTCATCATAAACATAGGCACAATTATTAATGCTAAAATTTTTATAAAAACCATAGTAAAGACTATTCAGGCCCCCAGGATCTGCTACAAATCTAAATTCTGATTGTTGGTCTTTATCTGGGTTAACTTTGAAAGGACTAACAAAGTCTTTTCTGTCTAAAAGATAATCAAATATTAATCCTGCTCCACTAAGACCTGGACTTGCTGTAATAACTTTTAAATATTTCATTTGTTAACTAAATGATCTTACAATTTTTCGAACAAAATTCTTTAATGTAAATTTTCTAATTAATACTTTTTTTGAATCCAATAAATTATTATCATCTTTTTTGATAATTTTTGCCATTCCTGAGCTTTTAAAGTTAAATGTTAAATCAAAATTATTTGAATTATTGTTATATACGTCTAAAATTTTGTGAAAAGTTTCATGGTTATTAATTTCACTATTAAAATTATCTCTTTTATTTTTTTTTGAATATGGCAACCAGCTAATATCATCAATTATCAAAATAGCATTTTTTTTTAAAAATGGATAGTAATGATAAAAAATTTTTGCAACATGTTCTGCATCATGAAAACTATCAATATATATCAAGTCAATTTTTTTGGGTATAAACTTTTCAACTAATTCAAAATTATCATCTCTTCCATGAATAAACTTCCAATTATTTGAATTAAACTTTTTTGAACTATCATCCATATCTACCGAATATAGAAATCCATTTTTTTTTTCACAAAATTTTAAAAAAAACTCTGTTGAAATTCCATGTCTTACTCCAAACTCTAATATTACCGGTTCGTTTAGTGTGCTTAAATAGTCCGAAGTAGATTCTTGTAATTTAATAAGATAGTCATTATTACTCATTAATTATAATTTTATTTATTTTCTTTGGGTTCTGACTTTTTTCATTAATTTTAGTACTATATTTCTGTTTCATCCCAGTTAAAAATTACTTTTCCATCAATTTTAGAGGCAAACCTTCCTTGGTAGTAGTCTCTATTTTCTAATTCCTCATCTGAAAGCTCTCTTGTAGAATCTCCCTTCATTTCTTCTATTTCAGAAACATTTTCTTTAACATAATCTACAATATCTGTTTTGTTTAGTTTACATAATTTTGAAATATCTTTTAATTGATCAGGGTTAGCAGAAACAACACCATCTTTTGTTTTATCTTTTGGTAAAATTGTAAAATGCTTTTCCACTATATCTGCACCTAAAAGCAATGATCCTGCAATAATCTTATATCTATAAATTTCAGGATTTGAGTGGTCACTAATACCAACATTTTTTGCAAAATTCTTTAGATAATTTATTCTATTAAGGTTTGCTACCTCAATTGTTGTTGGATAAACCGAAATACAATGCAATAATGAAAACTTTAGGTTATTTTTTTTCATTATTTCTGCCGTTTTTTGAATTTCCCTATCATATGTACCCCCTGTAGATATTATAAATTCATCAACATTAATTTTTTTTAATTCATCTATAAGTTTAAATGAAGCACAATCAAAACTTGAAATTTTTAGACATTTTAATTTCATCTGATTAATTAAATTTATTTTACTTCTTGTAAATATTGTTGTCATAGGCTCTATGTTGTGTTTTTTACACAAATTATGAAAATTAATTTGAGTTTCCTCATTTAAATCCAATTTTTTTAATCTTTCGTATTCATCTTTATAAGGTCTTTTTTTACTTCTTACTCTGCCACCTTCTATTAATCCATTCTCAAATCTATCTCTAAAAGTTAACTCACCTGAATCTATGGACTGTATTTTTGCATAGTCAGCTCCTGATTCTGCTGCTGCAGCTACCATTTCCTCTAGAATATTAATATCACCATTATGATTTTGACAAAGTTCTGCAATAAGTTTAGCCATAAATAATTTTACCTTTAGTTATTATGTTTATCTAATCTTTTTTTAATTTTTTTATAGTCTTTTATAGTATGTATGTCTGTTGAGTCAGTAAAAAAAATTCCTATTTTTGTGCTTAATGTTTTTTGAAATGCTGCCTGATAAGTCATTATTCTAAATGCTGCATTTTGAATATTATCTTTTCCAACAGAAATGAGTTCTTTTACTGGGTAATTAGGAAAAAGCTTTTTATTAAAAAAATCTATTGCCAGCTCTAGGTCTTTAAGTTTTGTTTCGGGTGAATTTGCTTGATATGAAATAACATTTTTAGGTTTTAATTTTTTTTTTGCTAAATATTTAAGTGCATGAACTACAACTTCTTGTTTTTCAGTATTATCTTTAGATAAATAATATGGTCTTTTTATGTATCTTATATTATATTTTTTACAAATATTGATGATTTTTTGACTTTCTGTAGATACATAAAATTTATCAATTTTTTTTGATTTTATAACATTGAAAAGTGAATAAACAAACATTGGAAGTTTTTTAATAGGTAAAATATTTTTATTCTTTAATCTTGAAGATTTAAATTTTACTGGCATGATCAATATTGTGTTCATAAGTTATTTAAATTTTATTTTATTTTATTATCTTTGTATTTATATAAAAAAAATTATTATTTATCTTATTTGACTAAATATGCCAATTCATCTGCTTTTCTCCATCGAATTATTTCGTAACCGTTTTGTTTAAGAAAATTATGTAGTTTATATAATCGTTCCTCAGATAAATTTTTAAATTCATAATTTATAAATTGAAATTTATATTTTTCTATTGAAGAATTTTTAATTACCTCATCATCATATCCTTCAGCATCTATTTGTAAAAAAGAGGTTTCACTAAAATTCTCATCAATATCGTTTATTATTGTTTCAAGTTTATAACTTTTAATTATAGTTTCATTTATAAAATTATCAATTTCGTCATTTTTAATATTGTTATTTAACAATCTTTTGACTAAATGCTTTTTTTCAAAAGAACTATGTCTGTCAAATGTGTTATTTGTATTATGGAATTTTGAATAATTTTCATTAAAAGAGTAAAATTTTTTTTCGGTTCCATCTCCTACTGATTTTTGAGAAAAATAAATATTTCTTAAATTAGAATAATTTTTTTTTAATTTAGTAAAAGGTTTTTCTTGAGGCTCAATTGCCAACAATTTAATTTTATTCTTAAATCTAGCTATAAATTCATATAGTGGATCTCCTTTAACTCCATCATTAGCACCAACTTGAATAATCTTTAATTCTTTTTGTTTGAATGTTTGTGAAATTAATATTCCTTCAATAAAGTTATTATAATCTTTTTTTAAAAAATCATTTTTATGAAAATAATTTATCTTGTTTAAAAAAAAATCAATATATGTTTTTATTTTTTTTAGAGGCTTTTTCATAACGGTTTATATTACAGATAAAATAATTGACACATGTCAAGTCATATAATTCATATAATTAAAACTTTCAAACTGTTAATTTTATGTTATCTATTAAATATAACCTTTTATAAAATAATATAGTGTCAAAATTTAAAAATTTTCCTGTAGACAAAAAAAACTTACTAACCTTTTTAACTCCTACCAGCAAAGGAACTAATTGGTATGATCCTCCTCCAGAAAATGTGGTTACTAGTAGACAAATAGGAAGAATATTATTACAGTTTCATCAAGTAGCTGCAGCTATTGATGAATATCATAACAAAAAAATAAAGCTTAATTTTTTAGATGTTGGTACTGGCAATGGTATGCTTCCAAATTTAATAGCAAAATATTGTAAATCTAATTTAAGTGTTGGAATGGATCCTTATGAAGATGGTGAGCATCAAACTTCATGGCCAAAAGGAACAAAAAAAGAAATAGTTGATAAAATTAAAAAAATTTTGAATAGAAAATTTTTAACTATAAATGATTATAGATCCTTGATATCTTTTGAAGGTTTGTCAAGTAAGCCTAAACAAATTAAGCTTTTTAATAACAATAAAATATGGACATTTAAGAAAAAATTTATCAACGAATTACCTAAAAAAAGAAAATATAATTTTATATTTGCAAAATGTATAGATCATATTCCCGATTGGAATAATCTTTTTTTTCATATTTCAAATATATCTGAAAAAGATTGTACTTTATTCATAAAACATAATTCATTTTTCTCATATAATGGTGCTCACAGATATGCATCAACGTTTATTCCTTGGGGCCATGTTTTATTAAATGAAAAAGATTATAATAATTATTGTAAAAAATTTCACAAAAATCGATATAAACATATGATTGATTTTTATCGTAATGGATTATCTTATCCAAGGTATACCTTGGATGATCTGTTCAATATTTTATCAAAAAATAACTGGAAAATTGTTCACTTGGAACAATCCAATAAAAAAAAATACCTTGATCAAATTAAATTAGCAGGGGGAGCAAAAAAACTTTTAAATGATACAAAAAAAAATTTTTCTAACTTATCTCTAAGCGAATTAATTTCTGATAGAATAATAATTATCGCTAAGAAAATTTAAATATAATGTGTGGATTCTTTGTTACAAATAAAAAATTAAATCCTCAAGAAATTGATGTGATTTATTCTAGACTTCAAACTAGAGGTCCTGATGACGTAAAAATGAGAATTGGAGATCTAGGATCATATGTTTTTTCTCGTTTAGCCTGTACTGGCAGACAATATTCATCTATGCAGCCTTTGATTCAAACTGATTATTCTTATGATGATTTTTTTGTATTTAATGGCGAGATATACAATTATAAAGATTTAAATAAAAAATATAACCTTAAATTTAAAAATAAAAATCTTTCTGATACTGAAATCATACATGGTATGATTAAAAAATTTGGCTTTATTGAGTCTGTGAAAAAATTCAATGGAGGCTTTGCAATAGGATATACAGAAAAAAATTTTAAAAGCTGCATGCTTACTAAAGATAATTATGGTCAAAAAAGTCTATATTTTTCTTATAATAAAAAAAACTGGTTTTACGGAAATGATCCTTTTAGTGTAGCTTTTTGTTCAAACAGTTCAGTTTCTAAATCAAATTTAAAATCATATTTAGGATCAAATGAAGAATTTGGTACTAGAGGATTATTAAATCCTAATCAATCTTTTTTTAAAAATGTATATTCGGTCAAAGCAGGTGACGTAATTTTACTTAAAAACGATGGTTTTAAAATTATTAAAGAAAATATAACAACAACACTAATAAGAAATGATAAAAAACAAAAACTAGAAAATTCAATAAATTACTTTAATAAGTTATTAGATAAAAAAGTAAAAGAATATATTGATAACAATAAAGATGTTTGTTTTGAGTTCTCAGGCGGTATAGACTCTACTTTATTGATGCTTTCAAATGTTAAAAATAAGCGGAAGCATTGTTATTATATAAAAATTGCTAAAGGTATTGATAAAATTGCGGCAAAGTCTGTAAATAAGTTAAAAAAATTAAAACTTAATCATAAAATTGTAAAAGTCACCAAAAATAATTATCTAAAAGATACTTTGGATTTTATTAGATATACTGGTCTACCTCCAAGATGGGGCACTGCTCCATCTATGATGCCTTTATATAAAAAAATGATGCATGATAAAATAAAAATTTGTATTGGTGGAGCTGGAGCAGATGAAATATTTTATGGATATACGAACTATTCTAAAGTTTTAAATTTAAATTTTAAAGAAATAAAACAACTCAGCCCAATTAAAATTATTAAAAAATTTAGCTTTTCAGGATGGAGAGTAGATTATTCAAAAGATTTAAAAAATTATATTTTATTAGTAAAAAAATTAATAAAAAAATATATTAATAAAAATCCAAATTATAATAGGAATATTTTTGCAATATGTGATTTTATTAGATATATAGACTTAAATATCTTCATGACAGAAATTGCTGAACCTCAGGCAGATTTAACAGCAATTATGACTTCAATAGAATTAAGGTCTCCTTTTTTAGATAAAGACATTGTAGACTACGCTACTAAACAAATTAATCATCATTTTATAATTAATGAAGGGTCAAAGAAAATATCAAAATTTTTTTTGAAAAAATGCCTTGAAAAAAGGTGTATTGAATTAGGCTTAGAGCCAAAAGAATTTATTGAAAAAGAAAAAGAAGGTACAAGAAACTTTGCTTTACAATTTTTTTATAATTTAAAAATAAAAAACATACCAAAAAAAATACTTCATGATTTAAATATAAATACTGAAAAAGTTACACCAAAAATGAAATATAAAATTTTTTTTGTGGTAATCTTTTATATGATTTTTAAATTACAAATGTCTAATAATGAAATATCTTACATACTTTTAAAAAGTGCCAAAAAAAATTAAACATAAAATTTACAAATTTCCATATAATTTTTTAATTGAAGATAATTTTTTAAATAATAAAAATTTGTTAAACATCATAAAATTAAAAAGAGATTTATACAACTCAGCAATTGATGTAAGTACAAAATTAAAAAATAAAAACCTATCTAAAAGTAGAAAAATTATCAGATTTGTTGATCACAATAAATTGTGTATGAATAAAAAGAGTAAAAATTACTCAATTTTGAAAAATATTTATATGTCGATAAAAAAAAAAATAAATAATAAATTTCTTGCTGATCTTCAAATAGATAAGAAACTTATTAATAAAGGTTTTTTAAATCTGACACTTGTATGGGATAATCAAGGATATGAACTTAAAGCTCATACAGACACTGATAGAAAAATATGGAGTGGAATTTTATATTTATATAATGGAACTCAAAAGAGTGGGACAAAAATATTAAAACTAAGTAAAAATAATAAACTATCAGTTTTCAAATCAATGAAACCTAAAAAAAATAGACTTTTTGCATTTAAGAGGTCTAAAAAAAGCTATCATTCTGTTGCAAAAAGTTCAGAAACAAGATTTATAATATTATTAAATTTTAATTATAAAAATAAATTTTATGAAAAGTAAAGTTGGTGACAATATATCTATGGTTACGAGTGGTTGGTCTTTCAACTCTATAGAAAAAAAATTTGATAAACATATATTAAAATCTGTGCCATTTTATAACCAATTTCATGAAATTTCTCTTAAGTTATCAGAATTTTTTATTACTGATGATGCTAATATTTTAGATATAGGGTGTTCGACAGGAACTTTCTTAATTGACTTATCAAAAAAATACCAAAAAAAAAATTATAAAATTAATTTTCTTGGTATAAATCCAATGATGAAAAAAGGTAAAAAAAAAAATAAAGATTCACGTGTTCAATTTTTAAAAAAATCTATTTTTGATTTAAAAAAAAAGAATTATACTTTTATTTCAGCAATATTAACTTTACAATTCATACCCCCATCACAAAGACAAAAAGCTTATTCAATTATTTATAATAGCCTAAATGTAGGTGGTGGTTTAATTATTTTTGAAAAAGTAAGAGCATCACATTCTAAAAATGAAGAGATAAGTGTGGGTGTTTATAACGACTTTAAGAGATCTAATGGGTTTTCAGAACAAGAAATTAATCAAAAAGCATTATCGTTGCGTGGAAAAATGGAGTGTTACACACCTGAAGAAAATTCAAAACTTCTCAAAAATGCAGGTTTTTCAAAAATCTTTAGAGTTTTTAAATGGTTTGGCTTCGAAGGTGTTCTGTGTATTAAATAATTGTTTTTATTTTATATTTAAATTTAGGATGTTTAAAATTTATAAAATATTTCATTCTTTTAGCTAAATAAATCCACTTATTCCAACTTGTAGATAGTTGTTCAGGAAGTTCAAGGATGTCTGATATCTTTCTAAATTTATTTTTATCATTAAATTTTTTAATACTATAAAATTCACCTTCAAATTCACTCGATCTATAAAAATGATCAAAATAAAGCAAGGGTTTTGGTAATATTTTTTTAGGGCTAATGTTAAGTATCTTAAACGCTTCATTTGTTAATGTGAAATTATTTACATCAAATATTATAAAACCTAATGGGTTTTTTAAGTTTTTTTTTATGAGATCTAAATCTTTAACGAAGTTTTTTTTAAAAATTTTAATATCAGAATTTTTTTTTATATTCTTTTTTATAGTTGAACTTTTCATTAAATTAAAAAAATCTAATCTATCCCTTATATTATTACATTTATTAAAATTTTTGCTACCAGCATTTAAATGGATTATTTCAAATGTGATAGGCATAACACTTTCTATATCCAGTTTGTGTTGAAACAAATCTTGCAAACCAGAGTAATCATCTATGCTTATTTCTAAGACTGATATTTTATTTAGACCTAAGTTTAGTGCTTGATTTGCAGCTAATAGCATGCCGAGTGCATAATACGGCCTAGGCAATGATCCTGTTTTGATTAAACTTGTGTAATAAATTAAATTTTTTTTTTTTTTAAATTTTAGATAACTATAAAATTTATTTTTTTTT
>Ga0213863_10001048_pt1 | contig 20559 bp, 10 predicted proteins | sample PICome_8_FD_160128 | JGI IMG/M metagenome (GOLD analysis project Ga0213863, IMG submission 160128) | Coastal seawater microbial communities near Pivers Island, North Carolina, United States - PICO497 | ecosystem: Environmental > Aquatic > Marine > Coastal | place: USA: North Carolina... | reverse complement strand
CAAAAAAAAAAAAGATCGAAGAAAAAACGCACACAACAGAAGCAAGAAGAAGCGAGAAGAAGAAGAAGAACGAGAGATCACACACCGCGCGCAAAAAAGAATGAGCGAAGGAGGAAAAGAAGAAGAAGACAAAGAGACGACGATATCGTTCATCGTGAAAACATCCACAAATCCAAAACTGGAGATGAAAAATATCAAACTCACAAAGTTGATTGCCGAGTTGAAAGCCGATTTGGCGACGACGCTCGGATCCGAAAAGGAATCGATTCGATTGATTTACAAAGGACACGTTTTGAAGGACGAGAAAACGATACGAGAGTGTTCGATTGGGGAAGGGCACGCGGTGCATTTGGTGCAATCGGCGCCGAAGAAATCACCATCTCTTACGAGCGGGGGAAGTAGTGGTCGTCCTCCGGCGAGTCACAATGAAGGTGGTGGTGGTGGGCAACCGACACCGCCGCGAACGTGGATGGACGACGCGAACGCGAGTCAAAGAACGGCGCAAGCGCCGGATTTTGCGACGTTGTTTAACAGCAGCGTTTTAGGTGGTGGTGGTATAGGAGGAGGAGGAGCGAGTGGTTCTGGTGGTTTTGATATGTTTGGAGGCGGCGGGTTCGGAGCGGGCGGCATGCCGAACCCGACGCCGGAGGAGATTCGGGCGATTGAAAACGACCCGTTCGTGAGACAGTTCATGGAGCAAGCGATGCAAGACCCGGAAGTTTTACGACCGATGATGCAGGTGATGGAGCAAAACCCGCAGATTCAACAGTTGATGAACGCGAATCCAGAGTTGAGGCAGGCGATGCAGGATCCGGAAAACATATCGAGGGCGCTGAGAGCGTCCAGGGATCCGAATTTAATGCGAGAGCAAATGGCGGCAACCGATCGGACGCTTGCGAATATTGAGAGCCATCCGGAAGGGTTTAACGCGTTGAGGAGAATGTACGAAAACGTGGAGGTGCCGTTGCAAAACGCGATACAAAATAGTCAAAATAGCGAGGCGGCCGCCAACAACGGGGCGGCTGCGGATGCGAACCCGTTTGCAAGTTTATTCGGTGCTGCGTCGTCTAGTGGTAACTCGGACGCGCCGTTACCGAATCCTTGGGCTGCGGCAAATGCCGGGACCGCAGGTGCTTCAACGTCCCAAGCTCAACAACAAAATCCGTTCGCGGGTTTAGGCGGTTCGGGAGGATTCGGCGGTTTAAATATAGGCGGCGGCATGCCGGACGAAGCAACCATGCGACGCCAGATGGAAGCGATTCAGAACAACCCAGCGCTCATGCAAATGTTCAGTCAAACGATGTCACAAATCGCATCGGATCCAAACGCTCTCGAAAATCTTCGCCGGTCAAATCCGGAATTTGATGCGATGTTGAGACAACAACCGCAAATCGCGGAACAAATGCGTAATCCAGAGTTTCTTCGAGCGTTGGCCGACCCACAAACTTTGCAGGCAATGCAACATTTGCAGCGCGTCATGGGGGGGAGTGCTGCTGGTGGTGGACTCGGGGGATCGCCGTTCGGAGGAATGGGAGCGCCTCCATCGGTGACGCCGCCAGCGGATCCGGAAACGGCCTACGCGGCGCAGATTTCGCAACTCAACGATATGGGTTTCTTCGATCCGGCGGAGAACGTGAGAGCTTTGGTGGCCACAAACGGAAACGTTAGCGCGGCCATTGAACGCTTACTGAATGGAGCGTAATGACAAGAGCCGATACATGTTAATAACTAGCTACAACAACATACATACTCTCTTCTAGTAATGATAATAAAATTCTTTCAGTACACATACACAAACAAACTTTTATTCTCTTTCCTTGATGACGTGCTCTTCCATAAACTTTTTAAACCTCTCGGCGTACTTTTTCGGCGGTTGACAACTCACGTCTCTCTTCCCGCAAAACAATGCGCTCTTGAAAAACCACTCGAACCATTTGAACGTCGTCCATTCGGCGAGCACGTCGACGATGCCGAAGAAAGCTACCCCCGTTGGCGTTCTCGCGAATCGCAGCTGATTGACTCTTTGTTCGTCTCCAACTAAAGCCGGCTCGTTGCCGCTACTCGAGAGAGATGGTAACGTTCGCGGCGTTGTTGTCTTCATTCGTGTTGTTACGTGTTTCTCCGAGTCTTTTTCCCCTTTCTCTACCCTCCCGAACATAGACGCGGATTTCACGAACGTCTTTTTTTTAGAAACGTTAGTCAACGACGGAAGATCCGAATCCGATCTCATGTTGTGGTGCCCTAGCAACAGCGAATAATCAATCAACCCTAAGCTCGACAGAAAATCCGCGTCTCTCTTTAAACTTTCCAAGATCGTTTTGCGCCGCAACGTCCTGACGCAATCCCTCTCCTCGTGCGCCACGAAATTGTTATCTTTCAACAACTCCACTTCTTTCGTCGGATCTTCTTTCGCCGTCCGTTTACACCGGCTTCCTTTCAAATCGTACCTAGGACTTCCGACCTTCACTTGCGTCGCGAACCAGTACCCGATGACCAAGAATGTCTTGTACGTGCCTCTCCCTTTCCCGATTTTAATCGAGTAACACCCGTAAATTTGCGGCAAAAACGTGTTCCTCCCGTGCTTCTCCACGTGTTCCGTATACTTCCTCAAACGTTTCAACAAAACGTTCTTCTCCTTTGTTGTCGTCGTCTTCAACAGAAATCTCGCATCTTCCGTGCAAAAAAACCACGCCCCAGACCTCCCGCCCGCATCTGCTCTCCCAATCACTCTCAAACTCGTCTTCTCGTCCTCCAAGTCGTCGACGCCGTCCAAACCTTTAAACGACTTCAAATACTCCTCCTCGCTCAACCCAAACGCCGCGCGAAGCCGCCGAAACTCTTTCGCTTCGTGCGCGATGAACGAAAACGCCGGCAAGACGACGTTTTTCTCTTCCTCTTTAAAAGAAGGAGAAGACGACGAAGATGAAGAAGAAGATGACGATGATGATTTGCGTCTTCTCGCCAACTCTTTCCTCTCGAAGCGTATTTTCTCTCCTCCTTCAATTAAACTCTCTCTCACTCCAACTTCGAGCACTCTCCCGACTGTATTCACCACGCGTTCTCGCGCGTGGTCGACGACGGTGCCGACTTTGTTCCCTCGGTGGACGAATTTTCGGACGTCTCGAACGCTTTTTTCTTCGTTTAATCCTCCTAATCCCGTGTCTTCGCCTCCGAATCCGCGAAACCTGAGCAGGTTTATCAAGAACAAATTGGAGTTTTGTTTGCGCTTTTGCTCGGAGGAATGCCGGACGGAATCGGAGAACGAGCGAGAGAAGTGAGAGGCTTTCTTTTCCGTCGTCGTCTTCAAATCCTTCCTCTTCTTGTCGTCGTCGTCGTCGTTTATTTCTGACGATGACATTCTTCGCGTTTTATTTATATCATGTCAATATGTTGTGCGCGCATTTAAAATGTCGACCAAACGTGACTCCGATATGGTTGATTTCGTGAGAGAGTTCGCGATGCGCAAAACGCATAATTTACAAACGCTGCTCTTATTATTATTACCGCTGCTATTAAAAACTATTCGGAATGAAGCTATTGCTACTGTTCGTAATCACCGTTCGTCCGCTGGGTGCTGACACACGGGACACCGAATCGATTTACTCGCTAACCATCGATCGACGCATTCGATGTGGTACCTGTGCGCGCACGGCAACACTCGTACGTATTCGCCTTCCTCGAACTGGTCGAAGCACACCGAACACACGGGTTCGCCTCTTAAGTGTAACACAAAATCTACCAGTTCTGCTTTTTCGAGAGGGTACGGGCCTTCAAACTTTGTTTTCGAGCGAGGGCATTTCTTCGTTTGGTTCTCTTTAACCTCTGCGGTGAGTTCTTTCACCGTTTTGTTTTCGAGGGACCTTTTCGTTTCCACTTTTTCCAAAGGTAACGCGCCGATGATTTTGGCGGAAAGCGCGCCTTCGTTTGAGAGTGGGCCGTTGTCGTCCTCGTCGTCGTTTCTCGACGTCGTGGTCGCGCGTCCTCCTCGGTTGGTGTTGCTGGTGTGCACGCCGAAGAACTTTCATCGTTTACGGGGAACAGATGAGATAAAAACGGAAAGTAGTTAGTTGAGATACAAAAGTTCGTTCATCATCACACAAGAGAATACAGAGAAGTATTATATAGTATCGAGAAGACAAAACGAGACAAACGATGAAAATGATCTCTCTTACCTCTCCGATGTCCTCGGAGAACGTGCGCGCGAGATTCGACGGGCCGTTCCCCATGTTTTATGTGTGAAATTTTTATGGGGGAGTTCTCTGTGTTTTGTGATTTCTCTTTCTGATGAATACAAGTACAGTCTAAACTAGAGAAGATGGTAAGTACTATGTATTACGAGCCTAAACTGAGCAACAAATCGACGCCGGTCAACTCTTCCTCGCCTTTGACGACGGCAGTCGTACCAACTTGCTGCGATGATGTTTGTTCGCCCAATACTCCGCTGCGAACGAATTGGACGTCTTCTTCCCATAAGCTGACGTATTCTCGAACGTCGTCTTCGACGTACCGAACGAGATGTTTCAACTCGCGAGCGTCGTAGGAGATGACTTCGGCGATGTACCGCGCGTCATCTAACGGCCAAAGGATGGAGATCATTTTACCGACCGCTTTTCCTCCTTGGGAGGCGAGTTTGGCGCCGGTTTTACCCGAAGTGGACGCGGAGATGCATCGCAAGCGCAAGCACGTTTCCGGGTTGGCATCGCGGATAGATTTGACGTTTTCGCACATCTTACACGGGCATCGACCTTCTGATAAGGCTTTCTCGACCTCTTTTTTGTTCCTCTCGACGGCTTCGTAATCGATCGGTTCGACGGCGCCCATCGGGTTGGCCGGAGGAACGAGCGCGCCGTTGGGACCAGCGGCGGCGGCGGCAGCATTTGCTACCGTCGTCGCTCTTCCACCTACGTTTCCATTCGCCAATCCGTTCTTTGCTTCGTTCTTTCGTAACTCTTTCTCCGCGTTCGCGTACTTCAAAGCGTTTAGAAATCGCGCTTTTCCTCTCACCGGCGCGTGCGAATGTTGTTTATAACCAACCTCAAAATCGACGATGGAGGTTTCTGGTAACCAACCAAACGATTTCTCGCCAAAAAATACGACGCAAACATCGTTCCCATCCTTTTGCATTTGCTTCGCCGCTTTTGGAACGACGTCCCCGTGTTTCACTTCGTCCACTCGTAATCCCGGCCAATGCGGATGTCCCGGCAATTTCGCCCAGACGATTTGCGATTCTCGCGGTTTCATCATGCGAATGCCCGCGACGATAAACGACCCATCGTCTGGTTCGACTACTTCCTCCTCAACTGGAGCTGCTCCCATCGGCTTGAGAGAGGACTTTTGTCGCTTTGATGATTCTTTATTGTTGTTGTTGTTATCGTTGTTATTCATCGCAGCGCCGTTTTGTCGTTTTCCACCGGCGACGTTGAGAACGTCGGTACCATTTCTCGACCCCACGCCGCCGTTTCGAATGGCTACACCAGAAGCAGTGGCTGTGGTTGTCACTAAGAGCGTTTCAGCCGCCAACAAGTCTCGTTCCGAGTGCGATCCAGTCAAATTCTTTCTATCTGCTCCGGCTAGTATTCTCGACGCCGGCGGCGCGACTTCCTTCCCTGCGCCGCCAAACTGTCTCTCCAATGCGGCCAACGGCGGCGGCGGTGCCATGCCAGCCTCTCTCGTCGCTCGAACGCACGCTAAAATCACTTCTCTTGGAATGTACCCTTCGATACCGCCCGGGTTATTATTCATCCCCGCGCAATTTTCCAAAGTTGTTCGTAAATACGCTTTCAACGCCGTCTTCTCTCTCGCTTCCGGATGTTTCAAAAACTCTGGTTTCGGAATGCGTTTCATCGGATGCGAAACGCGGCCGTGACCAATGTTATACGCGTGTTGAGGCCATTTGAAACCTCCTAATTCGCCGTTGCTGTTATTTAAAGCCGTCATGGCAGCTACCGCCGCTTCTTGCGCGCAAAGCGAATTCGCGCCCGTCGTCGTCGCCCATCTCACATCTCTCGGGTTGATCTCGTTCGCGTTGACTATATTCCCATCGCACCATTTCGGGAATTTTTGCGCGGATTTCCGTTTGGAATCAAACCCTTTCCCGTTTCCGTACGGATCTGACAATCGTCGTCCAATCCATTCGGCTAACGGAACGCACCCTCCGGTCGCGCTCAACGCGCGCCATCGATTGAGAATCTCGCCGACGACCGCTTCTGACGTTCTCGATACGCCCGGTGGCGACACCACGGTCCACCCAGGTAACAAACCTTGTAAACTTTCCGCATCGGATACGTCTAGAGGCGCTAATTGACCATCAACCGAACACACGACGGAGTCTCTATCCGGCCTCGCGTCCGCGCACACGTTAATCGTCGACGCTTTGTATTTCGGCGTCGCTCTTTGAAACTGACTTCCGTCCTCGTCTTCGTCTTCCAAAAGGGTAAATCCACACCTGGCAAAAAGTGTCGGCGCGTTTTTGTTATTCATTCGTTGCGAAGCTAAATCCGAGGCTGAATTCATGTTGCTACTCGTCGTCGTATCTTCGTCGACTAACAAAACCTCTCGCGGGTCGCCGTGTCTACTCGCTAAAAACACTAACCGTCCTCGATCGTCCGGGATACCAAACGCGGTTGGTTGCACCACTCGGTGCGCCCATCGAAATCCAAGTTGCTCAAACTCTCTCACTAACTCGGCAATAATCGGTGGTTGCCCTTCATCCGCGGTATCTAAAATCCTCTCCGACCCGCAATCGACGACGACCCACGGGACGCACCTCCCGGTAAACCGATTCTTCGCCAACCGTAAAACCTGCTTCATCTTCGATTGCACCGAATTCGAAGACCAACTCTCTCGCCAACCAGTCTCCAACTCCCCGATTTGGTGGTCGTACACTGTCCCTTCATTTTCACTGTGTCCTATCAAACTACTCCCGGAGACCCCACCCAAGGAACACGTCAACACGTCCGTCTCTTCCGGCAACTCCACCACCGAAGACGCGTGCGTCGGCTGAAAAATCCCTTGGAAACGACTGGTCAACACCTCTCGCGCGCAATCGTCCGCCTCGGTTTGCATGATAATCTCGTGCCCAGCTTGCGCCAAACCGAAATCAAACGCCCCGCACCCGCAGAATAACGAACACACTTTCAGCCTTCCCGCGGATTGCGCCTATTCATACGTAGTGGTAGTATTAAAGCGTAGCGAAAGAAGACCGCCGCGCAAAGAAGAAAGAGAAGAAGTCAGTCAGTCGCGCTCGCATCATCGTCGCCGAAACAAGAGAGAGTACTACATAACACACGTCGAAATCGAAAAGTATCATCATCCGTTATGAACCGATCGTCAAAGAAAATTACGATTGAGCGCGAAAGCGCGTATTTCGTCCTCTCGAAAGACCTCCTCCTCCTCCCTCGAACGCAGACACAACAGAAAAGAAAACGAATTCGCGGGTGAAGAAGAACGCGGTGTGCGCACCAGAGCGGAGGACATGATTGACTTTTGTCACAGAGCGCGCTTCCTTTCGCGTTTTTGGTGGTCTCGCGCGTCTTTTCTTTCCCGCAGACAGACGACAGAGGTACACTTCGTAAACGGGAGCGCGTTCTGACGATGATGAAAAGGACTCCCCGAATGAAAGAATGAATTCCGTTTTTGTTGCACCGACAGAGCGAGAGCGTTTGAGAGAGAGCTCACGAGAGAGAGTTTACAGTCGTTCGTGACTCTCTCAACGCCTCGTTGGTCTCTTCTTCTCTGTCAGGAAAAGGAGCGCGTCTCTCCGCGTCTCTCTGATGTGTCTCTCTGATGCGTCTGTTTTGTGATGCATTTTCAAGGTTTTTCTCCATTACACCGGAAAGTCATTTCACAGCGCAGAGAAGAGGTTTTAAAACGACCCAGAGACCGTTTTCTCGATTTGGGGTTAAATGTCGGGGATGTTTTCGTCCAAACACAGCCGGTACCGAAAGTACGTCGACGAGGAGACGGGGAAGGTGTTTTATTTCGACGTCGTCTTGAAACGATCCCGTTGGCGGATTCCCCCCCGGAACGACGAGAATACGATTAAGACGAAGGACGAGGACGAGGATGAAGTCGTCAAAATATTCAGAGAGGATGTCGAGGAGGGAGAGTGGTACCGAGTGGAACATCATCTGTTGACTCGACCGTATTGGTTCAGAAACGATTCATCAGAGACGAAAGAAAGACAGTGGGAGAAACCTTTGCAAAAGGCTGCTTCCAAGGAGAAGGCTGTCGAAACGACGGAAGAAGAAGAAGAATCTGAAGAAGAAGATGATGACATCGAGTTTGACCCGGACGCGTACGAGAACGAAGAAGGAAAAGAACAATTTCATCAAAGAGCAGCCTTTGCGGCGGGGACGGGAGAAGCAGAAGCGGAACCGGCTTTCGATCCGCCGCGACGAGCGACCACGACGCCTGCAGCGAGCGCCGTTATCATCGAAGAGAAAGAAGAAGAAGAAGAAGAACCAAAAACGAATAATGCATCGCCAAAACTTTTGACGACTGCCAGTGATGAGATTACGATGAACGAAAACTTTAACGCGGCGAATAAGAGTAAAGCGTTGGATGTGTTTTTCGCGCTGTGCGAAAAGGCGAAAATCAACGAGCACTCTCGATGGGAGAGGGACATGCCGAAACTCAGAAAGCTGGATAAAAATGCGTTTGAATGTTTCGCGACGATGCCGGAGAGACGGAGCGCGTTTAATAAGTACAAGGTGAAGTTATCGAGCAACGCAGCTGAAAAAGCAGTAGGTACGACGAAGACGACGACGAAAGAGTCGAAACTGGAGCGCGAGAAAATCGCGCGAGAAAAACGCGAACGCGAAATACTCGAAAAGAAACGAGACGACGAATATCGATTGAAAAAGCTGAAAAGAAATCAAGACAAAGGCGACGCGATGAAACAGTTCGAAACGTTATTAGCGGAATCCATAAAATCGATCGATGACGTGGAAACGATCGATGACGTTCGCGAATTACTCTCCCAAGATCCGCTCGGTCGCGCTTCCTCGGGCGGACCTCTTTCGGAAGCAGACATGGTCGCCTCCTTCGATGCGTTCTTGTTGGAGTTCAAATCAAATTCTCTGCAACGATACGCGGAGTTGTGCCGAGAAACAGTTTCCGCGTTGTCGCAATCCGTAGGTGGCGTTGCGGACGAGGAGGATGCAATTTTCGCGTGGGAAATTGCTCGAGACGTCTTAAAAGAGGACGCCCGCTTCGACCGGTGTCCGATGAAACTCAGACGTTCGACCTTTGACAAAGCGGTGGAGAACTTTCGCGATGAAAGAATTCGGAACGCCGGAACAACAATTGGTGCGTCGTTTGATGCGGTTTAGTAGTAGTAGCAGTAGTGGTAGCAGTAGTAGAAGTAGTAGTAGTAGTAGTAGGAATAGTAAAGCGAGCGCAGACCCGCAAAAGCATAGTTTCGAGACGAACACATACAAACGCGCGCGGTAGAAGATACTCATAAAAGCCGCCCAAACACTCGACGACGAAAGAAAAGAGATCTCATATTTGAACGCGTGATGATATAAAAGCGTTGACAAACGCAGATGAGATTTTGATGCGATGCGCGACCCTGTGTATGTCTTGTACTGAGGAGAGGAAAGAGAGACGTCAGCTCGAGAGTAAACCCCGTTCTGTGTCATCCGTTGCGTCCGGACTGATTAAATGACTGTTTAAAAGATCGCGAGTGTCTTCCACTCCAAAAGAGAACTTCCGGAGAGAAAGGGAGCGACGTTTCCGCCCAGCACTCTCTGCTCAAACGCGCGGGGATTTTCCCCGGTGATCGTGTAAATTTCCCCGTCTTATGAAGACGTTGGGGTATCCACCGAAGTTAATCCTTCGAGCGCGTCTCACCTCTTAAAACTACCACCACTGTTGTTTTCGTCGTGAAAAGTTTTTGGTCTCGTTTTGTGCTCTTTTCATCGTTATTATTCCCGTGCGCGTTGTGCGTTTTGTCTCTCTCTCTCTCTCTGTATCCTTCCCGCCGCTAAACGAGACCAAATGTCGTGAGAGAGAAATTCTGAAGACATTCCCCCCACATTTTGTGAGGTGATTGATGATGCTTTCGCCGACGACGCTTTCGCCGACGATTCAGACGATTAAATCGTCGCAATGCTCTGAGAGAGGACGAACAAGGCGAGGACAAAAGTCGCTCTTTTCGTCGAAAGCATCGTCAAAGCCTTGTTGGTCTTCATCGTCATCGTCCAAACATCGTTCTCTTTGTAACAGAAACGTACTGAGGGGCGTTTTTCATCACCGTTTTCCTCGCGGGAGAAAGACGAGGCGCGAGACCAACGCGTACGCGTTTCTGAACCGTCTTCGTCCTCCAAATCCTCGACGAAGAGAAGAACAACAACACCAACAGGGAGGAAAAGTGGCAAAAGGAGAGGTTTCGCGTACGGAACGAGGGAACGCGACGGTACAAAACGCGGCGAAGACATTCGCAAAAAGCGAAAACGAAAAACTCGCGTTATTGTTTGTATTCGTTATTCAAGCGGTATATATCGTCGTCAAAACGACCGAACGCATGAAGAAAGCGATCCCGGTGTTTATGAAGGACCGGTGGCGTACACTGCGAGAGGTGTTCGAGTACGCGAAGGAGAATTTTTACGCGTTTGATGCACCGAAAATCACGAGAACTGCGAAAAACGATCCTCAGTTTCGGAGTTTGTTGAAAGATTACGCAAAGTTGATTCACGATTTATACGACGTACCTATTGTGCCGGAGTGTATAGAGACGAGGGTATACGCGCAAGCGTTGGAGCAAGGATTGGAAGGCGCGTTTGAGACTTTGGACGATATCGTCTTGAGCGGAGACGCGAGGGTGTTGGGACATCCGTTGGTCGTGCAGAGAAGATTCGTTGGGGAAGATTCGGAGAGGCTAAAGACGTACGGGGCGTTAGAAGGGAGCAAAGAGGACGAGTTGGAGAAGTTTGTCGTGGAAGTGGTGGAGAATACGAACAACAACAACGGCGAAAATAGCAGCGCGACGTCGAAACTGTTGCAAAAGATGGAGAAGAAAATGTCAAAGAAAATTTTATCCATCGCGGCGAGAACCGGTACGCTGTTCCTCGAATCCGGCGTGCAAAGCTTCTCCGCGCGAATTTTTGACGCGGAATTTTATTTCGATGTCCGCGAACAGGTGAAAGAGGAAGGAGACGACACCTCGCTCCGCGAACGCCGCGAGGCGCTGAGAAGAAGCCGAGCGATTCAAATCGCCAAAACCGCCTCGGACGAACGTTTAGGTAAAGTCATCGAAGAACTCCAAATTCCACCGATTGGTATACTTTTCCCGGAGCTCGAAAGAGATGTGGGTAGGTTAGTCATTGCGATGGCGTGCGAAGCCATCGACTCCGAAGTCTCTCTCCCAAACGTCGATTACGCGGTGAAGTTCAATCTTCGCGTGAAGGATCAGAAAGAATACGACGAAGACGAAAGGAAGAGGAACAAACAAAAAACGATATCATCGTCGTCGTCGGACGATGCAGACGAGCTTGCGCAAGCCTTGGCGGACGATTTCATGACGCGACGTAAAGCCGTGGCGCCAATGTTTATCACCCCGGAACTGGAAAGGAAAACCTACGTGGACATTATTAAAGGCATTTTAGGAGAAATCGGCTTGAATGCGCCGAGCGTGATTGCGGAATTTTTAGGCATGGACGTTACGATACAAGTCATACGAAAGAAGAACGACGATAAGAAATTGAAATTAAGGAAAGAAGAATATACAAACGACGTCGTAGGAATAACTTCGATGAATTCTGATAGCACTAACGATGCTTTCACTTTTCTTCGTGAACGGTTTAACATGACTCCTATCGTCGCGAAGGGCAAGGAGAATGGAGAGACAAGGACCACATCGTTATCGTCGTCATCATCATCATCAACATCAACAACAACAACGAGTAATAGAAACGCTATAAACCGAGCAAGTGTGGAAGCCTTTATCGATTGGCTCCTCGCAGATGCCGCGTATAACGTTCAAGCCATTCCAGACGACGTCGAGCGCGCTTTATACGCCAACTGTTTCGAGCTCTTCTTGGACGCGTTCTTGGAGACGACACAGAAAGTTGAGTTTAGTATTTTAAGCCGCACGGTAAAGATTCGAACGCGTGTGGCAAAAGATGCACCGCGCGATTACACAAAAATACGTCGATTTCGTCCCGATTGGCAAGCTTTAGATTCCATAACTGAGGAAATTAAAATCGAACCGGAAGCGTTGAAGAAAATCATCAGTAACGTCCACGCGTTTGCGTTGGCATTTCTTTCGCAAATTCTCGAAGACGCGTCGGCGGTAATTTGTGGTCACGAAATTCGACTTGCTTTGACAACTCCGACGGTTTTACGTAAATCGTACGACTTCGACGACGTTGATGTGTCGTTTGATGGTACGGCGCGAATGAGCGTGGACTATAGCCCGTTAAAAAGTGGTGGTAGCATCCGCTCTTTTGCGAGCTCGAAGGCTTTACGAGAACCGTCGCGGAAGAGCGCGCAAAATACATTCTCCGCCATGGACGCGCTGAACGCGTTAGCGACTGAACTCGCGATGGAAGCTTCCTCGGCTCTTGTCAGTGAGAATAAGGGTTTTGAAACGAGCGATAATCAATCAAACGGGGGTGACTTTTCCATAGACTCCATCTTCGCGGATTTACAAAGAGACTTGCAGAAACAAATCGCGCAATTCGGATTTAAGAATTCCTTCGCGAACGCCTCGCAACTGGACAGCGACGCAATTTCACACGATGCGGTCGCATTCAGCGTCTTCAAAAAGCATTGCTCACCACCGGACGAGACGTTTCCGTTTCCGTACTTGACAAAAGCGCAATTTGAAGTCGCGTCTTTGGAAGTTATAAAAATGGCTGGATTTCGAAACGCGAGCAAATCAATCACGGAAAAGATGGAAGCTTTGGCGAACGTGGCGGATGAAGATAAGAATGGCGTCATCCAGTGGGGCGAGTGGTATTGCGTCAGCGATGCGATAATATCGGCGGTAGAGAAAGCAAAAGTGCAGAGTAGTAGAAAATAGTAATAGCAATGGTAGCAATTGTAGCAATAGCAGCAGCAAAAAGTAGTCAATAAATTGTATTTGAGCGCAAAATGTACCTTGTCTTTACATACTTGTCATGCGCGCTATTATGATGAAGAAGCCGGTGGCAGCCCGGATGAGAATTCTCCTCGTTCTCCGTCATCTTTCGCGATTACATACGTGATCTCTTCCTCCACCATTACCTTAGGTTTTGGTTTCGACTGTTGTTTCTTCCTGCCGCTATTATTATTAGAGGCTGAAGAAGAGGATTTCTTCGCCGCGATCATCAACTCTTTTGGCGTTTTCTGCAACCACTCCGAAAGAGGAATTCGTGGACTCTTCACCGCCTTGTTCGCGACTGATTGCAACAACAACGGCGGAAGCAAAATAGCAAAACCGACTCCAACTGACGCGACAACAATTTCCCAACCCGTTCTCGTTGGAATTTCGTAAGAATCCTTCCGAAATGGAATTTGAAACTTCCACGGCTGCCGCTCGCCTTTCCTATCGATACCCTCTAACGAATGGTTCCTCGCGATGACTGGCACGTACTCCTCTATAATCTTCCAATACTTTTGCGCTCGTGCCGAGGCTTGTCTGTTAAACTTTTCCTGTTGTCGTTTCTTCATTTCCAAACGCTTCAAGTGTTTGAACTTGTCGTCTCTCGATTTCACTTTGAACGCCGGGTGATCGAAGCGCATGTACAACATGTCGATGAGATCTTGCAACGCTTTCGACAACTGCACCAACCTCGCGCGAGCCGCGGTCAACTCACGCATCTCTCTCCGTCTCAACAGTTTAAAGTTTTGCGCTTGCAAACTCGCGTATCGCGCGATTTCACTTCTTGCCGGAAGCATCCAGTGCACCCATGGATTAGAACGCATCGACCCGGGCGGATTCTCCGATTCCAACGCCAACGCCTCCTCAATCTTCGCCACGAAAGCGATGTATTCAATCTCCTTCTGCGGCCTGCCGCCGATCGTTTGCGTTTGCTCTGATTTCGGCCGTATGCTTGCAAATATTTCTGCCATGGCAATTTGATGATCTTCGAAAAACCGCATCGGCCATCTGTATTCTCTCGAAAACTCGAAATGACTCGCCGAGAAATCTCGCTCTTTCAAATTTGTCGCCGGCTCGAATTCCGGGAACAACTGTTGCGACCTGCCCAACGAATCCGTGCGATGAATCGCCGCAGTTCTCTTTCTGTACCTTGCCACTGCATCTGCTAAATCTTCGGCCTCTTTTTCTCCAACTAGACTATCTACAAACTTCGACGCCCCCGCCGTCCCGTCGTCGTCGTATTGCACCATCGCCCTCGACACCATCACCGCGATCACCTCGGTCAACCTCTCCCCTTTCAAAACCGCATCAAATCTCGGAATCGAGCTCGCCATCGCTCTTTGAATGCTCGCGAGCTTCTTATCGAGAAGATATTGCCACGTGTCCTCCTCTGAAACTCCTTCCACGTGCACCCCGTGATTAAACTGCAAAACTTTTTCTAAATACGCGCATATTCGAAACAACGTCGAGTTGACGCAATCCGAAGGATCATCCGGAAAGTGCAGCGCGAAGAAGTTCACCGGTTGCGGAACTCTCTCCAGTTGCGATTTTCGTCTCGGAGGCGTGCACAAGATATCCTCCAACCGTTCGTGCAACTCAATCGCAGACGCTCTCAAAGGACCCGCTAACTGTCTTCGCACGTCCGCCAAACGTGCCTTTCTTTCGATGTCTAATTTATTCGCCTCTTTCTTCGCGTCGGACGTTTCCGCGGTTTTCGCGGAGACGACTTTAAATACCGCCGCAAATAACAGCATGGAACCAATTCCAGAGGCCGCGCCGGCGATGATCTTCCCAGCCGCGGTTGCCATTAAGTTTTCTTTGTATTTGTTTAAGTCCATTTTGCCTTTTAAATTGGAAAGGAAAGACTTCTTCTTCCCTTCTCTGTTGTTGTTGTTGTTCATGTTGTTGTTGTTGAAAGGCAATTGGAAGAACGGAAACTTCTTAAATTTCTCATCTTGGTCGTAATTCGAGGAAGAGGCGAGCTTCTTTTTGCCCATTTTTTGTGCGTATGCGTGTCTTTACGCGCGGCGGCGGGGACGAATTATGCCGACGAATTTTAATAAAGGAATATTGATATTTGTACGGAACATTTAAACTCACATTTACTCTATCTACCATCTATCTATCTATCTAATCGCGCACACAGAACAAAACAAAGCTACCACACTAAGATGCGTCGTTGTACTCTAATTCAAAGGAAACCAACGCGTGATCGCTCGGGAACGAAAGCGTCGGGAAAGGCATGTCGTCTACCCATCGGAACGCGTCTTCGGAAGCGTCGTTGACGCGTTTGGACATTTCCGTATTCACCTTGAACTGTCCAGAGGAAACGAACAGATGATCTTTCGGGTGTCTGTCGACCAGTTTGCTCGTTAACTTTTCTTTGTAAAAAACGGCTTTGTTTAATTGCGGTTGGAGGAAAGAGCGGGCGTTGCAAGTGGTGGTCGGGCAGAGCGCGTGTTCGTCGCCCCAACAGTTTTGGAGATTTTCCGCGGCCAAGGAGCCGTACATGGTTTCGACCGAAAGGCGTTTGCCTTTGTTATCATCGTGGTGGCAGTTCGCGTCGAGAGCGAATATTAGCGCAGAACTATCACCGCATTCGTTGTTGACGGCTTTGACGACGTCGACGGTTTGTAACCCGTTCGTGTCCCCGTGGAAAGAGGCGATGGCGAACGGTTTCCTTCGGTCCTTGTCCTTTTTTTCTTCTAAACTGACCTCGCGAACGACGCACAAATCACCGCTGGCGACGCCTGCGGGCAATTTCGTTTTATTCACGCTGACGACTTCCCACACGCCGCTTTCGAAAAACGTTTTACTCGCCAAGACGATGGAATTCTGATTCCTCGTCGCGTCGAAATCCGGACCGGATAAACAATCAAATTTCTCCGTCAACACCTCGCTTTTCGCGATTCCGTCTCGCATTTGTTCCGACACTTCCTGTAAACATATGATTTCTCTCCCTTCCTTTGCCACTCGTTCTAAAATATCAATCGTCGCGTTCACTTTCCTCTCTACCAACGCGTCCACCAACATCTTCTTCGTCTCCGCCCAATTCGCATCCGCCTCGCCAATCAACCGTATCAAACTCTTATCGAACGCTGCCAAACAAAACATCTGCAAAGGTCTCGATATCTTCACCTCCTCGTCCGTAATTGCTGGGTACTTTTTGTTATCTAAAAACTTCAACCGCTTCGCGACGCCGTCCTTCTCGTCGAACGCGTACGCCAACCACGCTCGCCACCATTTCGCGTCGTCGCTCAACACGCTCACATCCGCGTACGACGTCGTCACGCACGGACGACATTTCCCCTTTTCGCTCTTCGTCGTCAGTCGATCCGGCATCGAGCACAACCGTTTCGCGCCAATGTCGCCGTCGAGTAAAAAATCGCTCAAAATTTTCCTCTCCGCGAAGTGTTTTTCGAAGAATTCCATCGCCGAATCGCACTCGAGTTCCGTCCAAGAATCGTCGATTTTCATGTTCATGATTTCTCTCTTCACGTCGAGCAACATCTCTTTCGAGAGAATATCTTTCACTCTGACCTCGTGCTCGCGCGCTTTGATCAACTTCTCGTCGATCTTTTCCATCGTTTTTTCGTAGTTTTTCTGATTTCTTCTTTGTCTTCTTCTTCTCAAAGCGTCCACATCATCATCGTTTCCATTTTCATCCGAAATGTCGTCGTCGTTTACGTCGCTTTTGTTGCTGCTGTCGATGGTCACGTAATACTCGAACGGGTTGTCGTTGATCGCGGCGACGTTCCACGAGGAAACTCGAACAAGTTTAGCAGAAGAAGGTGAAGACATTGAGTAGTAAAGTAGTAATATTTGCGCGTGTTTTGTGCTAAAATGTGATGGATTTTCGTCTTAAAATTCCTCGATTTATGACTCTCTTATTAAGAAATGTGAACGCTCTCTGTTGTCGCACACATTAATCTCTTTTTCTCGTCTCTAGGTTGTTCGCAAAAAGAGAGTATCTACGAAGAGGAGTACCTCATCACCTCTCTTTTTCATTTCACTTCATTTCATTGCACCCACGTGGGCGGTTCGGTCCACCGGTGCGGATGGCGACCTTTGGCGTTTTTGTCGCCGTCGTTCGGTTTGCGCAACTTCCACCCGGAGGAATCGACGCCGTCGTCTCTTTCCGCTCGTTCGGCTAAGAGTTTCAGGTCGCGCATGATTTCTAAAGCGGTGGTGGTGGCGGTGCTATTACTATTGTCTGCGTTGCTGCTGCTATCGTCGCTATTCTTTTTGGACGACGAGTTTGAGGGCATTTTATACTTCAAGTTGCTCGCGACGCGTTTCGCGTTCAACATGTTCACGCAGCACACTCGGCGGCAGACGAACATGGAGCGCCCGTTCGGCGGCGGGTTGGATTTCGAGCTTTTCTTGTGATCGAATGCGACGATTTTGTACGTCGGCGTCGGTATGGCGTGCGGGAGGAGTTTCCTCTTTGTTTTTTCTTTTTTACACCGGCGTTCTTTTCGCGTGGTCGCTTCGATGAAATCGGCGTACGACGAGGAAGGGGAAGATTCCGAGGAAATTTCTCCCGACGACGATTCAGACGACGATGTGACGACGGTATTCAAAACTTTCGTCACCGATAACGCGTCTTCTTTCTTCACGAACACTTGACACGCCGCGCACCATCTCCTGTGCTCTCTCCTCATGTCCTCTCTCGTCAACCCTTGCCTCGGCTTCTTCTGGTTGCTCGCTCGATCTTTCGGCCGTTTCGCTCGTCGCCGCGACGCCGCGCCTGAGTGTGAAGTTTTACGAATGTACGCGAATCGAGCGATCTCGTTCATGTAACGACCGAGCACGTCGTGGTTGATTAATTCTCGCGCTATCGTTTCCGTTAAAGCGTTTTCGTCGTCGTTGGTATTCGTATTCGTAGTACGCGTCCGTGACAAAAATGTCGATGTTTTCGTCGTCTGAATCGCCGTCGTCCTTTTCTCGTCGTCGTATTTATGATCATCGTGTTCTTCTTTTTCCAATAAAGTTGCCATCAAGAGTGCTTTTTCCAGCCTGTTTTTGCGCGCTTCGAAACTCTCCTGCGCAGTGAGAGGAGGAGCCCCCAAATGCACTTTGGAAAGGAGCACGGATAACTCTTTCGCGAGAGATTCTCTCAGCGATGACGATAACGATGATTCAGACGACGATACTGCGTTCTTCTGAGTATTCACGTCGGCAAAAGCATCTTCATCAGTAGTATCAGCGGCGTTGTTGGCGCGTGCAGTAGTATTCATTCTTCTTCTTCTCTTCTTCCCGAATGCGAATGCTTCCCCGTTTTTGACGGCGAATTGGTCACCGCTGGACCACGCCTTTTTTGCCGATACTGCCGCTGATTTTTGGGGAGAACGACTTTTACGAGAACACCACGAACAACAAAGCTTCGAGGTGGTCGTCGTCGTCGTCGTCATCTTTTCTCTCACTTATTATTAAAGAGATGAAGAATGTGTTTTTAATGTGCGTGTTTTTAATGTGACGAGATTTTTAGTCTCTTCTTTCTCTCTACTCTCTAAAAATCGATTAATAATGTGCAAACCATTTCTCTTCTTAGGACGCTACTCTATTATCTGCTGCGCTATTATTCACTACATCTTACCGAGCGAGTGTACGACTTCGTCCAGAGCGACTTTGACCTCTTTTTCTTTTCTTTCGTACTCTTCTTCGAAACTCGATGATTTGCCTCCTTTCGGCGTCTCCGCCGGTGACGAGTTTTCGTACGGGGTGACGACGCCGTATTTACCTTCTTTGACGCGTTCGATTTCGCGCAACTCGGCTAACCGTTCGATCTTTTTCCGTTCGACGACGGAGGCGATGATGTTGGAAGGGTCGAACGGCGTCGGGGATGATGATGAAGAAGGAAGATTTTTAGGAGGAAGAGGTGGTCGAGTTTGTACTTCTGGTGTCATCGACGATCTACTCTCCTCTTCTTCTTTCTTCCTCTCGTCGTCTTCTTTCGCGAAAGGAGAAGTCGCAAAAACGTCGTTCGATCTCGACGTCCTCGAAGACGGCGACGCCGGCGGCGTGTTCCTCTTCTTCGGCGACGCCGATCCGGATCGAAAAAAACGCAACGGCGACAACGACGAAAGAACGCCGCCGCCACCACCATGACTTAGAGGCGACGACGTGTTATTATTTCCTCTCTTCCCTCCCGATGTTGCCACGAGTATCCCTCTCTCCTCGCACATCTTCTCCAAAACTTCCGCTTGTATCCTCAGCGTTTTCGTCCGTTTCGCCAGCGCTCTCAACTTCTCCGCGAACGCCGCCACCGACACCACGCGTTGCATTAAATCCTCCGTAGAATCCACCGCTTTCTCTATAGATTCGCAATACATATGCGTCGTTTCCCAATGCACGTTTATGTGTTCTCTCGTCGATATCGCGTGCGCGTTCGCGTGACTTTTTGCCATCGAAAGGATATTTTGAATATCTTTTTGCACTCGTTTGCTGTGTTTTTTCAGCTTTCTTTCCATCTTCATCATCATTGTCATCATCCTCTCATCGGAGAGAGGCACTTTTCGTTCGTCTTCTTCCGAGTCGTTCACGTCGCAGTCATCGGACGACGACGACGATTCAGACGACGACGTAAACGACGACGACGAAGACGAGCGCGTCGTCGTCGTTTTTACCATATCAGAGAGACGGTTTTTATTCGCGCATCATCATCATCATCAAAACAACGGTACTCCCGTGTGGTACTCCTCGCGGCGGTGGTGCTCAAAAACCCAAAAGATATTTTTCTCTCTCACTCTCTCTCTCTCCCAAAAAAACACGAGCAGCGGAAAGAGTTTTAAAGGAAAAGGGCGCGTTGTGTGTGCGCGTCTGTGTCGTCGTAACGCGCAAAGAGAGAGAGAGAAAAGAGTGCGCGTTACACAGAGCGATGATGACGATGCAAAACTCTTCTTTCTTTCTTTCTGGGGTGGTTGTTGAGTGCAAGAAGAGGAGAGAAAAAAAATTCTTCTGAAACCTTAAACCCTAATTTTCAAAAAGAGTGCCTCTCGTTCGAGGTGCATTTTTTTGACCTAAGTGCTCGCTCGCCTCAATTCGAGCCGCAAAATTAGAGAGAGAGAACTCGACCCTCTCTCATCCTCTCTCTCTTAAACGAAAAGAAGAGGTCTCTCTGTGTTGTGCTTTGTGTTCTTTCTGTCGTCGTTTACGTCGGAGACCACCATACGGAGAGGTACGATCAGAGCGAGAGAAGAGATCCTGAAAGAGAGAGTAAAAGAGAGAGAGAATTTTGTGTTCAATTTTCTTTGATCGGAAAGAGGATTCATTGGCGGAGAGAGAAACTCGCCGCTCTGTCGTGGTCCAGGACTGGAAAAAGAGGAGAAAATTAAGAGAAAATTTAAATTTGAACACACATCATATCATCAAACGGATCGTCACATCATCATCGCTTTAGATTGCAACAACAGAAGAGAGAGAGAGAGAGAAGAAAGTACTTTTGAGAGAGTTTTTTTTTTATTATTATG
>Ga0213863_10001046_pt1 | contig 20566 bp, 27 predicted proteins | sample PICome_8_FD_160128 | JGI IMG/M metagenome (GOLD analysis project Ga0213863, IMG submission 160128) | Coastal seawater microbial communities near Pivers Island, North Carolina, United States - PICO497 | ecosystem: Environmental > Aquatic > Marine > Coastal | place: USA: North Carolina... | reverse complement strand
CCGCCGCGGAGCCCATCTCAGCGGGGGATCGGGGGCTCCCCCTGCTGATCCTCGACTCCTCGTGGCGTCGCCTCCCGAAGCTCTCGGCAACGGTGACCGGCGAGCCCCGCCGCCGCCGGCTCCCTCCGCTGAAGACGGCCTATCCGCGACGTTCCCGGGACTTCGAGGACCCGTCGGAAGGCCTCGCGTCCGTTGAAGCGCTCTACGCCGCGCTCGTCTTGTTGGGGCACGAGGGGGTCGAGTACCTGCTCGACGACTATCGCTGGAAGGACCCGTTCCTGGAGCTCAACGCCGAGGCCTTGGCCCGGGGTCCGCTCTAGGGCAGGGACCGGGTGGGGTGCGGGATTCGATGGACCCCGGGCGCTAGGATGCCACCGCACCCATGGACGTCCCTGACCACCCAGCGGGCCAAGCCCGCCAAGGCTCGGCCCCCGTCCGCGCGCTGAGGAACGTCGGCATCTGCGCGCACATCGACGCCGGTAAGACCACGCTGACCGAGCGCATCCTGCACCTGTGCGGTCGCGAGCCACGGGTCGGGCGGGTGGACGAGGGGACCTCCGTGATGGACTGGATGGCCGAGGAGCGGGAGCGCGGGATCACGATCACGGCGGCCGCGACCCGAGTCCGGTGGGCCGGGTGTGAGATCAACCTCGTCGATACCCCTGGGCACGTGGACTTCACCGTCGAGGTCGAGCGCTGCATGCGCGTGCTCGACGGTGCCGTCGTGGTGGTGGACGCGACCCGCGGGGTCGAGCCGCAGACGGAGACGGTCTGGCGTCAGGTGGAGCGGCGTGGCCTCCCTGCGCTCGCGTTCGTGAACAAGTGTGAGCGCCCCGGAGCAGATGTCCTCGCCTGCGCGGCGTCGATCGGCGAGAAGCTGGGCGCGCGACCTCTGGTGGTCGCCTATCCGATCGGCGGCGGCGATGAGGAGGTGCCGCTGTCCGGGGTGGTGGACCTGATCCGTGGCACCGCGCAGCGGGTCGAGCCTGGCGGCGAGCGCGTCGACGTGCCGATCCCCGAGGCCCTCGAGGACGAGGTCGGCGTGCTCCGGGCAGAGCTGGTGGACGCGCTTGCGGATCTGGACGACAGCGTCTTCGAGGCGGTCTGCGCTGGCGGAGCCCCAACGGTGGAGCAGCTCACCACCGCGCTGCGAACGGCCACTCATGAGCGTCGGGTCGTGCCACTGTTCTGCGGTGCCGCCCTGCGCGGTCACGGCGTGCCGTTGCTCCTCGACGGGATCGCGGATCTATTGCCGTCTCCGCAGGAGAGACCTGCGCCGGAGCTCTTCGACGCCCGCACGGGCAGCACGCTCTCCCCCTCGTCGCTCGAGGGGGCCGGTTCGGGCGATCCGCTTCTGCTGGTGTTCAAGATCCACTCGAGGCGGCGCCGAGGTGTCAGCCTCGACCTCGCGGTGGCGCGCATCTACAGGGGGGTGGTCCGCCCGGGGATGAGGCTCTGGAACGGGAGGAGCGGACAGCCAGAGACGGTGGAGGCGGTGCTTCGCGTTCACGCCGACGCCGTGGATGAGCTGGAGCAAGCCGGGGCGGGAGATGTAGTCGCGCTGCGGGGGCTGGTGGCCACAGGCTGTGGAGACACCCTCACGTCGGAGGGCGCGGTCCACCGGCTCGAGCCGCCGCGGAACCCGAACGCCGTGGTGGCCGTGCTGCTCGAGCCGTCGAAGGACGAGGAGCGGGAGGCGCTCGGCGCCGCGCTCCTTCAGCTGGTGCGCGAGGACCCCTCGCTCCGGGCCCTCGAAGATCCGGGCACCGGTCAGTGGGGCCTCGAGGGGATGGGGGAGCTCCACCTCGAGGTTGCCCTCGCCCGGCTGAGGGCTGAGTTTCGGATCGAGCCGCGGGTTGGAGCCCCTCAGGTCGCTCAGCTCGAGAGCGTCCGCGTGGCGTCCAGCGGCTCAGGCGAGGTGGACCGGTCGCTCGGCGGGGAGCGAGCGGACGCGGTGGTGGGGCTCCGCCTCGAGCCAGCCGAGGACGGGGCAGGCGCCGTGGAGGTGAGTGCGGACGGGGCGGGCTCCGAGGCGCCCCCTGAGGTCTTCGCCGCCGTCTCTTCTGCCCTCCTCGCGGAGGCCGCGACCGCGGGGCCGCTCGCCGGGCATCCGCTCTGTGGCGTCCGTATCGTCATCGATCAGGCGCGCTCCACGACGGCCCACGTCGTCGACGCCGCGTGGGGGCAGGCGGCCGTGGCGGCGCTGCGAGCCGCCCTCAAGGGCGCCACGGCCGCGGGCGGCGTGATCTCGCTTGAGCCCTGGATGTCCTTCGTGGTCGACGCGCCAGCGGAGGTCGCTGGGGGGGTGATCGGGGACCTGAATAGCCGCCAGGCCGTGATGGAGGAGGTCCAATCCACAGGCACCGTGGCGCGGCGAATTGCCGGTATGGCCCCGCTCCGTGAGCTCCTCGGCTATTCCACGTCGCTCCGCTCGCTCTCCAAGGGCCGAGCCACCTTCAGCCTCCGGCCCGCCGGCTTCCGACCCGTCCGCGCGTGATCGGCCGGGACGCCGGTTCTCCGGACACCATTCCGCTAATTTGTCCAGGCCGAGGACCCGCGGTGCGCTCCGTCTTGTGGCGCTAGAGGGTCAAGGCGCGGGCGCAGGAGGCCAGAGGCCCTGTTTCGGGCCTGTGGGGCATGGGAGGGCGACGGCCTCAACGAGTGGTGATGTTTTTCCCGTCCACCGTTGACCGCAGGTAGGGCCCGCCGTACCTTCTTTGCCCCTTGCCCGAAAGGCAGGACCCTTGGAGCAGCGATCGAGCCAATGCCGTTCGCTTCCCAGGGCCTCCGCCTGCCGGGTCGAGACCTTTTTGTGTCGTCCCTATCGGCGCTCCCCCAAGGAGCTGTCCGAGCCCACGGGAAGGCGCCAACACCCCCCAGTCAGAAGGGCCTGCCCGGCCCGATCTCAACGCCGCCACTATCTCCTCCGACGCTCGGGGGCGGAGGGGCGCCCAAGAGCTCGAAGCAAGCATGAGCGACCGCATTCAAATCCGCATGGAGGCCCTCGATCAGTCGAGCGCCGAGATCGTCGAGACGGCCAAGCGCACGGGCGCCCGCGTCCAGGGGCCCATCCCGCTGCCGACTCGAATCGAGAAGTACACCGTGCTTCGCTCGCCGTTCATCGACAAGAAGTCGCGTGAGCAGTTCGAGATTCGCACGCACAAGCGGCTGATCTTCATCTCGGACTCCACCGCGCAGACCGTCGACTCCCTGTCGTCGCTCAACATGCCTGCGGGTGTCGACATCCGCATCAAGGCCTGATCTCAACGGGCCCAGGGCCTCCCACTCCGGTGGGCAAGGCGCCCGGGTCTGCTCTTTCGACTCACTCATCCCCACCCACCCCGCCGCGTGGCCTGGCGTTGCGCCGGCCTGGAGTTCACTCCGGGCCCGTGCTTTCAGGTCGAACCGGCTTCCACCAACCCTTTCTCACGAAGACATGACGCTTCTTCTGGGACGCAAGAGAGGCATGACGCAACTCTTCGCCGACGACGGCACGGTCACTCCGGTGACCGTGGTCGAGGCGGGGCCTTGCATTGTCATGCAGCTGCGCACTGAAGAGAAGGATGGCTATTCGGCCATTCAGCTCGGTTACGAGGACATTCGGGACAAGGTCTCGAAGAAGCCGCAACGCGAGGCCGCCAAAGGCATCGGGACGGCTCCCAAGCGCTTCCTGCGCGAGGAGCGGCTCGATGGGCCCTCCGAGCACGAGGTGGGGCAAACCATCACGGTCGAGGTCTTCGAGGCCGGCGCACTCGTCGACGTCGTCGGGACCACCAAGGGTCGCGGCTTCGCCGGCACGATCAAGCGCCACGGCTTCGCTCGCGGTCCGAAGACCCACGGCTCGATGAACTATCGGGCGCCGGGCTCGATCGGCTGCTCGGCCTACCCGGGTCGCGTCTTCAAGGGCAAGCGCATGAGCGGCCACTACGGTGCCTCGCGCAAGACCGTGAAGAACCTCGAGGTCATGCGAGTCGATGCCGACCGCAACCTCCTCCTCATCAAGGGATCAGTGCCGGGTCACAACGGCAGCTTCGTCCAGGTCCAGACCGCCCGCACGGGCGTGAAGAAGTGAGCCACCGATGAAGGTCAAAAGCTACAAGGCCGGCAGTGTCGGCGAGGTCGAGTTGGACGTCGCGCCCTTCGGCGAGAAGGTCCTCTACCGCACCCTGAAGGACGCGGTCGTCAGGCACAGGGCGACCCAGCGGCAGGGCACCGCCTCCACCAAGGGGCGCAGTGAGGTCAAGGGCACCAACAAGAAGCCGTACAAGCAGAAGCACACGGGCCGAGCCCGTGCCGGTGACGTCAAGTCGCCGATCTGGCGCGGTGGTGGAACGGTCTTCGGGCCGAAGCCCCGTGACTACAGCTATCACATGCCGACCAAGGCCCGTCGCGTGGCGCTTCGCTCTGCGCTGGCTGGCAAGATCGCCGACGGCGAGCTCGTCATCGCGGACCTGGGTGACTGGGCAGAGCCGTCCTCGCGCTCGGCCCGCAAGGTCCTCGGCGACCTCGACGCCACCCGCAGGGCGTGCGTCGTGATCACCGAGCGCAACGAGAACCTCTACAAGTCCTTCCGCAACTTCCCCCGCGTTGAGGTCCGCATCGCCGCTGAGCTGTGCGCCTACGACGTGGTGAACGGCGGAACGATCATCGCAGAGCAGGGCGCGCTCGATCACCTGAGCGCACGGGTCGGCCGGAAGGCCGAAGCGTCCAACAATGGAGGTGAGTCGTGAGTCAACACCTCGACCGCTACTACCAGATCATCAAGCAGTCCCACGTCACCGAGAAGGCGACCACGGACACCCATTTCCGCAACGCCTACCACTTCCGCGTCCCGACGGACGCGAACAAGATCGAGATCCGCCACGCGATCGAGACCCTGTTCGAAGTGAAGGTGATGTCGGTGAACACCTCCGGCGTCAAGGGCAAGGTCCGCCGCCGCGGTTACGTCAAGGGCCAAAAGCCCGACTGGAAGAAGGCCATGGTCACGCTGAAGGAGGGCGACACGATCGACGTGATCTGACGGGCTCCCCGTTCGATCCAAAGATCAAGGCTAAGTCTCATGCCGATTCGCAAGTACAAGCCGACCTCTCCGGGCCGCCGCCACGGCAGCGTGCTCACCTACGAAGAGGTCACCTCGACGACGCCGGAGAAGTCTCTCCTGCGTCCCCTCAAGAAGACCGGAGGCCGTAACAACTACGGTCGTATCACCGCCCGCTTCCGCGGGGGTGGTCACAAGCGCAAGTACCGGGTCATCGACTTCAAGCGCAACAAGGACGGGATTCCCGCCAAGGTTGCGACGATCGAGTACGACCCGAACCGCACGTGCTTCATCGCCCTGCTGCATTACGCCGACGGCGAGAAGAGGTATATCCTCGCGCCGATCGGACTCGAGGTGGGGCAGGCGATCCTGTCCGGCCCCGACGCTGAACCGAACCCGGGCAACGCGAAGATGCTTCGCGACATCCCGATCGGTGTCCAGGTCCACAACGTCGAGCTGCAGCCCGGTCGCGGCGGCCAGATGGTCCGCACCGCGGGCTCGTCTGCCCAGCTGACGGCCCGTGAGGGGAGCTACGCCGTGTTGCTTCTGCCCTCGGGCGAGCTGCGTCGAGTGCACGTCACCTGCCGCGCCACCATCGGTCGCGTTGGCAACACCGATCACCAGAACGTCAAGCTCGGCAAGGCCGGGCGGAAGCGTCACCTGGGCCGCCGCCCGCACGTCCGCGGAACGGCAATGAACCCGGTCGACCACCCCATGGGTGGTGGTGAAGGCCGGACCGCAGGTGGTCGTCACCCCTGCTCGCCGACGGCCGTCCTCGCGAAGGGCGGACGAACGCGCCGCCGTAATCACCCGACCGACGTCTTCATCATCCGCCGCCGCCGTAAGCGCAAGTGATCCGGCTGGCGAACCCTGGACGCTCCCCGGAGCATCCAGGCCGCCGCGGCTCGACGCACTCAGAACGTCATGTCAAGAAGCATCAAGAAAGGTCCCTTCATCGACGCCAAGCTCGAGAAGAAGGTCCTCGCGCAAAACGAGGCCGGGACAAAGAATCCGATCACCACGTGGGCGCGCGCCTGCACTATTTCCCCCGACTTCATCGGGCACATCTTCATGGTCCACGACGGACGCAAGCACGTGAAGGTCGCTGTCAACGAAGACATGGTGGGGCACAAGCTCGGTGAGTTCGCGCCCTCGCGCGTCTTCCGCGGCCACACCAACAAGAAAGAAGGCGCGAAGGGAGGCCGCTGAGCACCATGAAGAACGAGATCATCAGGGAGCTCGGTGGGTTCGTCGCCCGCCACCGCTACGCCCGCATCTCCTCACGGAAGGCCCGCCTAGTGGCGGGCGCCATCCGGGGTCGCGCGGTCAACGATGCGCTTGAAATCCTGGAGCTGCTGCCTCAGCGCGGCGCGGCCTTCTACAAGAAGGTCCTGCTCTCTGCGATTGCCAACGCCTCACAGGACGAGTCGGTCGACGTCAACGACCTGTTCATCAGTGACTGCCGGGCCGACGACGGCCCGATGCTCAACAACCGTCTCCGGTATCGCCCCGGTCCCCAGGGACGCGCGATGCCCTACGCGAAGAAGACCTCGCACCTCACCGTGATCGTCGCGCAGGCCTCGGCCTTTGCAACGGACTCCAGCGCGGACGCGGAGGCCGCCAACGCCTGAGGAGGCCCTGCGCCCCTCTAGCACGAGAGATCATCCATGGGACAGAAGATCCACCCCACCGGCTATCGCGTCGGAATCATTGAGCCCTGGGCATCCCGGTGGCACGGGCACAAGCGCGACTTCGCGCGACTGCTCTATCAGGACAAGCAGATCCGGGACCACGTCGCGAAGGAGTACGGCTCTGCCGGCATCCCGCGCATCGAGATCGAGCGCACCAGTGACGCCGTCAACGTCATCATCTACACCGCGCGTCCCGGCGTCCTCGTCGGCCGCAAGGGCATTCGGATCGACCAGCTCAAGGCCGAGCTGCAGGCGATCGCGGAGACCACGGTTCACCTGACGATCCACGAGATCAAGCGCCCCGAGCTCTCGGCCGGCCTCGTCGCCGAGGTCATCGCCGAGCAACTCAAGCGCCGAATGGCGTTCCGTCGCGCGGTCAAGAAGGCGATCCAGACGACCATGCAGGCCGGCGCGCTCGGCGTGAAGGTCATGATCAACGGCCGACTGGGCGGCGCCGAGATGGCGCGTCAGCTCCAGGAGAGGGAGGGGCGCGTGCCCCTGTCGACCCTTCAGTCGAACGTCGAGTACGGCACCGCGCTCGCTCGGACCACCTACGGCGTCATCGGCGTCAAGGTCTGGATCTACAAGGGCGACATCGAGCGTGGCGAGAAGATCAACTACCGCGTCACCTCTGCTGCCGGTGGCCGGTACGACCGCGGCGGACCTCGCCGTGGCTCGGGTCGCCGCGGCGGTCGCGGTCGCGGAGGCCCCCGAGGTGGGGGCGGCGGTGGCGGTCCGCGCCCCGGCGCGCCCGCGACTCCCCAAGGCTCCTTCAACCAGGGAGGTGCGTGATGGCTTACATGCCCAAGCGCATCAAGCGCCGGCGCGTCTTCCGCGGGAAGATCAAGGGACTCGCCACGCGCGGGAACCGGGTCTCCTTCGGTGACTACGGCCTCCAGTCCCTGGACGCTGGCTGGATCAACGGCCGGCAGCTCGAGGCGAGCCGGATCGCGGCCAACCGTGCCACTCAGGGCGCGGCCAAGATCTGGATCCGCGTCTTCCCTGACAAGCCGATCTCCTCCAAGCCCGCCGAGACTCGGATGGGTAAGGGTAAAGGTGACATCGACTTCTGGGCGGCCGAGGTGAGGCCGGGAACCATTCTGTTCGAGCTCGGCAACGTGACCGAGGACAAGGCGAAGCTCGCGTTCAAGCGCATCGCCCACAAGATGCCCGTCAAGGTCCGCATGGTCCGGCGTACGCCGACGACCTGATCGCAAGACATGAAGATCGAAGACATCCGCGCCAAGACGGACTCGGAGCTCGAGTTCGACATGACGAACCTCAAGAAGGAACTCTTTGATGCGCGCTTCCGCGCCTCGATGGGGACCGACTCCAACACCGGCCGAGTCCGGGATCTGCGCCGCTCCGTGGCGCGCATCCAGACCATTCTCCACGAGCGCGCCACTGGCGTCCGTGGCGCGGCCGCCAAGTAACGCCCCTCCGCGTAGACGCCCCACACGAATCCTTCCTCAGCCCATGGCTCCGCTCGCGGCGGCCACGAAGCGATGACCGACACCACCACAGACACCAACTCCGAGCAGGCGCGCAACAGCCGCCGCGTGCTCGAAGGAACTGTCTCAAGCGACGCGATGGACAAGTCCATCACCATCCGCGTCGAGCGGAAGTTCAAGCACCCGAAGTACAAGAAGTACATCCGGCGCCACTCCAAGGTTCACGTTCATGACGAGAACAACGAAGCTGCCACCGGCGACCGCGTTGAGGTCATGGAGTGCCGCCCCCTTTCCAAGACCAAGCGTTATCGCCTGGTCCGCGTCGTCGAGCGCCCCTCGCTCCCGGCCGGTGCGCTCAAGCCCGGTCAGGTCCAGGCAGCCGCCACGGCTGACGCGATGGGGGGTGAGTCCGCTGGCTCCGAGGAGGTGTCGTCATGATTCAGATGCAGACCTATCTTGATGTGGCTGACAACACCGGCGCCAAGCAGGTGCAGTGCATCAAGGTTCTCGGAGGAACACACCGGCGCTACGCCGGCCTCGGTGACATCGTCGTGGCCTCGGTGAAGAAGTCCATCGCGGGCTCCGAAGTGAAGACGGGCACCATCGTGAAGGGCGTCATCGTCCGGGTGAAGCAAAGCACCCGCCGCGGCGACGGTAGCTACGTCAAGTTCGACCGGAACGCTCTGGTCCTGGTCGACGGAGAGGGGAACCCCAAGGGCACCCGCATCTTCGGGGCCGTGGCCCGCGAGCTGCGCGACCGCAGCTTCATGAAGATCGTCTCGCTGGCTCAGGAGGTCATCTGATGCACGTCAAGCGCGGAGACCAGGTGATCGTCATCTCTGGCAACGACAAGGGCAGCACCGGCGAGGTCGTCGACGTGATGCTCAGCGCGAATCGAGTGGTGGTCTCGGGCGTCAACGTCCGGACCAAGCACGTCAAGCCGACTCAGTCCAACCCGCAGGGCGACCGAGTGGAGCGCGAGTTCCCCATCCATGCGAGCAACGTGATGCTGCTCGATCCATCCACCGGCAAGGGCACGCGCAAGCGTCCCGCGTCGAACTAGTCCACTCAACCCCAGTCCATCCAGGACCGACAACGACCGGTCCCAGAACAATGGCTGCACGCCTTAAAACCAAGTATCAATCGGAGGTCCGAAGCAAGCTTTCGGAGGCCTTCGAGATCAAGAACCTGCACGCGATCCCTCGTCTCGAGAAGATCGTTGTGAACATGGGCGTCCAGGGCGCCGTCGAGTCCAAGTCCAAGGTGGAGACCGCCGCGCGCGACCTGGGAACAGTGACCGGCCAGAAGCCGACGATTCGCAACGCCAAGAAGTCCATCGCCGGGTTCAAGCTCCGCGAAGGGATGCCGATCGGCTGCGCGGTCACGCTTCGACAGGACCGGATGTGGGAGTTCGCTGACCGGCTGATCTCGGTCGTCCTCCCCCGTATCCGTGACTTCCGTGGGGTCAAGGACAAGCTTGACGGCCGCGGCAACTACACGCTCGGCATCTCCGAGCAGTCGATCTTCCCCGAGATCCCCTTCGACCGCATCGAGTTCCAGCAGGGCATGGACGTCACATTTGTGACCACCGCCCAGACCGACGAGCAGGCCTACATGCTGCTCAAGGAGCTCGGCATGCCCTTCATCGACCGCAGCCAGAAGGCCTGAGGCCAGCACAGGGCAAAGGAGAACAACAGCCATGATGACCGACCCTATCGCCGACATGCTCACGCGCATCAGGAACGCCAACCTGATTGGCCGCGCCAGCGTTGCCATGCCGGCCTCTCGTATGCGCGTAGGCATTGCCAACGTGCTCAAGGACGAGGGCTTTATCCAAGACTACGCCGTGGAGGAGGGGAAGCCCTCGAGCACTCTCACGGTAGACCTCCGCTACGGCGTGGATGGCGAGAAAGTCATCCGCTCCATCCAGCGGGTCAGCACTCCTGGTCGCCGCGTCTATGCCGGCCAGCGTGAACTTAAGCCCGTCCTTCGGGGTCAGGGAATCCACGTCGTCTCCACGCCCAAGGGCGTGATCTCGGACCGCAAGGCCCGAGAGATGGGCGTCGGCGGCGAGCTTCTCGCCGAGGTCTACTGATCACGCTGCACCGAGGATCCTGAAATGTCTCGTATCGGAAAAGCACCCGTCGCCATCCCCGGCGGCGTCGACGTCAGCGTCAAGGGACGCGACGTGAACGTGAAGGGGCCCAAGGGCACCCTCTCCATCACCCTTCGGCCTGAGGTCGAAGTCGCGGTGGAAGGCAGCGCTGCCTGCGTCACGGTCAACGGCTCCGGAGCGGCCCGCGCCGCCCGCGCCTACCACGGCCTCACCCGCTCCCTCGTCCACAACATGGTTGAGGGTGTCACCAAGGGCTTCGAGAAGAAGCTCGAGATCGTCGGTGTCGGTTGGAACGCCAAGGTCCAGGGCACCAAGGTGGTCCTGAACATCGGCTTCTGCCACGACGTACCCATCCAACTGCCGGACGGAGTCTCGGCTGATTGCCCGAACCCCACACAGATCGTCCTGACCGGACCGGACAAGCAGATGGTCGGCCAGATGGCCGCCGTCATCCGCGCTGTCCGCCCGCCCGAGCCCTACAAGGGCAAGGGCATCCGGTACCACGGCGAGTACGTGAAGAGGAAGGCCGGCAAGTCGTTCGGTAGCTGACGCGAGGCTGCATCAATATGAAGTCCACCCTTCTACTCAAGAACAAGCGCCGGGACCGGCGCGCCAAGAGCGTCCGCCGTCGTATCGGCAAGTACTCGGGCCTCCCGCGGCTCTCCGTGCATCGCTCCTCCAAGCACATCTCGGCTCAGGTCATCGACGACGGATCCGGCAACACGCTCTGCGCGGTGTCGTCCACGTCGAAGAAGCTCGCCGACCAGCTCCAGGGCAAGACCAAGACCGAGAAGGCCGCCGTCATCGGCGCCGAGATCGCTCGTCTCGCCAAGGAGAAGGATGTCACCAACGTCGTGCTCGATCGCGGCTTCTCCCGCTACCACGGCCGCGTGAAGGCCCTCGCTGATGCTGCCCGTGAAGGCGGCCTCTCCCTCTGATCGCCGCGCGCGCACATACGAACAACCATGAAGACTCACGTCGAATACCTCGACCATAGCGAGGTCGAAGAGGCTGGCGAGCTCGCTGAGCAGCTGCTGCAGGTCAACCGCTGCGCAGCGGTCGTCAAGGGCGGTCGCCGCTTCTCATTCTCCGGGCTTTGCGTCGTCGGCAACCGCGGCGGCGTCGTGGGCTACGGCTTCGGCAAGGCACGGGGCGTCCCCGGTGCCATCGAGAAGGCCAACAAGGATGGTCGCAAGCACCTCCAGCGGGTCCCGCTCACCAAGGAGGGGTCAATCCCTCACGAGGTGATTGGCGAGTTCTGCTCGGCGCGCATCAAGCTCATCCCCGCCTCCGAGGGTACTGGCATCATCGCCGGCACCTCGGTCCGCGCCGTGGCCGAGATGGCGGGCATCAAGAACCTGCTCTCGAAGTCACTGGGCTCCACCAACCCGATCAACCTGGTCAAGGCGACGCTCGACGCCCTCGCTCAGCTCCGCACGCCGGAGCAGGTCGAGGAGCTTCGGAGCACGAAGCTCTGATCCCGCCGCTCATCCTCCGAGACACCTAAGAAGACATGGACCTCAAGACTGTCTGCTCAAAGGGCACCAAGTACGAGACCCGCCAGCGCGTGGGTCGCGGTACCGGTAGCGGTAATGGCAAGACCTCCGGCCGTGGCCACAAGGGTCGCGGTCAGCGCTCGGGTGCCAGCCGCCGTGCTGGCTACGAGGGTGGCCAGATGCCGATCTACCGTCAGGTACCCAAGCGTGGCTTCACCAACGCTCGCTTCCGTACGGACTACACGATCCTCAACGTGGGTCTCCTGGACTCGTTTGATGACGGCGCCACCGTCGACCTCGACGCGATCCTGGCCAAGGGCCTGGCGTCCAAGAACACCGAGCTCCTCAAGCTCCTCGGGAACGGCGACCTCAGCACCAAGCTGACCGTCCGCGCCCAGCGCTTCTCGAAGACCGCACGCGAGAAGATCGAGAAGGCCGGCGGCACCGTCGTCGAGCTTGATGGTCGTGGCCGCGAGGCCGCCGCCAGCGACGCCTGATTCACCCTCCCTTTCCCCCCTCGGCCACCACCGCACACACCCAGTGGAGAACAACTTCCTCAAGCTGTTCAAGATCCCGGAGACCCGGCAGCGAATCTTTCGCACGCTGGGCCTTCTGATCGCGTACAGGGTCGGCTTTCAGATCCCCATCCCGGGGATGAGCCCCCAGTATCTGGACGAGCAGGCCAACGAGGGGATCTTCGGCCTCCTGTCCGCGCTGTCGGGGGGGGCGATCGGTTCCCAGACGATCTTCTCCCTCGGGATCATGCCGTTCATCTCGGCGTCGATCATCTTCTCGATGCTCACCAAGGTGTCACCTGCCCTCGAGGCGGTGTCCAAGGAGGGCGCAGCGGGGCAGAAGAAGATCACCCAGTGGACTCGTTTGACCACCGTGCCCATCGCGCTGGTCCAGGCCATCTTCATCTACACCGGCGTCTTCCTTGCGCGTCCGGAGATGCTCGACTCGTCCATGGCGGGGAACAAGGTCGCTCTGGCCTTCATCGTCATCGGCGCTCTGGTGACCGGCGCGCTGCTCGTGATGTGGATCGGTGAGCTCATCACCGAGTACGGGGTCGGAAACGGCGCCTCGCTGATCATCATGGCGGGCATCATCGCCTCGCTGCCCTCGAGCATCCTCAACCTGCGCGGGAGCGACGAGTTCTGGAACATCATGGTGTTCCTCCTGCTCGTCTGGGCCGTGACCATCTTCGTGGTGGTCTTCATGCACAAGGGGGCGCGACGGATCCCGATCCAGTACGCACGCCTGCAGCGCGGCCGTCGCGTCTATGGGGGACAGCGTCACTTCCTGCCGCTGAAGGTCAACATGGCTGGCGTCATGCCGATCATCTTCGCCTCGGTCCTCTTCGTGATCCCCGGCATCCTGTTCGACTGGGTCGGCTGGGACTACGGAACGCGGATGTTCCAGGACCCGACAGGCTTCGTCTACACGGCCATCTACCTGGTCCTCATCTTCTCGTTCTGCTTCTTCTGGAACCGTCTGATGTTCCAGCCGGACGAGATCGCGAAGAACCTCAGGGAGAACGGCTCCTTCATCCCGGGGATCCGCCCCGGAGCGAAGACTGCCGAGTACCTGTCAAGTGTGTTGACTCGGATCACCCTTGCTGGCGCGGCGTTCCTCGCCGTCATCGCGGTGCTCCCGAACTTCATCACCAAGAATTCCAACCTGACCCTGGAGATGCGTTACTTCCTCGGCGGCACCAGCGTGCTGATCGTCGTGGGTGTTGCGCTCGAGCTTGTCGACAAGCTCCAGGCTCAGCTCGTCATGAAGGCCTACGACGGCGGAGCGGCCCCGAGTGGCCCCGCCGCCGGTGGGTCAGGCAAGCGCAAGGGACAGGCCCGCGGCAACGCGTCCTGGACCAAGCCTGACGGTGCCTCCGAAGGCGGTACCGAGTAGCAACCTATGGCGAAGGAAGAACCGATCACCGTCGAGGCCATCGTTACCGAGGCTCTGCCCAACGCCCGATTCAGGGCGAAGCTGGAGTCCGGCCACGAGATCCTCGCACACGTCTCCGGCAAGATGCGGATGCACTACATCCGCATCCTCCCCGGCGACAAGATCACCGTCGAGATGTCCCCCTATGACCTGACCAAGGGCCGAATCACCTGCCGAGGTGAGCGTCGCCGTCGTGGCGGCCGCGGCCGGAGGAGAAGAAGAAGATGAAAGTTCGAAGCAGCGTCCGTCGCATGTGCTCCTCCTGCAAGATCGTCCGCCGTCGCGGCGTGGTGCGAGTCATCTGCAACGCGGACCCCCGTCACAAGCAGCGCCAGGGCAAGTAAGCCCCCGCGCCCCCCTCATTCCACCAGCGACCCGTCCGGCTCTAACCGCCGGACAGCATCCCCTCACCCCACCATCCAATGGCACGCGTCATCGGCGTCGACATTCCGAACGACAAACGTTTGGAGATCAGCCTGACCTACATCTTCGGCGTAGGCCGCAAGACGGCCCTGGACGTCTGTCGCGACCTCAACCTCGACCCGGGCATGAAGTCCCGGGACCTCAACGAGGAGCAGGTCACCGCGATCGCGACGCACCTGCAGAAGAACTACAACGTCGAGGGAGAGCTTCGGCGTTCCCTGGCGCAGGCCATCACACGCCTCCGTGACATCGGCTGCTACCGCGGCCTTCGTCACCGGCGCGGCCTCCCGGTGCGCGGTCAAAGGACCCGGACCAACGCCCGTTCGCGCAAGGGACCGAAGAAGACGGTCGCTGGCAAGAAGTCCATCAAGAAGTGACCGAGCGCACGGCACCCCGAAACACCCCGCAGGCCTTGGCGAGCTCCGCTCGCTGAACCTGCACTCCGACCCGATACAGATCCATGGCTAAGAGCACGAAGCGCAAGGCGAAGAAGAACATCGTCAAGGGCATCGTCCACGTGAAGTCGTCTTTCAACAACACTCACGTGACGATCACCGATCCCGCGGGCAACACGATTTCGTGGGGCACCGCAGGCAGTCAGGGCTTCAAGGGGACTCGTAAGAGCACCCCCTTCGCCGCCCAGCGCGCTGCAGATAACGCGGCTCAGGCCGCCATGCGTCATGGCCTCAAGGAGGTCGAGGTGCGCGTCAAGGGCGCTGGATCTGGTCGCGAGTCGGCCGTCCGAGCCCTGGCAAACGCCGGTCTCCGCGTGTCCTCCATCGAGGACGTCACCCCGCTTCCACACAACGGCTGCCGCGCTAAGAAGCGTCGCCGCGTCTGATCGCGCTTTTCGCGCAGCTCACCAAGTAGGACCAGGACCAGCCTAGGACCAATATGGCTCGTTACACCGGACCCAAGATCAAGCAGTGCCGTCGAGAGGGGATGAACCTCTTCTTCCTCGGCCAGAACACCTCGAGCGGCAAAGTGGCCGTGCTCCAGCGTCGGGATTACCCGCCCGGAGTTCACGCGCAGAGCCGGCGTAAGGTCACCGAGTACGGTGTCCGCCTGCGGGAGAAGCAGAAGCTGAAGCGCGTCTTCGGCGTGCTTGAACGTCAGTTCAAGCGCTACTTCGCCGAGGCCGAGCGTATGAAGGGCAACACAGGTGAGAACCTGCTCGCCCTCCTCAGCCGCCGGATGGACAACGTCGTGCTGGCCGGAGGCTTCGCGACGACCCTCGCTCAGGCGCGGCAGATGGTCAACCACGGCCACTTCCTCGTGAACGGCAAGCGCGTGACGATCCCGTCGTACCGTGTCCGTCCTGGCGACGTGCTCCAGCCGCGCGACAAGGAGAACACCAAGAAGATCATCTCTGGCTTCATTGACGTGAACAAGGGCGGCCTTCAGCCGGACTGGCTCAGCGTTGACGCCGACGGAATGGCGATCTCTGTCTCCTCGCTGCCCAAGCGCGAAGACTTCCAGTTCCCGATCCAGGAGCAGCTCATCGTCGAGCTCTGCTCCAAGTGATTCGAGTGAGCTCTTCGGAGCTCACGATGGTTGGCTCCGCGGCTGACGACCCGCCCCTCCGTGGGGTGGTTCAGCGGTCGCGGCGCTCCCCCCAAACCGTCCCCCTTTCAACTCCGAATCCCCCCATACGGCATCAAGGCCGCGGCGCTGCCGCTCCTGGCCGTTCCCTCTTAGAGGGCCCAAGAAAATGAGGATCCGCTGGCGTAACTTTGAACTTCCCTCGCGCGTCGAGGCTGAGCAGGAGTCGCTGACCGAAGAATACGGTCGGTTCCTGATCGATCCCTTTGAGCGTGGCTTCGGGCACACCATCGGCAATGGCCTGCGTCGAGTCCTGCTCTCGTCCATCGAGGGCTGCGCCGTCACGGCCGTCCGTATCGAGGGCGCGAACCACGAGTTCGATAGCCTCGAAGGCGTCTACGAGGACGTCGCCGACATCATCCTGAACCTGAAGCGCCTGCGCGTGGAGTACGACGGGGATGATGTCATCACCTGCCGCATCCAGCGCTCGAGCGAAGGTGCGGTGACGGGCGCAGACGTGGAGTGTGAAGGTGGAGCGCAGGTCATCAACGAGGACCTCCACATCTGCACGCTCACGATGGACCGCGAGCTCGACATCGAGCTCGAGGTGCAGCGCGGCCGTGGCTACATGCCCGCAGAGGAGAACCGCATGGAGGGGCAGGAGCTCGGTACGATCCCGGTCGACTCGAGCTACTCGCCCGTGCAGCGCGTTCGATACTCCATCGAGGCCACCCGCGTCGGCAAGTTCACGAACTACGACCGGCTGATCTTGGAGGTCTGGACGGATGGCACGGTGACGCCCCAGCTGGCGCTGACCGAGGCCGCCAAGATCTACCGCAAGCACCTCAACCCGTTCATCCTCCAGGGTGAGACGAGGGACGGGACGCCGCTGCTGGAGACTCCTCAGTCGTCGGAGTTCAACCCCAAGCGTCAGGAGGACAGCGAGTTGACTCGCCTCCTCGAGGCGCCCATCGCAGAGCTGGAGCTGTCCGTCCGCGCCCGTAACTGCCTGGACGGCGCCAACCTGCAGACCCTCTACGACCTCGTGACGATGTCGGAGAACGACGTCATCAACCTCAAGAACCTCGGCAAGACCTCCCTCACGGAGATCAAGGCCAAGCTCGCGGAGCGCGGCCTGTCGCTGGGCATGCGCGTCGACTGAACCTGAACGACGGGCGCGGCCGACTCCGGCCGCTCCCGACACCCCCCTGAAGATCCCCTCTAACGGGGACGTCTGCCGGTCAACGGTGGGCGCGAGACCACGAAAGACCCATGCGACACCGCGTTGCCGGTTACAAGCTCGGCCGAACCACCAGTCACCGTATTGCCATGACTCGAAACATGGCTGCGTCGCTGATCGAGCACGAGCGCATCATCACCACCGTTCAGAAGGCGAAGGCCGTCAAGCCCTTCGTCGAGAAGCTGGTGACGATGGCCAAGGACCCCTCTCAGCACAACCGCCGCCGCGCGTTCTCGAAGTTGCGCAGCAAGGACGGCACCATCAAGCTGTTCGACGTGCTCGGTCCGCGTTTCTCGGAGCGTCCTGGCGGCTACTGCCGGATCATCAAGCTTGCCAAGCGCCGCCTCGGCGACAACGGCGAGCGTGCGATCCTGGAGTTCGTCGAGCGGACGCCTCGCGAAGAGGTCGTGGCTGAGCCCGAGACCGCTGCCGAGTGAGCCGTCGCCAGTGACTCGCCACTTCCTGATCTTCGGTCCTCCCGCAGCGGGGAAGGGCACGCAGGCCCATTCGCTCAAGGAGCACCTGGACGTGCCTCACGTCTCCACTGGGGATATGTTTCGCGCGAACATCCAGGGGGGCACGGACCTCGGCAAGGAGGTCCAGAGTCTCCTCGCGTCCGGGACGCTCGTACCTGATTCGCTGACGAACCGCCTCGTGGCGGATCGTCTCCATCAGAGCGACGTCGCCGGTGGTGTGCTCCTGGACGGCTTCCCGCGTAACGTGCCGCAGGCGGCCTGGCTCGACGGGTTTCTCGCCGGGAAGGGGACCAAGCTGGCCGGGGTGGTGGTGCTCACCGTCCCGGATGACGAGCTCATGGCGCGGCTCAAGGGGCGCGCGGAGAAGGAGAGCCGCGCGGACGACGCGGACCCCGAGGTCATCAAGCGCCGCATCGCGACCTACAGGGACCAGTCGGAGCCCTGCGTCGCCTACTACGAGGGGCAGGGCGAGGTCCCGCTCCACTTCGTCGACGGCGTCGGTTCCATCGAAGAGGTCGCCGAGCGCATCCGGGCGGTGGTCTGACGGCGACCCGCCACGGGGGCCACTCGCTGGCCTCAAGACGCACAAGACGGCGGCTGTTCCCCGGGGAACGGTCGCCGTTTGTCTTGGTCAGCCCTCCCCTCGGGGCTCGGCCCCGAGCAGGTCCAGTCCGGATCACGCCCCGCCTCGAACAGGTTCAGCCCCGAGCAGACTCAGCCTCGAGCAGGTTCAGCTCCGGGCCGGTCGGGCCCTCATCAGCATCAGCGCTGACCGGGCGCCGCCTCTGTTCCATCAGGGCGGCGAGGACGGGCAGGGCCCCTCAGGCCGGCGAGACCTGGCAGGGCCCGTCAGGCCCGCGAGGACCTCGTCAGACCCGTACGATGCCGACCCGGTCATGTCCGAGGAGGTCGCACAGCTCGCCTGCCAACTCCTCGGAGATGGTGACGCCGCGCTCCTTGCTCGCGCGGACGCGTCGCGTGAAGCCATCCTCGCCCAGGGCCTGGAAGAAGAGGGGGTTCTCGCCAGGGTGGCGCGCGCACATGTCCCTGAGGTCCTTGAGCTTGCCGCGGTCGGCGGGGGAGACCTTGAGTTCCAGCCCGCCGCGGAAGCGCTTGAGGGCGTCGGAGAGGCTCATGACCTCATCCAGGAGCATGGCCGGCTCGTCGGCCCCGTCCTCCAGCTTGCCGGTACAGAACAGGACCGCGCCGTCCTCGATGAGATCCCTGGCGGTCTCGTAGGTTCGCGGGAAGCATGTGACGCCCACAGACCCCGAGAGGTCCTCGAGACGGAAGCGGCACATCTTCGAGCCCGCCATGCGGCCAGACTTCACCACGAGCTCGGCCTTCTGCAGGACGAGGCCTGCGAGTCGGACGGTGCCCTCGCGGCTGGCGAGCTCCGGGAGCTTGCGGATGGGGCACGAGGAGAGCAGCGACACCAGCCCCGCGCGCTCCTCGAGGGGGTGTCCGGAGAGGTAGAAACCTAGCACCTCGTACTCGAGCCTGAGCGCCTCGGCCTTCTCGATCGCGAAGCTGTCGTCGATGCCGACCTCATGGTCATCCTCGGGCTCCTCGGCGCCTCCGAAGGCGTCGAACATGGAGGACTGTCCGCTTCGCCGGTCCTTGGCGGCGCTGCTCGCGTCCGTCATGGCCGAGTCCAGCGCGGCGAGGAGTGAGCCTCTGTTGTGCCCCAGCTCGTCGAAGGCGCCGGACTTGATGAGGGCCTCCCAGGCAATCTTGCCCATGTCGTGGGGGTCAACCGCGGTCACGAGGGAGTGGAAGTTGAGCGGGTCCTCCTTCTCTTCGAGCTCGCTGCGGGTCGCGACCATCGCCTCGATCGCCGCGCGCCCGGTCCCCTTCACTGCGCCAATGCCGAAGCGGATGGCCTCGCCGCCGTCGTCGGTGGTGGTGGGGCGAAACTCCCACTCGGACTCGATGGCGCTCGGCATCAGGATCGAGATGTCGGACCGCTTCGAGTCGTCGATGAAGTCCTTGATCTTGTTGGAGTCGCTCATCTCGCAGGAGAAGTTCGCCGCGAGGAAGTCCGTCCGGTGATGGGCCTTGAGGTAGGCGGTCTGATAAGTGATCAGCGCGTAGGCCGCAGAGTGGGACTTGTTGAAGCCGTACCCGCCGAACTTGATGATGTTGTCCCAGGTGTTCCGCGCAATGTCCTCGACGCAGCCGTTGGCCACGGCGCCCTCGATGAACTGGGCCGAGAACTTCTGCATGATCTCCGGCTTCTTCTTGCCCATCGCCTTCCGCAGATTGTCTGCGTCGTTCAGCGAGAAGCCCGACAGCTCCACCGAGGCGAGCATCACCTGCTCCTGATAGACGAGGCAACCGTAGGTGCTGTCGAGGATCGGGATGAGGCTCTCGTGGGGGTAGGAGATCTCCTCCCGCCCGTGCTTTCGGTCGACGAACATGTCGACCATTCCGGACTCGAGGGGGCCCGGTCGGTAGAGCGCCAGCACGGCGATCACGTCGTCGAAGCAGTCCGGCTTGAGTCGTGAGAGGAGCTTGCGCATGCCCTCGGACTCGAGCTGGAACACGCCGAGCGTGTCACCGGCCATGAGCAGCTGGAAGACGCCGGGGTCGTCGAGGGGCAGCTCGTCCATGACGGGCGCCTCAAGTCCTCGCCGGCGGATGTTGTCCAGGCAGCGCTCGATGATGGTCAGGGTCCGGAGCCCCAGGTAGTCCATCTTGAGGAGCCCGAGCTCCTCGAGCTGCGGCGCAGGGTACTGGGTGGTGATGTCATCGCCGTTGCGGCCCAGCGGGACGTAGTCCACCGTCGGCCCGGGGGTGATGACCACGCCGGCGGCGTGGGTCGACACGTGGCGGGACATGCCCTCGAGGGACACCGAGTACTGGAACAGCTCCTTCCACCGAGGCCCCTGGTCTCGGAACGCCTGGAGGTCACTGTCCTCTTCCAGCGCCTTCGCCAGCGGCGGCGCGCCCGGACCCGCGGGGATCTTCTTCGAGATCTTGTTGATCTCGTTGAGGGGCAGGTCGAGGACCCGCCCGACGTCCCGGACCACCGTCCGAGAGGCCATCGTCCCGAACGTCACGATCTGGGTGACGCACTCGCGACCGTACCTCTCTCGCGTGTACTCGATCACCCGCTCGCGACCCTCCTTGCAGAAGTCGAT
>Ga0213863_10001043_pt1 | contig 20596 bp, 16 predicted proteins | sample PICome_8_FD_160128 | JGI IMG/M metagenome (GOLD analysis project Ga0213863, IMG submission 160128) | Coastal seawater microbial communities near Pivers Island, North Carolina, United States - PICO497 | ecosystem: Environmental > Aquatic > Marine > Coastal | place: USA: North Carolina... | reverse complement strand
CCGTGGGCGATGAAGCAGAGGGCGTCGCGATCGCGGATATTCCAGCGCTGGCTGAGCTTGGTGGTCAGCCCGAGGCGGGCGGTGAGGAAGCGCGTCGACCACTTCTCCGAGGGGAGCAGCAAGACCCCGAACTTCCCCATCTGACCCATGTAGGGGCCGATACCGAAGTAGGGCGTCCCGATGTCCCAGATCTCCTTGTTGGACGCGAAGGTCTCGTCGGTCACGCCTAGGAGCTCTTGCACGCGGTCGTAGTGCTCTTCGAGGCGCTGCGCATAGAGGTGCGCCCGCAGCCACGGGTCCAGGATCTTGGTGTCCGGCTTCACCACGGGGAGGGCGGCCTGGAGCTTCGTGAGCTCGGCCTTGACCTTCTTGCGCTCCTCCTTGGTCACTTTGACCTTGGGGAGGGCGATGCCGAGCTCGAAGTGGGGCGTCTCGATCCACCGGATGTCGAGACCATCGAGGAGCGCGGCGACCTCCTTGGTCGTGTCCGGGGCCGCGCCGAACTCGAAGCCGCCCATGGAGACGTATCCAGCGGCCTCGATGTACTTCTGCTTTCCACCGCGCGTGTAGGGGTCGTTCGCCGGGTCCGTGAGGGGCTTGGAGCGATCGAGCGGCTTCTGGGCCCCGGCGATGGCGGTGAGGGCGATCACGCCCCAGAGGCCCGTGGCGAAGAGGCGTATTAACTTGGGTGCACGAGTCATGGTCTTCATGAGGTCAGAGCCGCGCCTTCCAGCGCTTTGCATGCTCGATAGCGTCGAACGAGGACATCCGCTTCAGGGGGGGCTCCCCGTCAACGATCATCCTCAGGGCATTGATTGAAGCCACCTTGACGTGGTTCTGCTCGGCGTCGAGCAGGAGGACCACGGGGGCGATCTGGTCTTCGGAGGCCGCGTAGGTGATGAGTCGCAGCAGCACCACCCGATCGCCGGGCGTCGTGGACCTGGAGAGCCTCTGCGACAGCTCCGCGCCGATCTCGGGGCCCGCGGACCTGGCGTGGGCCGAGGCCTGCTCGATGGCCGGGCTCCAGGACTTCCACGGCTCCGGAGCCGCCAGGCTGATCACGCGTTCGAGCCCCTTCGGAGAGCCGGCGGAGAGGCACAGGACGGCGGCGAGGTCGAGATCCACGGCCTCGACCGGCTGGCGTGCCCGCTTGTTGGCGGCCTCTGCCGTGAGGGCAGCGAGGTGCGCCTCGGACCGCTCGCGCAGGCCAGGATCGCCGAGCTCGGCGATCCTGCGTGCGGCGTAGCGACGGGGCGGGCGGGCGCTCTCGTCGAGGATCTCAGCGAGGAGCCGCGTGTGTTCCGGGCCGGTGACGGAGTCGAGGGCCGCCTCCAGACGCGCGCGGGCCTCGGCGTCCTTCTCGGACTTGAGGGACTTGAGGAGCAGCGGGGCCGCGGCCGGGCCAATCTCCTCCAGCCGCTGTGCTCCCTTGATCGCCATCTCCTCGGTGCGCGCCTTGCGGACCTGCGAGATGCTCTTCTTGAGCTCGGCCTTCTTGGCGAACTCGGGCCACGCCGTCGCTCGCTTGACCTCGTCCCCTGTAGCTGGATCTTCTGTAGCTGGATCTTCCGTAGCTGGATCTTCCGGAGCTGGATCCCCAGCTGTGAAGGGCCCCGCTGCGGGTGACCCATGCTCGGGTGATTCAGCTGCGGCTGACTCAACCGTCGAGACCTCGGTCGGAAGGGGGGCGGCGAGGGGCGCAGCTGCGGCCCAGATCGGGTGGGCGGCGAGGAGGAGCTGGGAGATCATCGAGGGCCTCGGGTCGGATACAGGAAGGCCGGAGGCACCATGGGCTCCCACTCGGGGTCCACGATCTCGATCTTGAAGCCCTGAACCGCGTCCTGAACCAGGTCACGGACGCCCTCGGGCGGAAGATAGGGCACGTCGTAGCGGAGGATCGTGACCTCGGATTGGCCTCCGAATTCGCCCGGCGGGTCCGTGGTCGCTGTGAGCTTGAAGAACGTCCAGTTGCCGGGCGTCTCCTGGAGGTCGGAGACAGTCAGCGGCTCCATCTGGCTCGCGATCGCCCAGGGGATCAGCCCGACCTCCTTGAAGGTCCCGCTCATGACCCGCGGCTCCGGCGCGTCGGGCGGCATCTCACCGGTCTCGCGCAGCGCGGACAGGAGGCTCTGGGCCTGCGCGAAGGCCTCCTCCCGGGCGCTCGGGTCCAACGCCGCGCCGGCGGCTAGCGGAATGGAGATGTTGCTGAGCACCTTGCGGCGGTGATCGCGAAGGACGAACTCGGGTTCAATCCGGGCGATGGCTTCCACGAAACGGTCCACGTCCGCGGCGAGCACGGGCTGGTCATCGACGAGGAGGATCGTGCCCTCGGGGTACGACCTGGGGGTCGGGGCGTCGGGTGTCGGCTCGGAGCAACCCGCCGAGCAAAGGACCGGGGTCAGGAGGAGAACTGTTCTGAACATGGGGTGGTTCATCCTCCGCCCTACGACTCGTCGGGGGGGGTGTTTCGACCTCCTTCTCTTCGATCGAAGCTGGAAATGAAGGGCAGGACACGCCCGGCGAGGAAGTCGTAGGTCTTCAGCACGTTCTGCTCGAGCGCCTCGAGCCCACCGGCGGGGTCGGCGGGTCCGAAGGTGCCGTGCACCTCGATATAGAGGGAGCGAAGATCAGCGCTGTACGACTCGATCCGGAGGCCGAATGCGCTGTCATCCCCGGGCTCGGGGCTGAAGCCCAGGCGCAGGCCCACCAGCTGGGACGTCCGGCCGAGCGGCTCCAGCGCGTCGCCGAAGCCGAAGACGCGGTCCTTCAGGAAGGCGCGCGTGTCGGTCTGCGTGCGCGGATTGACCAGGCTCTGGAGGACCACCTGCTGGGCTGACAGCGTCGTGATGCCCCGCAGGGGGGCGGCGCGCTCGGCGATCTCGCGGACCCGGGCGGCGAAGGCCTCATGGGTGAGCGTGCCCTTCTCCTCCCGGAATTGGATCCGATCGGCCAGGAAGGCCACCTGCGACACTGCGCCCGGGGTCGCCATCGGGTTGGAGAGGATGGGGCCGATCGGGCTCACCTGGAAGCCCGCATAAGCGGGCTGGCCGCCCTCGAACATCTCATTATGAAGCCGCTGGATGGGCCTCGGGTCGGGTGCGATCGCCGGGTGAAGAAGCTCGCAAAGGAGGGCAATTGTGCGCGTGGGATAGGCCATGGAATGCCGATCAACCTACCCGGGAGCGACCCTCTCTGCTTGGACTCGCCCGCGTCCCTTCGCGCCACAAGCGCCAGCGCCCAAGGACCCTGCAACCCAGTTCCCGCTTTCTTCTCTCACGACGGGAGTGGCTCCGTAGGATCCTGTCCCGAAAACCCATCTGATTGACCCGCGCGACCCGGCCCGCCCCTCGAATCGGGCCCTCACCACCGCGCAGTCTGCTCAACCTCTCTGGACCGATGAAGAATCGCCTCCTCCTCACTCTCCCGCTCCTCGGCCTCGCCGCTCCTGCCGCCCACGCTGAGCCGCTGGTCCCTGTCACCGTTCCCCAGGCCGATGACGCCGCGGCCGCGACCTCCGAGTTCGGCGAGCCCGTCTTCGTGAATGGGGTGCGCATCTCCGACATGGCGATCAAGCGCTTCCTCGTCTACGGCCCTGGCCGCAACGGGCTGGACGCGCGCAAGCTCCAGATCCTGATGGACCACGAGCGTGAGATCCGCGTGGATGAGGTCCGCGAGGTGGTGGCCGCCGACATGGCGGGCGCCAGCGACGAGGCGGTCGCCGCTGAGGTCGCCAAGCGCATGGAGCGCTTCGACCTCGACACGTCCTTCGTGGACCGCCGGCTCGCGGCCGAGAAGGCCAGCTTTCAGGAGCGCTTTCCCACGCTCGACCATGAGGTCGAGCTGCGGCGCGCGTACGGGTCGGGGGACTGGTATCGAGACCAGGTCCGTCAGACCATGGAGTTCGATCGGCTCTTCTTCCCGGAGCACCCCGACAGCTGGCCGATGCTGTCCGTCGAGGCGATCCAGGGCGGCTCTCCCCAGGTGGACCTGATCGCGGACTACGCGCGGGAATTCGAACGCCGCCTCGCCGTCTCCGAGGAGACCGGCGAGCCGATCGTGGCCGAGCAGGAGATGATGATGTCGCTCCTGCGAGACTTCGTGATGCAGGCTCTGTGGAGCCTCGCTGAGGTCAAGACGGCGACGCAGGGGATCCCCGAGGAGCTCGCCATGGTCATCGACGGCGGCGACTGGAGCGCCGAGGTCAAGACCCAGGGGGTGTTCGACGAGATGCGCGTGGCCTTCAGCGCCCAGGACATCGAGGACGCCAAGCTCTGCCTCGCGCTCCTCGAGGCGGCCCGTCAGAAGCTGGAGGCCGAGGGTGCCCTCAGCAGCGATGAGGAATTCCAGACCATGGTCGCGAGCATCCGCGAGCAAATGGCGAACTCCATGTTCAACATGGACTTCCTCGCGCTCCAGGGCCACGGCTTCCCCTCAGCGGAGACCTACGAGCAGCACCTCCGCTTGGTGGACTCCTTCAAGTCAGGCCGCACGGCCGCGCTCGAGATCGGTGACAACGGTGAGCTCGGAGCCGAGCTCCAGGCGCACCTCCCGATCGCCAACGGGATCATGGGGCTCGCGAAGGCGCGGGCGGAGATCCTCATGGTCTCGGCCTTCGACTTCCCTTCGTTCTCGTGGAAGGAGAACGGCTGGGAGGACGCCTACGAGCAGGCCACCGCGCTGCGCGGCCAGGTGGACGCTTACCTCGCCGCCCTCGCGACCGAGGCCGACGCCCGGGCGGCGGCTGCAGAGAAGGGTGAGAACTTCGCCCCCGAGCAGGAGCTGCTCCCGTTCGATCGCTGGTGGACGGACCTGCTCCGTCAGAACAGCGACTACTGGGACCCGCCCCTGCCGGCCACCGGGAAGCAGCCGCCCGCCATCGGTCTCAAGAACTTCGGCGCCTTCAACGAGGAGCCGATGACCCGCAACGACATGAAGCGGGCGATCGGAGAGTCCGAGTACGAGCACTTCCTCGCGAACGGAGCCCTCGTCGACACCATCTTCTTCGACATGGAGCCGGGCACCGTCGCCGGGCCCTACCGCGGGCCGAAGGGCTTCTACCTCATCTACCTGAAGGGGCGTACTCGCCCGACCAATCCGCTCAACCTGCGGACCGAGCGGCACCGGCAGATGATCCAGGAGGACTGGGTCCGCAAGGCCTTCCAGGCTTACGCGCACGAGGCCCTGGCGTCAGCCGAGACGAGCGGCCTCTGAGCTGCAATCGAGGCCATCGGCCGCCCCGCGAGGCGCCCCCGGATGACCCGGGGGCGCCTCGCGCCCGTTTTGAACCGATTCCGGGTGGAAGCCTGCATGAAGCGCCCTAGCTTCGCGCCCCATGCATCGCCTCGGTGATCTCTATCGCCTCCTCAGGCCCCACGCCGGACCGCACGTCGTCGCGCTCATCGCGGTCGTGCTCCTCGGGTTGACCAGCGCCTTTCTCCAGAAGGGGACGTTCCTCCTGCTGGAGCCCACCTGGGAGGTCCTCTTCCCCGGCGAGGAGGCCCCTGCACTCCTAGACGCGGCGGATCGGCCCGATGCGGCGAGCGCGACAGGCGCCGAGGCCGGCGCTGATCCCGCCGCTGATCCCGCCGCTGATCCCTCTGGCCCCTCAGCGTGGCTCGCCTCCCTCGACGCGGCGCTCGAGGAGAAGAAGGCGGTTGCCAAGGGCTGGATCCTGGGGGACTCCGCCACCCTCGCGGACAGCGCGGACCAGCGCCTCCACGCGCTGCTCATGGTCGGGGTCATCGTGGCCATCATGGCGCTGCTCGCCGGTGCGACGCAGTACGGCATGGGCGTCATCGCCGGCAAGGTCAGCCTGCTCCTCGTGGTGTCCCTGCGCATGCAGCTGGCGAGGCACCTCATGGGGCTCTCCCTCCGTTACCACTCGGGCCGGCGCTTCGGGGACCTCCTCTCGCGCATCAGCAGCGACGTCGCGCGGACCACCCAGGTCGTTCAGCTGATCCTCAAGGACCTGATCCAGGAGCCGCTGCTGTTCCTGGTCTCCCTGGGCCTCGCCTTCCTGATCGCCCCGCTGCCCACCCTGTTCGTGGTCCTCGGGCTGCCCATCTTTGTGATCCCCATCGTGATCCTGATGAAGAAGGTGCGCAAGGGCAGCCACCGCAGCGCGACCCAGCTGGGATCCACGTTTCAGGTGCTGACCCAGATGTTCCAGGGGATCCGCACGGTCAAGGCCTATCGGGCGGAGGAGCGCGAGCTGGAGCGCTTCGAGGAGACGAATGTGGGCTTCGTCCGGGCGACCATGCGAATGGTCCGAGCGACCGCGCTCTCGCGGGCCTGGACCATCTTCTTCACCAACTTCGGTGTGGCAGCGCTGGTGGTCGTGGTGGGCCTTGTTGTGATCAACGGCTACGCGGTGAACAACGGCGGTGAGATGCTCACTTTCTTCCTGATGATCAGCCAGGCTTCATCGCACTTGAAGCGGACGACCCGGGTCGTCGCTCAGGTCGCTGAGGCCCAGGGAGCGGCGCAGCGCCTGCTGGACCTCCTCGACGAGACCCCCGACCTCGTGGAGGCGGCAGGCGCGGAGCCGCTCACGACCATCGGCTCGGGCATCGTCTTCGAGGACGTGGGCTTCCAATACCCCGCCGACGAGGACGGCGCTGCCGCGGGCGAGGGCGACTTCGCGATCGAGGGCCTGAACCTCGAGATCCGCGCGGGCGAGACCGTGGCGGTGGTGGGAGCGAGCGGCTCGGGGAAGAGCACGGTCCTTGATCTGGTGGCGCGCTTCGTGGATCCGCAGTCGGGTCGGGTGATGGCGGGGGGGCGCGACCTCCGTGAGGTCTCGCTCGACTCGTGGACCTCGCGATACGCGGTGGTCACCCAGGCACCCTTCCTGTTCCACGCCTCCATCGCGGAGAACATCCGCTACGGGCGCCCCACAGCGACCGACGCCGAGGTGGAGCAAGCGGCGAAGGCCGCGCACCTGCACGACTTCATCCTGTCGCTTCCCGACGGCTACGAGACGGACGTCCAGGACGCCGGCGCGCGCCTCTCTGGCGGACAGCAGCAGCGCATCACGATCGCGCGAGCGGTCCTCTGCGACCCGGAGCTGCTGCTGCTCGACGAGGCCACCAGCGCCCTCGACACCGAGAGCGAGCGCGTGGTCCAGGAGGCGCTGGAGGAGATGATGGAGGGGCGCACGTCCATCGTCATCGCCCACCGCCTCTCGACGGTTCGTAACGCCGACCGGATCCTGGTCATGGAGGCGGGTCGCCTCATCGAGAGCGGGACCCATGACGAGCTCGTCGCCGCGGGCGGCGCGTACGCGCGTCTCTCCAGCGCTCAGTCGCTCTGAGGGGCTGCCGGGCAGTCTTCTGCCCCGAGGGCGGTCAGGCGTGAGCGGCGAGCTCGCGCAGCGAACGCGAGCGCGCCGCCCGGCGGTGACGACGTCGCGCGGCCGCGAGAGACATCCCTCAGCGTACGCGGCGTAGCTCGACCTCGCCGAGGGACGGCGGCTTCTCGAAGGGGCCGCCCGCGAACTCGATGCGCAGGGTGCCCACGGGCACCGGCTTCTTGAGGCTGATCGTGGTCTTCACCCGGCGGTCAGGGTCCATCTTGCCTGTGATGGCATCCCGGTCCTTGCCGTTGATCGTGATCTTGAACGCTCCGAAGCGGGGGCTGCCGGGGCGCCCATGGCTGAGCACGATTTGATTGGTCTTGAGCTTCTTCCGGGTGGTGATCTCGACCCAGGGGGCGGCGTCCGTGGGGGTGGGGCTCCAGCCCACGCCGGTCATTCGATCGATGACACCCGCGGCCTTGCCCTGGGCGCCGGTCCCCTCGGAGGACGCGGTCGCCTGGACCTTGACCATCCGGAGCAGGTTCAGGTCCATGTCCGTCGCGTACTCATCCCACTCAGGTCGGTCCTTCATGCCCACCCGGATGCGCAGTGGCTTGGACTTCAGGGGGTCGGACTTGCCCTCGACGAAGACGTGTGCGGTGACGTCGCACATGCGCGGTCCGTCGAGGTCGCACTGGATGGCGTAGCGCTGCCGCGCCATGGCGCCGTCATCGTCCGCGACGATCGAGGCGATGAGGACCTGACCGGCCTCTCCCTCGAAGGGCGGCCGCCAGTACTCGACGCGCTCGACCCCAACGGGGCCGTCGCCGTCCTCTCCTGACGCATACTTGAAGGAGGCGTCTTTGCCGAAGGACGAGATCCAGATCGTGGTCTTGGAGCGGCCGTTGGCTCGCAGGGAGACGTCCGACTTGGGGTCATCTTCGCCGAAGGCCCAGCGGTTGCCCTTGACCGCCTTCGTCTTGCCAGAGATCGGTCCGAAGGACCCCGTGGCGCGAGAGAGGAAGAGCAGCGAGAAGGCTGTCTCCGCCTCGTTGCCCCAGCGCCCCTGTTCGTTCTGCTTCGCGACGAGGCTCTCGGCGCCGAGTTGGTACCAGGGCTTGCCGCCGATGAGTCCGTCCTTGAGGAGCGAGCCGACCCGCTCGATGCCGTAGAGGTAGTAGTAGAACCGCCCCATGGATCCCGACTCCGAGGTGGGGACCGGATTGCGCTCGGTATCGAAGTGCACATCAATCCAGTGCTTCCCCTCCGCAAGGGCACGCTCATACGGGCCCTTCCGGCCCCTCATCTGCTCGATGCAGATCGCGAGCACCGCGACGCCCGCGGCCGTCATGCTGCCCGTCGCGTGTTCCGCGTTGGTCGTGTAGCGAAAGCCCCGCGCGCGGAGGCCACTCTCGACACCCTTCACTGGCTCGGCATAGTCGAGCACGGCGTCAGCGAGGCGCTTCCAGACCTTCGAGGGGATGGAGACTCCGGCCGCTGCCGCCGACCGCAGGGCCATGGCGGCGTACTGGGTGTTCGAGAGGTCGGGGTGACTGGTCGGGTACGCCCACCCCTCGTTGACCTGGGTATCGAGCAGCTCCTCCACCAGCTGCTCCATCCACTCCTCGTCTTGCTTGAGCCCGCGGGTCGCGACCGCGAGCAGGACGCAGGACCGGCTGTAGGTCTTCTTCGCCGGGTGGCGCTCCATGAACGCGAAGCCTCGCCGGATCGCGGGATGCTCCTGGGGGAGGCCCGACTTCATCAGCGCATACAGGGCGAGTCCGGTCATTCCCGGGCCGTAGTTGTCCAGGTTCTGGAGCCACGAACCGTCGATGGATTGGAGCGTGAGCAGGTGCTCGATACCGAGGTCCAGGGACTTGCTGATGTCACTCTGGAGCTTGGCGGGGACCTCCCTCATGCCCGGTGCCGGCCCGTCCCCCTTGTTCTGGGCAAGGCTCGAAGGGGCCATGGCGACGAGCAGGACGGCGCCGCAGAGGCCGGTCAACAGCGCCCGCCAGGCGGCCGTTGACCGACGGGTCATCGACCGGAGGGGGGGCGTCGGCCAGGCCGTGGTCGTCGGAGAGGAGTCGATGGGCATGGAGGATGGAGGAGGGCGCCGCGCTCCTCTGACCTTACCCACCTCCGCCGGATTCACCACAGGGGGCAAGCCCGGGTTCCACCTGGCCTCATCCAGCCTCAGATGGCCTCGAGCAGGCAGACGGCCTGGACGGCGACGCCCGCACCGTCTGCGAGGGCGCCCATGCCCTCGAGGGTCTTGCCCTTCACGTTGACCGCGCCGGCATCCACTCCTGAGAGCTCTGCGATCCGGGCACGCATGGCGGCTCGATGGGGCTTGATCCGCGGGCCCTCGGTCGCGATCACCACGTCGAGGTTCACCAGGGTCCAACCGGCGGCGTGGACCAGGCGGACGGCCTCCTTGAAGAGCGCCGCGCTGTCCGCGCCCTTCCAGCGCGGGTCGTCGTCGGGGAAGAGCGTGCCGATGTCATCCAGGCCAGCCGCGCCGGTGACGGCATCGGTGAGCGCGTGGAGGACGGCGTCCCCGTCAGAGTGTCCGGCGGGACCTGTGGGGTGCGGGAGCGTGATCCCGCCGAGAACACAGGGGCGTCCATCCTCCAGGCGGTGGAGATCGAAGCCCAGGCCGACGCGCATGCTCACGCGGCACCTCCGTCGGCGCCGTCGAGGAGTGCGGCCAGCGCCGCGCCGAGGACGAGGTCATCCGGAGCGGTCATCTTGACGTTGTTGCGGGAGCCTTCCACGACCCTGGAGGGCCCGTGGTAGTGCTCATGCAACCCCGCATCGTCGGTGGGGCGGAAGCCGTCTCGCTCAGCCCGGGCGAGGACATCGTGGAAGCGCGCGGCGCGCATGCCTTGCGGAGTCTGCGCGGCCCAGTACTGGTCGCGGTCCATGGACTCCTCCGAGAGGAAGCCGTTGGGGACGTACTTGAGCGTGTCGCTGACCCGGGTCCCCAGGAGCGCGCTGCCGTGCTCGTAGGCGGCGCGAGCGACGGACTCCACATGGTCTGGCTCGACGAAGCACCGCGCCGCGTCGTGGACGAGGATGACGTCCACGTCGTCCGACGTGGCACGGACCCCCGCGTGCACGGAGTCTGTTCGCTCCGCGCCTCCTTCCACGAGGGCGTGGACCGAGCCGCGGTGCGCGTGCAGGGCCTCTTCGACCGCGCCGCGGTCTTCCTCCCGGATGACCACGACCAGCTCGACGACGGAGGGCGCGGCGAGCAGGGCGGCCGCGGAGCGCTCAAGGATCGTCCGGTCACCGAGCGTTCGCAGGGCCTTTGAGGTCTCGCCGCCCATGCGAGTGGACGCACCTGCAGCGAGGAGGACGGCAGCCGACCGGAGTTCCGGTCCTTCGTGTGGGTCTCTGAGCTCCATGGATGTGGGCTGCACGGCCCCTTTGCGGGGCGCGTTTCTCGACGCAGCGCCGATAACGTAGGCTCAAGCTCCGGCCGCCGCACGGTCGCAACGCCCATGTCCACCGCAGAACTTCCCCAGGTTCCCGAGGACCTCGCCTGGCCGGTGATCCTCGGGATCGACCCGGGGACGAGGCTGATGGGCTACGGCGCGATCATCCACCACGCCGACGGGCCGAGGATGCTGGCTGCAGGGGCCATTCGAGGGGGGCCGTCCAAGGACGTCCCGACCCGGCTCGGCGAGATTCGACGCGAGCTGGACGTGCTGCTCGGTCGGCTTCGTCCCAGCGTCGTGGTGGTCGAGCACGCGTTCACCGCCATCAACATGCAGTCGGCGCTGCGGGTGGGTGAGGGGCGCGGGGTCGCGCTCTCCGCCGCGGTGGTGCACGGGGCCGAGGTCGTGCAGTACCAGGCGTCGGAGGCCAAGAAGTCGGTTGTGGGGGACGGGCAGGCCAAGAAGGAGAGGGTGGCGGCCATGGTCGCAGCCGAGCTCGGGCTGGAGGTCGTGCCCGAACCCATCGACGCCACGGACGCCCTCGCCCTCGCGCTGACCTACGTCCACCGACAGCGGTTCGCGAACCGGCTCGGTTGAGCGTGGAGGGGGGCGTCCGCGCCGCCCCGGGCGCTGATCACTCCCCTGTGGGGCGGCCCCGTCTTCGTGGGATGACCCCGTCTTCGTGGGATGACCTCGTCCTTGTTGGATGACTCTTTGTGGGGTGATTCTTTGTGGGGTGATTCTCTGTGGGGTGATTCTCTGTGGGACGATCCCGGCGAGTGGTGCAGCCGTCGGCCAACGCCAGAGCGCTAGCTGTGGCCAGATCGTGTCCGGGCAAAGGCCTGCGTGCGCCGCGGGCCTTCACGGGAGGTTGTCCGAGGAAATCGAGACAAATGAGCGTGATTTGGGTGCGGAGAGCCCCCTCGCCCGCCGTTGACATCAGCAGGGAATGCCGCCGCCTACCTTGGGAGAGCGCATCCTGCAGGCCTCGTCGAGTGACGGGCCGTTCATAAAATCTGGCCCTCACTGGGAACGGGAGACGTGGAACGATGAACCGCTGGGATCATGCGCGCCAACTGCTCCGGATCGGCCGCCGCGCCGAGACCGGCGGGAGCCTTCCGGAGGAGCCCTTCCGGACGCCGATGGAGCGGGTCCAGCCAGGACCGCGCTCGGTCCGTTGCCGTTCCCTCTGCATCGCCAGCGGGAAGGGGGGGACGGGCAAGTCCTCCATGACGGCGGCGTTTGCTGACCTCCTCAGGGGCCACGGCAAGGTGCTCCTGCTGGACGCAGACCTCGGCTGCGCGAACGCCCACATCTTTCACGATGTCCACCCCGAGCACAGCTTCGCGGACGTGGTCGCCGGCGACCGCGGGGTGCATGAGATCGTGACGCCCTGCGCTCCCGGCCTCGACCTGCTCCCTGGCGGGTCGGGGGTCGGCCGCCTCGCCGGGCTACGGGAGTATGAGCTTGAGATGATCGGTCGGGGCCTCGCACGGGTCGAACCGGACTACGACTTCCTCCTCGTGGACTCCGCCGCGGGCCTCTCCCGCCAGACGGTGGCCTTCGCCGCGGCATGCGACCAGACCGTCCTCGTGACGACCCCGGACGTCACGGCGATGACGGACGCGTACGCGTTCCTCAAGGTCTTCGTCCGGCAATGCGCCGCCCTTGGACAGCAGCGCGAGCTGCCTCTGCTCGTCGTGAACCGGGCCACCTCGGATCAGGAGGCCAAGGAGGTCGGCAGCCGGCTCCGTGATGTGACGGGCAAGTTCCTTGATCAGCGCCTCGAGGTGCTCGGCTGGATCCCGGAGGACCGGGCGGTGTTCCGGTGCACGCAGCGTCGCCAATCGGTGGTCTCCGGCGAGCCGGAATCCGAGTTCGGGCGAGCGCTCGAGCAGGTGTCGAGCGACCTGCTGACCCGGCTCCAGGACAGCGATGGGACGGGCGCGGGTGAGCGACTCGAGGTGATGTCGACGCGGCCCGCCAAGACGCGGCGGGCCTGATCGGCGGCCTGACGGGCGGGCCAGCTAGGCGGAGCAGCTAGGCGGAACAGCTAGGCGGATCTGACGAGCGGGGACTTCTGATCGTTGCGCGTCGCCTTCTTCTCGTCCGGCCCGCGACGGGGCGAGCGCCCGTCCGTCTGATCGGGCGTGGAGCGTACACAAGGAGCGGACCCACGGCGGATGCCCGCTCGATCGCCGAGGGGGGTCGCGCGCGGCCGTGGGGGGAGCCTGGCCCTGATCTTGCTGGTCGGATGGTGGGGAGGGACCCTGGTGTCAGAGCACCGTGAAGCCCTCGCAGCGACCCGGTGGTCGCAAGCCCTCGAGCTCGGGAGAGGCGCGCTCCCGGCGGAGTCCTGGCTGCCCCATCCCAGGGCCCTTCGTCGGGCCGCAGGGGTGGGGCCGAGGCGCTCGGTGGACCTGGCTCGATACCTCTGGGCTGAGGGTCCGGACGCCGACCTCGAGGCCCTCGCTGGCATCGGGCCCCGCACGGCCCGAGCGGCGCGCCAGGCCCTCGCCGAGGCTCCGACCGCGCCACTTGGGGCGCTCGGGCCGCCCTCGGCTGGATCACAGACGGGAACGGCGTCAGGTCATCAGGGCGGGAGCCCCTCCATGGTCGTGCCGGGTGGCTAGACTATTCGGCGCCCTTGCGATGGGTCGCATCGGCAGCCCACCGTGCTCTCGGCACCGCGCTTCAGACGACGATGAACCCCGGAGACTTCAACCAGGCGCTCGACGAGGTCCTCTGCCGGGCGCTCTCCGAGGATCTCGGGATCGAGGTCAGGGCGGACACGCGGGTGGAGGACCTCGTCGGTCAGGACGTGACCACGCGCAACGCCGTGGGAGCGGGGGTCATCGGTCGGGCGACTCTGATCGCGAAGGAGGCCGGAGTCTTCGCCGGAGGGGCCATCTTCGAGCGCATCCTCCGGATGCTCGACCCCCGCTCGGCGGTGGACGCCGTCGTGCCCGACGGGCAGCTCATCGTCCCTGGAGACATTGTGCTCCATGCACGCGGTGAGGCCCGCGCGCTGCTCGTGGCCGAGCGAACGGCCCTCAACCTGGTGCAGCGCATGTCAGGCGTCGCCTCCCGGACCCGGGAGGCCGTCGACCAGGTCGAGGGGACGGGGGTCCGCATCCTCGACACGCGCAAGACGGCCCCCGGCCTCCGTCTCCTGGACAAGTACGCCGTGCGGGTCGGGGGTGGGGTCAACCATCGGATCGGGCTCTACGACGAGGCGATGGTGAAGGAGAACCACATCGACCTCTCGGGCCGGACCGTCGAGGTGCTCCTGGCGGACCTCCGCGCGGACGTCGGGCCCGCCGTGACGATCACCTGCGAGGCTCGTGACCCCGCGGAGGCCGAGGCCGCCGTGCGTGGGGACGCGGACGTTGTATTGCTCGACAACATGACGCCCGACCAGATGTCCGCGCTGGTCCCTGCGCTACGAGAGCTGGCGGGCAGCCGTGGCCGCCCGGTCGCCCTGGAGGCGTCGGGGGGGATCACCCTTGAGGCGCTCTCCGCTGTCGCTGGCACCGGCGTAGATCGGATCTCCATGGGAGCGCTGACCCACTCGCCAAGGGCGCTTGACCTCTCCCTCCAGCTGAGCTTCGTCGTCCCGGAGGAGGGGCCGAGCTCGGAGGTGCAGTGCGTTCAGTCCAGTGATGGCACGCTCGAGCTGGACCTCCCCGCCACCCACGCCCACGGGCGGATGGCGCGGCGGGTCGCGACCCACTTCGCCGAAGAGCGAGGTCTCAGCAGCCAGCTGATCGAGACCTTCCAACTCGTGGTGGGGGAGCTCGTGGACAACGCGATCGACCACGGCGGGGGGGACGCCGCGCATCACCTCTCCGACCTCGCGAGCGACGTGCGGGTGCGCATGGTTGTCCGGCTGGACGCTGATGCCGGGGACGGCCGCGCCTGGGCTGTCCGGGTGGACGATCAAGGGGGAGGAGACGTGGCCGCCGTCGAGGGCTTCATTCGACCCGAGAGTGGGTTCCCTGACCTCGAGGACGAGCGCGGGCGCGGGCTGTTTCTGCTCGCAGAGATGGTCGACCACCTCGAGGTGACCCTCTCTCCGGACGGAAAGGGGCTCAGCCTGGAAGCCACCATGGACTCGAATGCCTGAGACCACGTTGCCCTCCGCAGGTGAGAGGTGGCTGCGAGGCGCGGGGCAGGTGCTGCTGGCCCAGCCGCGATGGCTCTCCTGGCTCGCTCCCATCGCCTGGGCTGCCGCCATCTTCAGCCTGTCGGCGTCGGATGGCGTGCTGGAGGATCTCCCGGTCCTGCCCTTCCAGGGGTTCATCTGGAACTTCGCGCACCCCGTCGTCTTCGGTGTGCTCGCCCTGCTGGTCGTCCCGGTGGCGCCGAGGCGGGTCGAGGGCGGTCGTCGCTGGACGGCCATGAGCGCCATCGGCGCCGTCTGGACCGTCGTCTTGGTGACGCTCTACGGGTTCACGGACGAGCTCCACCAGTCCACGGTGCCTGGGCGGGATGCCTCTCTCCTGGACGTGCTCTCCGACGGGGTCGGGGCCTCGGCGGTCATCGTGGTCGTGCTCTACCTGGGGCGGGATGAGCCCAATCCAGGCGGGCTGCGAATTCGCCTCCTGGGGGGCTTGATCGGCTGCATGGGCGCAGCCGCGCTCGCGACCGCTTGGGACATTCGTCACAGCGAAGGGCTCTGGCCGTTCTGAGCCCTCCCCCGCGAGCCGTGCGCGTAGACTCGCGCGCCGAATCATGAGCGAAGAGCAGTACACCAGCCCACTTGGGGCGCGCTATGCCAGCCGGGAGATGCGCGCCAACTTCTCCGACCGCACCAAGTTCACGACCTGGCGTCGCCTCTGGATCGCCCTCGCGGAGTCCGAGCAGGAGCTCGGCCTCGCGATCAGCGATGATCAGCTGGACGAGCTGCGAGCGCACGCCACGGACCTGGACCTTGAGCTCGCGGCGAAGTACGAGAAGGAGCTCCGCCACGACGTCATGGCCCACGTTCACGCGTGGGGCGACGTCTGCCCGAAGGCGCGGCCGATCATCCACCTCGGGGCGACGTCTTGCTACGTCGGCGACAACACCGACCTGATCATCATGCGCGAGGGGCTGCGGCAGCTCCGCGGCCAGATGGTCGGCGTCCTGGCCGAGCTCGCGGCCTTCGCGCGCGAGTGGAAGGACCTGCCCACCCTCGGGTTCACGCACTTCCAGCCCGCACAGGCCACCACGGTCGGCAAGCGAGCCTGCCTCTGGATCCAGGACCTCGTGCACGACCTCGACGACCTTGAGCAGGTCGAGTCCCAGATCCGCTTCCGGGGCGTGAAGGGGACGACGGGCACCCAGGCCAGCTTCCTCGAGCTGTTCGATGGGGATCACGGAAAGGTCCGCAAGCTCGATGAGCTGGTCACGGCCAAGATGGGCTTCGATCGCACCTTCGGCGTCACTGGACAGACCTACCCGCGCAAGCTCGACTTCCGCGTCCTGCAGGTCCTCTCCTCGATCTCGCAGTCGGCTCATAAGTTCGCGACGGACCTCCGCCTGCTGGCGAACAAGCGCGAGCTCGAGGAGCCGTTCGGTAGCAAGCAGATCGGCTCGTCCGCGATGCCGTGGAAGCGCAACCCCATGCGCTCCGAGCGCATCTGCGCGCTCTCACGCTTCGTCATCGAGCTGGTGGGCAACGCGGCGCACACCGCGGCCAACCAGTGGCTCGAGCGCACCCTGGATGATTCTGCGAACCGCCGGCTCTCCATCGCCGAGGGGTTCCTCGCCACGGACGCGGTGCTCAGCCTCTACTGCGATGTTGCAGGTGGCCTCCTCGTACATCCCCCGATCGTCGCCCGCCATCTGGACGCCGAGCTCCCGTTCCTCGCCTCCGAGGCGGTGATGATGGAGGCGGTCAAGGCCGGCGGTGACCGCCAGGATCTCCACGAGCGGATCCGGGTCCACAGCCACGCCGCCGCTGGAGAGCTCAAGGCGGGCCGGGAGCCGGACCTGCGGGAGCGGCTGGCGAGCGACCCGGCCTTCGAGGCCGTGGCTGGCCGTCTGGACGACCTCCTCGACGGCCGACGCTACGTCGGGCGGGCCCCGGAGCAGGTCGAGGAGTTCCTCGAGGCCGAGGTGGATCCGGTCCTGAGCAAGTACGCCGACATCGCCCGCCGTGAGGCCGAGATCAGGGTCTGAGGCGGCGTGTGGCCCCCTCAGGGCGTTCCAGGTAGGGGGTGGGCTCGGTCATTTGTCGCAGGCCGCGTCGGAGTCCGATGCCACGGATTGACACACGCTCGGTCCGCTTGCAATCTCCCCGCGAGCAGACCGAGTGGCTTGGCCCGACCTGACCTCTGTCAGCCGGATAGCGTTTGCCACCACGAACTCTCGAGCGCACCCCCAGATCCCCCCGAACGCACGTGACCAAGCCCGGCATCCCCAACGACCTCGTCCTGTCGACGTCGTGCTACGGCCCACGGCTGCGTTCCATCGAGGACCAGGCGTTCTCGGCGGTGGCGATGGGCTTCCGGAGGCTGGAGCTGGGGCTCTCTGCGACGCCTCCGGAACTGCGGGGGTGGGACGACGCTCGCCGTGAGACCGGGATCGAGATGTCCTGCGTCGTCGTGGGGTCGCTCAAGCCCAAGACCCCGTCCATGACGGGGAGCATGCTCGGCAGCCTGGACGCGGATCAGCGCGAGATGGCGCTCAACAGCTCGCGGCGTCACGTTCAGCTTGCCCAGAGTCTCGGCGCGCCGGTGGTCATCCTCCGCGGCTGCGCGGTGGAGGACGCCAAGCTCGAGCGCGAGGCGGCGAAGCTCCTCGACGAGCACTCCAGCACCCACGTGGACGACCTCGACATCGTCAAGGAGCGTACGCGGGACTTCGTCCATCGCCTCCAGGCGAAGTCGCAGCGTCAGGTGGAGCACTTCTGCCGCTCCGTGCACACCCTGCGCACCGAGTTCCCTGAGACCTTCTTCGCCATCGCGCCGGGCAACGACCTCGACGACCTCTTCGGCTTCGAGGCGGTGCAGTGGATCCTCGACGATCTGGCGGCTCACAAGGTCGGGTACTGGCACGACACGGCCCGGATTCATCGCCGCGGCAAGCTCGGGATTCCCGATCAGGGCGCCTGGCTGGAGGCCTTCTCGGGCCGTGCGCTCGGCGTGCACCTGCGGGACGCCACGGACTCCGATTTCGGGCTCCCGCCGAGCCTCGGCGAGGTGGACTTCAAGCTGGTCAGCGAGTACCTGCCGAAGGACTGCGCCCGGGTCGTCGATGTCGACCCGACCCACGGGCGACCGGAGGTCCTGGCGTCCGTTCAGTTCCTCCTGGGGCTGGGCTTCTAGCCTCCGGTGACGCGCCCCGCGTGCTGGGGCGCCGGGATGGCCGGTCTCGCAACGGGCTGAATTCGCCAGTTGGCTAGAAGTCTCTTTGGCGTAAGGGCTTAGAGGTCAATGGGGGGCCAGTTCTCGGAGAGGGTCATGGCCTCGTCCCCCCCGAAGGCTCGATAATGCTCCGTCGCGCACCGCGTTCCTCGGTGCGCACATCTGCCATGACCGAAACCTCCAATGGTCCGACGGCGGCCCCGGCCGACCGCCGGCTCGATCTGCCGCACCCGCTCGATGAAGGAGCCGCTCCTCGCTTCGGCGGGACGGCGCCGGTGGAGCACCTGCGTGGAGTCCTGTCCGCGTGCTGCGAGTCGAGCGCTTCGGAGGTCCGTGGGCGCTTCCTGATCCTCACCCACATGGGGCCGGACCCTGACGCGCTGGGGGCCTGCGAGGGCCTCCGGCTGCTCCTGGAGAAGGGGTTCGGGCACGACTGCGTGGTCGCCACCCACGGCAAGGTGCACCGAGCGGAGAACGTGGCGCTGCTCGAGACGCTGGAGCTCGATCTGGCGGACTACGAGTCCACGGACGTGAGCGGCTTCTGCGGCGTGCTCCTGGTGGACACCCAGCCCGCGTTCCGGCACACGGTCGTCCCCGCCGCGCCCGCGGTCGTGGCGGTCTTTGATCATCACCGCTCGCCGCAGTCCGATGCCGGCGCGAGGGAGATCCCTCACGAGGACGTTCGTGTCGACCTCGGCGCCACGTCATCGATCCTCTTCGAGTACCTGCGTGACGCTGGCGTGGCGCTCGACGAGCGCACCGCGTCCGCCCTGTTCTGCGGCATCCGGTACGACACCGCAGACCTGTCGAGGAACGCCTCTCCGCTCGACGAGGAGGCGTACATCGAGACCTTCAAGCTGGGGGACCGTCCCCGGATCGCGGCGATCGACAACCCGCCGCTCTCCCGCAGCTACTACCGGCACGTGGCCCAGGCGCTGACGACGGCCCGCCAGCACGGCCCGCTCATCATCGCGCTCCTCGGGCGGGTCGAGAACCCGGAGCACGTCGCGGAGATGGCCGACTTCTTCCTTCGGATGAAGGGCTGCTCCTGGGTCGTTGCGGGGGGGGCGTTCGAGGAGTCCTACGTGCTCTCGTTGCGGACCGACTACTCGTTCGGCAAGGCCTACCCCCTCATCGAGCGCGTGCTCGGAGACGAGGGGTCCTTCGGTGGTCATGGACACATCGCGGGTGGACGGATCCCCATGGAGGACCCCGGGCAGAGCGCCATCGGGAGCATCGAGCGGCGGCTGCTCAAGAACGCGTTGGCGGTCATCTCGGCGTCCAGCGAGGACGGGGCCGAGGCCCCCGACGGTCGCCGGCTGGATGAATAGGTTCCGGCGCCCCGCGTCGGATAGGCTCTGCCCATGAGCAGAGCAGATGCAGCGTCCCTCCCCGAGGTGCTCCTGGTGGGCGGCGTGGACTCCTCCGGCGGCGCCGGCCTCGACGCAGATCGGGAGGCGGCCCTCGCCCTCGAGTGCGCCTCCCACGAGGTCGCCAGCGCCATCACGGACCAGGACCTCTTCGAGGTGCGTCGGGTCGAGGAGCGGATGATGTGGGCTGGAGAGGCGGAGGCACACCTGGACGGTGGCCAGCTCGCGGTCATGAAGTTCGGGCTCCTGCCCGGCGTCGCCTCGATCGTGGAGGCCGCGCGGCTCATCGCCCGGGGCCGTCACGGGGCCCGTCGGATCCCGGCGGTGGTCGATCCGGTCATCAAGGCGTCCAGCGGCTACAGGTTCTGGTCGGACCGAGAGCTCGTCCAGGCGCGGGACAGCCTCCTGGTCTCGGGGCCCATCCTGACCCCCAACCTCGACGAGCTCGCCGAGCTCACCTGGTCTGATCGCGCCGAGATCGACCGTTCCCCCGACGCCCGGGTCCAGGCGGCGGACCGTCTTCTACGAGCGGGCGTGAGCGGGGTGGTGGCCACCGGGGGGCATGGATCGGACGGAGAAGTGGTGCGCGATCTCGTCCTGGAACCCGGAGCGGAGCCGATCTGGGTGGACCGCCCTCGGGTTCCGGGCGAGGGGATTCGCGGCTCGGGATGCCGGTTCGCGGCCGCCCTGGCGTGTGGCCTGGCCCGGGGAGCCCCCCTCGCCGAGGCCGCCCGCACCGCCGGAGACTTTGTCTCCGGCCGGATCAGGGAGTCGAACTCCTAGGGGTTGGGCAGGTTCTTTGTGCTCGGGGTTGCCTCTCCCGGCTCGCGAGCTATCCTTCTCCGCGACGCGGCTGTAGCTCAGTGGTAGAGCGCAACCTTGCCAAGGTTGATGTCGTGAGTTCGAATCTCATCAGCCGCTCCATCATCCAACAGAACGCCGTTCCGACCCTGGTCGGGGCGGCGTTTTGCTTTGCCCCGTAGCTTCCGCAGCCCCGTAGCTTCCGCAGCCCCGCAGCTCCAGGAGCCTCGGCGCGCGTAGCGACTCGTGGGGCCCAGCGCTCGCGGGGGCCGGGCGGTGAGCCTTAGGCGCCGCAAGACCCGGGTCCTTGACTGAGTTGACGACATGAGCGGACGA
>Ga0213863_10001041_pt1 | contig 20614 bp, 11 predicted proteins | sample PICome_8_FD_160128 | JGI IMG/M metagenome (GOLD analysis project Ga0213863, IMG submission 160128) | Coastal seawater microbial communities near Pivers Island, North Carolina, United States - PICO497 | ecosystem: Environmental > Aquatic > Marine > Coastal | place: USA: North Carolina... | reverse complement strand
AGGATGCTTAAATTCGTACCTTTCTACCTTTCGATAACGATAGTGATTGTATGGATCACCGGGTCTTTACTCTATGGAGATACCCAGGACCTGAAACCGATGGAAGTTTCCGCTCTTCGCTTGGAGACTCCTGACAAAAATTTGCCTGCCCGGATCCAAATGATTGATCAGGCAACGATTGAACAGTCCGGGGCCTCGGATATTGTCGGGTTATTGCGTAAGGAAGCAAACCTGCAGGTTCGATCAACTTCCGGGAATTCAGCAAGAGCTTCTATTTCCCTTGGGGGATTTGGAGAGAATGGTGGGCTTCGAACTTTAGTCCTTCTTGACGGGCATCGATTAAATGCGATCGATATGTCCGCAATCGATTGGTATTCCATACCCCTTTCACTAGTTGATTCGATTGAAGTAATTCGAGGGGCACAGTCTGGTACTTATGGAAACCATGCGGTTGGAGGGGTAATCAAGATCAATACCAAGCTACCTAAGCTTGAGCCTACAGGTTCTTTGGAAGCTAGTGCCGGAAGTTTTGATTCTCATAATGTCAAAGGTGCCTATTCCCAAAGAATTGGAGAAATTGGATTAACCATATTTGGGGAGCGGGGAGAGTCAGATGGTTACCGGGTGAACGGGGATCACCAAATCGATGCGGGTGGGTTGAGACTGGACTGGGGAGGCGGGTCTGATTTTCGAGGTTATTTATCCTGGAGTTTATCAAACAGCGAGTTTGGTTTACCGGGATCATTAGATGCGTCTCAGTTGCTTGCCGACCGTAGACAAGCTGGTGATCCCAATAATATGGTTGAAGAAAGGTCTTCTTATGGACGTGCGGGATTGAGTTACGAAATCAATGATAACTTAAAATTAGAGAATAGATTTGGCTACCAAGATCGTGAAGTTACAGAAAATACCCCGGACTGGGGGTGGTCGCCATATACATCTAAAGAATACAAATCTTCTGCATTCAGTCCATCCCTACATTATAGTTCTAACCATACCGACTGGATGTTTGGCTTTGACCTTACTGAAGATGAAAGGAAGAGTTCTGATAACTCAGAATTTAAAAAGACAGCTTCAGCCGTCTTAGCATCCACCTTATTACCATTCTCAAACCAATTGAATCTAAATGGGAACTTTCGGTTAGAAAGGGCAAAGTTTTCCGGAGATTTTGATCAGGCTCAAAACGAGTGGGCGGCTGGCATTGGCTTAATTCGTGATTTCGGAAATGAGGATAGAGTCTACGGTACCATACGCCGCTTTTATCGTTACCCGGTTACGGATGAATACTATAGCGTTTGGACCGGCTTCGAACCAGATTTGGTACCGGAAAACGGGTATGAAGTTGAATTTGGATTAGACTGGAACATAGGCAAAGTTCTCTCAAGTGGCAGAGTCTTTTGGCAGAGGATGGAAGGTGAAATTATGTACGATAACTTTCGCAATAGAAATTTACCTAAAAATCGTCGGGTTGGTCTTGATATTTCTTTGGATTGGCAGATGACCAAGTCGATTCGTACGGGCCTTAGCTATGAATATGTCAGAGCCACTTTCGAAGATGGGACCTATTCAAGGTCAAACTACTCGGGATCGAGAGTCCCTCTGGTTCCCGAAGGCTTGCTTAGGTTATTTATAGAATTACGCCCCATTGATTCATTTTTCTTAAGTGTAGGTGCATCGTATGTAGGCGAGAGCTTTTATGGCAGTGATTTTCAAAATACGGGAAGTAAGATGGAAGATTATTGGCTGTATGATCTGAGCATGAATTACGAATTCTCAGAAACTGCGTGTCTTTTTGGAGGAATTGATAACTTATTGGATGAAGAATATCTGTCTTCTTCTTTCGCACCCAGTACCGGATATCCAGGTGAAGGTAGGAATGTTAGAGCCGGTTTACGCTTTTCCTTCTAAATGAATCGGTCATCCGCACTCGGGACAAGTTCCGTAAAGCATAACCTCAAAACCCTTAACCTTAAATCCATTCGGGACTTTAGCGGGTGGCTCATCTTCCGTGGTATCCTCCAGGGCAAATAATTTATCACAAGACCGGCAGGCAAAGTGTACCTTGTACTGCCCGTCGGCCCATTCGTAGCGGGGAGGTTGCCCGGGATAGTCCACCCCGACTACTTGGTGGTTTTCACAAAGCGTTTTCAAATGGCGGTATGTGGTGGCAATTCCCAGACGGGGAATTTCTTGGATGGCAAGTTGGTGAATTTCCAAAGGAGTCAAGGGCCGACCGGCACTGCGGATTGCGGAAAGAATGACTTCTCCCTGACGGGTTTGGCGTTTCACTCTTCTCGAGGTGGAATCTCAGGAAGTTTTCCTTCCTTGAGGCAGGCTAGGGTTCGTTGCTTTAATTCTTTTACCTCCGTCTTAATTTCAGCAAAAGTCTTTTTTTCCATGCGGTCAATAAAGAGGACACCGTTGAGGTGATCGACTTCGTGCTGAATGCAGCGGGCAAGTAATCCATCACATTCCAATTGATGAACGTTACCCTCCAAGTCTTGGTACTTTACCGAGATTCGTTCGGGTCTTGCGACTTCACCCCGAATTTCCGGAAAGGATAAGCAGCCTTCCTCAGAATAATATTCGTCGGAGGGGAGGGGTGAGACTTCGGGGTTGGCCAAGGCCATCGGCATCAACAAGGAAGGGGATAGGGGCTTGCCGTCAAGGATGCAGGTCATGGGATACTCGGGATGTTCGGGGACATCGACCACACAAAACCGAATTGCTTCTCCAATTTGTTGAGCTGCGAGTCCAATCCCTTCGGCTTGATCCATCGCTTCCAGCATTTGATTGGCCAATTCGGTGAGTTCAGCCCCGAAGGAAGAAACCACTTTTCCATCCTGGTGAAGGATGGATTCTCCATATTGAGTGATTCGTAGTGTCATGGTCAGAAATTGCTCAGATTTTGTACCCTCTACTCTATGGGAATATTATATGCTGATTTCAATAGTTAGTAAGTTAATAATTTGCATTTGCAAAGAATTGATTTCTGGAAGATAAAATAGGAAAAATTTCGAAATTGGAAACTTATAACAAGAAGAAATTGGGAAACATTGTGTTTCTACCCGTTGCATTGTTCTGCGGGATCTTAGGATTTGGATCTCCGGTTTTCTTCGCCACGGTCTCGGAAAGTGCTTTGGAAGATGCCGGCGAAGGGACCAAGATGATGGAGGAGGAAGTGGTTCGTCAATTGCGGCAGAATAATCTGGGCCCTGCAGAGATGTTACTCCCCTTAACCAAAATCGATCGCAGAACTGAATTTGCTGAGGTCATTGAAAAAAAGAAATTGGATCATCCTGAGCTTTCAATCTCTGGAGGAGGCAGTATTTTTGATCTGCTCACTTTCAATGATTACTTTGGTGGGCTGGATAAGTATAACCTCTCGAGGGGACGCTTTGAAGCCTTCTTCGTTTATAATCGGGCTGCTACTCGGGGTGATCTCTGGGATCGTTTGGGTAAAGATAGTTCAAATGATAATGTTCTGGCGGTGCTAAACGCAATTCCCAAAGAAGGAAGGCCCGGTAACTTCTGGGCCCGTTTATTGACAGAGCCACTGGTGTCGGCATTTCCGGGGGTAAAAGTTGCAAAATTAATGGACTTCCCCTTTTTCCCAAACCGAAAAGTGGTCTTGTCCGTGGGCCTGAGAAGTCCAACCGATCTGGATGGAAATCTGAGTGAGGCGGAGGTTCGGGATGCTTGTTTGGCCGATGCCCGTAAAGCTTTGCTGGAATATAAATCTGGAGCCGAATGGTTCGAAGTAAAAAGGGTGCAAGATGATGCCCGGGTTTCCAAGGTCGATAGCAATCAAACATTTCCTGCCCTTCAATTTAAAGAATTTTCCCAGAGGACCGGGATGTTGAAGATGGGCAGAACCGATGATGGTGGATACGCGGTGATTGTGGGTGGCGTGGTCAATGCCAAGGGCAAGTTGGAAAACCATGGTCGCTGGCTTCCATATCCCATCTTGATTCCGATGATGGTGGGAACCGCACTATCTTTGGAAAAAGAATATTATAATTCCGATACCGCCTTTGAAATTGGACGACTTTCTCAAAAAATGCTGCAGGGAGATTTTGAATCCAAGGAACGCATCCGTACTTTTTTCTGGGCCGCTCATCAGTTGGCAAGAAAGATGAACTTGATCCAGATGGCCGAGCTTACTCAGAATTGTCCCACCCTGCAGAGCATATTTGATCTCTCAGCACTGGTCCGGATGAGAAACCGACCTCTTTCCGAGGCTTTTGGTAAGATTAAAGCAGCGGAACGTGAACTTGGATTTCTTCCGATGCAGGAACGGGAAGATGCCCGGGCAAAATTGCGTCGTTTGATCGAAGAGAAAAAAGTAATCGAGAATGATTTCGAAAAAGAATTACAGGTTATTTATGCCGCTACCTTGTTGTCGAGTGATCCCTCGGGTATTTACAAGTTTGTGAAGAATTATCCGGTCTATAAAAAAGATGGGGATTTGGCCGCTGCAGTTTCCGCCTTAGACGATATTCGGCTTGCGATGAGCTATGGCAAAGGGTCCCTAAAGCATCTGCTTGACCAGGGGAAACCGATTCATGAGGACGGTCCCTTCCTTTCCAGTATCGGAACTTTGTTTCCTGCACTTGGAGGAGGTTTGCTTACCTATTTAGCTCATACTCAAGTTGATCTATCTCTGGTTGTGAAAATGGTACTCATTTGTGCTTTCTTTTACTTCTTTATTATTTTTATTGGTGGCATCCTGCCCAAACCGAGCTACAAAAGAGCCCGAGGGAATTTATTTCTCCGATGGGTGGTGCAATTATCCGGGGCTTCGCTTCTGGTTTTATTGTCGATATTGGCCCTTGAGCCTACTCTTTTGCAAAGCCCACGGGGACAGGTATCAGTAGCCGGGTTTGATTTTGCGCTTGCGAATCTGCTCGCCTACGCCAATGAGGAGTCTATGGCGGATCAAAACCTAACCGAAGTCACGGCCATCATCGCAGGAGTTTTCCTGCTTATCCAGGTGGTCATTTTTATGATATGTCTCTCAAGAGTTTCTGAAGTGAAACAGGAGGACGGTAGCGCAAAGTTGAGATTGTCGTTGTTGGACAACGAAGACAATCTTTTCGATCTTGGTCTTTATGTCGGATTAGGAGGAACCGTGCTTTCACTGATTCTTCTTCTGGTCCTTGACGTCAAGCAGGATGCCTTGATCGGGGCTTACACCTCGACCCTCTTTGGTATTCTTTTTGTCGCCGCTCTAAAGATTTTTATCGTTCGGCCCTTCCGCAATGATTTGCTGAAGCAAATGGACGAGTAGAGATATGAATCGAAGTTTACTCCTCGTAGTATGTGACTTCCTGCTGCTGAGCATTCTGGCCTTGGCCCGCTTTGATGTTCCTGAGGGAGCGGTCATCGCACAGGATGATGAGAAGGTGGTTTCGAAGGAGGTCATTGAGCGAATTTCTGATGGAGAGAATTATGATGATGTGGTTGCTGAGTTAGAAGCGACCAACGAGACCCTCCTTGAAAACTTAAGCAGTGATAAAGATATGCTGCTCGAGGAGAAGATGAAGTTGGAGGAACAAATTGCAGAGCGTCAAAGGGAGTTGGAGCGAAAGGAAAAAGAAATTGCCACCCGTGATCAGGTGATTGCCGGGAATGAGGAAGCAATCCAAGCAGCCAAAGAGGAAGCTGCGGTATTGGAATCTCAAAGGGAAGAAATTGCAAAAAAACGGGAAGAGTTGCTCAAGAGCAATGCCGCTTCCCAAAAAGAGTTGGAACTTTTGGCAAAAAACTTGGCGGATGCTAAAAAGAAATCCGAAGAATTGGCTGCCCTCAAAGAAAAAACCCAAAGAGAGGCCCAGACTGCAAAAGTTGAATTGGCTGCGAGCATGGAAAAAGCGAAGGCTGAAGAACGGGCTGCCGCAGAAGCGAAAGCACAGCTTAAGGACGAAAAGAAAAGAACGGATGCATTGGTGGCAAACACCGCAAAATTGGATAAGAAAATTGAAAGTCTGAACCAGGGACTTGAGGGAGTGGGGCAGGACCTAAAGGTAGTCGGACAGGGACTTGCCGGAGTGGGGGATAAAATTACCAATGTCAGTCAGGAAATGAAGGGTGTCAAAGACACGGTTACGGGGGTGGGTAGCCAAGTGGAAATTATGCAGAAGGAGGTGGAGGAAACCGCAGCGGTTCAAAAAGAAAACTTCCGGAAATTAAACGAGCGCCAAACCCGATCCTTAAATGAAATCTTTACACGCTACGAAGAGAGCAAAATTAAGCTAGAGTTGAACTTTACCCACAAAGGTGGTTTTTTGGGGGCGGAAAAGACAGACACTTATGAGATGGATACGATTATCATGGTGGATGGTTCCTTTGCTTATTCATTGGTACACGCCAAGGATAGTCCATTTCGCTTGGTCCCTCGTCCCCGAAGTTTGGTTTCCGTGACTGGATCGATCAAGAGTCCCAAACTTAAGGAGCCCATTGTGGTTAAGGAGGTTGCCTTTATGGATGATCCCAGGATTTTAATCATCCCACTCTACCTTGATCCCAAAGATTTAAGAAAGACGACCTCTTTGGAATTTTTTAATGCTCCGGAAAATCCACACCTTTTCTCAGAAGCGGTGGTGATCGACTCCAAGCAGGGTAGGTTTGGCCAGACTGATTTTGTCCGGGATGAAAAGGATTCAAGATACATCAAGGTAAGTCACACCAATTTCGCTTTCATTACCGGTGCATTTGATCCAGGTAAGGGAGACTTGGTCTTTTCCCAAAAGGGAGAGCTACTTGGTATTATGGTTAATAACAACTACGCCTTTCATGTTAAAAACCTAGGTGCCCGGATTCATTCTGGTTCCCGCACGGTATTGGGAGATTCATTTTCAGCACCCAAGACCAATCCACTACTTACCTCCTTAGGAAAAAAACTATTTGGCTTGAATAAGAAGTTTCGTTAAAAGAATATTTTAATCCAAGCTTTTAGGTGCCTGATTCCAATTCATCGGATTTCGCAAGTAAATCCAAGGAGATTTCTGATTCGACTTCTCACCCTCTTCCTTCCCCCGTACAAGAAAGAGGATTTTTTGCGGGGATTCTGGAAATCCCCCGGGATCGTTCGCCATGGTATATTACCTTACTACTCATTGTAATCGCCTACCTCTTTAGTTATTGGGTGAGGCTGGAATGGATTGAGTTTGCTCAAACGAGTTATCTCGACGAAAAAGGCGAACAAGTTTTTGCACATCCTGAAATGGTTCGGGATGGGGTGGCTTTACCAAACACCCATGATAGCTTTTATTTTGGAAGTATCGTTCAGAAGGCGAGTTTTGGAATGCACCAAGATAATCACTTGATCCCTGGGGTTTATGTAAATGGTATGATCACCGCCTTACCCTACTGGATTTTAAAGTTTTTTCCTGATTTGACCATTGAGCAGCTTCTCCTTTGGCTTCCCGTGTATGTTTCGGGACTGGTCTGCATTCCCCTTGTCTTAATTGGCCGACTTTATGGAGCAAGCGGTTGGGGCTTTTTCGCGGCCTGCTTGGCAGGGGTAACCCATAGCTATTACAATCGTACCTTGGCTGGTTATTACGATACCGATATGTTTTCAATCACATCTCCAGCTTTTTCGATGTTTTTCTTGCTGGCTGCATCTCGGAAGGAGTCGGTTGGGTATCTTTGGGCAGCCACGGTGTCTTTATTAGTCGGGGCTTTCTTTTATACTTCGCTTCAGGCAATTACATGCTCTTTAGCCCTTGTTTTTCTTGGCTACAGAACGATCTTGTTTGCCATGGAATTTTGGTTTCTTGAACAAAAGCGTTTGTTTTGGCAACTTCGATCCTTTTCATTCACGGTAGCCAGTATTTTTTGTATGGCATGGGTGCTCTATGCAGATACTTGGTTTCTTGGTAGAATTCTTGAAGTTAACTTTTTGAAATCTCTTTCCTCCTTGCTGGTTCCAACCTTTATTTTCTTTCTTTTTTATTTTTTGAAGAAAAGGAGCAACAATGCCGGGAAGTTGGAGGCTTCTTACAAGGCATTATCTTCCGTATCCCTTGTGTTGATGCTTTTGTTGGCTATCGGGATTCCACCTTTTTTGGCCGTGGGTCCTTTTTCCGGTGTCTGGAGTAAAGTAACCGGGAAATTGCAAAGCTATTCAGCGATTTCTCAAAGCAATTCGTTTAAATCCGGGGAGCATCGATACTCGATGAAATTCCTTGATGTGACCACTACGATCCGGGAAGCGAGTGAGGTACCGAAACGTACCGTGCTCAATCGAATCCTTTCCGATATTCCCTCCTGTAATTGCCCCCGTTGTCTGGCAGGGAAAGATCGGGACGAAGTCTTTCTTTTTCCCACCGCCATTCTGGGCTTCTTGGGATTATTCATGCTGATACTCAGGCACTGGGAGTTTTGCTTGGGTCTTCCTTTTGCTGCGATCGCATATTATTGCTTCAAGGGATCAGTCGGTTTGAGGTTTACCGTGCATGCTGGAAATATTGCATCGATCGGGATAACTTTTCTGCTTTTGCTGGTATTATGGAGTTTAGTACGTATGTTTTTGGCCAAAAAAATGGCTTCGGATGGAGAGGGGAAGCACATTATGAAATTTGCAACTTGGGGAACCTTACTCTTTGCATTGCCCATCATTATTTTCCTAGCCAGTCCGAATGTTAAACATGCCCAAAATTATCATTCCCATGTGGTTTATCCTTCCAAGACCATTGAAGTACTTGAAGAACTGGACAAGGCATCCGAACCGGATGATTTTGTGGTTACCTGGTGGGATTATGGTTCTGGCTGCTGGTATTATGGAGGTCTTAGAAGCTTTACCTCTCCAGCCCATCAGACTTACGATAACTATTTGACTTCAGAAATTCTCCGCTCGGACTCTCCATTGCAAGCAGCTAGGCTTGCAAGATTAAAGACGGAAACCTTTGTGGATCTACAGAGGAAAGCGGAGTCTGGTGACAGGGAGTATAAAACTGCGGTTCGCTCTATTTTCAAGGACGGTCAATCCAACTCCGAATTTTATCTGGGACTGCTCAATGATCTGGGGAATGCTACTTATGATTTGCCCTCGAAATCAAGAGATATGTTCTTATTCCTACCCTATGAGATTTTGAGGATTTTCCCTACCATTCTAAGCTTTAGTTCTAGGAACTTATACTTCCCTAAGAATCCTAGCGATACCGGCCAAAAATATCCTCCCATGACCATTTTACGAAATGCAAGGAGGGAAGGCTCTTCCATTATTTTTGATGGTGGCTTTCGTTTGAACCGAAGGGGGGAACTAATGGTGGCTGGTGCAAATAGCGGGAAAATTCCTTACAATTCCTTTCTTCAGACCCAAGGAGATGGGAATCGTCCACAAAGAATAGAGAATCTTGCATTTGAGGGTCTCTCCATCCGGCTTACTGGCTCGCCTTCCGCCACCTATCAATTGCTTTATGTTTCTGAAACCCGGGAACTCGTAATTTTAAGTGCCGCTACCGCTCGCTCTACTTTTGCCCGACGATTTTTACTTGATCGCTTTGATCTAACTGCCTACAAGCATCCGCTTTTTGAAAAAGGGGCTAATCCAGTGAGGCAACCTTTTATGGTTCAAGCTGAATGGGTAAATGGTAATTCCTCTAACTTGACTCTCTATATGCGTGGAAATAACAAAATCGAAGTGGATCTTCAAAAGAATCTTGCGAAGATTATATTCAGTGGTAGGGCAGAAAAACCAGTACCTTTTGCCTTTCACCGTCGATTACATGATGAGAAAACCGGGAAGATCATGAAAATTCCTTCTAAAAATGTGCCGAATGCAAAGTATCATCTGATTCAATCCAATTTGCCAGTTTTTATTAGTGGGAGTAGTTATGAAGTTCCGGAAGGTGGCAAAAGCGTTTCTGAAGTTGCCCGATCATTTGGAGTGAAACCCAAATTATTGGCTTCTGTTTATGATGAAGAAGAAAATTTCCTTTTTGAGGAAGGGGAGAGATTAGAAATTCCCGCCCGGGGGTATCAAATGCGTCAAGCATGGTTCTTTATGGATGAAGAAGCGTTTAACAGTGTCTTGATTCAAGGTTTTTTAATGGAAGGATTGCCCAATGAAATATTTGAAAAAGTTTACTCGACAGCGTGGGGTAAAGTTTACAAAATAAAACAATAATGAACATATTTGTATTTTTTCCTGTTCAAGCGCTAAAGCTCTCTTATAGTAAAGAATCTCCGTATTTTACATACACTCAACTGTCATGAATAATCTTAAAGTCCCTCTACTTCACTTCCTCATCTTGTTTGCGACCATCTCGGTTGCTGTAGCCCAAGACATTTCTACCAAAGGGGCCTTGATCATTGCCAGTGTGGAAGGGCAGGTCACTGTTATCAATAACGAGTCTCAGCAACCTCTTCCCGCGTCCAAAATCATTGCCGGAGGGGTAATTTACGACGGTCACACCATTAAGACTGGTCCCTCATCCAAAATGATTCTACTCCTAACCAATGGAACGGTTGCTACGATCAAGGCTGATTCTTCTCTTAATATCAAAAAATTCACTCAGGAAAAATTTGATATGTCCAAAACGAATTTTAATGACTTAAAGGGAGAACCCAGTAAATCTAATACGGTTATCGACATTGAAATCGGAGACATGGTGGTGGATGTTAAAAAATTGGATAAGAAATCCAGCTTTAATATTGAATCACCGGTTGGAACCGCTGGTATTCGTGGTACGGTTCCAGCGATTTCGGTCATGCAGATGCCAGATGGTGGATTTCAACAGAAAACCGCCATGCTCCGTGGTGAAATTGCTTTCACTCCGCGCGGTGGTGGACTCCCTACCATGCTCGGACCGGGTCAAAGCTTGGCTTCAGGGATTGGTCCCAACGGAGTCATGCTTCCCATGCAGTTCGGACAAGTTTCTGCCTCGATGATGACTGCCATCCAAGCTGATGTAGAGGCAGCCGGTGAGGCTATGGGAATTTCTGTGGACACCGGTCCTGACGCCTCCGATGCGAATGCTCCTGCTGCCGAAGAGGACGCACCATCTGAGGACGAACTCAATGATTCCGATGATGAAAGAAAAGGTGCATCTAAAGGTGTAGGAGATGATGATAATGGAACTGACGCCGTCGCCTTGGAGAAAGCTGGGCTTATTGATTTAGACAACCCAGAGGAAGCATCAAAAGCAGATTCTTTCATAGAAGTTGCTACCAAGTCTGCAGATTCCTTCGGTGATAAATTGGAAAAAGAAGCAGAGATTGCAGCGAAAAAGTCCGAATTAGACAGCGATAAAGCACAACTTGATGAGCTTAAGTTGCAAAGGAATTCTCGTCGAAATAGTGATTCTGAATTATCAATTGAAGAACAAATTGCAGCACTCGAGAATAAAATTTCCACTGCAGAGACCGAGATAACCTCCTCAGAATCTGAACTTGGAAAGGATACATCATCTTTCGTTGAAGCACTTTCGGATAATATGGCATCAACCGTCGATGTTATTATCGAGGCAGAAGCTCTTGGAGTAAAGTCAGACGATCTGATTACCAAAACAGCTGAAAATGCTGAAAACGCACCCCTTACTAACTCAAATTTAAAAAAGGTGCGGGATGCCGGTGTAAGTGATACCGATGCGTTGGCGGGACTTGTATCAAGCCCAGATAAATCAGATGAGGCTGCTGAAATGCTTAACGATGCTGAATCACTTGGTTCTGGGGATGCAGAAACTTTCGCTGCCCTTGCTAGAAATACCGATGTCGCGGACAAAATGAAAGAGGCCAAAGACAGTGGTACGGATGTTGATTCTGTCTTAGTGGCTGTAAAAACAACTGATTCAAAGAAGCAAGTCGCTAAAAAGAAAAAAGAGGAGGCCCAGAAGATGAGAGATGAGGTATTGTCTAGCGGCGTTGAAATTCCGCAAAACCTAATATCGAGCATTGAATCTGCAGAAACGGAGGAAGCGTTGACACTCCTTTTGGAGGAAAATACAGGTGCCGATTATTATTCCCAGCTCTTAACCCTCAAGGCTTCTCGTTCCGACATCCTTTCTGCTGAAGCTGAAACCCTTGCCGCAGACACGGCAAAGACTAAAATTGTAGATACTTCAGAGTATATTGGTAAGGTAAAAGAAATTTCTGCTAAGAAGCTTGAAGAAGCTAATGAACAAAAGAAAGGACTTTCTGAATCCATCATTGTTGCAATCGAATCTGCGATAACCATTGACTCAACTGAAGCAGATATAACTACGATAAAATCAGAATACGCTGACGACCCGAATTACCAGACTATTGTAAGTTTTGTCGATAAGTTGAAATCTTCCTTCGATCTTGACCCGGCTAAAATGGCGAGTGGAATTGTTGATAACGCAGAAACAGCTGCCGACAACCTTGAAACCATTTCGACCGCAGAAACTTTAGGGGTGGATCCGGCAACCATCGCCCAAAAACCAGAGAGAGCTAAAGAATACAAAGACATTACCTCGCAAGTTTCTGATGACATTGAGTCGGGTGCTGTTGGTGCAGACCTTTTTACAAATTTAGATACCGTTGCAGATATTGTATCGGTCGCTAAAGATAAAGGTTTAGACACCGCAGACTTAACAAAAAATGTAGCCAAAGATGCAGCGGTTGCGGTTGAAATGAAAGAGTTCGTAGATCAGATTGATGCATCCGGTACGACTGAGGATTCTGAGACTGCATTTGCAAACATTGCGGATGCAGGAAACATCATTAAAAAAGCAAAAGATAGCGGAGTTTCGACCGATGATCTGGCCAAAGATTTAGCTGGTGATGCGGATGTGATTAGCGACATGAAAGAGTTCGTAGATCAAATTGACACGACTGGAACGGCAGCAGATTCAGCGACTGCATTTGCAAACATTGCAGATGCTGGAAAAATCATCCAAAAAGCAAAGGCTAGTGGAGTTTCAACTGACGACCTAGCCAAAGATTTAGCTGGTGATGCGGATGTGATTAGCGACATGAAAGAGTTCGTAGATCAAATTGACACGACCGGAACGGCAGCAGATTCAGCGACTGCATTTGCAAACATTGCAGATGCTGGAAAAATCATCCAGAAAGCAAAGGCTAGTGGAGTTTCAACTGACGACCTAGCCAAAGATTTAGCTGGTGATGCGGATGTGATTAGCGACATGAAAGTGTTCGTAGATCAAATTGACACGACCGGAACGGCAGCAGATTCAGCGACTGCATTTGCAAATATTGCAGATGCTGGAAAAATCATCCAAAAGGCAAAAGCGAGCGGACTTTCGACTGATGATCTTGCCAAAGATTTAGCCGGGGATGCTGATATTATCAGTTCTGCAAAAGCAGCGGTGGATCAACTCGGTGATGGCGTTGACAATACTTCTTTATTTTCAAATATTGTCGAAGTTGGTGGTGCGGTCAAGAGGGCAAAAGATTTGGGTGTAGAGGACACCGCTTTGATTAAAGAAATGGCTGAGAATCCTGATAAGGCAGCGAAAGTAAATGAAGTTTTTGCGGCTGTCGGGAATAATATTGATGCGGATGGAGCTAAAAATATTCTTGGAAATGTGGAGGATATTGATGATACCCTGACCGCAATTTCTCATGCCCAAGAATCCGGTGCTGATCTTAAGGAATTTGTTAAAAAGGATGTTGAAGAACACAAGGCTTTGAATGAAGTTGTAACTGAGCTTTCAAAGCAGGGAGCAGATGCAGCAGCAAAGTTCTTAGAACAAGGAATTGAGGACGCTCTCCAACTGAAACAAGCTTTTGATGACGGTCATGTGGATGCGGCATCTCTGGCTAATTCAGTAAATTCCGGTGAGACTTTCTCGGATGCATTTAAGAATAGCTCGCTTACAAAACTGAACGAAAGATTTGCTGGAAATGCCGATTTGCTGGAAGCTCTCACTCTGTACCAAAACAAATCAAAAGATATCCTTTTCGCTTTAAGCTTTGTTGCTCCTGGCAGTTCGCAAGAAACGGCTTTAATGGGTAATTTAGACAAACTTGATTCAATCATGCACTTGAGTCATAGGTTTCAAGAGGATGTGGATAAGCTAGGTGTGGTCTTTGCGAATATAGATGTTGTACTTGCCCTTGATACCCTTGTTTCAGAGCTTTCTGTTTTCCCCACTCGTCTAGATATCGTTTTTGCAAACGCCGAACTTGCCCCAGCAATACTCGATACCTATCAAGAATATGAGTCTACAGGAGCTTACGATCTCATTGATCAAATGTTCTCATCTAGTAAACTTCTCATCGATACAATTTCGAACGATGGACTCAACAAACTTTTGAGAGATTTCCCAAATTACGCAGTTGAGATAGAAAATAATCGTGATCGTGCCGGTGAAATTAGTAGTCTTATTACTCAAGTTGGAAATCAATATGCAGAAGATATTCTTCTAAATCTTGAAAACTTTGATGACCTAAACACGATGATTTTGAGAACCAAGGGGGACACAACTAGGATTGAAACATTGATGTTAAACATCGATGCACTTGAAGAGATTAAGAAACTCTCTGATCACTATAATGAAATTAATCTATTGGGTGGGCAAGATGTGGTTTTCCTTAATATAGTCCTTTTTTCAGAGGATCCTTCTTATTATGATTTAGCATTAAATTCCCCGAAATTTTTTGTTAAGATATCAGAAATTGCGGGTGATTTGAACAATGTTCCTTCCGCCCTCGCATTGCAGCTCAAAGATTTAGACCTAAATCGTGATGAGCTTAATACTGTGCTCTCTGACTTGCTCGCGGGTCCACAAGTGGATGGACCTACATCTGCTCCCCCCGAACAGTCTGGTCAGCAAGCAAGTTCTGATACCGCTACCCTCAGTTTCCTGATGGATCATGTGATTCCTTCTCAGGAAGATGAAACTGTGGACAATGTAGTTTTCTTAAACCCGAATAAGGTGGTGGACTATGCGGATGCATCTACTAGCAGCTTTTTCCAGGAATCTACTGACTTGTATTTCGAACTCTCTGACCTCGATTCCGATGATCCCTCTGCCTCCACCAACGATGCTGGTTATATGGATGCCTTAGAAGACTCTGGTTATTTTGTTGGTGGAGTTTTTGGAGGAAGAAATATTTCCTTTAATCAAGCTTCCTATGATCTCTCAAATCTTGAGTCTAGTAATCTATTAGTGGCAGCCAGTGGAACCTTATCGCTAAATGGAAATTTAAATTTTAAATCTAAGTTAGTGGAAGGCGAATCTGCTGAATTAATTTTTATGTCCCTAGAAAAATTGTCTATTTCAGAAGGTAGTGCAGTTTCATTTGCCGGTGATTCCCTTGGATTTGGCTCCCTTGACTCGATTGAAGTAATCAATGTTGATTTGTATGCAGAAGGAGAAGTTAACATGCGTTCCCTTGATAGCTTGGTAATCAATGATTCTGATATGAGTACTTCTGGAAATGGTGGAGCTGATTTCGTCCACCTTCTAGCGGCAAGTGAGCTATCGATTGATAACCTTCGATTCTCGGAGCAGGTCAGGCAAATTGCAATGGAGGCGATGACGATTAACCTGTCCAATCTCAACTTCCCAGCTGGTTCTACTGTGCAGCTGAATTCACTGTACGGTGGGATGGATGGCAGTTATCCAAACTTCGGGGCTAAGCAATATGGCAGGGTAAACTTTATCCAAAATGTACAATACAATTCCAATTTGATTAATTCACGTACTGCCTTTGATAAACACGGTGGAAATATAAATATTGGAAGCCTTCGATAAGTCCTTTTTAATTTTCCTATAATATGAAGATATCCTCTATCTTTCTTGCTTGTATTTTTGCAAGTGGTCTTATTCTTAAAGCACAAGTTGGTAACTCCAATAATGGTCCTGCTGAGGCAGATGCGATTGTACCTTCTGACCTTTTTATTGACATGTTAAACGCTGCAAAAGATCAGCCAAGCGATCCGATGGGTACCCAACGATTGATTCAAGTTAAGGATTCTTCAATCACTCCGGTAATGACTGCCAGCACTGCATTTAAATACACCTCCAATCCGGATAAAATTAAAACCCCAACCCGTAAAGATGGATCTACGCTTGATCTTAGCTTAAACTTGAGTGTTGGTTTGGGAGAATATGGAATTGGGGATGATGTACTTGCGGTTCCTTCTTTTTCATTTATGCAAATGCGAACCTTTACCGACCCAGCACGAGATTACGGTGATGATATGAAAGCCTACGATGTTGATGTTCAGGTTATTGGCTTTTCACTTCCTTTTGTCCTGCCTGATGACTTCACCCTTACTTTTGGACATTCTTATGTAGCTCCCAGTACATTTAGGGGGAAAGATCAGTTAATTTCTTATTCAAACACGCCGAGCGTTGCATTCGCTAAAAATATAGCACTCAGTTCGGGGGATGTGATCTCTCTGTCCGCAGGTGTAAGTTATACTTTTTCTCAGGGTGACTCTTTGCAGGATCAAATTACTGACCCCGTTTATTTTAACTTTTTAAAAGCGGTCATGGAGCAGAGTGGTGTCTCTCCCAGTTCAGAGTATCCTGCCAACTTACAGAGCGGATTAGCGCATACTATCAATCTTTCTTATATGAGCCCGGTTGGAGAAAAACTCACTTTGATTCCCTCCTTTACTTACAACAATATGATGTTTTCTGAAGGATCCTTTAAAAATCGTTCGGATCGTACCTACAACCTTGGTCTATTAGCTTCCTATGCTATTTATGAATGGCTTAATGCAACCGCTATGACGAATTATACCTGGAAGAACAGCTCTGATAATATTTCCGAATTTAGGGATTTCATTGGAGGCATAAGCCTTGGAGTGACCCACGCTTTTTAAAACTTTTCATGGTCCGTGCGTTTACTTGGATACTCCATTCTGCTTCTTTATCCTTTTCTTTCCATACTGTTAGCTAACAAACAATCTCTTCTCTACCTAGAGGTTGAAGAATTACTCCTGGAGGGGAAAGAACTTGCTGACAACGAGCAGTTTTCAGAGTCACTCAAGGTATTGAATGGGGCTTTGGGATTGCTTAAGCAAACTCCTCGTTCGCACCCTCTACGGGTAGAAGCAGAAAAATTGATGCGTGTAACGAAGGGGCGCTTCTTAGTTGCTCGCTATCGGGGTGGGGAGATTCAAAACTTTACAGATCCTAACGCATTGAGACCTTTATCTGAAGAGAGTCGGGAATTTAAGGTCCTTCAAGTCTTCGGCAAGGTTTTAACTCGAAAAGTTTGGGAACCTAGAGATGAAATTCGAGTCGGTGAAGTTTTGGGACTTGGTCGTCGAGTTACAACCTTACCGAAGGGTGGAATCGAACTGGTTTCATCATCGGTATCACCTATAACTCTACGCACCGTACAAGCTTCCAGTTTTGATTTAACAAGACCAAATCAGTTCGCTTTGCATTCTGGATCTTTTGTACTTCATTCAACGGTTAAGAATTCAACCATCATAATTGAGTCTCCGATGGTTGAAGTAAAACTATCATGTAAAGATCCTTTCGCTTTTATGGCAGGAATAACAACCAACGGCGGGGTCAAAATTATTAGCTTATTAGGTGAAACTAGCCTTCGCTCAGATGGAGGTAAATTAGTGCTTCTGCCTGGAGAATTAACTTTTGCATTATCCGATGGATTCAGTCGTAAGATGAATGTGGAATTGAGTACTTTACTGGTTACTTCGAATCTTTTAACAGATTTTGATCAGCCTCCTGTATTTCTGAAGAAACTAAGGCAACAGGCGATGATGCAAGCCTTGAGAACCAGAAAAAGGTTTCGAACCGTTGTCGGAGATGTTAAGGGAACAGAAAACTTTGAACTTAAGGTACTGCAAGAAGATCCCCGTTGAAGTTAGAATTGTCTGATAGAAAGAGTTTTTCACATCACTTCCAGTAAAAAGTGAAAGCTTATTTCATCATCTTAACCGCCCTGTTTAGCTCCTGTGTTTCAAATCACTACGACCGGACTGAAAGCTTCACTTTTTCTTGGAAAATTGGAGATTTTGACCAAGCTTCCCAAGAAATTGAAAAATTAGCTGAAAGTGGTCCTAAAAGAGACCGCATGTTGTATCGGATGGAAGAGGGAGCAATCAAGAGATTACAAAATGATTTCGAAGGGAGCATATGGGCATTTTCACTTGCGGGAGATTATTACGAAAAATGGTTTGGGGTACACTTACAATCCCAAACCAAGATAAGCGAGGAATTGGGATCTACCATTGGCTCTCAAGAATGGAAACCTTATAAATCCAGAGTTTATGAACGGGTAATGCTAAGGGTTTATCAGGCATTGAATTATTTCCAGCTTGGGAAAGAGGGACAAGCCCGAGCTGAAATATTTAAAATCAGGCAAGCTGTAAGCGATGCCAAAGATATTTGGCAAAAGGAGTTGGATGCAGCTCGTATTATGATGCGAGAAAAATCAATGGATCTGGATAATGGATTAGAGAATCAAATAGAAGGTTCTCTTTACGAGGATTTGTTACGGGCTCGAAGTTTAGTTCCATCCAATTTACCAGATTTTGTAAATCCTGCGGCAATTTATCTGGAAGCCCTTTTCTTTTTACACGGTACGAATGAAAAAAGTGATTTGGAGAAAGCGCGCTTTTCCCTTCGGGAATTATACGGGATATATCCAGCAAATCCTTTTATTCAGGAAGACTATCAACAAGCTATAAAGAACCGATCTTCAAAGATTCCCACAACTTATATTTTCTTTGAGACAGGTCGGGCACCAGTGAGAAGAGAGAAGCGATACGATATTCCATTGGTTTTCTTCTCGGCCACTTCCCGGATACCTTATGCTGGAATCGCCTTTCCTCATTTAGTAACAAACCATAATTACCTTTCTTCTCTAGAAGTTTTTAACGGCTCCGAGAAAAGCTTGACCCTTCCTCTCGCTGATTTTGACGCTATTGTAGCCAATGAATTTACCAAGAATTTTCCCATTGAACTTACAAAAGCCATTCTTGGATCGGTATCGAAGGGCGCTTTGCAATATATAGCTACGAATGCGGTACGGGATGAGTCGGAAGAAGTTCGAGCGGTAACTGGAGTAGGCGTAGGTGCATTGGCTCAAGGACTGACCCAGAGCGATTGGAGGTCTTGGACCACTTTACCTAAGCAGATTCAATTTTGTAAAATACCAAGTCCTGCATCTCGAGAGTTGACCTTACGCGGAGTAGGAACGAAGTTGAGAGAGTCCATTATTTTGAAACCTGCAACTATTAATCTTATCTGGATTCGAAGCATATCCGCCCAAACTCCTTTGCGGGTGGTGAACCAGTTTGTTTTAAAACCTTAAAATTATGAAAAACCTCTTGTTGTCCCGCCCTTTCAAGGTCTTGGTTCTTATAAGCATTCTCCTTTTTGGGGGTAGCTGTGCGAAAAATAAAGTGCATTCCACCAGCAAGGAAAATCCAGATGATCAATCATTGGAACCCGTTATGAAAAGAGTCGAATTTCAAGGAGATCTTAAGGATGTTCTTATCGTAGCGGGGGTTAAGCAAAGCAAAGTTAATGAAGATTTACTCAAGGCCGAAGTAAGGTTACAAAATTTGAAGGATAAAGAGATTAATCTTGCTTACAAAATTGAGTGGCTCGATCAAGACGGTATGATGATAAATGATTCCTCCTTAGTTTGGTTTCCCTTGCTCATAAGAGGAGGGGAGTCAGTAGCCGTTCAAACAGTAAGTACCACCTCCAAGGCCAAAAATTTTCATTTAAAAGTTCAAAGAGCGAAAAATCCATAATCCATTTCCCCATTACAGCAGTTATGAAAAATCCACTTCTTCTTTCTTTTCTTATCACAATGATTATCACTTCCTGTGGAGAGAGGCGGCCTGTGGGCCGTGCTGCAGACGCACGCTATCTTGAAGATGGGAGCAATAAGGGTTTGGTGAACCTTGAAAAGATTAACGCTCAGGATTTTACCCGTGCCGCCAATCAACTGATTGGAGATTTATTATCCAGTAATGCCTTAATCCAAGCACCGACCCAACCCGCAATTCTGCATGTCGGTGAGGTGAAAAATGATACTCAGACCTATTTTGATACCGATTTATTACTTCAGGGAATGAAACGGGACTTGATTGCCACGAATCGAGTACGGATTTCCACAACCGCTGGGCCAGGAGGAAAAGGGGCCGATAGTTATGCCCAAGAAGTTCGTGGTGATTTGGAGAGTAAGGGTAAAAAGATCAATCGTCTCCGTCCTTATTTTTCTTTGTCCGGAAAGATCATCGAAGAAACTTCTCGGGTTGATAAGGTAACCCAAAAAGATTTTTACTTTTTACTTACTTTGACAGAAATTAATTCGGGTACTGGCGTTTGGTTCGGACGGGAGTTAATCACCAAGCAAGGGAGCCGGGGTGCTATTGGTTTTTAGATTTTGCAAACCTTGGGAGGAAAATGGGTTTTAAATACTTTTCTGATAATCGAATCCGGTTTCCCTCCTTTATTTCAAGGTTCGCTTCAATCCTTAGAACATCTCCACGCTCCAAGTAAAGTAAGTTATTCTTCGCTTCTTCACTCATTTCACGCCTTTGAAATTCATAGTAATATTCAACTCCATCGGCGGCTAGTCCCAGAAAAGAGATGGTGCCTTTTCTTTTTTTTACGGGACTTATAATTCGCAAAAAATGAAGGGGTGGGGATTTTAATTCTGGTTTCTCTAAGCCTAG
>Ga0213863_10001038_pt1 | contig 20702 bp, 11 predicted proteins | sample PICome_8_FD_160128 | JGI IMG/M metagenome (GOLD analysis project Ga0213863, IMG submission 160128) | Coastal seawater microbial communities near Pivers Island, North Carolina, United States - PICO497 | ecosystem: Environmental > Aquatic > Marine > Coastal | place: USA: North Carolina... | reverse complement strand
ACATCGCCTGGAACTAAGCCAGGCTTTGCGCTTGCTGAGGGCCCCCCCCGGTTCGTGGAGTGAACCTGAACGCCTGTTTTTTTATTTCTTTGAGCTTCTAGGGACGACATCAAGGTAAAGTTTCGGATGGTAAGGCCCCAACTTTTTAGTTCCTTTTCCTTCGCATATGCCGGTTCTCGGTGAGAGGGAGTTATTTTCCATTCTTTTTTTTTGCCATCTCGAAGGCCCAGAACTTTAACTTCTTTGTTTGCCGGTTTGGAATAAACGAGCTGGTTGAAAATGGGGATATCTTCGGGGATTGTGGCCGATACTTTTTTTTGGTCGTATTGGGTAATTAAGTCACCCGCCATAAGCCCGGCTTTCTCGGCTGGAGAGCCCGAGATTATTCCAGAGACCAAAATGCCAGAAGTTTTATTTTCAATCAGTGGTTGGCATTCGAGTCCAATCCAAGAACGGGAAACATAACCTTGCGACTCCAATTTCTTAGCCACTGATTTTGCCAGATTAGAAGGGATGGCTCCACCGAGGCTTCCGATCCCGACTTCATTGATTCCGATGATCTTACCAAATCGATCTACCAGTGGTCCACCACTATTGCCTGGGTAAATGACCGCGTCATGCCCCAGCCATCTTACTAATTCTCCGACATTTTCACCATCCAAGCGAAAGGATTGGCTCCCCGCTGAAATCAAGGCAACGTTGGAAATGATTCCTTTGGTGACCGATTGAGATAAACCGGCAGGACTACCCATGGCAAAGCAAGTATCGCCAACCTTTACCTTATGTGAATTTCCAAACTCCGCGATCTTGAGTGGTTCCGAATTGGATCCATTTTCGTTTAAACGGAGGCGTAACAACGCAAGATCAGTCATGGCATCGGCACCAAGCAAATCGGCCATTAATTCATCTCCATTGTGAAGGCGACAGGTCAAACGGGAGGCTTTGCCAGCTACATGATGGTTGGTTAAAACAAGTCCATCTTTGCTAATAATGACTCCACTCCCAGTGGAGCGTGCTTTCATCATTCTTCCTCCCGACCCTTTTTCTGAAACTACTTCGATACGAACAATCGCTTGATAAACAGCCCTAACTTCATCCGTTAGAGAAAAGTTTGAATGCTCTGCTGACAGTAAAAGATTGAATGCAAAGGCTAATAGGGTAGAGAATAAGAATCGAGAGAGAGGCATTGGAGATAAAGCGTTTCTGATCTAGTGATTCGTTTGACTTGGTTTCATAGAACGGACATGTAAGGAGATATCTCTTTATAAATTCAAATGGCAAGCAAACACAAGGAAACTACACATGAGTGAAGAAAATAAATCCGGTTTTTTGTTAGGTGAGCGACAAGGGCAGTTCTTGGCATTCGTACTTTGCTTTGCCGGGGTTCTTGCATTGGGATGCTTACTGACATTCGTGGTCTACATGCTGAACCAAGCTTTTACTTTTTTTTCCGGAGTAATTTGGTCGCTTGCCCTTTCCGGAATGCTTGCAATTTTGCTTCGCCCGATTGTTACTTTCCTGGAAGAAAAAATGGGAATGGGACGATTTCTTTCCATTGTTACCCTTTATTTTTTGGTACTTGCTACCGCTGGCTCGGCGACTTGGTTCTTGGGAGGGAAAATTATTCGGCAAACGCAAGACTTTATTGGTTCCGCTTCGGAGTGGCCGGATCGCTTGGAAGACAAAGGTAAGGAACACTTACCACCTGAAACTTGGGAGTCAATTTCAGGCCAGTTTGAATCTTTTAAGGAATACTGGGGGGCTACCTTAGCTCCAAGTCAGGGAACTGGTCGATTGGATCTCAATGCATCCGAAAAGAAAATATATGTCACCTTGTCCATCGAGGAGCGTACCACCTTTCGTGAACTGGGAGACTTGGAAAAAACGGAGTTTTTCTCTTACAAGACAAAGGCGGATCGCCTTGCTTATTTAGATCAAAAGAGTTTGGAAATGAAGAACCAGACCATGGAGACCCTCGAAAGCAAGGGCGGAGCTATTGCAGAAAAATCAGCCGAGGTTCTAAAATCCGCTTGGCTCGGATTAATGGGGATATTTACCAAAATGACCTACCTCGCAGTAATTCCTATTTATTTGTTCTACTTTCTTAGTTCCAACCGTAATTTACTAGAGGACTTGGAAAAAGAACTTAGGTTCATATCTGCCTCGGTACGAGAGGATATCATTTTTTTAGTGCGTGAGTTTGTAGGAATTTTGGTAGCTTTCTTTCGTGGGCAGTTACTGATCGGGTTATTGATGGGCGTAGGCTATGCCATTGGATTTAGTCTGAGTGGATTGAAGTTTGGCATTACCCTAGGTCTTTTATTTGGCTTATTAAACATCGTACCTTATCTCGGATCTATTGTTGGGGTGATCGTGACTTTACTGGTTGCCTATTTACAACCGGATGGAATTGCCGAAAGTGGTCAATGGAATTTACTGCTTGGATGTGGCCTCTCCTTCGCCCTCGTTCAATTGCTTGAAAGTTATTACCTGACCCCCAAAATTATGGGTCAGCAAACGGGTTTGCATCCAGTGGTGGTAATTGTTTCAATTTTCTTTTGGGGAACTGCCTTGGGAGGAATTCTAGGCATGATTTTTGGCATTCCACTAACCGCATTTTTCATCATAGCTTGGCGGCTTCTTTGCCGGAAATATTTCAATCGTTCCGCTTGTTAGAAAATTTTGAGAGCAGTAAAACTCATTTTTTTGGAGTTCATCTTTGGCATTAAAGTGAAGAAAATCTTTCTTATTTTCTTTTGTTTTTTAACTTTCTTAATTCCATACCGATTTATATTTTGTAATCAGGATATCGATCAAAATTCCATAGTGGTGACCAGTAATTGGAAAGCCAGTTCATGGTTCGGTTATTATTATGATAATGGATCGGAATGGATTTACCACGAGGATTTAGAGTGGGTTTATCCATCTTCAGAAGATGGGACCTCGGTATGGTTGTTTTTGCCTTCGTTAGACTGGGCTTGGACCCAGCAGGAACATTTTCCCTGGATCTATTTCCATAAACTTCAGGATTGGAGATATTATGATTCTACCGGAGGCTTTTACAATTTTGAGACCCTTAGTTGGACACCAAAAGAAGAATTTGAATTAGAGTTAAAAAATTTAGAGGATGGAACCGGAGGGCAAGAATCCAATAGCACAAACGGAGATAATGGTACTACCGATTCGAATCAAACTTCTAGCAATTCCTTTGTATTGACGGTTCATAGCAGTACAGGAGGATCGGTGACGGGCGGTGGAATTTATCATCCAGGGGATACGGCAACCATAAGGGCAAGCCCGGATACCGGCTATGAATTCTTGAGTTGGGTGGGTGCTGAGGTGGGGGATTCGGTTGCGAAAACTACTTCCATAATAGTGGATCAAAACCTTAGTGTGACTGCTACGTTTTCATTGGCTGACTATACCCTCGAATTAATCGCAGGTCTGGGTGGATCGGTCACAGGTGCGGGGATCTATGAATATGGGAAATCGGTTTCAATAAGCGCAAGTCCAAACCCAGGATATTACTTAGAGAATTGGACCGGTGCGACCGTGGCAGATTCCACTGCTTTAACGACCACGATTTTTATCGACCAAAATCATAGCCTAAGGGCTAACTTTTCACGGGTGCAACCGATTCTTTCTATTACCCATGGATTGGGCGGTACCGTTTCTGGCGGTGGTTCTTATGATTATGATTCCAATCTTTCGATTATTGCCACCCCTGAAAATGGATATTACTTTCTCCATTGGAGTGGAGCTCAGGTAGCAAATTCAAGTGCGGCAACCACAACCATTCATTTGACTGAAGATTCAAATTTAACCGCTACTTTCGAGGCAAATTCAACAAGCTCACTTTCTAAAATTGATCCTTATGAAATGGTCAGGCGAATGGGAAGAGGGATTAATCTTGGAAATGTCTTGAGTGCTCCTGAAGAAGGAAAGTGGGCCCCTGCAGCTACCCAGCAATACTTCATTGATTTAAAGGATGCGAATTTTAGCAATGTTCGACTGCCCACCGATTTTTATGGTACCCGTACTACTGGGGACACGAGCATGTTTTCCACCCTCTCAGGTACTTCGGCTGATTTTAATGGTTCGATGGATGATTTTGTAGTTTCCTCCGCATACCTCGACCGGATTGAAGAAATAATTACTTGGTCTCTCAATCAAGGCTTAATCACCGTGCTTGACTTCCATGGAGCAAATCTAAAATCAGAATTTCTGCATACTTTTAATCCAAGCAGTAGCGATTATATTGAACCAACTTCAGCTAGGCGGTCTGCGGATTTAGTTAAGTTCCAATCCATTTGGCGGGCCATTGCCAATCGTTTCAAGGATTACCCACCTGAACTTCTTTTCGAGGTTGTAAACGAACCCTATTTCGAGCTTTCTGCGGAAGAAATGGATCAACTGAATGCCCTGATTATTTCGGTCATTCGGGCGACCGGTGGGAATAATGCCGATCGAAATCTGATCCTTGTGGGTGGGGGTGAGAACTCTTACCTTGCACCCCAACAGATCGATTCCTCTATTTTGGCATCCGATGATCAATTGATTGCAACTTTTCATTATTATGACCCTTTTAGTTTTACCAGCTCCCAGAAAGATCAATACGATGACAATGATTGGGGGACAGTGGAGGATATTGAAAGCATTCAAACTCACTTTGATACCGTCAAGTCCTGGTCGGAAGCCAATCAAATCCCCATCTATCTTGGCGAGTTTGGAGCGGATAATGTAGGGGGCTACGATTATGGCTCGGGTACCCTACGGAAGATAAACTCCAATACCACAGGATACGCAGATGGCGGGCCAGATTCAGAATCCCGACTTCTCTACCATCAGCATGTTGCTGAGGAAGCGATGAATCGCGGCTTTGCTTTTTCGGTATGGGATTCTGGTCCTACCTCAAACAAGACAATACATAAAAGAAAGGATTCGAACCTCACTTCTAATTTCGATTTTGCATCGTTCGCGGTGAATTCCTATGAGGAGCCTACAGTCACTGTGAGCACAGTGGTGGATTCGACCACTTGGGTGTCCGAGATCAAAGATGCGATACTGAATCATGGGACTTGGCCAGGATGTTACGGACCTTTGGGCGTGATCAAAAATCCTGGATTCGAATGCAGTCCGTATGATGAGGGCTGGAGCCTAAAGCTGGTTTCCGGATCGACTGCAGAAATTTCGGATGGCGGAAGTTCGATCTCCCGAACGGGTAACTCAGCCATGCAAATAAAGGTGAGTTCAGATCTTGGTTATAATAAAGTTCTTTTAGAAAATACTGCTTTTGTCAGTGACTTAAATGGACAAAGAATCACGGTTGAATGCTGGATTAGGTCGAGTGTGCCTGCTGAATTCAGAATGCAACTCAAAATTAGCGAAAAGGAGGGAGTTGACTATGGCAACAAATTCCCCAGCTCAGACATTTTCTCGACCACCACGGAGTACCAAAAGTTTATATTCAGGCACACGGTCAGTAGCCCAATCGATGCGGTCCAATTTAAGTTATTACTCGGTAAAACTCCGGCGACTTTTTTCGTAGATGACTGCTCTGCGGTGGTTGAATAACGATGATCTGGTCATCCTCTCTAAAGACGAATGGCGATTGGTGATTATTTGGAGATTCTTCCTCTCAAAAACGAAAGAGGGGGTAAGGCTTGTACCCTAAATGTGCGCAAGATTGCCTTGTAAAGCTCGGGTTTGATGGTTGAAACATAGGAAACTGAAAAATTAATCATGTCGAACAAGGATAAGGATTTTGTACATTTGCATGTTCATTCGGACTTTAGTCTCTTGGATGGATGTTGCCGAATGGATCGCTTGATGGAACGGGCGGTAGAGTTGGGGATGTCTGCAATGGCTCTAACCGACCACGGGAATTTATTCGGAACCGTTTCCTTTGTTAAGCAGGCGGAAAAGCATGGGATTAAGCCTATCATCGGGTGTGAAGGGTATCTGGTTACGGACCATAAAAATGATGAAAAACCGGGCCGCGAGAATCATAAATCTTACCATTTGGGATTATTGGCAAAGAATTTTGAAGGCTACCGCAACCTTTCCAAAGTGGTCTCCGATGCCCATGTTGATGGTTTTTACTATCGACCTAGAACTGACTTGGAGACTTTAGCCGAACACGCAGATGGTTTGATTGGCTTCACCGGATGTATGCAAGGATGGATTCCTCAAAAGATTTTGCACGGCAAAGACGGGGAAGCGGAAGAGGCGATGGGGCAAATGGTCGATATCTTTGGTAAAGAGAATTACTTCGTTGAATTGCATAACCACGGTATTGAAGAGCAAGCTAAGTTGGTACCTGAGCTTTTAAAATTGGCGAAGAAATTCGATCTCAAAGTAATTGCTTCCAATGATGTCCACTATGTAAAAGGCGAGGACTGGGCCCCCCACGACGCACTGCTTTGCATCCAGACTGGGTCCAAGCTCGATGACCCCAAAAGGATGCGATATGACGCCCGGGAGTTTTATCTTAAGTCAAGGGAGGAAATGGAGGAACTTTTCAAAGAGGCACCCGAGGCCATCACCAATACCTTCGCAGTTGCCGAAATGTGTGATGTTAAGCTTCCATTTGGAGAAAATAATTATCCGGTTTTTACCATGCCTCCGGAGATCTCGAGCGAGGTCGAAGATAATGGTTCTTACTTGCTTTCTCAATGTACGGAGGGGATGAAAACCCGCTACGGTCTTGATTATCAACCACCCGAACTTCGGAAAGAAGACACCGAGGACAAAATTCGAGAATTAAGTGAACGTTTAGACTACGAATTGGGAGTGATTGCAAAAACTGGATTTAATGACTATTTCTTGATTGTTGCTGATTTCATGCTTTGGGCCCGGGAGCAAGGAATACCGGTTGGCCCAGGTCGTGGATCGGGTGCAGGCTGTTTAGTCGCATACCTTCTTGGGATAACCGATATTGATCCTTTGAGATTCGGTCTTTTATTCGAAAGGTTTTTGAATCCTGAAAGAGTATCGCCTCCTGATTTCGACATTGATTTCTGTATGCGCCGCAGGAGTGAAGTGATTGAATATGTTCGTGAGAAATACGGTCGAGATTGTGTAGCCAATATTATAACCTTCGGAACCTTCGGTGCAAAAATGGTTATGCGCGACGTGGCTAGGGTTCGTGACCTGCCTTATGCAGAAGCTGATAAGTTGGCTAAGATGGTGCCAGATGACCTTAATATTTCTCTGGATGAGGCTCTGAAAAAGAGCCCTGAATTTAGAGAAGAATATGAAAAAAATCCGATTGCTACCCAGATTGTGGATACAGGGAGGGTGATCGAGGGGATGGTTCGGAATGTGGGCACGCACGCTGCGGGTGTAATTATTGCAGACCGGCCCTTGAAAGAACTTGTGCCTCTTACTACTCAGGATGGAGTTCTTACCACTCAGTTCCCGAAGGATCCAGTTGAAGACTTAGGCCTTTTGAAGATGGATTTTCTTGGTCTGAAGACCCTCACGGTAATCGCCGAAGCGGAAAGTCATATCCGCAAAAAGAAAGGTTTTGAAGAATTTCGCGTCACGGAAGCACCATTGGAAGATGAAAAGACCTTTAACCTGCTCAATGAGGCTCGAACCATAGGAGTTTTTCAATTGGAATCTGATGGCATGCGCCGTCTTTGTCGTCAGATGACGATTTCAAATATTGACGAAATCATTGCCTTGATTGCGCTTTACCGTCCTGGTCCAATGGATTGGATACCGGATTATATCAAGGGGAAAGAAGACCCATCCACCATCAAATTCCCCCATCCATTACTCGAGGACATATGCTCGGAAACTTATGGGGTTATGGTGTATCAGGAGCAGGTAATGGAAGCGGCCCGGTTAATTGCCGGTTACACCCTTGGTGGAGCAGATATTTTACGCCGGGCCATGGGCAAAAAAAAGCCCGAGGAAATGGCCAAGCAAAGAGAAATCTTCGTCAAGGGAGCGAAGGATACGAACAAGATTGAGGCAAAGAAGGCAAATGACATCTTTAACATCTTAGAGAAATTTGCTGGTTATGGATTCAATAAATCTCATTCTGCAGCTTACGGAATCATTAGTTACCAAACTGCTTTCCTGAAAGCGAATCATCCAGTCGACTTTATGGCTGGGGTCTTGGCTTGTGATCTTGGAAACTCAGATAAGCTGTCTCATTTTATCGGCGAGTGTTCGGACATGGGAATCTCGGTGCTTGGTCCTGATGTCAACGAGTCCGGTGAAAACTTTACCCCTTTGGTATCCAAAGGCGAAGGGCTTGGATCGATTCGTTTTGGTCTAGCAGCGGTTAAAGGAGTCGGGGATATCGCTGGAAAAATCATTGTGGAGGAGCGGGAGCAAGCCGGTGCATTTGAAAGTTTTACCGACCTGGTGGAAAGAGTGGATGGAAAAGCGGTAAACAAAAGAGTTTTGGAATGCTTAATCAAGTCGGGAGGCTTTGATGCATTGGAAGGGAATCGAGCCGCTTTGCTAGCGGACTTGGATCGGGCGATGGGCGAGGCTCAGTTGAGAAGGAAGGATCGCGAGGCTGGGCAGGTCAACCTGTTTGACATGATGGGTACCGATGAAGACCTGTCTAATTCAGGTACAACCAATGACTTTTCTCCGGGCAATCATCTTCCGGAGGTGGAGGAAATGGATGAGTTGGAGAAATTAAAGCTAGAAAAGCAACTTTTAGGGTTCTTCTTAACGGGGCATCCGGTAGATACGCTAGGCGGACTTGGTCCTTTGTTGGACACAATAAAGGGGGAAGACCTTGAAAACCTAGAAGGGAAAAGATCCTTTCGTCTTTGTGGAGTACTGGGAGATTTGGAAAGAAGGTACACCAAGAAAGATGCAAAACCATGGGCACGTTTTACCTTGATGACCAAAGAGAAAGATTTTTCTCTCCCCATGTTCACGGAAGCTTATGAAAAATTTGGGCCAAAGTTGGAAGAAGGGGACATCATGGTGATCGAGGGGGTTGCTTCCCATCGAGATGGTGAGACTCGAATAACGGCAAACTCTGCGTTACCTGTGGATACTGCGTTGAATGACTTAATCGAGGAGATCACTTGGCTACTTGATCCGGAATCAAAACACATTGTTTCTTTTTTGGAAGAAATCTTCGTCCTTTCAGATAAGGGCTTGGGCAAAACTTTGATTCGTCTTGGATTTGCGAAGGATAATGAAGATACTGGATTGGTTGCTGAAGTGGATGACCGTTTTACCATGCGAATCACTTCTGAAATTTTTCAGAAGTGGAGAGCAAAAGCACCGGTTAGAGCCGCGAGGGTTAAGATCAAACCACCAGATCCTCCCCAAGAGAGAACCTATTCTAGAAAATAAGAAATTTCTTTGTGGTTCTTCCTACTTGACCAGATTCGCAACTTTGATAAGTTATTACTTTTTTCTATGACTATTGAAATCAAACTTCGTAAAGGTGAACCCATCGATCGTGCCATCCGGCGCTTGAAAAAGCGCTTGGACAGAGAAGGCGTTATTCGTGATGTTAGGGCCAAAAGATATTTTGAGAAGCCCTCTGATAAGAAGCGTATTGCACGAAAAGTTGCTGCCTTTACCCAAATGCTACGCACTAGATACGAGAAGATGTAGTCCACATAACCGCAATTTGCGGTTTGATTTTTTCTCGTAAGTTTTCAAATTATAGCATTAACTGATTGGAGTATGTCCCAATTAGCCAAGCGCCACACCTTAAGTTTACGTCAGCAATGGAGGGTGTTTGATAAACAAAATTCATCACCAAAAGCTTACCTAGATCTTTGTGGCAGGATGATTCAAGTAGGGGAGTTTCTTTTGGCTCACGATGTGGCTAAAGAAGGCTTAGGGAAGCACAAGAATGACTGGTCCCTTTCCCAAAAAGCAGCCCATGCTCTTTGCAAGGCAGGCTCTCCAATGATGGCCACCAAAATTTTAGAGGAACTTGTAACCTCAGGGGTACGAGATGTTGAGACTCAAAGTCTTTTGGCCAGTGCTTATAAAGATCTTTGTGAGTATTCCATTAATCCGGAGAACAAGAGTCACTACGCAGAGCTTGCAATTTTCCGCTACAAAGAGGCATTTGTTGCTCAGCTTGAGGAAGCGGAAAGTGGAGTTGATAACTTAGACAGCCAGTATTATCCATGTATCAATGTGGCTTTTATGCACTTTGTTTCTCATAACATTCCCAAAGCTCATAAATACGCAAATTTTGCCAGGGAAATTTGTCGGACTCTCATAGAGAGAGGAGATGCTTCTTATTGGGTTCTGGCAACGGAAGCGGAGGCAAGTTTGTTACTGGGTGAAATTGATGAAGCAGTACTCACCTACACTGGAGCCGTAAACCTTGAAGAGGCTAAACCCTCTCATATTGCCAGTACCAGGAAGCAAGCTCTACAAATTTCTTCCCTCTACACAGACTCGTCTATCCGCGATAAAATTGCCGCTGCTTTTCCAGTGCTGGGAATTGTGGCATGCTCCGGTCATGTGATTGACAATTCAGGGGCCAATCGTCGATTTCCTCCTGAGGCCGAAAAGATCGCAAAGCAGAGAATCGAAGAATCCTTGGAAAGGATGGGGGCCAATTGCGGCTATAGCTCTGCTGCTTGCGGTACCGACATTTTATTTCTTGAGACTATGATTGAAAGGGGAGGGGAAACGCATATTTTCCTTCCATTTGCAAAGGACGAATTCATTGAGACCAGTGTTAGAAGAGCGGGTGGTGACTGGGTTACAAGGTTGGAGAATGTATTGGATCACGCTACATCGGTTCACTATGTGACCCATGAGGGATATTACGGGGATGACTCGCTTTTTTCATTTTGTAATCAAGTGATGATTGGTTTTGCTGCGATGCGTGGAAGAGGCTTGGACGAAGATCCCCAGCTTCTGGTTTTCTGGGATGGTAAACCCGGATCTGTTGGAGGTACTGGAGAACTGGTGGAATCGTGGAAGTCCGTTTTTAATGAACCTGTCATTATAGATGCCAATGAGGTTTTGACCGATTTGCCCGGGTTGAAAACCGCAAGGGTTGTGGATGCTCCGATAGAAAGTGAAATGTCTCATGATGGATTTGGTGATGACTTGAAAGCATCCCGTTCCGTGAAAACCATGATTTTTGCGGATGTTGCTGGCTTTAGTGAAATTACGGAGGATTTAACCAGTCAATTTGTGGGTGCTTTTCACGGAGGCGTTGCCCAAATGATCGATAAATTACCCAATCAGCCTTCCTTTGTTAATACTTGGGGTGATAGCTTTTTTGCCGTTTTTGAAGATTTAGAAAGTGCATTGAAATTAGTGCTTGGAATGAGGGACTATTTTACGGATGGAAAATGGTCCGAATGGTTGCCCAATGGAAATATGGATGTTCGGATTTCAATGCATGCAGGTCCGGCATATGAAGAATTTGATCCGATTCTTAAACGAAGAAACTTTTTTGGTAGTCATGTTAATCAAGCTGCCCGGATTGAGCCCATTGTTTTGCCAGGTTCCGTTTTTGTTTCTGAAACCGTTGCGGCTTTGATCTCTTTTGGATATGAAGAATATGATTTTGAATATGCTGGGAACATTGATTTAGCTAAAAAATATGGAACCTATCCAGTTTACATACTTCAACGGAAAGGATACTCGGATAAATTAATTTCGTAGGGCGTTGTTATGAAGCTATCCCATTCCATGCAAAGTGCAGCGGATATTCCTTCACCTTTTGAATCTTATTCAGGGGATGGACCTTACTCTTTTATCAGCTATGCCCACGCCGATAAGGTAAAAGTCTACCAAACCATTCGGGGATTCAGGGAAAAAGGAATTAATATTTGGTATGACGAAGGTATTCCCCCAGCTGGTGAATGGGTGGATGAACTCGCCCAAGCTATCAAGAAATCCTCATCCTTCGTAGTTTTTGTATCCCCTCGCTCGGCGGATTCCAGGTATGTTCGAATGGAAGTGCAATATGCCCTCAGCGAGAATAAGGAAATTCTTACAATTTTTCTGGAAGATACTCAACTTCCTCCCGGTCTTTCATTGTGCCTTCAACAATTTCAGTCCATATCCATCAAAGAGACTAATTGGGCAGAAAATGCCTGCAAAGCCTTGCTGATAAGGCAGGATTCCTACGAGTTAAATCCCCCGAAACAAAAACAACAGGAGAACTCTATTGATGAAGAAGAAATTGATTACGCTATTCAATTATGGTCTTCATGGAGTAAAGCTTTGGAAGCTCAAAACCGGAGGTTTGAAAAGAGACACAACCTTAAGCCAAACCCAAAGTACCTAATTCCAGAAACTGTTTCTGAACCCGTTGCTCCCCCTCAAATTCCCGAATTAATAGAAACCGCACCAGCGGCACCTACCGGGGACAAATCCAATAAAACAAGACACCCCTTTGCTCTGGATGTCACGATTACAAAGCAATCGAAAGAAGAAAAAGTGGAACCTCAGAAACCACACCTGAATGATTATGCGGGTGCCTTTAAATGGATTCCACCCGGGGAAATTACGATTTTGGTTCCTTACTCCGATGAAAGAAGACTGGTTCATGTGAGGGATGGATTTTGGCTTGGTGAATATGTTGTTACCCAGGCTGTATATGCCAAGATTATGGGTGCGAACCCCAGTTTTTCTGAATTAGCATTGGGTGAAGATTCCGACAATTACCCGGTAAATAACATCTCTTGGCTGGATGCAGTTTCCTTCTGTCGTGCTCTTACCATGCTTGCGAATAATGAGGGTACACTGCCGGCTAAGCATGAGTACCGTCTCCCCACTGAAGTAGAGTGGGAATATGCATGCCGAGCTGGTTCCCAAACTGATTATTACTTTGGAGACGATCCAAGCGAACTTCACAAACACGGGTGGTTTCGCGGAAATAGCCGCAAGCAAATGCATCCGGTTGGTTTGAAATTTGCCAATGACTGGGGACTTTTTGATCTATATGGGAATGTTCGGGAATGGGTGGGTAATTCATTTGTAAATACTTTACTTAATGACAGTGAACAAGATGAGTTCAGAATTAGCAGGGGGGGTGCGTACATGAAACCTGCAGTTGAGTGCAAGTCATCCTCTCGATCCACAAACTCTTTACATCACCGGTTCCGCAACCTTGGCTTCCGAGTTGCCTTGGCACCTTCTCCAACCTTGTAATAAATTCAAGACTCTTGCCTGCCTGTCAGGCTTTTCCCATTGTCTTCACCGACAAAAAAATACATATTTTCGGAATTTATGAACAAAGAGTCGACAGCCCCAGAACAGCCAAGCCAGAATTTGGACGGTAGCGATCAAGTTGCAGTCCGCCAAGAAAAGTTACTGCGCATGCGTGAGGAGGGGGTAGACCCTTTTCGTACCAATTGGGATCAAACCCATGTTTCAACCGAAGCGATCGGCCTGTTACCGGAGGACGAAGAACAAGGTCCGGAAGTCTCGGTGGCTGGTAGAATTGTCGCTTTTCGTCTGATGGGAAAAGCATCCTTTCTGAAAATTTTGGACCGCTCTGGCAAAATTCAATCTTATGTTAGAAGAGATGAGATCGGAGAAGATCAATACGCATCATTCAAGAAATTAGACTTGGGTGACTTTATTGGAATTCGTGGACCCCTTTTTCGAACCAAGACGGGTGAGGTCACTATTCGGGCCAAAGAATACAAATTGGTATCCAAGGCCCTTCGTCCTTTGCCGGAGAAGTGGCATGGTTTAACCGATAATGAGCAAATCTATCGCCAACGATATCTTGATCTGATTGTAAATGATGATTCCCGAAATCGTTTTCGTGGTAGAAGCCAAATCATCCGGGAAATTCGTGAGTTTTTTTGGAGTCGGGATTTCTTGGAGGTTGAAACTCCGATGCTTCAAGCGGTTTCCGGTGGAGCTGCTGCCCGTCCATTCCGTACCCATTTCAACGCTTTGGATTGTGATTTTTCCATGCGGATTGCATTGGAACTTCATCTTAAGCGTCTTTTAGTTGGTGGTTTCGATCGGGTATTTGAAGTCGGTCGAGTTTTTAGAAACGAGGGCCTTTCCAGACGGCATAATCCTGAATTCACCATGCTCGAGGCCTATCAAGCCTATTCAGACTATCGTGGAATGATGGAATTAACCCAGTCCTTAATCCAGCATGTTGCTGATAAAGCCATAGGCTCTTTAACCATCGAGAGAGCCGAAGGGGAACCCATTGAACTCTCGGGTCAATGGAGAGAAGCAAAATATAAAGACCTCATTATCGATGCGGTTGGTCAGGAGGATTGGTTTGAGTTAGCAAAGAGTGAAAAGTTAAAAAAGTGCAAAGACATGGGGATCGAGGTAGACCCAGAACTGGAAGATTTTGAAGTTACCAATGATGTTTTTGAAAAAGTGATTGAGCACACTTTGATACAGCCCACTTTCGTCACCCATATTCCTCGTGAACTTTGTCCTCTTGCTAAAATTACGGAATCTGACCCCTCGACCATTGACGTGTTTGAACTTTGCATTAACGGGCAAGAGATTGCACCCGCTTATTCCGAGCAGAACGATCCTGATGTCCAACGGGAAGCGTTTATGATTCAGGCTGGTGAGGAAACGCAAGAACTGGATGAAGATTTTCTGACTGCACTTGAACACGGAATGCCACCAGCAGGGGGAATGGGCATGGGCATTGATCGACTGGTAATTTTTCTAACCAATGCCGCAAATATTAGAGATACCATTCTATTTCCCACCCTCCGTCCATCTTAGTCGCAAAGATTATTAGAATTTCAACCCATTCTTAAAAGCTTGTGGGTAAGCCCAAGACCAAAGATTTTATCGTAATTAAGCCGATCTGGTGGAGGCAACTTGGCTTCACATTGTTTTTATTTATTTGTTCCATTTACTTCGCATTTATGGACTTTCTTGGACCTGTTGCCGGTTGGATTATTACGGTTTTGGTACTGGTAATTTCGATCCTTAATTTTGCGGACCAATTGCTTACCTGGTCGAGATTAAGAATCGACCGAGATGGTTTCGATTTAAGAACTTGGTGGGGAAGACAAAAAGTACCTCATCAAAATATTGAGAGTATTGAATGGGAAGAATATATGAATCGCAAGCTGATCATCTTGAGGTTGATGAGCCCAGCTGGGGAGGAGGAAGCATGCAAAAAAATTCCTTTTCCCTGTGCCTTTGGCAGACCGGTTGATGAAGTTATCAAAGTCTTAAGAGATGGACTGGATAAGACTCCAAGGCGATCCCTCAATCAAAAAGAATAAGCTAACCAGTTTTGATACTTGGTCTCCTAAAAAGAATCGGCACGGTGTAAGCCAAAGCAATCAGAACAACCTGAGAAACAATAAAGGACATTAATGGGTTGAAAGCCTTGTCCATAAAGCCGTAAGAGTGAAGCCCGACGCCAAGCATGTTGGTACCAAACCAAGACCAAGCTGTGACTACATTTCCAAAGATAGCCAGGCAAGAAATTCCGCGGATCCGGGCAACACCAGACCATCTGGCGTGGAGAATGATTGCATTCCAGATGACAATCAGCAAAGCACCATTCTCTTTGGCATCCCAACCCCAAAATCTACCCCATGATTGATCTGCCCAGATTCCGCCCAACACGGTACCAATCAGGCTGAAAAATAAGGAGAAGCATGTAATTCCAAAAATCATCGATCCCAGAGTTTTCTCAACTTGCTTACGGGAGGAGGAAAGAAGGGTTGATAATTTACCACTGCTGTTTGGAGATGTAGTAACTTGAAAAAGGAGATAATGGATCACATAGGCTATGCCCAAGAATCCTGCTAGAAAGGTGGTGGAGTATCCAATCGTGACCGTGACCACATGGGTGGCCAACCAAAAATTGGAGTCCAGGACCGCTCTCATCATCTCCATGGTATCACCCGTTGGATTAAGGGAGGAATCCAGGCTCAGGTTGTGAGCAATCACCAAACTTCCACAACCCACTACCGCACCCATCGCGGAAGCGATTCCAAGCCTTAGGTATTTTTCAGTAAACCAACAGAGTAAAACCGCACCCCATCCAATGAAAAGGGCGGATGAATAGAGGTTGGTAACCGGTGGCCTGCCTTCAATATACATTCTCCCTAGCAAACCAAAAGTGTGGGCGAGAAGGATGATCAAGGTTAGTTGATAAGCAACATTTCGAAAGCTGGTCGCGTGCTTTGAATTAAAATTTGCACTATCCGAGGCGAGGCAGAGCCAAGAGAGACAGGCCGAGACAAAGATAATAATGTAGGCTAGGGAGCTTCGGTAAAAAGGTTCAAATTCATTGTAAGTTTTTTCGAAATTGATCTTCCCAACCTGGTCAGGTGCACGCTCTTCACATGCGTTACGAATTGAAGCAACTGCGGAGTTGAATCGGACTGGATCTTTATCCAGGAAAGAAACCCTGAGGTCTTCATAAGATTGCAGGATAGGGTCAACTTCTCTGCGAAGCTTGATGGCCTCAGCATACTGAGCGGCGAATAGGGCACTCGGGTTCATTTTTTCGGTTTCATAAATGAAATCGATTTTCTTTTTTAATTCATTTGGCTCGGTTAAAACCAATTCTCGGAGCAGGGAAGAAAACTGAACAGGATCAAGGTTTCTTTTTTCTTGGGAGTCCAGGGGTTCCTCGCCTACCATTGATTCACCCACTTTTCGCCATTTTTTCTTGGTATCCCCTGGCTCCGGTGGGACCGGGAAAAATTCAGACCATAGATTTGCCCTGGAATAATGGTCGAGCATGAACACCACCTTGGCGAATTCATTACTTCCCATTCGGATCGAATCTGCTTCCTTAGAAATAGCCTGGGTCAGGGCTCGAAAGCGTTGGTATTCTGAAACTTGATCAGGGTCCGTCTCGGGGTTGAAAAACAGATCCTCAATACCCAGGTCGGCAATCATTTCACTATCGGATGGGGGTGCAGGGGGAGAGAGGGTATGCTTAAGTTTTCGGTAGAGTATTAAGCTTCGGTAGAGGTCGATAATATTCTGATCAAAACTATCCTGTTTTTCCCTTTCCAATTTGCCCGACTCCCGGGCACTTTGATCAATCTGCTCTAAAAAGGGTTCGAGGTCATTGTACGAGTAAAATTTTCCATCCTTTGCAAACTTTCGATTCAGCAGACCAAGGACTTGATCATGATCGACCACGAAAGTCTTTAATTTGTCTGCTTCTTCAGGATCAAACAAGACATTGGCAAACCATTCGATCGCTGGGATTTTGGTACCACTTTCATCGAGGGCAGTCCTTTTGTTACGAAGGACCAGCAAGGTGTTGCGGGCTACGCTATCCATTGGCTTAACTCTTCCACCCCGGAGGACTGGGATGTGGGAGAATCCTTCCAAATCAATGGTTTTAGTTTCAGGTTTGGATTCAGGAGTGAAAAAATCAAACAAGGACGACCTTGTAGATCCCATCGGCAAAATAGCTACATAAAGACCCAGGCAGAAAAGGAATCCTGGTAATATGGGGAATTTAGTCAGGAACTTCATACTGCAGGAGCCGCTTTTGCTTGTTTTCGTAGAAAGGAAATTAAATGGAAACTGAATTGCCAGAGAAGTCCGACCGAGACCAGGATACAGGCAATGTAGGGAACCAACCAGCTGGGGTTACGAATTACTTGGAAGACGGAGTAGTCAGCTGCTTTATTCATTTGGTATTGATAAAAAGTCTTCCCTGCATGTCGAAGAGGGGTGTTCATGTAGACCAGTGCCTTTCGCTTTTGTCCACTTTCAAGGTTGAGGTTGATATGGCTCTCGAAATTATGAGGAATATCGGTGCCTTGATAAAACTCATTTTCAATTCCAAGTAATTCGATGGAGAAGGGAAGGTATTCACGTTTTGCTCTGAGCTCCATCCCCCATAATCTGCCGTCATGTCGGATAGGTTGAAAAGAAAGACCCGCAAGTTTTGGATGGATTAATTCCCACCTGCTGTTGCCCGCAGGGTGTGCCACTGCGGTCCATGTGCCCAGACTCTTACTTTGGTCCAGGAGTTCAAATACCGCATAACTAAAATTGACACCTTCTGCGCTAAAATCTTCCTCGATTGGGGTGATCGATAAATTCGATGAGACACCAACCCCGCGGTCCACCCCAGCGGTTATATTTCCTCTATTCTCTCCACTCTCTTTCAGGTCAAAATTACAATTTGGGCCAAAGCTCTTGACCCGAACCTTCAGGGGAAATTTTGGGGTATTCAAGGTGCGTCCCACTTCAAGCATTTCCTCGGGAATTGCTACAACCTTACTTTCGGAGGCATCGGTTATGTCCGTAAATACCAGTTCGACCCCATGGAAGCGTTCCAAATAATTACTGGTTTCTCCCTTGTTGATTTGCATTCTTGATTCAACTTGAATGGCTTGGGTTACCATTTGACCGATTAAAAGAAGGATGATCCCCAGATGAATGATTTGGATCCCCATTTTTTTGTAAGTCATTTGGAAGCGGGTAATAAAAGCCGCAATCAAATTAAGAATTAATAAGCCACCGAGCAAATATCCTCCCGGTATCGGGAGCGGGATGAAATTTAGAAATGATCCACCCCAAAATTCAGTGGGGTAGTGCCAAATACCAAAAAAACTCTCAAAATACTCGGCCTGGGCACCACGAATTCCGATCCGAACCTGCTCGAGGGTGGCAACAAAGATTAAAACCATTGATAGGCTAAGGAGGACCAGAGTGAGCCGAACCGATGATAAGGGGACTAACCATGGAAAAGCCTTTTTTCGAACTCCTAAGGAAAAAGGACTTTTATTTTTTCGAGTATTAGCAATCATGGGTTCAGGTTATGATAGAAGACGTGGGTCAATGATCATGAAAACAGACAGACTCCAATAAAGTAAGAAAATTTTCTTTCTCAACTCTTGCCAGCTCAGAATCGCCGATAAGTTTAAAGAACCAAGACTGGGAAGGTCCGAAATAAAGAGCCCCGTAGACCGATTTTTCTTCATTTTCTGCAATCAATAACTGAGCCGATTTTTCGTCTAGTATAATTTCGGAAACATATTTTGATTGAGAGTCGGGATTGACCTCGGGCAGATTTACCTGCCCAAGCCAGCGGTTAATATTGGGAAGCAAGCCACCAACATCTCCCGGGAATGTGGTGATGGAAAAATCCAGCTCCTTTCCATTTCCGTCTTGTACAAGAAAACTACCAATTCGCATTGAGGATACCTTCCCTGGTAACCAATGCTTGGGAGTCTCCCAAGTTGGATTTCCGCTTGCTGTGGGAACCGGGGGGGGGGGTAATGCAGGCATAACCGCCCGAATTTTCTTTTTTCCAGCCCGTGCGATGATGGAACCAAGGAAGTTGGTGAAAGACTCCATCTCCGCATTAATAAGCTGGGCATCAGCGATGAAGGGAAAAAGCCAGGTATCCTTATCATTTCTCATGATCGCCAGGAGCGCGGTGCTTGGGTTTTCACTCTGTACTCTTTCGGTTAGGCGAATCCAGTCGAAATTTTTACCCTCTATTTTTTTTACCTGTAGTACCTGCTTCAGAGTTTCTTGATTAAATCCCTGGTATCCAAGTTCCATACCAAACATATTGGTAATCTCCAAAGATGAGACCGCTTCACGAAAGGGCATCACTCCAATTCTTCCTTTCGGTCCAGAGTCTGTTTTGACATGAAATGATCCGGCAAGGGGACCGGAAAGTTCCGGGTTTTCACCCCAGTGATCGGGCAACTTCCAGACAATCATCGGGCCATCATATTCGGGAGTGATGGAATAACTTTGAATTTCTGGATCTTCGCTGCAGGAGCCAAAAAAAACCAGGATTCCCAAGGGAATACAAAATTTTCCGAGTGTGTTTGGGCTAAAATTAGAGAGGCACATCTAAACTAAAATATGTAGGCTACAGGTAACGAAGGCAACCATCAGAGGGAGAAATCAGGCATTACATTTGAAGAGGGCGACATCTCCATCCTCGAAAATATATTCCTTTCCTTCCAGTCGAAGTTTACCATTTTCACGGGCCGCTTGCATCGACCCAGCGGCAATCAAATCATCATAGGAAACCACCTCTGCTTTAATGAAGCTCTTTTCAAAGTCGGTATGGATCACCCCTGCACACTGGGGTGCGGTCATTCCTTGTTTGAAAGTCCAGGCTCTTGCCTCCTTCTCTCCTGCTGTCAAATAACTAGCCAATCCGAGCAGTTGATAAGAAGCACGAATGAGGGAGGTAACCCCTGAATCTTCCACCCCCATCGCCTCTAAATATTCTTTCGCATCCTCGTCAGAAAGATCGGATAATTCCTCCTCCATCTTTGCTGAAATGATGCAACAATTTGCATCCTGTTGTTTACTCGCCCACTCCTGAAAGCCCGCAAGGTTCGGGTTTGATTCAGGATCGGCAACTTCATCTTCCTTTAAATTGCAGGCATAGAGCATTGGTTTCGAGCTCAGTAGGCAGAATGACTTTATCCGAAGGCGTTCATCTTCATCCATTTCCAATAAATTTGCCGGCTTTCCCTGGTCTAAATGAGGCATCAAGCGCTCAAGCAACTGTGCATTGGCAGCGGCTTCTTTATCCTGCCCCCTTGCTTTCTTTTCATTTTTTTGAAATTGGCTGGTTGCCGATTCGACATCCGCAAGTACCAGCTCGGTCATGATCACTTCAGCGTCCGCAATCGGATCAACCCTACCCATGTTGTGAATGACATCTTCATCCTCAAAGCAACGCACCACATGCACGATCGCATCCACCTCCCGTACATTTGCCAGAAATTTATTCCCCAATCCTTCCCCTTGGCTGGCCA
>Ga0213863_10001037_pt1 | contig 20704 bp, 19 predicted proteins | sample PICome_8_FD_160128 | JGI IMG/M metagenome (GOLD analysis project Ga0213863, IMG submission 160128) | Coastal seawater microbial communities near Pivers Island, North Carolina, United States - PICO497 | ecosystem: Environmental > Aquatic > Marine > Coastal | place: USA: North Carolina... | reverse complement strand
GGCAACAGCTCGAGCGGCCAAGTTGGCTGATCTGGGCACTGTGACCATTTCTGCTATTGCTGGTGACGAAGGCAAGTTGTTTGGTTCTGTGGGCACCCGAGAGCTGGAAGCTGCAATCAATGCTGCCGGCGGCGAGATCACCAAGAGTGAAATCAATCTGCCTGAAGGCGCGCTGCGCAATGTTGGCGAGTTCGAGATTGAGGTTCAGCTGCACTCTGAAGTGACTGAAACTGTCACTGTGGTTGTTGAAGCGGAATAATTTCCGCCCGCCAGTGCAAGATGCACTGGAACAATCTTAAAGTGTTTGCAAAACGGCACCGCTTCTTAATAAGATGCTGTGCCGTTTTTGTTTTTAGCGGCAGTTAAAAGAGCCTCTATTACCCTTAACAACAGGTCAATATTCCGGCATGAACGAAGCGCTTTTTGCAGAACCCACCATCAGCCAGCCACTGCCCCATTCGATTGAGGCGGAGCAGGCGGTTCTTGGCGGGTTGATGCTTAAGAATGATGCCTTTGACTCCATTGCTGAAATCCTTAGCGATAGCGACTTCTACAGCAATGATCACCAGCTGATCTTTACCGCCATGTCGCGGCTGTCGGCCGACGGCCAGCCCTTTGATCCGATCACTCTCACCGAATCTCTGCAGAACTCTAATGAACTATCTGCCGTTGGTGGTGCAGAATATCTGGTCGATCTGGCTCACAACACCCCAAGCTCGGCCAACGTTAAAGCCTATACTCAGATTGTGCTGGAGCGGTCTATTGTTCGCCAGCTGATTAGTGCCTCCAGCGATATTGTGCGCAAAGGTTACAACCCGCTGGGTTGGGACAGCGCAAAATTATTGGAAGAATCCGAGAAGCGGCTTCAGGAAATTATTGAAAATCGCCCGAAAAAAGGCGGCTTCAAAGAGGTTAACTCGCTGATTAAAGAAGCAGTGGAGCGCCTTGATGAATTGTTTAAAAACGATGCGGATATCACCGGCCTGAGTACAGGGTTTTCCGATCTGGACCAGATGACCAGTGGCTGGCAAAAGTCGGATCTGATTATTATTGCCGGTCGACCCTCTATGGGTAAAACATCGTTTGCTATGAATATGGTTGAGCACGCCACATTGCATCAGGATCGACCGGTGCTAGTGTTTAGTCTGGAGATGCCTGCAAGCAGTTTGGTGACACGTATGTTGTCATCTATCGGCAAGATTGACGCCACCAGAATGCGCTCTGGCAACCTGCTTGAAGACGATTGGCCGCGCCTGAGTAGTGCCGCTCAGCGCCTTAAAGACCGCCCGTTGTTTATCGATGACTCTGCCGGCATTACACCCCTCGAAATGCGCAACCGCATCAAGCAGTTTACCCGTGAGCGGGTGGAGCAGCTGCGTGCTCAGTGGCATAAAGAACATGGTGCTAACACGCCAGCGGACACTGAGGCGCTGTACGAAGCGGCGCAGCCGGGCATGATTATGGTGGATTACCTGCAGCTGATGAGCGGTACTAACAGCGCTGAGGGCCGAGTACAAGAGATTTCTCAGATATCCCGTGAACTCAAAGGTCTGGCTAGAGAATACGAATGCCCGATGATTGCGCTATCGCAGCTCAGTCGTAATGTGGAACAGCGGCCCAACAAACGCCCAGTCAATGCGGACTTGCGTGAATCTGGTGCCATCGAGCAGGATGCCGACGTGATTACCTTTATCTATCGCGATGAGGTGTACAACGAAGACAGTCCGGACAAGGGCACTGCTGAAATTATTATTGGTAAGCAGAGAAACGGTCCTATTGGCACCTGCCGTCTGATGTTTATGGGTAAGTACACTCGCTTTGAAAATTTGGCCGGCGACCACTTTGCCGAGCACTAGATTTCTGTAAACAACAATTTCCGGTAAAACTCCGTTAGATAAAGGGTTGGTTAATGAAGGTTTTTCATACCGTCAGTGGTCTTAGAGATGACTTGAATAAGCATCGCTGCGAGGGACTGAGGATTGGCTTTGTGCCCACCATGGGCAATCTTCATGATGGCCATTTGGCGCTGATTTCTCAGGCCCGAGAGACCAATGATATTGTCGTCTGCTCAATCTTTGTCAATGCGCTGCAGTTTGGCCTCAATGAAGACTGGGATAAATACCCGCGCACCTATCAGTCGGACTGTGACAAGCTGCGGGCCTCAGGCTGTGATTATTTATTTCACCCGGATGATATTGAAATGTACCCCAATGGTCTGGATACCCAGAGCCGGGTAATCTGCCCAACCATGACCGATGTGCTCTGTGGCGCTAGTCGACCAGGGCACTTTGAAGGTGTGACCACGGTGGTGAGCAAACTGTTCAATATAGTGCAGCCAGATGAAGCCGTATTTGGTATCAAGGATTATCAGCAGCTGGCCGTTATCCGTCGCATGGCCCAAGACCTTTGCATGCCAGTGCAAATCAGTGCTGCACCTATTCACCGTGAAGCCGATGGTCTGGCCATGAGTTCAAGAAACAGCTATATCACGGATGATGAGCGCCCTAAAGTGAAGGTGCTAAAACATAGTCTGGAATGGGTTGCCGAGCAGATCAAAGCAGGCGAGAAAGATTTTGCCGGGCTACAGGCCAGGGCTGCGCAACAAATTGTCGATGCAGGGTTTGCGGTTGACTATTTGACGGTCAGCAATAGCAAGACCTTGGACCCAGCAGCCAATGATGACCTTGAAATTACGATTTTGGGTGCTATGTTTACTGAGGCCGCACGACTAATTGATAACCTCAGTGTTGTGCTGGAGCCCTACTAGCCACTGATGTTAAACGCTGGTTGAGCCATATTCAGATAGACAGAGTTTAGTTAAACAGGGAGTTTGCTATGCAGTCCAATTTTCTCAAGGCCAAATTACATATGGGGTTGGTCACTCAGGCAGAGCTCTGGTACGACGGATCCTGAGCCATTGATTCTGATTTGCTGACCTTGGCCGGTATGCGTGAGTTTGAGCAGATCGATATCTACAATGTCAGCAATGGTGAGCGCTTCACCACATATATTATTGCCGCGGAAGCGGGTTCTGGGATTATCTCAATGAATGGCGCTACTGCGCGCAAATGTCAGGTGGCTGACCGCATTATTATTGCCACCTATGGTCAGTTTTCTGATCAGGAGGCGACTACCCACAAACCGCGGTTGGTCTATCTCAATGCCGACAATAGCGTTGAGCGCACAGCAAATACTATTCCTGTGCAACTCAGCGCTATCTAGAGTTTGTCTAGTGCGGAAGCCACTAGCGGCTGTACATTAGCTCTCCAGCGCGCCAAGTCTGCTCTACCTTAGTCTTCCATATCTGCTGTGGATCAATCTCCATAATGTTCTGATCTAGCAAAATAAAGTCTGCCCATTTGCCCGCGCTGAGCCCACCCAATGTGCGGTCCTGGTTGGCTGCCCAAGCGGCATCTATGGTGAAGGAGCGCAAAGCTTCTTCCACAGTCATGGCCTCCTTGGCAATCCAGCCGGCTTCGGGCTGATTGTTGTGATCCTGTCGGGTTACAGCCGCATGCAAACCGTGGAATGGGTTGGCCAGCTCAACTGGGAAGTCAGAGCCGGAGGCGACAATGCTGCCCTGATTTAAAAACGTGCGCCAGGCATAGGCACCGCCCAGTCGCGCTGGGCCCACTCGATCCTCAGCCATATTCATATCACTGGTTGCATGGGTAGGCTGCATGGAGGGAATGATATCCAGAGTTTTAAACCTGGGGATATCCTCTATAGCAACTACCTGACTGTGTTCAATGCGATTGCGCAACTCGCGGCCACCCACATGGGTAAATGCCTTTTCAAAGGTATCCAGTGCTACGCGATTGCCCAGATCGCCAATGGCGTGAATATTTACCTGAAAGCCAGCACCCAGGACCTGTTCCACCAAGGGCTCAAGCTCTTCTTTGCTGGTTAGCATCAGGCCATTGTGGTTGGGTTGGTCAGAATAGGGCTCAATCATCGCTGCACCACGGCTCCCCAGAGCACCATCAGCATAGACCTTGACGCTTCTCATAATATACATATCTTCTGCATCGGCACTCTCACCTTTGCTAATAATCTGACTGAGTTGCGGATCTGTGCTGGAGAGCATGGCATAAATACGGATGCGCATTTGACCACTGTCTGCCAGTTGCCGATATTCACTGTGCTCAAGAGCCGAGATACCAGCATCATGGGCAGAGACAATGCCCAGGCTCAGCAATTGATCACTGGCCTTTTGCAGGGCCGCGTTAATTTCTGTGGGGCCCGGTGCAGGGATCACCGAGGCCACTAGATTCATGGCGTTGTCGATCAAAATGCCACTCGGATTGCCTTGACTATCACGAAAAATCTGCCCGCCCGGAGGATCCTGAGTTTCCCTAGTAATACCTGCGAGTTTGAGTGCAGCACTATTGGCCCAACCTGCGTGGCCATCAATGCGCTCTAACCAGACTGGGCGATCTGCTACCACTGCATCCAATGTGGCCGCTGTGGGGTATTGTTGATCAGCCCAAAGTACCTGGTTCCAGCCTCTGCCGCGAATCCAGCTCAGTTGCGGCTGTTTATCTGCATACTTCCCTATGGCTTGGCTAATACGCTCGGCGGACTCATAGCCGCGTACATCGATACTTAGCAGAGTGTAGCCGAGGCTGGAGACATGACCGTGAGCATCGGTAAGTGCGGGGATTAATGTTTTGCCCCGACCATCAATAATTTTGGCGTTGGCGTAGCTGTCCTTTAGAGCATCGCCAGTGGCAAGCACTTTGCCTTCGGCCATGGCCATTGAGTTAAATTCAATAAGCTGACGGTTATTGTCAAAGCTGTAGCCCTGCACATTGGTGATAATGGTGATGTCGGATGTGGGTTTTGAGCAGCCTGTAACGCCCAACATTGCAACACAGCCTATGGCCCAGATGATACGTTTGGATAGATCCATTGCTAGGGTCCCCCGCCAGGAAAGTTTTAGAGTTGTTATTTTTGTGATCCAGAAACTGCCCTTATATTGTCCTATCCCGGCACTTTGTGCGACCTTTTCTTGCACTGTCTGGGGCTGACGTTGGCAAGGCAATGGTTGACTAATCCCCTGAAAGTGTTAAATTGCGCGGATTCTGCACGTATTGGAGCAGAACTTAGTCCTAGTACCAGATTGGCGCAACCCGTGCCGCTGGTCATCAAGAGAGATGGCACTGCTTTTACCCAAAGCAGAACTGCAAAGTTAAAGGCCAATGATAGTCGTAAGCACTTACCAGTGTGACTGGAAATTACCGCCCCCGCGCGGTGTCCCAATTGATGCTTCAGCTTCCGTCGCCACTGAGAAAGGTCCGATTAATTTATAGAGGACATATTGTGGAACTCTTATCTGGCGGAGACATTTTAATCCGCGCTTTAAAAGACGCAGGCGTTAAAGACGTTTGGGGTTATCCCGGCGGTGCAGCACTGCATATTTATGACGCCCTGTACCGACAGGACGACGTCTTTCATATTCTGGTTCGTCACGAGCAGGCCGCTGTGCATGCTGCGGACGGGTTCTCCCGCGCCACTGGTGAAGTGGGCACGGCGCTAGTGACCTCCGGCCCCGGTGCTACCAATGCTATTACCGGTATTGCCACGGCATTTATGGATTCGATTCCAATGGTGATTATTTCCGGTCAGGTGCCCCTTTCTAAAATCGGCCAGGATGCGTTCCAAGAAACCGATATGGTCGGCGTGTCCCGACCAATTGTTAAGCACAGCTTTTTGGTGACTCGCGCTGAAGATATCGCTGAGACCATAGCTAAAGCCTACTACATAGCTTCGACTGGCCGCCCGGGCCCCGTGGTTGTTGATATCCCCAAGGATGTTACCGACCCCAGCTATAAGGTGCCTTATCACTGGCCCGCGGAAGTCAAGATGCGCTCTTATCAACCGACGGACAAGGGCCACCGTGGACAGATTAAGCGAGCGGTTAAAACCTTAATTGACGCCAAGCGGCCAGTCATTTACACCGGTGGTGGTATTGTTATCGACAATGCCGCTGAGCACCTGATTGCTCTGGCGAAAAAACTTAACTTCCCTGTGACCAACACATTGATGGGGCTGGGTGGCTACCCTGGCACGGACAAACAGTATCTGGGCATGCTAGGCATGCACGGCACCTACGAGGCAAACACTGCTATGCATCATGCGGACGTGATCTTTGCAGTGGGCGCTCGCTTTGATGATCGGGTGACTAACGACTTAGAAAAGTTCTGCCCCAATGCGACCATTATTCATATTGATGTTGACCCCACTACGGTCTCCAAAAATATTGAGGCGCATATTCCCATCGTTGGAACCTGTACATCCGTTTTGACGGAAATGTTGGCGATTGCTGACCAGCTGGAGAGAGAGCCTGATGCCGAGGCTATTGCCGACTGGTGGAAGCAAATTAATCAATGGCGTGATGACAAAGGTATCTATACGGCAAGCCGCTATGAACCCAGTGCTGGCACCTGCATCAAGCCTCAGGATGTGATCAAAATGCTATACAAGATCACCAGTGGTGAAGCTATTGTCACCTCGGATGTAGGTCAGCATCAGATGTTTGCGGCTCAGTATTATTTGTTTGACGAGCCGCGTATGTGGATCAACTCCGGTGGTCTTGGGACTATGGGCTTTGGTTTGCCAGCGGCCATGGGTTGCAAGCGTGCATTCCCGGACAAAGACGTGGCTGTTGTGACCGGTGAGGGCAGTATTCAGATGTGTATTCAGGAGTTATCTACCTGTACCCAGCACAATTTACCGGTGAAGATCATTAATCTGAACAATGCTGCCTTGGGCATGGTTCGTCAGTGGCAGGATATGAATTACAGTAGCCGTTACTCTGAATCTGTTTATGAAGATTCGCTGCCAGATTTTGTTAAATTGGCAGAGGCTTATGGCCATGTAGGTATGAAGATTACTCATATCGATGAGCTGGAAGAAAAGATGCGAGAATGCTTTGCTATGAAAGATCGCACTGTGTTTATGGATATCTGTGTGGATCGCTCAGAGCATGTGTATCCCATGCAAATGCCTGGCGGCTCAATGCGTGACCTGTGGTTGAACAAGACGGAGAGAACCTAATGAAACGTATAATTTCTATCTTGTTAGAGAATGAGTCCGGTGCACTTTCGCGGGTTGTTGGGCTTTTTTCTCAGCGTGGTTACAACATTGATACCCTGACAGTTGCACCGACGGATGATGACACCTTGTCGAGATTGACTCTCACCACACAGGGCGACGACCAGATGGCTGAGCAGATTGTTAAGCAATTACACAAGCTGATCGACACGATAAAGGTGGTTGATTTGACCGTTGGTTCTCATATTGAGCGGGAGCTGATGTTGGTAAAAATCAAAGCGGCAGAGAAAGATATTCGCGCCGAGCTGAAAAGCTGTGTTGAGATATTCCGCGGCACCATTATTGATGTAACCTCGGCTACCTATACAGTGCAGTTGGCAGGTGATAGTGAAAAACTGGATGCCTTTATCGAGGCTGTTCGGGAGCTCGGCATTATGGAAGTAGTCAGAAGCGGTGTCTCTGGTATTTCCCGGGGTGACAAGTTTTTACGGGTGTAAACCTAGCGCATTACATGCACTAACTATTGATACTGGCGAAACGGTTCTCGAAGGGGAGCCGTTTTGTTTTATGCTGCGTACCTAAACTATTAACAACCTATTTATCAGCGACTGACAGCGAGAATCTGAATGACCCCAGCAGAGACAAAAACTAGAGTAGTGCCCTTGGATGGCGGTATTAATTTTCGGGATATAGGTGGCTACCTCAACAGCCAAGGGCGCAGGGTCAAGTGGCGCAAGATCATGCGCTGTGGGCATCTGGCCAACCTAAGCGAGGCTGATCTGGACCATCTTGAAGCAATTGGTGTCAGTAAAGTCCATGATTTTCGGCGGGTGGAAGAGCAGACACAGAACCCCAGCTGTGCGATTCGGGCTGAGTTCGTCGATGACTATCAAATGTCGATTGGTGACATCTCCAGATTTTGGGAGTTTCTGTTTGAAGGGGAGTTGAGCGCTGAGTCTTCCCATGGATTGGTGGTTAATTCCTATGCCAAGTGTATTGAGGTCGTTATTCCAGCCTTTAGCCGCTTTATGCGCCAGATTGTCGATAATGCCGACAATGCCTCGGTGTTCCACTGCTCTGCGGGCAAGGATCGCACCGGCATGGCGGCAGCCTTAATTCTGTCGGCGCTTGATGTGCCGCGAGAGACTATTATTGAGGACTATATGCTGACTCTTGAGCATTACGACTCGGAGAGGCTGATCAAAATTGTTGAAGGCCATCTGCGTGATGCCAAGGTTGAGACGTGGGATCGCTCTTGGCTGATCCCCTATTGTTCGGTACATCAGGATAATATTGTCGCTTTTCTGGAGGCCATTGATCAGCAGTATGGCTCTGTAAGAAATTATCTTGTCGATGCTCTGGGACTGTCGCCTCAGGACTTGGCAAAAATGCAAGAGAGATTTTTAGAGGCTTAATGGCCTATAATGCCCACCAAAGGTTTACAGGTAGTGCATGATGGTTAAAAAAGCGTTGGACGAAAAAGTTGTAGAGCTCAAGCAGCCAGAGGGTCAGAGCGGCCCTGCGCGTCGCAAAGGGATCTATTTACTACCCAATTTGCTAACCACTGTTGCCCTGTTTGCGGGCTTCTATGCTGTGCTATCTGGCTTTAGTGGCCAGTATGGCTTGGCCGCAATCGCTATCTTTACCGCCATGGTTTTTGACGGCTTGGACGGGCGAGTTGCTCGTCTGACCAACACCCAGAGTGACTTTGGTGTTCAATACGACAGCCTCTCAGATATGGTGTCTTTTGGCGTTGCACCAGCTGTTGTTGCCTACGGTTGGGGCGTTAGTGACCTAGGCAAGCTGGGCTTGGCTGCGGCGTTTATTTACGCTTCTTGTGCAGCGCTGCGTCTCGCGCGGTTTAATGTTCAGGTTGAGCTGTCAGATAAAAATCAGTTTACCGGCCTTCCCAGTCCGGCGGCCGCGGCCATAGTGGCGGGCTACATCTGGTCTACCAACGGTATGGAGGCCTCATTGAGTTTATCTCTCATTGGCGCAGCGCTCACGGCAAGTGCTGGACTGTTGATGGTGTCCAATTTTAAATACCCCAGTTTTAAAGAGGTAGACCTGCGAGGCAAGGTACCTTTTATGATGATCTTTGCTGTGGCGATGGGCTTTGTGGTGATTACCATTGATCCGCCGCGAATACTGTTTGCCATGGCGGTGATATTTGGTTTCTCTGCGCCATTGATCTGGCTGGCAAAAAAGCTTGGTTTTCAGGCCGCTCCTAGGGATTAACATATTGATAACGGCCCTCGCCCAAGGCCTTGGCCCTTGGCATTGTCGTTGAAAGCTGATTGAATACGCCCTATGAATATCTACAGCAACAGGTTTATCGCCAACAGCAGCTGCGCTGCTGCTGCCTCTGCTCGTGGTCTTCTTCTCCTGCCCTGAGGGGCATCTACTGTTATACCTCAAAAATATTTTCATACAGCGCATAAACATGCGTTGAATTTCAGTCCCTGCAAGGGGAGAATAGATTGCGAATTTTTATCTGTGCATCGATGACGTACGGATTACCCGAACATAAGGGAAGAACATGAGTTCAAAAGACAAATTAGTTATTTTTGATACCACTTTGCGCGACGGCGAACAGAGCCCTGGCGCGTCCATGACCAAGGATGAAAAAATCCGTATTGCTAAAGCGCTGGAAAAACTCCGCGTGGATGTGATTGAGGCGGGTTTTGCCATCTCCAGTCAGGGTGACTTTGAAGCGGTGCAGGCCATTGCTAACAGCATTACCGAAAGCAGAATCTGTAGCCTTTCCCGGGCGATTAGTGGCGATATTGAGCGAGCGGCGGAAGCCCTGGCTGGCGCCAATGCTGGGCGTATTCACACCTTTATTGCTACGTCGCCCATCCATATGCAGCACAAACTTCAAATGGAGCCAGATCAGGTGCTTGAGCAAGCCGTGGGCGCGGTAAAAATTGCCCGCAATCTGATCGATGATGTGGAGTTTTCTCTGGAGGATGCCAGCCGCACAGAATTTGATTTTATGTGCCGCATCACCGAAGCGGTAATCAATGCCGGTGCCCGCACCATCAACTTGCCAGACACTGTGGGTTACTCGGATCCAGGTGAATACGGTGCCATGATTCAGCGCCTGTTAAACACAGTGCCCAATGCGGATAAGGCGATATTCTCTGTGCATTGTCACAATGATCTTGGGCTGGCTGTTGCCAATAGCCTTAGCGCCGTGCAGGCAGGTGCGCGACAGGTCGAGTGCACGATTAATGGTCTGGGTGAGCGAGCTGGCAACGCCTCGTTGGAAGAGTTGGTGATGGCTATTCGCACCAGAAAGGACGTGTTCCCGGTCACTACGGATATAGACACTGTGCATATTGTGCCTACCTCACGTTTGGTGTCGAGTATTACAGGCTTCCCAGTGCAGCCGAATAAAGCCATTGTGGGAGCTAATGCCTTTGCCCATGAGTCGGGGATCCATCAGGATGGAATTTTAAAATTCCGCGAGACCTACGAAATCATGAAGGCTGAAGATGTTGGCTGGAGCACTAACAAGCTGTCTCTGGGTAAGCTGTCTGGCCGCGCGGCTGTCGCCGCAAGGATGGAAGAGCTAGGCATTAGCTTTGATAGTAAAGAAGAGTTCAATCAGGTCTTTGTGCGGTTTAAAGAATTGGCTGATAAAAAACGGGAGATCTTTGATGAGGATTTACAGGCGCTAGTCTCCGAAGTGCAAATGGGCACTGAGGCTGATGCCCTGAGTCTGGTGGATCTGGAAGTGCTGTCCAAAAGCGGGCAGTCCCCCCATGCCAAGATTGGTATTCGATACAAGGATAAAGAGCACAGCGCTGAAGCCAGTGGTGATGGAGCTGTGGATGCTATCTTTAATGCTATCGAACAGCTGGTCAACAGTGAGACTAATCTTCAGCTCTATTCGGTTAATGCGGTAACTCAGGGCACGGACTCTCAGGGTGAGGTGACTGTGCGTCTGGAGAAGGATGGCCGTATTATCAATGGTCAGGGCGCTGATACTGACATTCTGCTGGCCAGTGCCAAGGCCTATCTCAATGCGCTGACCCTGATGCGAAACCCCGGGCGCTTGCACCCACAGCTTGGCGGTATCTGATGGCCGATGCACTGCGCAACCAATATCTGCAATCACTGGGGATTGTTCAATATGTCTCCAAAGACTTGCCAGTGGTTGTCGCGGTGCCGATGCCTGAAGGGCTTGCAGCTGGGACTGACCTGCCGGTTGAGCAAACTTCGCCCCGGGGGTTGAGTGGTCCCGGCTCTGAGAGTGCCGGAGCTCAGAAGCAATCTATGGCGGCGTTGGTGGATATAGTTGGCCAACCCCAAGAGGCTCAGCCGGTTCCAGTGCCTAGCCCGGCATCGTTAGGTCAGGTGGGTGAAGAGACTTCTCAGGCGCAGGAGAATATAGAATTAACCCTGGGCCTGTGGCGTGCGACGGATGAGCTGCTTGTTTGCACTTCGATCGATGATGCACTGCCAGATCCAGCACAGATTCTATTGCTGGGCAATATTCTCGAAGCCATGGGGCAGGGCAATGGTCCCCTTCCGCAGATCGAAGTTATCCAATGGCCACCCAACCCTAGTATGGCCGGCGGTGAGGCTGAATTGCGTGATGATCTAAGCACCTTGTTTGGCGCTAGGCTGAAAGCTCAGCCGGCAAAATATTTACTGCTTCTGGGCGATGATGCGGCCCACTGGCTGTTGTCAGATAGTCAGAGAGAAGCTATGGCCAATGGTCAGGTGGATTGTTTCGATCAGGTTACCGCTATGCTGGTGCCGTCGTTGCAGGCCATGATCGACCAGCCTCAGTGCAAGCGTGAGACCTGGCAGGTCATTCGGTTTTTATCCCCTCTTCGCCATGTCCATCGTGCTGAATCTTGACTAGTAGTCAGTCTGTTCGACCTTTGGAAAAAACTGATCTGGACCAGATCACCGCTATTGAAAACGCCACCTCAAAATCACCTTGGAGCTTTCAACAGTTTGAGCAGAGCCTAGAGAATGGGCTTGTGTTATTACAGGGCGATCAGATTATTGGTTTCGCCTTTGTTGCATCTGTCATGGATCAGGCAGAGCTGCATAATATTGTGATTGACCCCAGTTGTCAGGGGCAGGGTTATGGTTCTGTATTATTGCAGTCAGTTGTCGATGGCTTGGATGAGCAGGTTAAGACTCTCTATTTAGAGGTGCGAGTCTCAAATATTACCGCGATCAGACTTTATCAGCAGCGGGGCTTTAGGCAAATTGCTGAGCGTCGAGACTATTATAAAACCGACTATGGTCGAGAAGATGCGTTGATAATGGCATTACAAATAGAGGATGATACTGTCTGAGTTCAGGGCGGCTTATACGTATATGAGTAAGTGTGGTGCGGCTGAGCTATAATTGGTTAAACGGAGAACAAAATGGACCTACAAATGTTGTATTGGCACTGGTTGGTGTTGGGTATCTTGTTGGTAATCGCTGAAATATTTATTCCTAGCTTTACCATTATGTGGTTTGGCCTTGGGGCTATTATGGTAGGGGTGCTTGCGCTGATGGTGGATATGAGCCCGACTATTCAGGTGTTGCTTTGGACCCTATTCTCAGTAGGTTTTACGCTGCTGTGGTTTATGATTATCAAGCCAAAAATGGATATCCGCAACAATGCAGGTCTGGAGCGCGAGTCTTCGGTGGGGGAATCTGGGCTGGTGATCAAGTTACCCACAGAGACCAGCAACGGCAAGATGCGTTTTAGTACGCCGGTGCTCGGGCAAGATGAATGGAGTTTTTCCTGTGATGCAGAGGTCGCTCTTGGCGATCGGCTGCATATTAAAGAGATTTCTGGCGACCTGTTAGTGGTTGTCAAACTGAGTTAATAACTAAAAGGAGTGTATAACGTGGGCAGTATGATTTCTGTAGGTGCAATTTTACTATTGGTTATTGTTACCCTGTTCAAAGGCATCCGTCTGGTGCCTCAGGGTTCTAAGTGGGTGGTGCAGCGACTGGGTAAATATCACAAGTCACTTTCCCCCGGTCTAAATCTTATTATTCCCTATATTGACGATGTGTCTTTTAAAGCCACAACCAAAGATATAGTGTTGGATATTCCGTCTCAGGAAGTGATTACCTTGGATAACGTGGTGATTATTGCCAATGCAGTGGCTTATATTAATATCGTCAGCCCAGAGAAAGCGGTTTACGGGGTTGAAGATTACGAGCTGGCTATTCGTACCCTGGTGCAGACATCATTGCGTTCCATTGTCGGTGAGATGGCACTGGATGACGCTCTGTCGTCACGGGATCAAATCAAAGCCAAACTTAAAGACTCTATTTCTGATGATATCGCCGATTGGGGTATTACTCTCAAAACTGTAGAGATTCAGGATATTAACCCCAGTGGCACTATGCAGCAGGCGATGGAAGAGCAGGCCGCCGCCGAGCGTCAGCGTCGCGCCACAGTGACCCGTGCAGATGGTGAGAAGACTGCTGCGATTCTTGAAGCTGATGGTCGTCTGGAGGCCTCTCGCCGGGATGCTGAAGCTCAGGTTGTTCTGGCTGAAGCCACTAAATCTGCACTGACTAAAGTGAATGATGCAATTCAGGACAAAGAGCTGCCGGCCATGTACCTGCTGGGTGAAAAATATATTGACGCCATGAAATCCATGTCTTCATCAAGTAATGCCAAGCTAGTTGTATTGCCGGCCGACATCCCAGCGGCGGTGCGCGGTATTATGAATAATGCAAAATAAAGTCAACGGATCGCTTTGAATGTCGTTTGATGGATTAACACTTTGCTAAGGGAAAGACTATGATCAGGTTTTGGGTTTTGTTGTCAGCTTTGTTATTTATCACTGGTTGCTCCAATGGTCACCGCTACGGTGCGCCTGATCGAGTGATTATCGATACTCTGGGCGTGGATCCCTATCAATATGAAGTGGATCTCGCCGACTGTGAAGACTACGCGGCTCAGGTCGATGTCACTGAGCGCACCGCCGGAGGTGCTGTTGAGGGCGCTGTTTTGGGCGGTGTGATTGGTGCGGTGTTGGGCAATCACGAAACTGCTGAGCGCAGCGCCGGTGCTGGTGCGGTGCTCGGTGGAGTCAAATCTAGCAAGCGCGCTCGCTTCGAGCAGGATCGTATTGTTAAGCGCTGCCTGAAAGGGCGTGGCTATAGGGTTCTTAATTAATTTTTAACTGGCCGTTTTTGTAACTTGCGCTGTAATGTTCTGCGGTGCATCCCAAGACTTCGAGCGGTGGCTGAAATATTGCCACCGTTTTCATTTAATACCCGTTGAATATGCTCCCACTCCAGCCGATTAATTGAAGGCGGTAACACCTGCATAGGTGTCTCTGGATCGGCGTCTGCATGGTTAAAAGCCGCCAAAATTTCATTGGCTGAGGCCGGTTTGCACAGGTAGTTTATCGCGCCCAGTTTAATCGCTTCCACGGCGGTTGAGATACTTGAGTAGCCAGTGAGTATGAGAATGTCGCAGCTGGGCTGCATGCCACTGAGCTGTTTGAGAATCGATAGCCCAGTTTCCTGTTCCAGCTTGAGGTCTAACACCACCCGGTCAAACTTAGCCTGAGCAAATGCTTTGTGGGCCTCTTGGCCATTGGTTGCGCAGGTTGCCTGGTGTCCTAATCGTTTCAGGGCTCGGGACAAGACATAGGTAAAACTGGAATCATCATCTACCAGAAGAAAGTTCATGGGTTATCACCAGTGCTGCTGGCCTGCAATGGCATGGTTATCTGGGTGATTGTTCCACCCTCTGGACTATTTTCTAGGCTCACAGTGCCGCCAAAGCGAGTCAATGAGGCTTGGGATAGAAACAGCCCGAGCCCCAAGCCCTCGCGCTTATTGCTGACAAAAGCCTGACCCAATCCTTCGATCTGGCCTGCACTCAAACCAGGTCCTTGGTCGCGGATGTTAATGGTTGCCGTTTGGGAGTCCCAATCTATATCTATATTCACAGCCTTGGGACTGGCATCTGCTGCATTGTTTAGCAGATTGATAATGGATTGATCTATGGTGGGATGAAAGTAGCCATTTTGTTCGATGTGGGCCATGGTGATGTTGGCCTCAACGGTGGGGCGCATCAGCTGCCAGCGTTCCAGCAGGTCGGCAAAATAGACTGTTAACAACTGTGGTTGCAACTCGCTGGATTGAGATTGCTCGGCGGTCATCAGTAGCTGCTTAAGCGTGCTTTTGCACAGGCTGATCTGCTGGTCTAAAAGCTGCAAGTCTGCATCTGGCTGCTGCGACTCGGCGATCATTTCGTCCACCAATAGTTTTATTGTATTTAGGGGTGTTCCCAGCTCATGGGCTGTGCCAGCGGCCAGGGTACCGACGGCCAGCAGCTGCTCGTCTCGCAATTGCACTTCTCGCTGTCGGGCAATTTGCTGCTGTTGGCGTCTTAATGTGTTGGCCATACTGCGGATAAAGTAAGTGATGATAATAGCGCTGAGGGCAAAGTTAGCCCACATCCCCAGTATATGCAGATTGATGCCGGTCTCTTGGAGTCTATGCGCCCCATGGCTCATGGAGTCAGGCGCAAGAGCAGAGATGGGCACATAGTAGTGCAAAAGCAGACTGTAGCTGAGCAGGGCGACGATGGCGGTTGAGATAGCATAGCTGCGTTGCAGAGTAATAGCGGCGATACTGATAGGAATCAGAAAGTAGGAGATAAAAGGGTTTGATGCACCACCACTAAAATAAAGTAGCGCTGAAAAGAAAAAGATATCCACCAACAAATGGATAAAGAATTCCTGATCAGTAATCGCAGGGGCTCGGCGGCTGCGAAGTTGGCTGGCCACTGTGATGGAAGCATAGATTGCCATCACCATAATTAGTGAAGCCCAGGGCAGGCCGATGGGTTTGATCAGGGAAAAATAACTCAGCCCAACCAGCTGGCCCAACAGCACCAAAGCCCGAATCAGATTCAGGCGCTGGAGGTTTTGAGTGGCTGCGTAGGTTTGAAAGGTGCCGTCCTTGATCATGGGCATATATTACCAGAAATCACCACTTACCAGTTCAGTTGCATGGCGACATAGAGCTGTCTACCCAATCCTGGCAATCCGGCACCCACAGGAATATCAATGCCCATGGCGCGATTGCGGCCACTGAGATGGTTGCTGTAGCTGCGGTCAAACAGGTTGTCGATACCTCCATAAAATTGCAGGTTGCTGGTGACGGCCCAAAGGCCTGATATATTGATCAGACCATAGCCTGCAGATGGCTGTTCATTATTGAACACCGCGGTATCAGTTTGCCTGGCATAGAGTTGTGACTGAATACTCAATCGTAATTTTCCACCCTGGCTGCTGGGCTGATAGTGCAGGCTTAGACTGCTATTGGGAGGCGCAATACGGTACAGGTTGTCACTGATATCCGTGCGTTTGCCGCGCACATAACTCAACAGACCCTCCAGGGACCAGCTCTGGTTAATCCGGTAGTGCCAGTCAGCATCAACGCCATAGATTTTTGCATCCACATTGCTGTGCATCAAGGCAGGTGCTCCCGACATCATGGTGCTGACCCTATTGGCTGTCACATTGGTTGCTGCTGTGCCCTGAATATAGTCGTCGATATGACGATAGAATAGTTGGGGCGCAAAAGAGAAGCTGCCTCCGTTGAGATTCAGAGCAATATTGATTTCTGTAGCTGTTTCAGAGTCCAGGTTTGGGTTGCCCAAGTAGCTACGGCCATCTGCAAGACCAGCAGTGATTGGCAGGGGCATCCATAAAAAGGTCTCTTGATAGGAGGGTGCACGGTTTTTAACACCCAGATCAATATTTACACTGGTGTTGGCATTGAGCCCTCGGCTAAGTTTTAGCACCAAGTCTGTATTATGGTGGCTGATATCCCGGTCGCTATTGTTAAACGCCACAGCCAGCATATTGGCATTGGTGGCCATCATCCCGATCATACCAGCGGCGCCTACTTGGCCTGCTCGCAAGCTGATTTGGTTATGGCGAATGCCCGCCTGGTAATTCCATCCCTCTGATGCATGACTATTGTATTGCGCAAAAAGCCCGACGCTGTCTCTCTCCACCTGATTAAAGTTAAGCAGATTAAACACTGCATTTTCTGGATTGGTAATCACCGAATGGTGATCGGAGAAATTACCATCAGTGCCAAGGGTTAGGGTGCTGGAACCTTTATCACCAAGATTCACCGGTATAGCGGCTTTGACTGCCCATGATAGATTGTCCGCCTCGGCCTGGTTGTGGCGATAGTTCATGGTCATCGCCGGTGCGAGGCGCAGGCTGTGGTTGTCCATGCTGTGCACCACATCAGCCCAGCCTAAAACAACTGACAATTTCGCTCTGTCTAGTTCAGTGGTTAGATTAAATCCTGCTAGATCGCTTGCAACGCTAATAATATCCATGGCCAGTGCGGGGGTGCCAGTATTGTCAATATCTAGATGACCCAGGTAGATCTCGGCACTGGTGGTTTGAGATTGCCAGCCATAGCTGAGATCAAATCGATCCCGCTGATACTGGGTTCCGCCGATGGATAAATTGTCAGCTGCCTCAATGCTATCGCCCTTATCATGGGAGGCTAACAAACCGGCTTTATGCTGATTGTTGGCCGCGATCCATTGAATATTGTTGGAGGACTGATAGCCATTGTCACCATACTGACTGTTAGCAAAACCAGTAACAGCAGCACTGGCACTGTCAGTAAAGTCGCCGCGATCAAACTGAACAATCACATGGCCACCCAGGCTTTCTTGGGCTGCGCTTACCGGGGTGATACCCCGATGTACAGCCAGCTCTTTAAGTAGCGATGGCGGGGCATAAGCCAAGGGCGTATCCATTGCGTTGGGACCGCCAGTTAATGCAGGGCTGTTATCCAGAGAGATGGATACGCGATCGCCAAACAGGCCGCGATACTGGGCTATGCCTGTGATTGGCCCATTGCTATTAAAGTTGGCGCCCGGTATATCCGCAAGCACCGTGGCAGCATCAGTTGCGGGCAATAGCTGCTGATCTGATACTGCGCTAATCTGGCTGACAGGGGGGTAGGCCTGTATGGTAATTTCATTGATATTATCGCTCTGATCGGCCGCAACAAATCCAGCTATCGCGATGGGGAGCAATAATAAACCAGTGCTTTTTATAAAGGCGTATCGCATAGAGGGTCACCTATTTATGAGGGCATTGATGGGGAAGTTAATGGGCGGCAGATTAAAGCAACAGGCCTAAAATTCAATGTGGCAAATTGTCGCAGGGGGCAGGCAAAAACCTCTTCCCGAGACACTTGGGGGCGGCCTTAAAACCGGTTACTATGGCGCCCATAAATACAACAAGAGTTGAGAACAGTCATGGAACCTCTTTCGGATAATGAACAGGAAAACCTCGATCGCTTGATTGTGGAAAGTCTTGAGCAGGGTTGCATATGGGGCCTGAAAGATAGCGACGACAATTGGGCGCTGGTGAGTTCCGAAGACAATGAGGATATCGATGTGATGCCATTCTGGTCTCATCAGCAGTTGGCTCAAGCGCTGTGTTCTGGTGACTGGTCAATCTACCAGCCGGTGGCAATCGATATGGAAGAGTTCCTCGATGACTGGCTGCCAGGGATGCACGCTGATGTATTGATGGTTGGTGTCAACTGGAATGAGGCTCTGGAAGGTCAAGAGATGGAGCCTCTGGATGTACTCGAGGAGTTTGAATCAGAGCTGGAATAATGCTTTGACCCGCGAGCTGTTAGCAGGGCCAATGTGTTTATTACCTTGACCTTAGGTTGAAACCTATTAGTATGCGCGACTCTTGACTAATGCATGTGCCATATTTATGTTTCTTGATAGTTTTTATACGCAAAATCAGGCTGATGTTAACATCAGTGGTGACCAGGCCAGCCGTTTTGCCAAAACGGTGTGCAATGATTTCAACCCTATCCATGATGCAGACAGCAAACGCTTCTGTATACCTGGTGATCTGCTGTTTGCTCTGTCCCTGCAGCGCTATGGGCTGAGTCAGGAAATGAGGTTTACCTTTTCCGGAATGGTCTCTGCAGATATTGGCTTGCGCTTTCCCGAATCGCCTGGCAGTGCTTTTGATATTGTCGACAGTCGTGACAAGTGCTACCTCAAGGTGAGCCGCGAGGGAGAGCCAACTTTTGCCCAAGATATGATTGAGCAGTTGGTCAGAAGCTATGTGTATTTTTCCGGTCAGAACTTCCCCTTTATTCTGGTGCCGCTAATGGCAGAGCAGCAGGTGATGATTAATCCTGCTCGGCCACTGGCTATCTATGAGTCTATGTCCCTGCACTTGGACCGCCTTGATCTCACTGAGCCCGCTGTAGAGTTGGTTGAGTCAGAGCTACAGGTGAAGGGCAAGCGCGGCGACGTTGAGCTGCGCTTTCAACTGCTGGATGGTAAGGATATCGTTGGCTGTGGGGTTAAGAAAATCATTCTTAGCGGCCTGCGACCCTACGAACAGACCGCTATCGACAGCATGATTGCCGATTACACCTCTTGGCAAGCCAGCGGCGCTTAATAAAGAGCCTCTCAGCGGGCCAAAATATCCTTCAAGAAGTGACCAGTATGGGAGCCCTTAACCTTGACCACATCCTCAGGGGTTCCCGCGGCCACAATCTGACCACCACCAGACCCTCCCTCCGGGCCCAGATCCACAATCCAGTCTGCAGTCTTGATCACATCCAGATTATGCTCAATTACCACCACCGTATTACCGTGGTCCCGCAGGCGGTGGAGCACCGCTAAAAGTTGCTCGATATCATGGAAGTGCAACCCAGTGGTCGGCTCGTCAAGAATATACAGCGTCTTGCCGGTATCTCGTTTTGATAATTCTTTGGAGAGCTTAACTCGCTGCGCTTCGCCACCGGACAGGGTTGTGGCCGATTGGCCAAGGCTAATATAGGAAAGACCCACATCGATTAAGGTTTGCAGTTTTCGAGCAATGGCAGGTATAGCATCAAAGAACTCTCGAGCATCTTCGATAGTCATCTCCAGCACCTGATGAATATTCTTGCCCTTAAAGTGGATGTCCAAGGTCTCGCGGTTGTAGCGTTTGCCTTTGCATACATCACAGGGCACATAGACATCGGGCAAAAAGTGCATCTCTACCTTGGTGACACCGTCGCCCTGGCAGGCTTCACAGCGGCCGCCCTTCACATTAAAGCTAAATCGACCCGGGTTGTAGCCGCGGGATCGCGCCTCTTGGGTGCCAGCGAACAATTCCCGCACCGGTGTGAAGATGCCGGTGTAGGTAGCGGGGTTAGAGCGCGGTGTGCGGCCAATAGGACTCTGATTAATGTCGATGCATTTGTCCAGATGGCTGAGGCCGGTGATCTTGCTATGAGCTGCGGGCTTTAATGTCGTGGCTTTGTTGAGCGCCACTGCAGCGGCTGGGTAAAGCGTTTCATTGATCAGGGTAGATTTTCCCGATCCGGATACACCCGTAATGCAGGTAAACACACCTTGAGGGATTTCCAGATCAATGTTTTGCAGGTTGTTACCAGCGGCACCGGTGATTTTAAGGCTCTTGCCTTTGCCCTTATTGCGCACTTTGGGCACCACAATACCGCGGGCACCAGAGAGGAACTGGCCGGTAATACTTTTCTTGTTGGCTTTAACCTGTTTCGCAGTGCCTTCGGCTACTACCTGACCACCGTGAATACCAGCCCCCGGGCCAATATCAATAATATGGTC